>Ga0308161_1000139_pt1 | contig 187379 bp, 172 predicted proteins | sample PhyFR2_FD_201034 | JGI IMG/M metagenome (GOLD analysis project Ga0308161, IMG submission 201034) | Phyllosphere microbial communities from UC Gill Tract Community Farm, Albany, California, United States - DLSLF.R2 | ecosystem: Host-associated > Plants > Phyllosphere > Unclassified | place...
GCAGCGCGCTGGACAGCGGAGCCTGCGACGCGGCCCGCAGGGTGAGCACAGCGAATCCATCCCCCTCTCACCGCCACATTCTGAAGAAGAGCCTGAACAGACGTTCAGGCTTTTTTTTTGCCTATTGCACAGCGAGAGGGGGTGAGAAGCCCCGCCGGGGTTCGACAGCGCAGCGCGCTGGACAGCGGAGCCTGCGACGCTGCCCGCAGGGTGAGCGCAGCGAATCCATCCCCCTCTCACCGCCACATTCTGAAGAAGAGCCTGAACAAACGTTCAGGCTTTTTTTTGCCTGTTGCACAGCGAGAGAAGCAGGAAGCCTGTCTGATCAGCGGGTTTCCGCAAGGCGCGCGACCGAATCCCGGTGCACCAGCGTTCCCTGATGCGAAAACAGGGCGCGCTCTTCAGGCCGTAACACGATCTCCATCGCGTCCCGGATCATCTCATCGATAGGAACATGCACGGTCGTTAAGGAGGGCGTGTAGTACTTTCCGATGACCGCATCATCGAATCCGGCAAGAGAGATCGCTTCCGGCACGCTTTTCCCCGCCTCCTGAAAGGCCTTTGCCAGACCAATAGCCATATCGTCATTGGCGGCCAGCACACAGGTAAACGCCACGTTCCGCGCCAGCAGCTCACGCCCGGCCGCGTAGCCGCTCTCGGTACTCCAGGCGCCCTGCACCTCCAGCTGCGGATCCAGGCAGATGCCCGCCTTCTTCAGCGCATCACGGTAGCCCGCTAAACGCTGCTCACCGGTCGGAGAGCCACGGCTCCCCCTGACAAAGGCAATCCGGGTATGACCCTGCGCCAGCAGATGCGCCATCATCTCTTCACTACTGCGCCGGTGATCCGTAAACACGCAGCGAGTGCGGTTTCGGATGAGTTCGCGGTTAATCACCACGATCGGCGTCTGATTCTCATCAATAATCTCATCCAGTTCGCTGACCGACAGATATTTGGGATAGATCATGATGGCTTCGCAGCGCAGTTCAAGGAGAAGTCCAATCGCGTTACGCTCATCCTGCGCACTGTGTTTACCGTCCGCAAGCACCAGCTGGCGGTTGTGTTTCTCGCTGAGCGTCGCCGCCTGATAAACCATGCCTGAAAAGAACGGGCCGTTGTAGAGCCCGTTGGTAATGACCAGCCCGACCGAATGGGTCGTATTATTCGACAGATTACGCGCCAGCCGGTTGGGCCGATAGCCGGTCTCCGCCACCGCCTGTAAAATTCTGGCCTTCACCTCTTCGCGTACAAAGACTTTGCCGCTCAGCGCGCGTGAAACGGTCGCTTTGGATACTCTGGCCAGTCTGGCGACATCCAGTATTGTTACCATTCACCACTCCAGTCATTGGATGAGTCACACCGGCCCGTCCGAAACGGTGTCAACAGGCCGCGGCAGACAGCGCAGCCGCTGAAGCCTGGGCGTCTCTTGCCTGCATGTGGACGTTTATGCCAGCGACATCAGCGGCACGCCGGTGCTGACAGCGCCCTGCGACCGGTACGTCGTCAATGTGAACTCCTCACTGTTCACGACCAGAACCGGTGTCGTCAGATCATAGCCTTTACGTTCGATACTGATCTGGTCGAACTCCAGCAGTGGCGTGCCCGCGCTGACCACATCGCCCTCTTTCACTAACGGATGGAAATGTTCGCCCTGCAGCTCAACGGTATTTAAGCCAACATGGATCAGCAACTCCGCGCCATTCTCACAGATTAAGCCAATCGCATGATGTGAGGGAAGCAGCGTCGCGACCGTGGCGTTGCAGGGTGCCACCACTTTCCCCTCGTCTGGCTTAATCGCGAGTCCGTCGCCCAGAAACTTTCCGGCAAAGGTTTCGTCCGCCACGCTCTCCAGCGCAACCACGTTACCTTTTAACGGGCTGAGAATATCCATGCCGCCGGACAGGGTGGCTTGCGGGGCAGCCCGCGTATTGACCTCTGGCGACGGCATCGCCTCTTCGTTAACGGGATCGTCAAAACCCACAAACTGCACCATCAGGATGGTCAGCACTATCGTGGTCCCCGCGCCCACCAGCTCCCCGATGAACGACACCGGCGCTGCCGGGCTGATGGCATTAACCAGCGTAAACAGGCCCGGCAGTGCCGCATAGGCGTAGTAAAGGCTGCCGAACAGGCTGGCAACCACCGCCCCGATCGCCCCGCCGATGCAGCCACAGATAAAGGGCTTTTTAAAACGCAGCGTCACACCATAAATGGCGGGTTCGGTGATGCCGAAAATCGCGGTGATACCGGCCGACATGGAGGTGGCTTTTAGCTGCGTGTTGCGGGTTTTCAGGAACACACCAAACACGGCCGCCATCTGACCGATCACCGCTATCGTCTGGTAAGCCTGAAAGGAGTCATACCCCTGGGTGTCGAAGTTCGCCATGATAACGGGCGTAATGCCCCAGTGAACGCCAAAGATAACAATAATCTGCCACACGCCACCAATCACGGCCGCCGCGACCGGCGGAGCCGCCTGGAACAGAGCGTTGTAGCCACCTGCGACGCCCATCGCGGCCCAGGTGGTAATCGGGCCGATCACAATCAGCGTCAGCGGCACGATCACCACGAAGCAGATCAGGGGCGTAAAGAGCGGGCTGACCACCTCCGGTACCCACTTCTCTACGCGGCGTTCAAAGTGTGAGAGTGCCCAGACCAGAAACAACGGCGGCAGAACCGACGAGGTGTAGACCGTTTCGGAGAGCGGAAAGAAGAGGAAATGGAGGCTCTCCCCGCCGGCGATCCGTCCGGCCAGCGTCGCCCAGTCCGGACTGATCAAGGCACAACAGCAGAGCACGGCAATAAAGGGATTACATTTAAAATGGCGGGCGGCCGTCATGGCGATAAAGACCGGCAGAAAAGCGAATGGGGTCCAGGACATAAAGTTGAGCACAGCGAAGGTGCCCGTCGTTTTGACGTCAGCATCGATCAGCGTGACAACAATCAGCAGCCCCTGCAGGATCCCTGCCGCCGCCAGGATATAGACGATCGGGGCGAACACCGCCGACATGGTGGCGATCACCGCATCCAGCCTGCGCGTCTTTGTCGGCTGGCTGGCAGCGCTGCCGGTCTCTTTCACCAGGCCCGACATCGCATTAAAGAGATCGGCGACATGCGTGCCGATAACCACCTGAAACTGCCCGCCGCTCTCCACCACCGCAATTACGCCCGGCAGACTCTGCACCTTGCGCTTCGCCTCTGCCGGGGTTTCATTCAGCACCAGCCTCAGACGGGTGGCACAGCGGGTAAAACTGACGATATTCTCCTCTCCGCCCACTTCCCGGAGAATGTCACTGGCTAACCTGTTGTAATCCCTGATAACAGCCATGCAGTTTTCCTTCTTTATTCAGTAATTGCGTCCCACAAACGGTGAGACTGCCTCTGCAGCAATCCGGAACAATGACCATATAACCGGTTTCACCGTAACCTGGAACCAGAGCCATGCAACCGGTTTCATGGAAATGTGAGAGTCAGTTCACCTATTTCAGGGCGGGCAAGATGCAGATCTGTGACCGCGTCGATCTGCCGCTTCTGACGCGGGTATCGGGGTGCCAGCACGCTGCGGGAGGGTCCGGAGGCGCTAAAGGCATTCGGGAAAACGGCAAACTGCGTTAACAGAGGCGGACCGGTCGGGCCATGCGGGACCGGCAAGGCCCCCTCTTTCCATTGGCGCTGACGGCATCCAGCCGGAGGCTGCTGTCCGTGCGGGTCTGCCGCAGTACACAAAAAGAAAACCCGGCCGGAGCCGGGTTTGGGCGCTACACTTCTTACTCAATCAAACGCTAGCTATACGCATGCAGGGTGCGCTGACACAGCGCAGAACGCACACAATCCTCTTTGCCGAAGCGCACAATGCCGACCATCTCGTCCTCTTCAAAACGCGCCAGCGCGTCCGCGAGACCAGACGGCACCCCAGCGGGCAAGTCGCACTGGGTAATATCGCCGTTTACAATGACCGTGACGTTTTCGCCCAGTCGGGTCAGGAACATCTTCATCTGCGCGGCGGTGACGTTCTGCGCCTCATCCAGAATCACCACGGCATTTTCGAACGTGCGGCCTCGCATATAGGCGAACGGCGCAATCTCGACCTTGGCGATTTCCGGACGCAGACAATATTGCATAAATGATGCGCCAAGACGTTTAACCAGAATGTCATAGACCGGACGGAAATAAGGGGCGAACTTCTCAGAAATATCGCCGGGCAGGAAGCCCAGATCCTCATCTGCCTGCAGTACCGGGCGCGTAACGATAATCCTGTCGATATCCTTATGAATCAGGGCCTCAGCCGCTTTCGCGGCGCTGATCCAGGTTTTACCGCATCCGGCTTCACCGGTTGCGAAGATCAGCTGCTTGGTTTCTATGGCGTTAAGATAGTGCGCCTGAGCGTCGTTGCGGGCCTCAATCGGTAAACGGTCACGCGTGTCGCGCGCCATGCCAATTGCGTCCAGTCCGCTCATATGCACCAGCGAAGTGACCGACTCTTCTTCACGCTGACGGTGACTACGTGAGTCACTACGAAGCACTCTTCTTGCTTCACGACGTGCTTTGATCACTGCTTTCTGTCTTCCCATAGTGGCACCTTTCAGTTGGTTTCATTTCCCGCGTCAGGCGCGTAGCCCGTTGCGATTACGTGAACGCTTTAGAGGTTTCAGTTGGCTTCCTTCAGAGCCATGACAGGACAGGATAAGGGGTATGCAGCAGCGCACAGACGTCGCTGATCACCGGATAACACTGATTGCAGAACAAAAGAAAGGGTTAAAGAAAGGGAGAGATAACGAGGCAGAATTGCCCTCGCGTTCAGGCGCAATTTATTTAACGGCAGTGACTTTCCAGAAAAGAATCGACCCATGCGCGAACTCCAGTGTGATACATCAACACATCCGATTACGCCTGTTTAATAAAGTGCACCATTTTGTTGGGCCTTTGCAACTCTAATTTTATCTGCTGGCAAAGGAATTGCTAATCGCGCGTTAACATTTCTTTTTCGATAAAATGTAAAAACGAACAATTACAGTTATTTGCGTTATTTCTGGCAGGCTGACATTCTGTGGAATCTCAGTAAAAACTCACCGCGTCAGGCGCATAAAACGGTAATGATGGGCGGGCCGTCAACGGCACGCCCATTGTGATGATATTTTAATCAGGCTTCCAGCAGCGACTGCCCTAAATAATGGCTGGCGTCGGGGACGCCGGGCAGCGCAAAAAAGTAACCGCCGCCAAAAGGCCGGATATATTCTTCCAGCGCTTCCCCATTCAGACGCTGCTGAACCGTGAGAAAACCGCGCTCCAGATCGTGCTGATAGCAGACAAACAGCAGGCCCATATCCAGCTGCCCGGCGGCGGAGATGCCGGCCGAGTAGCTGTAACCGCGGCGCAGCATCAGACTGCTGGCCGTCTCCGGGGTTCGGGGGTTGGCGAGCCGGATGTGGGCATCCAGCGCAATCACCTCGCCGTCCGGGTCGCGGGCGTAATCCGGCACGTCATGTTCATGCTGCATCCCCAGCGGCGCGCCGCTCAGCTTCTCCCGGCCAAAGATAGTCTGCTGCTCGCCCAGCGGCGTACGGTCCCACATTTCCACATGGAAGCGGATGAGCCGCACAGCCTGATAGCTGCCGTTGCGCGCCCATGCGGGCTCCTGCTGGTCTGCCGTTACCCAGAGCAGCTGATTCATCAGCGCCGCATCGCGGGTATCGGGATTGGCGGTGCCATCTTTGAATCCCAGCAGGTTGATCGGGGTCTCCTGACCCTGACTGCGCGCGGCATGTTCAGAGATAAAACCTTCACGCCGCCAGCGTACGCCGAGCAGGTCAGGCGTGTGTTTGATGATGTCACGCAGGGCATGGATTACCGTATCCTGGGTGTTGGCGCAGATCTGCAGCAGCAGGTCGCCATGACACTGATCGGCATCAAGCGAATCGTTGGGAAAGCGCGTCATCGGCTGCAATTTTGCCGGCTTGTGCGCGGCCAGCCCGAAACGTTCGTCAAACAGCGAGTGACCGACCGAAACGGTTATCGTCAGGTTGTCGGGCGCGATCGTCGGCCCCAGAATGCCGGAATCCATAGGCGGCAGCTGTGGATTTGTCACCGCCGGTGCCGGGCCGCCGTGGGTCAGAAAGGCGATGCGCTGGGTCAGCAGACGAAACAGACGCACCAGCTCCGCTTTATCGCTGCTGAGCAGGTCAAACGCCACCAGCATCATTGAGGCCTGCTGTGGCGTCGTGATGCCCGCCTGATGCTGACCATAAAACGGCTGACTCTGCTGCCGCGCCTGCGGTGTCACGGTGCCCGGTGAAAACGTCCCGGCGCGGGCGGCGTGGAACGGACAGCCTCCGCCCAGGGCGGCTGCACCACCCAGCAGGCCCAGCCCCTTTAATAAACGACGACGCGCTGGCTGCGCGTCATCTTCCTTGCGACTCATGATTAATCCAGACCCAACGTACCACGAAGTAATGAAAGATCTTCCGCCAGCGCGGTGATCGGCCCTTTCAGCGCATTCCGGTCGGCGCTGGTCAGCTTCTCGTAAGAGTCGAAGCCGGTTTTAGTGCGGTACTTGCTCAGGATCGCATCCACCTTCTTAAAGTTGGCATCCACCTTCGCCAGCAACGCCGGGTTCTCTTTGCTGACCAGCGGACGCAGCAGCTCCACAATCTTCTGCGCGCCGTCGATGTTCGCCTGGAAGTCCCACAGGTCGGTGCGGCTGTAACGATCTTCCTCACCGGAAATTTTGCTGGAAGCCACCTCTTCGATCAGGCCCGCTGCCCCGCCGACCACTTTCGCTGGCGGGAAGGCGAGTTCGTTGATGCGCGTCTGCAGATCGTGGACATCCTTATTAAGCTGGTCCGCATACCCTGCCATGCCCTGGGTACTGTTATCCCCGAACAGCGCCTTCTCCAGACGGTGGAAGCCGGTGAATTTGGGATCGGCAGCTTTCTTCTCATAGTCATCCTCGCGGGCATCAATGCTGCCGTCGAGGTCGGAGAAGAGTTCAGCAATCGGCTCGATACGCTCATAGTACTGGCGGGTTGGCGCATACAGCGCTTTGGCTTTTTCTGTGTCACCGGCTTTCACGGCATCCGTAAAGGCCTGTGTGCTGCTGACCAGCTGACTGACCTGCCCGGTCACGTAGGTTTTATAGGCGGTGATCGGCCCTTCGAGCTGCATTCGCGCCGATGTCGCTCCTTTGGCCGCGCCCTCGCCTGCCTCGACGATCAGCTTACCTTTAGGGTTACTCAGCAGGCCGCAGGTCATCTCATATTCGCCCGGCGCCAGCGTGGCGGTCAGCTTCTGACTGAAGCCCGGCGCGATGTTTTCACGCTCTTCGACCACCAGCACCCCTTTCAGGATCTCCCACTCCAGCGCTTTCTGGCTGTTGTTCTTAATCAGGAACTGGGTCTTACCGGCCTTGACCGTTACGCTCATCGGCTCACACTGCCTGTCGTTGACGCTTACGGTAACCTGAGGAACCGCCGCGGCCGCCGAAGCGGAGATCGCCAGCAGAGGAAGCAGCAGTGCCTTGCGGCGAAAACGCATTGTCATCTCTCTTTCCCTATCACGTTGCAGGCGCAAAGTGCGCCCGTTAAATGGTGCATTACACCGTGGCCGACGCAGCAGGCCGCGCAGGCATGAAAAACAGAATCAGCGCCGGAATCAGATAGGCGAAGTAGACCGTCACTTCACTGACGCTGGGCGCCTCCTGATACCCCAGTATCCCTTCCAGCAGGGTGCCAGACAGCGAATGGGTCGATAAGGTGTTGCTGAGATCGAACGCCACCGCCTGATAGCGGTTCCACAGCCCCGCTTCGTGGAAGGCGCGAATCGCCCCCGCCGCCAGGCCCGCCGCGACAAACAGGATAAAGACGCTGGTCCAGCGGAAGAATCGCGCCATGTTCAGACGGATGCCGCCCCAGTAGAGCAGCATGCCGAGCACCACCGCTGTCGCCAGCCCGAGCACGGCCCCGATCGGCGGTGCATAGCCCACGTCCTGGGTAAAGGCGGCCAGCAGGAAGAACACCGATTCCAGCCCCTCACGCGCCACGGCCAGAAACACCATCAGCACCAGCGCCACCCCGCCACGGCCCGAGCGCTGCAGCGCCTGATCGACCGCCTGCTCCAGCTCGACGCGAATGTTGCGCGCCACTTTGCGCATCCAGAACACCATCGAGGTCAGGATCACCACCGCGATCAGCGCCACGATGCCTTCAAACAGCTCCTGCTCTTTTTGCGGAAATTCACCCGTGGTGGCATTGATGAAGAGACCCAGGCCCAGACAGAGCGCGGCGGCGATAAACACGCCAGCCCACAAGGCCGGAAACCATTGGGTGCGCTGGGTGCGTTTGAGATAGCTGGCGATGAGGCTGACAATCAGTGCGGCTTCGATGCCTTCGCGCAGCATGATGAGAAAGGGAACAAACATTGCCAACCTCTTGAATGTTAAGCAGCGTCAATCAACGGTAAAATCAGGTAAAGTGTAAACGATACCGATTATCATTATCGCTGCGAAAAAAACAAGTTGCCGGTGGAGATAATTTCATTCTCAGGTGATTTATCTTTGTAACAAAAAGGCCCGCCCTTTTCGGGGCGGGCCTGCGCGTCAGCAGCCTGGCTTATTTCGCCAGGTACTCTGCTTCCGCCGCGGCAAAGCGCTGCTGCGCGGCGGCCGAGGGTTCACGTCCCAGCAGGCTGAAGAGCACAATCGCGATGCTGGCGAAAATAAAGCCCGGGATGATTTCATACAGTCCCAGCCAGCCATACTGTTTCCACACCAGCACGGTCAGGGCACCGACAATCATTCCGGCCAGCGCGCCGTTGCGGTTCATGCGTTTCCAGCAGACGCCGAACAGCACGACCGGACCAAAGGCGGCACCGAAACCTGCCCAGGCGTAGCTCACCAGGCCCAGGACACGGTTTTCCGGATTGGAGGCCAGCGCAATCGCAATCAGCGCCACCAGCAGCACCATCAGACGCCCCACCCACACCAGCTCTTTCTGGCTCGCCTTTTTGCGCAGGAAGCCTTTATAGAGATCCTCGGTCAGGGCGCTGGAGCAGACCAGCAGCTGACAGCTCAGGGTGGACATCACGGCCGCCAGAATCGCGGAGAGCAGGATACCGGCAATCCACGGGTTGAAGAGGATACGCGCCAGCTCGATAAAGACCCGCTCGGCGTTGGCGTTCACGCCCGCCGCCAGCGCCGGGTTGTTCTGGAAGTAGGCAATACCGAAGAAGCCGACCGCCACGGCACCGGCCAGGCAGAGCACCATCCACGCCATACCGATGCGGCGCGCCGTGCGGATAGAGCGATGCGAATCCGCCGCCATGAAGCGCGCCAGAATATGCGGCTGGCCGAAGTAGCCCAGACCCCAGCCCAGCAGCGAGATCACCGCCACGAAGTTCAGCCCCTTGAGCATGTCGAGATTTTCCAGGCTCTTCGCCTGAATGACCGCCATCGAATCTGACCAGCCGCCAACCGCGATAATCACAAAGACCGGCGTCAGGATCAGCGCAAAAATCATCAGGCTGGCCTGCACGGTGTCGGTCCAGCTCACCGCCAGGAAGCCGCCAATCAGCGTATAGAGAATGGTTGCGGCTGCACCGGCCCACAGGGCGGTCTCATAACTCATGCCGAAGGTGCTCTCAAACAGACGCGCCCCGGCGACCACGCCCGACGCACAGTAGATGGTAAAGAACACCAGAATCACGATGGCAGAGATCACCCGCAGAATTTTGCTGTGATCTTCAAAGCGGCTGGTAAAGAAGTCCGGCAGGGTCAGCGCGTTGTTGTGATGTTCGGTCTGCACCCGCAGGCGACCCGCCACGATTTTCCAGTTCAGCCAGGCCCCGATCGTCAGACCAATCGCAATCCAGCTTTCAGAGATACCGGAGATGAAGATGGCGCCAGGCAATCCCATCAGCAGCCAGCCGCTCATGTCGGATGCACCGGCAGAGAGTGCCGTTACCACGCTACCCAGACTGCGGCCACCGAGGATGTAATCGTCGAAGTTTTTGGTTGAGCGGTAGGCAGCCAAACCAATCAACACCATCCCGAGTATATAAATCACAAAGGTCACCAGCATTGGTGTACTTACACTCATCTGTCTCTCCACTTATTATTTGATATCCCAGAGAAATCGCCAGCCACCCGCCTGCCGGAACGGGGCAGCGCGGGCCGATTTTCTGTGTCAGGGGGTCACTCATTTCCCAGCGGCGCGGTATCCTGCCGGAAAGCCGGGGCGCGCACAATGGATTTAACACAGGCGTTACAGTGATTTCACTAACCAGCTGTTAAAACGTGCTCAGAGGTTGCACTCGCTCACAGTTATCCGGTTGCACTTGGGTCTTACCTGCTCTGAACCCGCTTTTTAACGGGCCTGCAAACCTGGCGAGGATCTTGCAGCAAGATTCATGCCGCATTGGCGGATTTAACAATTGACGACGTTAAGAGGGTGTTAACTGGCTCACATTTAACACGGTTGCACAAAGTTGCAACTTAAGTGATAGTGCAGCCAACCCCGTATCGAACCACTATTAAGGAGCTCTGGAGTCATGGGTACAACCACCATGGGTGTAAAACTGGATGACGCAACACGTGAGCGCATCAAACTGGCTGCGCAGCGTATCGATCGCACGCCACACTGGCTGATCAAACAGGCGATCTTCTCCTACCTGGGCCAACTGGAAACCGGTGATAGCCTGCCAGAGATCCCGCTTTCAGCCCAGGCCGTTGCTGAGGCTGACGACATCCAGCCCGAGGAGATACACCAGCCCTTCCTCGACTTTGCAGAGCAGATTTTACCGCAGTCCGTGACCCGTTCTGCCGTGACCGCAGCATGGCGTCGCCCGGAAACCGATGCGGTGCCGATGCTACTGGAGCAGGCGCGCTTACCGGCGGCACTGGCGGAGAAAACCCATCAGCTCGCCTATCAGCTTGCCGACAAACTGCGGCACCAGAAAGGGGCAACCGGACGCGCCGGTATGGTGCAGAGCCTGCTGCAGGAGTTCTCGCTCTCTTCCCACGAAGGCGTGGCGCTGATGTGCCTGGCCGAGGCGCTGTTGCGTATTCCGGACAAGCCGACGCGCGATGCCCTGATCCGTGACAAGATCAGCAACGGCAACTGGCAGTCGCATCTGGGCCGCAGCCCCTCCCTGTTTGTTAACGCGGCCACCTGGGGCCTGCTGTTCACCGGCCGCCTGGTGTCGACCCACAACGAGTCGAACCTCTCTAGCTCGCTGAACCGCATTATCGGTAAAGGTGGCGAACCGCTGATCCGCAAAGGCGTGGATATGGCGATGCGTCTGATGGGCGAGCAGTTCGTTACCGGTGAAACGATTGCTGAAGCGCTGGCGAACGCCCGGAAGCTGGAAGAGAAAGGGTTCCGCTACTCCTATGACATGCTGGGCGAAGCGGCGCTGACAGCCGGTGATGCCAAAGCCTACCTGCTCTCTTATCAGCAGGCGATCCATGCGATTGGTAAAGCCTCAAACGGCCGCGGCATCTATGAAGGCCCCGGCATCTCCATCAAGCTCTCCGCTCTGCATCCCCGCTACAGCCGTGCGCAGTATGAGCGCGTTATGGAGGAGCTCTACCCGACTCTGAAATCGCTGACGCTGCTGGCGCGCACCTATGACATCGGCATCAACATCGATGCCGAAGAGGCCGACCGTCTGGAGCTGTCGCTGGATATGCTGGAGAAGCTCTGTTTCGAGCCGGAACTGGAAGGCTGGAACGGTATCGGCTTCGTCATTCAGGCTTATATGAAACGCTGTCCGTTTGTGATCGATGAGCTGGTCGATCTGGCGCAGCGCAGCCGTCGTCGCCTGATGATCCGTTTGGTGAAAGGCGCTTACTGGGACAGCGAAATCAAACGCGCACAGATGGAAGGGCTGGAGGGCTATCCGGTTTACACCCGCAAGGTCTACACCGACATCTCTTACCTGGCCTGCGCCCGTAAGCTGCTCGCTGTGCCGAACCTGATCTATCCGCAGTTCGCCACGCACAACGCCCACACTCTGGCGGCGATTTATCAGCTGGCAGGCAATAACTACTATCCGGGTCAGTATGAGTTCCAGTGTCTGCACGGCATGGGCGAACCGCTCTATGAGCAGGTGGTTGGCAAAGTGGCGGACGGCAAACTGAACCGTCCCTGCCGTATTTATGCGCCGGTCGGCACCCATGAGACGCTGCTGGCCTATCTGGTTCGCCGCCTGCTGGAGAACGGCGCGAACACTTCCTTCGTGAATCGCATCGCCGATACCTCGCTGCCGATCGACGAACTGGTGGCTGATCCGGTCAGCGCCGTTGAAAAACTGGGCGTCAGCGAAGGTGCCATCGGCCTGCCGCATCCGAAGATCCCGCTGCCGCGCGAACTCTACGGGGAAAATCGCGTGAACTCCGCGGGTCTGGATATGGCCAACGAGCACCGTCTCGCCTCCCTCTCCAGCGCCCTGCTGAGCAGCGCCGCTCAGCCCTGTCTGGCGGAACCGATGATTGAGGGGGAAGCCGGTGCCGGTGAACTGCGTGACATTCTGAACCCGGCCGCGCCAAACGATCGGGTCGGCCAGGTGCGCGACGCGACGGAGCAGGAGGTTTCCGTGGCGCTGGATGCCGCCGTCAACAGCGGTCCGATCTGGTTCGCCACACCGCCACAGGAGCGCGCCGCCATTCTGGAACGCGCCGCACAGATTATGGAAGGCCAGATGCAGCAGCTGCTCGGCATCCTGGTGCGGGAAGCGGGCAAGACCTACAACAACGCCATCGCCGAAGTGCGTGAAGCGGTAGATTTCCTCTATTACTACGCCGGGATGGTGCGTGACGATTTCGACAACGAGACGCATCGTCCGCTGGGGCCGGTGGTCTGCATCAGCCCCTGGAACTTCCCGCTGGCGATCTTCACCGGTCAGATTGCCGCCGCTCTGGCTGCAGGCAACAGTGTGCTGGCAAAACCGGCCGAGCAGACGCCGCTGATTGCAGCCCAGGCGGTTCAGATCCTGCTGGATGCGGGCGTACCCGCTGGCGTGCTGCAGCTGCTGCCGGGTCAGGGTGAAACCGTGGGCGCGCAGCTGACCGGCGACGATCGGGTGCGCGGCGTCATGTTTACCGGCTCGACGGCGGTGGCGACGCTGCTGCAGCGCAACCTGGCCGGTCGTCTTGATCCGCAGGGTCTTCCGACGCCGCTGATCGCAGAAACCGGCGGCATGAATGCCATGATCGTCGACTCTTCTGCCCTCACCGAGCAGGTGGTGGTCGATATCGTCGCCTCCGCCTTCGACAGTGCCGGACAGCGCTGCTCTGCCCTGCGTCTGCTCTGTATTCAGGAGGATGTGGCTGACCATACGCTGAAGATGCTGCGCGGTGCGATGGCCGAATGCCGCATGGGCAATCCTGAGCGTTTTTCAACCGACATCGGTCCGGTGATCGATGCCGAAGCGAAAGCCAATATCGACCGTCATATTCAGGCGATGCGCAACAAAGGCTTTACCGTTTACCAGGCGGTGCAGGAAAACCCGCAGGACAGTAAAGAGTGGAACAGCGGCACCTTTGTCAAACCCACCCTGATTGAACTGAATCAGGTCAGCGATCTGGATAAAGAGATTTTTGGTCCGGTGCTGCACGTCGTGCGCTTCAGCCGCACTGCGCTGCCACAGGTGATCGATCAGATTAACGCCTCTGGCTACGGTCTGACGCTGGGTGTCCACACCCGTATCGATGAGACCATCGCCCAGGTTACGGCGAATGCGCGTGTCGGGAACCTTTACGTGAACCGTAACATGGTGGGTGCAGTAGTCGGCGTGCAGCCGTTTGGCGGCGAAGGCCTGTCTGGCACCGGTCCGAAAGCCGGTGGCCCGCTCTACCTCTATCGCCTGCTGGCTAATCGCCCGGATAGCGCACTGCGTCTGACCTTTGATCGTCAGGATGCAGAGCGTCCGGCAGACAGTACGCTGCGCCACTCTCTGCTGGCTCCGCATCAGGCGCTGAGCCACTGGGCGAAAGAGAAGCCTGGCCTGGCTGAGCTGTGTCAGCACTATGGCGAACTGGCTCAGGCGGGCGTCGTCCGGCTGCTGCCTGGCCCGACTGGCGAGCGTAACACCTTCTCGCTGTTGCCTCGCGACCGGGTGCTCTGCCTGGCGGACAATGAGCAGGACGCGCTGATCCAGCTGGCTGCGGTAACCAGCGTCGGCAGCAAAGCCCTGTGGCAGGATGATGAGCTGCATCGCGCCCTGCTGACCTCGCTGCCGGATGCGGTGAAAGCGCGTATTAAACTGGCGCGCGACCCGTTAACGGCTGAGTTTGATGCGGTGATCTACCACGGCGATGCCGATCAGCTGCGCACCCTGTGTGAACAGATTGCGGCGCGTGACGGCGCGATTGTGTCGGTGCAGGGCTTCGCCCGCGGCGAGACGAATCTGCTGCTGGAGCGTCTGCTGATCGAGCGTTCGCTGAGTGTAAATACCGCGGCGGCGGGCGGTAACGCCAGTCTGATGACTATCGGTTAACCGGGGAGATTAAGGGGCTGGGCGGATGGGTGTTTTGTTCGCCTGGCAATGGTGCAGGATGTTGCCTGACGGCAGATGCGTTCGCTTCGCGACTGGGTATGGGGTGGGCTTCGTTCGGCTGGCCGTGGTTTTACCCTGCGCGGATTTCGTTCGCCTGGCGAGCCGGGCAGTTTCAGGCCCGCCTCTGCAGGCGACCGACAAGGGCGCGCCAGTCGCCGCGCCCCCCTGACCCCGGGCTCCGGCCTGCATCACCGCCGCTTCGCGGTCCCTTCGCTTCATCCGGATTTCTCACGGACCGGCGGGACGCGCCATCCCTGGCGCGAGCCCGCCTCTTCGCGACATCCCTGTCGCTTGTCCTGAAATCCCTCACCCGCTCAGCGGTTCTGACGGCCTCCCTCCCCGCTGTTATTTCTTCTCTTACTGTCTGGTCTTTTATCGCGGCAGGTGTCCGGGCTTCCCGTGACTTCCGTACTGGCTTAATCACAGGCAATCACTTTTTGTGCATGTACCTGTCATTTTATATCTGTTTATTCGCGGGGCTGGCTAAAAGGCTGTCAGAGGCTGCACGCCAAAAACACTATGAACGGTTGGGAGAGGCGTCCGCAGCGCTGAGGAACAACCGGCGGCCAGGATGCGCCGACAGGACGTCGGCGAAAGGACGGCGCGAGCCAGGGATGGCGAGTCCGGACGGTCCGCAGGCCGCAGGGCGTGACGAGGGCACCCCGCGAAGCGGGGCGCGGAGGCAGCCGGATGCCGGGATTGTTAAGGGGCGGGCCTCCGCCCCTTGACGCGTCCGCCCGCACGGGCGAACTGAAACTCTCCGACGCCTGGCGGGCGAAACCGATCAGCGTGAAACTACCGCCCTTTCGCGCAGCGAACACTTCCGCGCCTGACGGGCCAGAACCGTTCAGAGCAACCTCGCTGCTATTTAAAATCCGCCCAGCGTCAGCCTGTTGCCCGTCAATCTGCTCTTTACCCCCTGCTCACGCCGCCAGGCGACCTCTTCAGCAGTGTCGGGAAGACAAACAGCGACTGGCCGACGCCGCGATTGGTCAGCGACCAGATGGCGACCGAGCTGAGCGAGCAGAGCCCCACAATGGCCACCGGATAGAAACAGGCCCAGAGCCACGAAAACCACGCCTGCTCAAACAGATGGTGCCGCTGCGCAAACTGAATCGCGGTCATACCAAAGAACTCGATAAAAATGCGATGCAGTACGTAAATCTGCAGCGTATTGCGCCCGACCCAGTTGAGATAGCGCATGCTGAAGTGCTGATTCAGCCAGCGGCAGGCGGCAATACTGAACAGCACCGCCAGCACACAGAGGAACAGGCTCTTATCGAGGCCGAAGATCACATGAATTCCGGCGACCGCCGCCAGCGCCGCCCAGGGCAGCAGATTCTCCCGGCGCCATTCACTCAGGCGCAGCATGGTCTGACTCCAGAACGCGCCTAACAGGAAGAAGAGGAAATATTGCGCCAGACTCTGCGGTCCCCAGTAGGGGATCACCTTTTCCACCGCCAGATAATTCAGCAGCACGGCAACCGCCACCAGGGCCAGCTTATAATCACGGAAAATTTTCGCGCAGAGGAAATAGATCCCCAGCCCGTAGAGATACCATGAGGTACTCATGGCCATAAAGGTCAGCCGGAGAAACTCCCACAATGAACCGGCATAGGCGGCATTAAGATTCTGCGAAATACGCTGGCCGGTAATTTCCGTCGAGATACCGACGATAGACCACCACTGAATAAACCCCCACAGAATATAGAGATAAAAGAGATTGGTAATGCGACTGGTAAAGACCTGTTTCCAGGGCCGGTTAATAATACCGTTGGTTGCCAGCAATCCCGACACAAAGAAAAAGGCGGGCATCCGTAATGGCGACAGAACCGTATTAAACTGTACCCATATTTCAGCGGGGATCCAGCCGGCAGAGAGATATTTCAGTGTGCCTTCGAAACCGGGCAGCACCGTGTGGTAGAGCACCACCAGCATGATGCAGGCGCCCTTCAGGGTGTCTACCCACAGTATCTTGTCTGACTTCATCTGATTCATTCAATGACTCCTGCTGTGTAGGTCAGAAGAGGGGAAAGTCAACGCGAGGAAATCACTATTGCTTTATCGTTATCCGGTAATTATTCGCCTTTGAAGGGGTGATGAATGTAGCGAAACTCTTAAAAGCCGCGCAGTGGTCCTGATGCCACAGTTATTTACTCAGCAGAACGTTTCCTTACACTTACAAATACCCCCCGACAAATGGAACAGGCGCGGCCGGGCGTGCAGCAAAAGATAATAATTATTTGATAAAGCAATAGATATATTTAAGAGAAAGATGAAACAGCTGAAGCCAGTTAATCTCTGATGAAAAGAAAAGTTTTGTCAGATGCGTCAAAACGTTTAACGCGGAAATAAATAAATATGATAGTGGCGCAGTGAGGACAATATAAATAGGGTGAGGGCGTTCAGACAGGCAGATAAAAAACTGCCTTCCGGAGAAGGCAGTGTGATTACTGATTCAGGAATTTGTCGAGGAACTGACGGGTTCGCGGCTGACGGGGATTGCTGAACAGCGCCTTCGCGTCGCCCTGCTCCACAATCCGGCCCTGATCCATGAAGATGGCGCGGTCGGCCACGTCGCGGGCAAAGCTCATCTCGTGTGTGACGATTACCATCGTGCGTTTCTCTTCGGCCAGCGCGCGAATGGTGCTGAGCACCTCGCCAACCAGCTCCGGATCCAGCGCCGAAGTGGGTTCATCAAACAGAATGACTTCCGGCCGCATCGCCAGCGCCCGGGCGATGGCCACGCGCTGCTGCTGGCCGCCGGAGAGACGACGCGGAAAACTCGCCTCTTTGCCCTGCAGTCCGACTTTTTCCAGCAGCGTGCGGGCGCGGGCTGCCGCCTCTGCTTTCGCTTCGCCTTTCACGATCACCGGCCCCTCAATGATGTTATCGATCACCGAACGGTGCGGAAACAGATTGAAGTTCTGGAAGACAAACCCGACCTGCTGACGCAGACGACGCACCTGCTCTTTCTGCTTACTCTCGGCCAGCGCCGCATCGATGGTGATATCGCCGACCCGGATGGTGCCGCTATCCGGCACTTCCAGCAGGTTGATGCTGCGCAGCAGCGTCGTCTTGCCTGAGCCGCTGGGGCCGATGATAGCCACCACTTCACCCGCAGCCACATCGAGGTCGATGTCGTGCAGCACCCTCTGGCCATTAAAAGATTTCACCAGCTTTCTGACTTCGATGGCGCTCATTTCGACTCCGAATCCTGACGATTAACATGCTGCTCCAGCCGGTTCTGCAGGGCAGACAACACCGTCGCCATCACCCAGTAGATCAGGGAGGCCGCCAGATACATGGTAAAAACTTCCAGCGTACGCGAGGTGATCAACTGCGCCTGACGGAACAGCTCCGGCACCTGAATGGTGGCGGCCAGCGAAGTATCCTTTACCAGGCTGATAAAACTGTTGCCGAGCGGCGGCAGCGCGGTGCGGGCCGCCTGCGGCAGAATGACCCGGCGCAGCGTCTGCCAGCGTGTCATCCCGATACTGGCCGCCGCTTCCCACTGCCCGCGCTCAATCGATGCGATCGCGCCGCGCAGTGATTCCGACGCATAGGCCGCGGTATTCAGGGACAGGCCAATCATCGCCGACGGGATCGGATCCAGCTCAATGCCAAACTGCGGCAGGCCGTAGTAGATCATAAAGAGCTGAGCGATCAGCGGCGTGCCACGGAAGATCGAGACGTAGATACGCGCCAGCCAGCGCACCGGCCAGATGCGCGACAGGCGCATCAGAGCCAGAACAAAGCCCAGCAGCAGCCCAAAGAACATGCCGCCGATACTGAGCTGCAGCGTAAACAGCGCGCCTTTGAATAAAAAAGGTGCTGAATCCAGCACCAGTTGAAGGCTTTCCTGCATTATTTCGTTACGTCCGCGCCAAACCATTTCTGCGACAGCTTGCTCAGCGAGCCATCTTTCTGCATTTCAGCAATGGCCTGGTCGACCGCTTTCAGCAGGTCTTCGTTGCCCTTGCGGATCGCAACGCCTGACTCCTGACGCGAGAAGGCGTCACCGGCAACCGCCATGGTATCGCCGGTTTTCTTCACCAGATCCAGCGCGGCCAGACGGTCAACCAGAATCGCATTCAGACGGCCAGAGCGCAGATCCTGATATTTTGTCGGGTCATCATCATAGGTACGGATGTCCACGCCCTTCACGTTTTCACGCAGCCACTGCTCATAGTTGGTGCCCAGACCCACGCCGACCTTTTTGCCCGCCAGGTCGGCCGGTTTGGTAATGGTGCTGGCATTGGCTTTCATGGTCAGCGCCTGGATGCCGGAAACGGTGTACGGCGTGGAGAAGTCATACTTCTTCTTGCGCTCATCAGAGATGGTGACCTGGTTGATCACCACATCGATGCGCTTCGCATCGAGTGACGCCAGCATACCATCCCATTTAGTCGGTTTCAGGCTCGCTTTAACGCCCATGTGCTGCGCCAGCTGCTCGGCAAACTCCACTTCAAAGCCGGTCAGCTTGCCCTTTTCATCCTGGAAGCTGAATGGCGGATAGGTGCCTTCCAGACCCACCAGCAGCGTGCCGCGCTCTTTGATTTTGTTCAGCAGGTTTTCTGCTGCAAAGGTTTTAACGTTAACGCCTGCAATCAGCGCCACAGCCATGACGCCCATCATCATCTGACGACCTGCACGAGAAAAGGACATATTCACCCCATTATTGACAGTATTGTGTGTGTGTTTTTTTATAAGGGCAGCATCATGAGTCGCTGCCAGTCCAGAATGATAACGCACGGAGTATAAACTGTTTTATTGACTTGTCTCAGATCGAAGGATGATAAGCAAATAACGCCGGTGCGCCACCCGTATGAATAAACAGCAACGGACCTTCACGGCGGAAACGATTCCGGCTGATGCCATCCAGCAATCCGGCCATCGCCTTGCCGGTGTAGACCGGGTCCAGCATGATCCCCTCCAGGCGCGCCAGCAGCTTCACCGCCGCCATGCCTTCCTCATTCGGTTCGCCATAGCGTGGCGCAAAGTACTCATCCCACAGGGTGATCGGCGCTGACGCCTGCACCTCCAGCGTCTTCGCCAGTGCATCACGCAACCGCTCAACCAGCGGCTGCTGCTGCGCAACCTGACGGGAAACGGTGACGCCGACCAGTTCGCTCTGGGGCAGCAGATGCTCCAGGCCCACGGCCAGCCCGGCATGGGTGCCGGCACTGCCCGAGGCGACGACGACGGCGGCGAAATCGACCACGCCTTCGCTCTGATGGGCGATCTCCTGTGCGCACTCCACGTAGCCCAGCGCACCCAGCGCATTTGAGCCGCCAACCGGCACGACGTAAGGCCGGAAGCCCTGCGCCTCCAGCCGGGTGGCCTCTTCAGCCAGCTGCTCCGCCGGATTGTGGAGCGCCTCCACCATGATCACTTCCGCGTCCATCAGATCCAGCAGCAGACGGTTGCCGTTGCTGAGGTAGTTTTCAGCGTCGGTGCCGATCGGATTTTCCAGCAGAGCCACGCATTTCAGCCCCAGCCGGGCCGCGACGGCGGCCGTCTGACGCACATGGTTAGACTGAATCGCGCCCGCGGTCAGCAGCACATCGGCGCCTTCGCGCAGCGCATCCGCCGCCAGAAACTCCAGTTTACGCAGCTTGTTGCCGCCCATCGCCACCGGGGTAAAGTCATCACGCTTGATGAAAATATCGCGTCCCAGGTAATCGGACAGTCGTGGCAGATGCTCCAGCGGCGTCGGTGCGCCCAGCAGTTCAAGACGAGGAAACTGGTGTAACAGGTGTAAAGACAAAGCGGCCTCCGTTCGGGCACGGGAATGATCTCTACAGTGTTACAGAAGATGAAGAAAGGATCACCCTGATTCAGGTGTCAGCAGAGGCGGTAACGAAAAGGCCGAGATAAAACAGGGGCAGTAAAACCGCAGGCGGCGCCGTGCTCCCCCTTCCCCGTTACCCGACGCGCGGGCAAAAGGGTACTGTGCCACCGGCACAGGGGGGAGCCATCGGTGCAGATCAGGTCAGCCCTGCTGCCAGCCTAAGAATTGATCGTACTTGCGCAGCGCGATGCGATAGTTGTTATTACCGGCATCGGGCAGATCGCTTTCCAGACACTGATGCCAGCTGTTTCCCTGCAGCCGGTCGGCCGGGAAATTTTTGGCTTTCAGCATCTCATCCAGCCGACGCAGCCGCACCACATATTCGCGAATCGTGCTGGGGCTCATCTCCGTCTGCTCAAACAGATACTGTTTAAACGACATGATGTCGAAGTAATTAGGATGCGTATTGCAAAAAATATCACTACAAAAACGACAAAGCGCGGTCAGCTCGGGCTGAAGTTTCAGCCACAGCTGCTCATCAATCATCTGGTCCATCCGCGCGATGGCCTCTTTATTGATGATCTGGCCACGAAAAACGAGCGCCATTCGATCTAATATCTTGCCACAGTGTGAACAATTGCTCTGGCTGTGTTTGTAGTCTTTAAGATAACGACTTAACGGTCTGGCCTTGGTCTTGGCTCCCATTACTGAGTCCCCGGTTTCTTATAATTTGAATCGCCAGGAACTGATACTGCTAGCGCGCTCCCGTAAGCCGGGCACGCAGGCGTTTGATCGCCTGACTGTGCAGCTGGCTGACCCGGGATTCCCCCACATCAAGCACAGCGCCAATCTCTTTCAGGTTCAGTTCTTCCTGGTAGTACAGTGTCAGCACCATCTTTTCACGATCGGGTAAGGCTTCGATCGCTTCAATGACGCGCTCACGCAGACTCCCTTCCAGTAGCTGGTGAAGTGGATTGGCCTCTTCATGCCCTTCCGTCACCAGTTCCGCGCTGTCGCCGTGCTCTTCCCGATACTCGTCGTAAGAGAAGAGTTGACTATTGTTTGTGTCCAGCAGGATCTGCCGGTACTCCTCCATGGAGACATTCAGCTGCTGTGCCACTTCCTGCTCGGAAGCAGAGCGCCCCAGCGCCTGCTCCACTTTGTGCATTGCTCCGGCCACCTCACGCGCGTTACGACGAACGCTGCGCGGGGCCCAGTCCCGACTGCGAAGCTCGTCGAGCATAGCGCCACGAATGCGCTGCACGGCGTAGGTGGTAAACGCTGTGCCCTGTAGCGCATCGTAGCGCTCCACGGCGTTTAACAGCCCTATTCCTCCGGCCTGCAGCAGGTCGTCAAGTTCAACGCTGGCTGGCAGGCGAACCTGCAGACGCAACGCTTCATGGCGTACCAGCGGCACGTAGCGCTGCCAGAGCGAATGTTTGTCCATCACGCCTTCGGCGGTATAGAAATCGTTCACGTTGACTACCCTGCGTTAATGAAGTTATCGGCATGATTATCCAATTCTGTAGCGTTTTCGATTGGATGAATAGGCGGGGTAAAACGAGGCTATTTCATTTTTGTTGCATCAGAGCGCAGATCCTTCTGCACTCATCAGTCGGGATTAACGACGGGCGCGCAGCCGTTGCCGCGTGGCGGGCGGCACCGCAGCCCACAGGCTGCAGACACGTCCATCCAGCTCCTGATACCAGGGCGCGATATGCTGCTGCGCCTCCTCGCCAGGGTGCACCTGGATCTCGCCCGACTCACCATCAATGCTAATCAATCGGTTAATAAACAGCCGCTGTAAATCGCTGCGCAAAAACAGGCCATTGTCGATGCTGTTGTCGGCCAGCAACCCATCTTCTCCCTCTCGCGTGTCGATGTGACAGGCTTCCACCCAGGGCCAGTTGTGCCGTTCAGTCAGTTCGGTGCCGGTCATGACGCAGGCACCGTAGCGCGCTTTGACACCGGCGCTGAATTCGGCCTGACTGGCGCGCTGCAGCACCCTGGCCTTGACGCGGCGCCCGACCTCCGTTCCCGGCATTACCGCCGCGGGCACTTTGAGGTGCGGTGTGCTCAGCACCACGATGAACTGAATGCGCCGGGACTGCGGGAAACAGGGATTCGCCTGCGGATTAAAGAGCTGCCAGTAAGCCTCGTCATCGTCCTGATGCATCAGCACCAGCTTATAGCCGCGGCTGCTCAGCAGGTTCTGCGCCGTGGCCGATTGCGGATCGATCATCGCAAAAACCTGGCTGGTGCCCATCACCCTCCACAGGTTGTCGCGCTTCTCGTTTTCGCTGCGACGGAAATAGAGAAATGAGAGATGCTGTTTCAGGTAGTGCTCAAAGCGGCGCAGGTAATTTTTTCGCTCGTTGTCGCTGGAGATAAACAGCAGATCCTCCAGCGGGCTGTTGCTCTCTTCACGGGCGAAGACCGCACGAATTTTCAGCGTCCGCAGGCCGGTTGAGGGACTCAGTAAGGCGCGCGCCGTCAGCTCTTTGTCATCAGGGTATTGCAGAGCATAACGCCGGGCGATCTCCTCGAAGGTCAGCTGCTCGCCCGGCAACAGGTCGTAATTGAAGCGCATAGACACTCCATAAAGTGAAAATCAAAATGATGTTGTTCTGTGAAGAGTTATCGGCAGGCCGAGGGGGAACTGTAACGGGAGGGGGAAATGATCGACACAGCATCAGCCAGCGCTGACGCAGAAAAGGATGGCGGCGCAGGCCGCCATCCCTGCGATTTTACGAACCGCCAGCGATCAGCCATGCCGGCAGTTCAGCCTGCGGATAAATCCAGCCTGCGTTGATTTCCTGATAAAGACGTTCACCCAGTGTGCGCAATGAACCTGGATCGCGCAGCATTTTGTTCATCATGAATCGCCACTGCGACGTTTTATTAGTGAGTCGCTGAATATGCCCGATCGCTCTATAGGCATCATGATCGCTGGCAAGAACCGGATAACCGCAGGCGCCCAGCTGGGCAATGACCCGATGCCCTTCCGCCTGGTTCTGCCAGCAGTCGGCGAGTGGAGCGAGAGCCAGACTGAGATTCAGCGCCTGAAACTTCTGCGCAAGCCTTTTCTGCGGGACTTTGCGGTGATACTCGTGAATATAGGGTTTCCATGCGTCAGGACAGGCACCATAGATAATCCAGCAGACCTGCTCACTCATCTCCCGGATCAGCGTGTCGATGTGCCGCCAGTCTTCCTGACGCAGATCCGTCATCACAATGCCGACCCGGGGTTGACTATCCTGCTCCGTACGCTGTTGCCTGGCGATGGCCAGCCCCTGCCACTCTGCATCGAGTCTGTCAGCCTGCAGCATGCTGTTGTGATAATGGCATGACTTCAGTGCGGCGGCGTTTCTGAACAGTAAAAGATCTGCCTTACCGAGGAGGTCGTCACTGCTGCGCAGCTGACTCTTCGGGCGCATTGAGGCGCGGGTTACTTCAATAATCACGCGCGTGTCCGGAAGAAGCTGTTTATTGCTGAGAAGGGATGAATGCCGGTGCGCCATGAGATCGCTCAGCACGAGGGAGGCTGGCTTTATCCGGTAAACTTCACTCAGGGAAACAGAGTGACTGGCCGCGGCGACGCTGTCCGCTCCCGCCTGCGTCACCGATCGGGCATACGCTTTAACCCGGTGCGCCTCTGAGAAATCCGCAGGATCGAATATCAACAGGGCACTAAGCGCCCTGCCTGACCGTGCCGCTATCCGCAAATGACTGTTCTCTCTGACGAAAGCGTTGCCGTTCCAGGAGAGATTGGGATTGTAGCGAGGATCCTGAGCTAAACGCGCAAGCCAGCGCTCCGTAAATGCAGGCGCATCCAGGCTGAGCGCCTTCTCTGACATCAGTTTGTCGCAACAGACCTGTGACATCGGCACGTACAGGTTCACAGACGCTTTATCTGCCGCCCGGAGCAGCAGATCGCTGATCGCCGCATGGACATCCGTAAACTCTTCCCGAAGGCCGCCAGCCTGGTGGAAGGAGGCGGTGCGTATCATGAGACATTCACTACTCAACAGCAGGCATTGCTGCGGGGCTGCCTGTTCTGCTGCAAGCCAGCCTGTTGCGGTGTGCGCTGCATCAGCCGGACCATAACGTCGCCGGTGCCCGTCAATGAGGGCAGAGGAGTAGAGCTGGTTATCATCACCCAGCAGGCGCGGTGCACAGGCGAGGATATCCGGGCGGCCACAATGATTCAGCAGAGCCTGAAGCCACGTTTTGTTATTAAAATAGGTCCCGCAGGAAAGGTGGAGTGCAAATGTGCCGCGAGCGACCGACAGCGCATAATTCAGCGCACTGACGGCGCTGATTTTCTCGTCCACCAGAAACACTCTGAAGAGATCGCTGTTCACATCCGACAGTGAGGAGAGCCATTCTCTGACGCGCTGATCGGCTGAGACGTTATCGATAAAGATGATCTCATAATCCACTGCACTGACGCTGTCGACAAAGGTTGACAGCAGTCGCTTAACGCGATCAATTTCATCTTCGACGACAATAATGACCGTTAATTTATCGCTTTTTCGGACAGGGTAATCGATGGAGAAAAGCGCGTCGCCGGAGCGGCTTACCGAAGCCCCCTCATATCCCCGGATAGCCAGGTGTTCAGCCAGTAAAGAGGCGGTCAGACTCTCCTGATCGTCCGTAGCCACCACGTCAAGCAGCGGTAGCGGGATATGCTGGATATCCTGTGTCAGGCCAGCGCTGGCAAGCGCTAATAAAAACGCGGTCTCAACGGCATGGACCGGAACATCCCGTGACCGGACAATCTCCAGACATAATTCCCGCCGGAAAAAACTCCCTCGGGCAAAGCGTTCCGGCATCGCCAGAAAAGAGTCCGGATCGAAATCGGGCAGAAACAGCGACGTCAGCTCGCCCTGCGGGTTCCGCAACAGTCTGTCGGTGTAAAAAGCCAGTGACCGATCAAGTTTCTCCTTGAAATGCGTGAGGCCGGAAAAAATATCCGGACACACTCTGTCGCCCGCGCGCAGGAACAGCACCCACTCATGCTGATCCTCCGCCAGCAGGCGGGCTAACCAGTGGCTGAAACGCTGCGCTTGCGGCGGCTGATCGCCTGTCTCAGGCTCAGAATAACTCTCCACCTTCAGATTCAGCCGGCTGAGCGATAATCGCGTACTGGCTGCAGCCGGTGAAGAGTCCTCCCCCAGCATCACCACTCTGACGGATAAACCGGGTGTCGCTGCCGAAAGAGATGGGTGACACAGCGGGTATGAGGCCAGCCAGGCTTCGGCAGGCATACAGGTCTCGTCACATTTGCTCTGCGCCGCCTTTTGCGTGACCGCAAAAAAGTGCATCAGTTGCCGGGAGAAGTTCGCTTCAAACTGATTCATATGCTCGCGGACTTTATAAAGCCCGGCACGCGTCCGTGCCAGTTCCGCCTCATCGTCGCTGAAACAGACGCCTGCGCCGCCCATGTCGCGAATCGATGCGTCAGAAATCGCGAGTTTCTCGTAGCCTTTAGCCACCATCGAAACGACCGGCGTGCCGCAGAGTGCAGCGAGGTTGCAGGTCCCGGACCACTCAAAGGTATACATCACCTGTGCCGATTTTAACATCCCGGCCAGTTCAGCGAGCGGACGCGGCTTTTTAACCGAGATAACGATGATGTCTTCAGGCAGGCGAGTAAAATCGACGTGCTCTTCAGGCACTCTGTTGAGATAAAGCAGCCGGGTCGTTTTGACTCTGCCATCGTCCGAAAACATCTCCAGATCCGGCCCGACCATCGTTAAAAAATCGACCTCGGGTTCTTTTATGATCAGCTGCGAGCTGTACCAGAAAAAGAGATCTTCCTCTGTTTCATCCAGACGATTCCCGTTAAGCAGGGCTTCATGGTTCAACATGTAGCGCACGCAGACGTCAGCATTGAGCAGATTGCCGGAGTAGATTTCAGGGTAAACTGCAATCGGAATCAGTCCTGCGGCTTTATGCTGGTCATAGGTTTTCGCATCCAGCCGGGGGGTGTTCCAGGCCGGATTGACATGTGTGCAGTCGACCATCCATGCCCTGCCCCCATGCAGGTTTATCTGATGGCAGAGCTTGTGCAACGCCTGAATCCCGCCGGAGGATTCCCGGTAATCGGGCGACATAATATAATAAGGATGCTTCAGGTCAGACATCACCACTCCTGCCGCGGCGTTAATAGCGCGACTGAAAACTGCGTCTAGGTTGTTTCAGGCTCTCTGGCGTCAAAACAGAGAGCCCCGGACGTTCCGGGTCAATCAGGGCTGCCAGGCTTTTGCCCATTCACGCAGGCTCTCGCCGGTCAGCATCCAGTTGCGTCGTATGCTGGCCTGTAATTCCAGCCCCATTTTTGCACTGGCTTCCGGGTCGGCAAGGTGCATCCGGATAGCGTCGCGCCACTCGATAAAGCGGTTATTCACGCGCGTGACCGGCAGATCATCCTGCCGGTAACAGGCCACATTACTGCAAATCACGGGCACGCCGCACGCACCATACTCCAGCAGTCGCAGATTACTTTTGCAGGCGTTAAAGCTGTTGTCTTCAACCGGAGCCAGCGCCAGATCAAGATTCAGCGATGCGAGCGCGGCAGGATAGAGGCTCAGGTCCACGCCACTGTGTATCTCCTGCACGTAAGGCCGGAGTTTATCCGGACACATGCCCATAAAGACCCATTCCACCTGATTCGAAAATTCGCGAACGATGTCGAAAATCATTTCAAGGTCGCCACGATGGCTCACCCCGCCTGCCCAGCCTATCCGGGGCTTCTGTCCCTGGTTACGCAGGGAGTGGAGCGCCCCCCAGGCCTCAACAGGAAGCCGGTTTTTAATCACCACAATGTCCGGATGCATACTGCTCATCGCGTCGGCCAGCGGCCCGGTAGAAACCACAAAACGATCAAAATAGCTCAGGCTCTTACGGATTAACTTTGCCGTTTCCTGCTTATAAGCCTGCCGGCCATAGTGCTTCATGGGCAGGTTGATGATGTAGTCGTCCAGCTCGAACACTTTGAATACGTTGTGAAGCTTACTGACGCGTTCCATCCAGTTATGGAAAGCCGGTGAATAGCGACGCTGAATGATCAGACTGTCTGGCTGGAATTGCCCCATTTCACTTAACGTCAGCAGTGTCATGCCGCTTTTACCCTGCGCCACCCCTTCCGCGACCATCGCCTGAAGGGGCTGGGTAATGCGGTAGTGGCCGCAGCCATAAATATCGGCGTTATGAGCCAGGAATGTCGGCAGATTTTCAGCTCTGACCGGCAGCCAGTTAACTTCATCATTTCTTAATTCAAAGTGACGGCTTCTCAGCGAGAGATTGGCGTTATAGGCCGGATCCCGGGCGATAACCGGCATCCATCTGGAATAGAGCCTGTCCTCTTCCAGTTGCTTCAGCTTACTGGACGCCTGCGCGGTTTCATCCGGGAAGGGGCTGGTGCGCGCGGCAGGCCGGTGCAGTCGGGCATAGGGTGTCCAGACCGTCAGATAACCATGCTCACGCGCTTTCAGGCAAAGGTCCACATCAGCATATAACCGCTGCTCCCGATCAAATCCGCCCAGCGCCTCGAATACCGCTTTACGCATCAGCACCAGATCGCCGGATACGGCGCTGTAGTTCTGATCGACATTCATCCGCCCCAGGTAATTCGCGTCCTGATCGTCATTGCCACGGAAGACTTCTCCGACGGCGCCATTGACGCCCAGGATATATCCTGCATGCCGGATTTTGTTCTCAGACGAGAGGTGCTTCGCGCCAACGGCAAAGACCTCAGGCCGCAGCCCATGATTAAGCAGGTTATCAAGCCACTCACCGTCCGTGATGGCCATTTCGCAATGCATGAAAACGAGATATTCACCAATGGCCTGTTCAGCGGCCAGATTCGCCATCGCCCCGTGACTGAACGCGCCGTCGTAGCTCACTGTTTTGATACGTGCGGGATCCACGCTGGCGATATCCGATAACCATTTATCCCGCTCTGGTGTGCGCTGGTTGTCGCAGACAAGGATCAATTCGTAATGGTGCCAGGTGGTTTTTTCCAGCAGCGTGGTGACGCAGCTGATCAGCGAGGCGAGATGCCAGTTAGCCAGAATGACGATTGACACCACCGGCTTGTCGGGATGGTTATAGCGCAACCGGTAATTGAAAAATTTATCCAGTGCCGCTCTCCCCTCGGGATAGCCGCGGTTATGCAAATGGCGCTCAATGATCGCCACATCTTCAAGGATATCTCTGCTTTTCAGATAGCCGGTTAACAACGGCTCTGCCAGATGAGCGATCCCCTCAAATCCCTGCGATTCGATGAGCTTAACGATGAGATCAAATTCAGCGGATGAAGGATAGCTGGCATCCAGACCGTCTGCCGCCAGAAGTAACTCCCGGCGGAATAGCCAGTGCTGCGCCATGGTTTTGGGCGAACTCAGCAGTAAATCGAGATTAAAATCTGGCCGGAAGGCTGCCCCTATCGGCGCATTATCAATATAGAAAAACTCATCCGCGTAGATTGCTAACCAGCCGTTCTGAACGAGCAGCATCGAACTTAAGGCGATCAAACCGGACGCATGCAGGGTGCAGCTGGCATCCATAAACAGGATCCAGTTATCCTGCCGCGTCTGGATGAGCTGATTGATGACATCGATCCGGTTTTGCTCTGTGGCGGAGTGGCATTCAGTCCGCGTGTCAAGAGAGACCCCTATCGTAATCAGGACCGGCTCAAACCGCAGGCCAGCTATCGCGATCTGGCTGATGAAGGTGAGTAGTGGCTCAAGATTCGCAACCGTTTCTTCGGTGACGGTAATGAAGAAGGCTACGCTGACGGGCTGTGTGTTTGCCGCGGCGATATCCTCTAACATGTTTTGCTGCAGAGGATTCAGGGTGCGCGAATGTCGCCACGACGCCAGGATATCTAAGGTGAAATTCTTCTGCTGTTCTTCAGAGAGATTTTTAATGATGAAGGTGTCAGGCTGATCGAGGTGAGCCACCCGAGCCAGATGTAATGCAGGTTCAGCCTCACCGGACCCGCTCGCCTGACGAATCTTTTCGTATAACACGTCACGCCCGATCCTGAAAATTTCATCACTTTCACACTGATGAGGCTGACGCTCGACGTCTGAAGCGCGCACGCTGCACAGGGGCGCAGCAAACCAGAGAAGATGAGTATGACTGAGCAGGCGGTGAAAGATAACCAGCGCCGGAATCGCCTGCAAGGCGGAATCACCGGTGGTGAGTAACGACTCGTCAATCAGGCTCTGAGCCAGATCGTCGCGGTAAAACAGCGCGGCGGTCAGCTCTCCCGGCAGGCTGAACGCTTTCTGCGTCTGATTACGCAGCAGATCCTGACCATGAATAATGCTGTTTTCGCTGGTCAGCGGAGCGGTCGAGATAAGTGCGGGCAGTAACTCCCCCTGTGGACCGACGCGTTCACGGCTGGAGATCGCCACGCGACACTGAGGAAAAGCACTCAGACCGGAGACCAGGGTAGAGACGCAGGCGGGTTTCAGCAGATCGGCATCTGACAGGAACTTAATATAGGTGCCCTTCGCCACGCTCACGGCAGCCTCATAAACCGGCACCGCCTGCTCATCGACCTTTAAATAATGAAGGCGATGACCGTGCTGTGGAAGGTAATCCTGCAGTTTTTTATGAATAAACTGGCTGTCGCTGGTATCCGCTACAATGATTTCAATGTGCGGGTAATCCTGTTTCAGCGCGCTATCGAGCGCCTGGCTAAACCAGATGGATGCGCGTGCGGTTATGATGATGCTGACAAGCTCGTGTTGATGCATTTTACTCTCTCTCGCTGACTCCTCTTAGTCCTGACAGACTGAGAGCAGCACACATTTTGCTTCAGCATAAACGCTGGGTGTGTGTTCAATCGGAGAAGTAAAACAGCAAACAGGGCCTAATCTGGCAGAACGGCTGCGGACGCATTTTGTTCAGACATAAAAAAACCCCGCCGAAGCGGGGTTTTTTCGCGTTGATTCCCGAAGGAGTCGATTAGCCCTGCAGCAGAGACAGAACCTGCTGTGGAACCTGGTTAGCTTTTGCCAACACAGAGTTACCAGCCTGCTGTACGATCTGCGCTTTAGACATGTTTGAAACTTCAGTTGCGTAGTCAGCATCCTGGATACGAGACTGTGCAGCTGACAGGTTAGTCGTGGTGTTGCTCAGGTTAGTCACGGCTGAGTTCAGACGGTTCTGAATCGCACCCAGTGAAGAACGGAACTTATCCACGCTTGCAATCGCTTCGTCCAGTTTAGCCAGTGGGCTTGATGAAGCACCAGTAGTCAGGCTAGACAGGCTCATGTTAGAGGTGTCCAGTTTGAACGCTGCGGTACCGGCAGTGGTCGCAGTATCTGCTGACTGTGGATCTACAGCAACGAAGAAGGTTTTAGCATTTGCAGCGCCGCTGGCGATGTCGAAGCCGTTCGCTTTCAGGTTGTTAGTTTCAGCATCGCTGCCTGAAGTAACGGTGACTTTAGCAAACATTTTGCCATTGTCATCTTTGTAGACGCTACCGGAGTCAACAGCAACACCAGAGGCAGCCACACCCAGACGGGTAGACAGTGCATCAGCAGTTGATTCAGCAACAGTTGCACCGGTTACGTTGGTAGTAGAACCGTATGCTGCTTTGAATTCAGTTGCGCCAGCTGCAGTCGGGGTACCCGCCGGGCCGTTGACGTTGAAGCTGTCCAGACCCAGGGTCTTGGAGTCGATTTTCTTCAGGTCGATAGTGATGGTTTCGCCATCGTTAGCGCCAACCTGGATGTTCATTTTGCCGTCTTTAGCCAGCACGTTCACGCCGTTGAACTGAGTCTGACCTGATACGCGGTCAATCTCGTCCAGACGTGATTTGATTTCGTCCTGGATTGAAGATTTGTCAGATTCTGAGTTAGTACCGCTTGACGCCTGTACAGTCAGCTCACGAATACGCTGTAAGTTGTTGTTGATTTCTGACAGTGCGCCTTCAGTGGTCTGCGCAGCAGAGATACCGTCGTTGGCGTTACGGGCAGCCTGAGTCAGACCCTTGATGTTAGAGGTGAAACGGTTGGCAATCGCCTGACCCGCAGCGTCATCTTTCGCGCTGTTGATACGTAAGCCAGAAGACAGACGCTCCATAGAGGTAGACAGAGCTGACTGGTTCTTGTTGATGTTGTTCTGAGTGATCAGCGAGAGGCTGTTGGTATTAATGACTTGGGCCATGATAAATTTTCCTGTTAATCAAGTCTTTCGGTTAAGGTGTGGGCTTCAACCCGCCGGCTTCAGCGCCGTCAAAGTTGTTATCGTCTGCCGTCAAACAACCTTTAGAATTTTTTTAGTACCAGGCGAACTTTTCTGCTTCTGCCTGTCACGTTGTAAGTTATCGCCACCGGTTCCCACTTCTTTAGACTTAATTCATTAATTTTCTAGCCGCTGAATTGCCCTTCTCTATAGTGCTTATTTATCCCATTACCCTAAGGCAAATAACCTTAAACTTTCCTTAATCAAGGCCGATAACCCCGGTATCAATTTCCCTGTCGACCTTATAAAGGAATAAACATGGCTAGTATTAGTAATCTCGGGGTCGGTTCCGGCCTGCCGCTCAGTACGATGCTGGACAGTCTGCAAACCGCGGAAAAAGCGGCGCTGAAACCTATCTCAACACAGCAGTCGGCTTACACCGCCAAGCTCAGTGCTTACTCCACGCTGAAAAGCGCACTGACTACCTTTCAGACCGCCAACAGCAAGCTGAACAGTGCCGATCTGTTTACCGCCACCACCGCGACCAGCAGCTCAAGCGCGTTCAGCGCCACGACCTCTGGCAGCACCGTAGCGGGTAAATATTCGATTAACGTGACGCAGCTGGCGCAGGCGCAGGTGCTGACCTCGGCAGTGCAGAGCAGCAACACCGCTGCACTGGGCGACAGCTCCGTGAGCAGCCGCAGCATCGCTATCACCCTGAAAGATGGCACCAGCAAAAGCGTCACGCTGAGTAACGACCAGACGTCGCTGACCGGCATGCGCGATGCGATCAACGGTGCTAACGCTGGCGTGACCGCCACGATTATCAAGGTCTCGGATGGCAGCTTCCGTCTCTCCATGAGTGCCAACAAGACCGGCAGCGACAATGCAGTAGCAAGCATCGCCGTCACTGGCGACAGCACCCTGCAGGGGATTGTCGGCTTTGACGCCAGCGCCAGCAGCAATCCGATGACGCAGAGCGTCGCGGCGCAGAACGCCAAACTGACCGTGAATAACATCGCCATCGAGAACAGCAGCAACCAGATCAGCGATGCGCTGGAAGGCATTACGCTGAACCTGACTGCGCAGACGGTGGGCGATCAGACACTGACGATCACCAAAGACACCTCAAAAGCGTCCAGCGCGATCAGCACCTGGGTCGACGCCTACAACACCCTGCTGGATCAGTTTAATACGCTGACCAAGTACACCAAGGTCGACACCAACACCGATTCGCAGGACAGCAGTAACGGTGCGCTGCTCGGTGACAGCACGCTCCGCACCATTCAGACCCAGCTGAAAAGCCTGCTGACCAATGCGCAGAGCTCGTCTGAATATAAATCACTGGGCCAGATTGGCGTGACCACCGATCCGACGACCGGCTCACTGAAACTGGATTCAACCAAGCTCAGTGCCGCCCTGGATAAAGATGCGGCGGGCGTGAAAGAGATGATTGTGGGTGACGGCAAAACCGGCATCACCGCAAAAATGGACACCAAACTGACCGAATGGCTCTCATCAAAAGGGATCGTTCAGTCTGCCACCGATGGTGTCAGTAAAACCCTGAATAACTTAACGGCGCTTTATAACACCACCAGCGATCGCATCGATGCGGATATCGCCCGTTATAAGACGCAGTTTACCCAGCTGGATATGGCAATCAGTAAGCTTAACTCGACCAGCACCTATCTGACGCAGCAGTTCGATACGTCAAGTTCCTCTAACAAATCATAGGAGTGACCATGTACACCGCTACAGGCACCCAGGCCTATGCAAAAATTGGCGTCGAAAGCGCCGTCATGAGCGCCAGCCAGCAGCAGCTGGTTGTCATGCTGTTCGACGGCGCGCTGAGCGCGTTAATCCGCGCACGCCTGTTTATGCAGGATGGCAATATTGAAGGCAAAGGCAAATCTCTTTCCAAAGCCATCAATATCATCGAAGCGGGCCTGAAAGAGGGTCTGGCTGAAAGCCGTGGGGATGAACTGGCAGATAACCTGCTGGATCTTTACAACTACATGACGCGTCGCCTGTTGCAGGCCAACCTGCACAATGATGTTGCTGCGGTTGAGGAGGTCGAAGGCCTTCTCCGCAACATCGCAGACGCGTGGAAAGAAGTGGTTCAACCTAACTCTGTTCAGGACGCCGTTTAATGACAACTGCACCGCATCTGCTTGCCGCTTACCAACAGTTACTCGATCTTAGCCAGGGGATGCTGCGTCATGCGGCACAGGGCGAATGGGATGAATTAATCAACAGGGAGACGGAATATGTCAGCGCGGTGCAGAATTTAGCGCACTCGACAGAGACGGTTTCGCCCTCCCCGCAGGCCCAGGAGCAGTTACGCCCCGTGCTGCGCCGCATTCTGGATAATGAAAGCGAAGTGAAACGCCTGCTGCAGGCGCGGATGGACGAGCTGGCCTCGTTAGTAAGTCAGAACAGCCGCCAGAAATCGGTCCTCTCGGCCTATGGTAAGCAAGGCGGCGTCGTCATGGTGCCGCGCGAAACCCTCTCCTGATACCCTGCTTTTCACGCCGCCAGATTTATTTTTCTGCGCGGCGTCTCTTTTCTGCCGCTTACTCCATACTTAATTTTCATCATCCCCTGGAGTGTGGTAAATGCAAAACCCGACGTTATTACAGTTTTTCCATTGGTATTACCCGGATGGCAGCAAACTGTGGCCTGAAGTCGCCGAACGTGCAGCCTGGCTCAGTGAAATTGGCATTACGATGGCGTGGCTCCCTCCGAGCTATAAAGGGGATTCAGGAGGCTATTCTGTCGGTTACGACACCTATGACCTTTTTGACCTGGGTGAATTCGATCAGAAAGGCGGCGTTGCCACCAAATATGGTGATAAACAGCAGTTACTGGCGGCAACAGAGGCGCTGCGCAGCCATAACGTTGGGGTGCTGCTGGACGTGGTGCTGAACCACAAAATGGGCGCCGATGAGAAAGAGGCGATCAGCGTCAACCGCGTCAATCCGGACAACCGTGATGAAATCTATGACGAGGTCGTAGAGTGTGAGGCCTGGACCAAATTCACCTTTCCGGCGCGTGAAGGAAAGTATTCGAAATTCGTCTGGGATCACAAATGCTTCAGCGGCGTAGACCACATCGAAAATCCGGACGAAAACGGCGTCTTCAAAGTCATCAACGACTACACTGCCGAAGGCTGGAACGATCAGGTCGATAACGAGCTGGGCAACTTCGACTATCTGATGGGTGCCAATATCGATTTCCGGAATAACGCGGTCCGGGAAGAGCTGAAATACTGGGCGCGCTGGGTGATGGAACAGGTGCCCTGCACCGGCTTCCGCCTGGATGCAGTCAAACATATTCCCGCCTGGTTCTATAAAGAGTGGATCGACCATATCCAGGAAGCCGCTCAGGAGCCGATGTTTATCGTGGCGGAATACTGGTCGTTTGAAACCGAAAAACTGCAGGAGTATGTGCATCAGGTGGAGGGCAAAACCATGCTGTTTGATGCTCCCCTGCACATGAACTTCCATCAGGCCTCTACGGCCGGCAGCGCCTACGACATGAGCCAGATCTTCGCGAACTCCCTGGTCGTGGCCGATCCGTGGCACGCGGTGACCATCGTAGCCAACCACGATACGCAGCCGCTGCAGTCACTGGAAGCGCCGGTGGAGGCCTGGTTTAAACCGCTGGCCTATGCGCTGATTCTGCTGCGCGAACAGGGCGTGCCGACCATCTTCTATCCGGATCTGTTCGGAGCGACCTATGAAGATGAAGGCGGCGACGGCGAGAAGCACAAAATCGAAATGCCGGTGATCCCGGAGCTGGAAGGGTTAATCCGCGCCCGTCAGCAGTATGGCTGGGGTGTCCAGACCGACTATTTTGATCATCCGAACTGCGTGGCGTTCAGCCGCAGCGGCACCGAAACGCAGCCGGGCTGTGTGGTCATCATGTCGAACGGCGATGCGGGCGAGAAGAGTGTGCCAATGGGCGAAGGCTTTGCCGGCAAGGTCTGGCGCGATCATCTGGGTAACCGGGAAGAGACCATTACCGCCGACGAGCACGGCACTGCGGTCTTTGCCTGCAACGGAGGCAGCGTCAGCGTCTGGGTGTTAGCAGAATAACTTAAGCCGTGAAAACAGCACCGCCCCGGCGGGCAGAGGCGTAAAGGACGCCATCTGTCCGTCGGGGCGATGCATTTCAGGCGGGTGGGCTTAACCGGCGTTGTGTTCGGTGATCGCCGTCCGCAGCAGCTGCGGCTCGATGTTCTGGATCACCGCCGCTTTGGGCTGTTTCGCTACTTCCTTCATCGCCTGCTGACACTCAACGGTTGGACGCGCCACTTTACGCAGGGTCAGCCCGTCATACTTCAGCTCGCCGTTATCCACGTTTAGCGGCATTACCCGCACCTGACGCGTGACGTTGACATAATCCCCGTTCAGTCGGGTCAGTTTACCCGGCTTCGCAATCACCCGCTGCCACTGACGACAATCCAGCGTGGTGCCCTCCGCAGTTATCAGCAAACTGCCGATAGCCTGGTCGCTGATGAGGTTGCTCTGCGGACCGACGGTCTGCCAGTTCCCCTGCAGTTCCGCTGGCGCTGGCGTCTGCACCGCATTTTCATAATCGTTAATCTGCGCACAGCCACCCAATGCCAGCACAGCAATCAGCATCCACTTTTTCATGTTTAATCCCTAAGATCGCGTCAATGGCGGCTACGTTATAATTTTTCCACCGCGTTGCGCAAGGTATCTGGTGTCTGGTATCAGACGAAGGGGCAATAAAAACCGCATTTCCCCGGCAGCGCACACCGGATGCCCGCGACGGCCAGCAGCCTCTGGCGGCAGAAGTAAACCAACACCGGGCCTGTCGCGCCTGACAAGCGAAACACCATCCGCTACACTGACGCGCTGCACCACTTTTTCAGGAATATGAGTATGAAAACGCCAGAAGCCTACTATGCCCAGGCGCGCGAGATGTTCTTTACCGCGCATCCCGACTTTCAGGCTGCGCTTGATGAATTAACAGAGCGCGATGCGCGTGCGGCCAATCTGTCGCTGCGCGAGCTGCGTGCATGGCATGCAGAGCGCATCTATGCCGCTTTTTTACGGCAGAAGAATCTGGATGGGATGATCTTCTCTATTCAGCTCGCCGAGCCGGATAAAGCGGTGGCGGCGGAAGCGATCGAGACCTACCTCAAATCTCACGCGGAATCGCTGGGGATGAGCTGGGAAGAGTTCTGCATTAAAAACGAACTCTGATCGGCGCTGTACCGGAAAGCCAGGTGATGGCTTTCGGGCCGTCGCACCACGACCATCATGCGGGTGCGACGGGCCTCCTGAACGGATTTTGCAGGCAAACTCTGGTTTTCACTGGCCCTGAAACAACGGCACCCTGTGGTAACGCAGGACGCGCGTGAACCTGCTGTTACTCTCTCTCTTCCGCAATTCTGCCCTTTACTTCCACATAACTGGCCACGGCCAGCAGACGATTGATGTGCGTCAGCAACAGGTCAACGTCGGACTGCATAAACTCAGACGAGGACTGTGAAGCGGTGATAATCGCATCCTGCACCGTTTCCGTAATGGTCAGTGAGTTGTCCTGCTTCGCCTGTACCAGCAGCGCGGCAACCAGCAGGGACTGAGCCTCCAGCTGCGCAGTCAGCTCCTTTGCATCGACGTCCATTTTTGCCAGCTTGAGCAGAATATCAATCACCAGTTGTCGCATCGCGCACCTCCTGAAAAGTAAGCCGCCATTATGTCGTGAGGTGCGCCTGTTTTGCCAGTCGAAGATGACGCCCCGTTTCCCCCGAAAATTTTGCCCGAAATCGGCTGCACCGCCTTGCTACTGTTTTTATTTACAGTATCATAGGTCAGCGATTTTGCTCAGAATGGATTGCCATCATGTTTGTTGAACTGATTTATGACAAGCGCAACGTTGCCGGTTTACCGGGTGCCCGCGAGATGATTCGTGAGGAGCTGGAAAAGCGGGTGCATCGGGTGTTTCCTGATCTTGAAGTCAGGGTTAAGCCGATGGAGCGTAACGCGATTGATACTGATTTAAGTAAGAATGATAAAGCGACAGTGGCGCGGATTGTTGAAGAGATGTTCGACGAAGAGGAAATGTGGCTGGTGGCCGATTAATCCCTTAACGGCCACCGCATCAGTCAGCGGGAGAAAACTTAGCTCTCCTGCTCACTGTGATTGATTTCAATCTCGATGTCCTGAATCGCGGCATCCAGATCTTCCAGCAGTTTTCCCTGCTTATTCAGCAACGCATCGATTCGGTCGGCGTTGGTTTTGTCTTTGTACTCACCGGCATCAAACGCTAACCAATGGCTGGAAAGGGTTTCGGTGTTGGTCTGCGCGTAGTGGCGCATCTCTTTAAGCTGAGAGGTCACGTCACGCAGATATTCAGTTTTGGTCTTGGTTTCAGTTGAATCGCTCATGCTGAATTTCCTTCTGGTCAGTTATCCAAAGTGATTAGGCTTAGCGGTTCATCAACCGGCCAATCAACCAGCGCACATTAAGAGATAAAATGTCGCCGTGAGATTTAAATGTAGTCGATAATAGCGAAGCCGCACTAAGAATAATCGGAAGTTACGGTTTTGCGTTCGCTTTGACCGGCGGCAGTTCCCCATCCACCACCACCTCTTTGACTTTGATGACCGTCTTGTCCGCGGTGCGGTCAGGAATGGCATCCAGTTTATGCTGCAGCGCCGCCACCTGCGTCGTCAGCAGATCGACGCGGTCATCCCGTCGCGCGGCGATCACCCGGTAATCTGCCCGGATCTCCTCCACCCGCTTATTTGCGGTGTTGCTGACATAGAGAAAAATAATTGTCATCAGGATGCAGATCATTGAGCAGCTCAGCAGAATACAGCCCAGAATGACTTTGCGCCGGTATGACATCGGAGAGTGACTACCATTAATCGTTGTCATCACTGCGATCCTCCAGAGTTGAGATAAGCCGATCAATCTCGATACGGAATTTGTCGTTGTGATCGGTTTCGGTCATGGCCAGTAATATCCCTACCGCGTTCTTGATTAACCGAAGATCGGTTTCGAGTGTCGCAATCCGCCGCAGATTCCTGTCATGACGTTCACGCAGCTCGTCGTTCTCCTCCCGCATCAGTTGATTACTCTCTTTCAGCAACACCACCTGCTCTTTGTAACTGGTAATAATTTCGCCGCCTGCACGATTACTGGTCACGATTGAGGCAATCCCTGCCAGTAACGGTTTCCAGAACAGTGCTGCTGCCCCCCCACCCAGAACTAACGCACCCATACTGGTAATCAGACTACTTTCCATGCCACACCCCTTAATCCGGTAAGGTCTCTGGAACTTACTGCGTGCTTATCAGACACGATCCCTGCCAGGAATTTAAGATTGCTTAAATTACCGACTTAAGTATACTTAAGCCACACTTCATCAAAAAGTCAAGCCAATGAAAAACAGAACCCTGGGTGACCGCATCCGACTCCGCCGTAAGGCATTGCAGTTAACGCAGAAACAGCTGGCTCAGCAGGTAAACGTGTCCCATGTCGCTGTTTCACAATGGGAAAAAGAGGAGACGCTGCCGCGCGGCGAGAACCTGCTGCGGCTCGCCGAAGCGCTGGGCTGCGCGCCCTCGTTTCTGATAGATGGGGATGGCCCTGTTTTCAGCGAAAGCGCGTGGGGTGGCCTGCACCAGATCCCGCTGGTGAGTCAGCGGAACCTAACGCAGTGGCTGGCGGATGCGGAGGCTGTAAAGTGTGAGTGGCTGATGCACAACGACATGGCGCTTGCGCAGCAGAGCTTTGCTGTGCGCGTGGAGGAGCAGGCGATGGCGCCCGCAATCCTGCAGAATGATGTGGTGATTATCGATCCCACGCAGTCACCTCAGCCCGGCGACTGCGTGCTGGCCCTGCAGCAGCAGACTCCCCTGCTGCGCACCTGGCGTCAGCGCGGCCCGCAGGATGGTGTCGTGCAGTTTGAACTCGCCCCGGTCAACATTAACTTTCCCGATCTGCATTCCAGCCGCGACAGCCTGAAACTGATCGGCACGCTGGTCGAACTGCGCCGCTATCGCCAGGCGTAAAACCTGGCGCAGACCAGGTCCCGGCGGGAGCCTGCGGGGTTACAGGGCGTCGGTGAGCTGATCGACCACCACGTTACCCTGCAGGTCGGTTTGCATGATACGGTAACTGACCGGCCACGAGCGGCGGGTACTGAGTTTATCAAACAGGGTCACGCCACCGGTCTTCATCCCCTGACCATTGACGATAATCCATTCCGTGACCTCTTCTTGCCCCCGATTCTTCAGGCTCAGCGAGCGTTGCTCAATCAGCTGATCGTCAGCTTCAATTTTTAAATAGTCTCTTAACATTGTATCCACCTCCTGGTAACGCTGGTTACTATATGCTTTTATTTAATCATTTCAATCGAATTTATTTATCGAAATGGGACTGCCTGACAGTGATCGCCAGCCTGAATCTGCTTACGACGCTGTCTGGCTTTTGCTTTGAATGGCCATTGCACAAAATCCGGAACGGATACGTCACTCGCAGCGACTCTGCTGCTGAAAGTCATCCTCAACTCAGCGCGGATAAGACGCTCAGGCTGGTCTAGACTTAAGAGACTGAAAAAAGGAGCGACGCATGTTTAAGCACAATTCGAGCGAAGAACGTAATAAAGAAGGTGATGTCAGCAAGAGCCTGCCGGAAGCAGCCCCGCACGCAGGAAATATGTATGAAGAGGACGATCATCCCGCGACGGATGCGCCGAAAGATCATGGCGAAGTGCCGCGTAAAAACGACGACAGCCAGGATGATAAAAAGGATCCCTTTAAAGCCAGCTAAGGCCAATGGCGCGCCCGACGGGCGCGCGGATTGCAGGATTCAGGCGGCGCCGAAGCCTGTTGGCGTTTTCCCCTTTTCACCTGAGGCATCCCCCGGTTTCCAGGCTGCGATGACCCGTTGTTCTCCTCAGCGAATTTACTTCACCTGTTCGCAATCATACGCGCCCCGTATACGGATCTGACTCTGGCTGGTACGGACGATTTCGGCTCTTAACATCCCTTTGCCATCCCGTGTCGTCTGCTCCATATCCACCATCCCCGGTGCCCGGCTGTTTTTGACCCGCAGCTTGATCGTCGCGTTATCGTAATCCCCCTTCTGTTTTGCAAACGTGACCTTCTGCGTCTTTGCGCGCTCCCCATTGACGGAGAACCAGCCGCTGCTGTCCGGTTTAAGGGTGAATGGTCCGCACTGCGTGGAGGCCAGGGCCGATGAAGAGAGCGCGGTTAAACAGGCGATAAGGGTGAGTTTCTTAAACATAGGTGAGCGTCCTGCTGTTCACGGAAAGCGGAATGGCGCGGCAGACGGAGGACCCTTTTGTCTGCACGCGCTGAAGTAAACAGAAGTATAGCCGGGCGCGGTCACCTTATCACTGGCGGACCTGCCTGCCACCGCGTCAGAACGCTGAAGGCGTGGCGCTGTGTGATTATTCAGCGCGCTCAGGCAACCTACACCTGCATATTCATGATTTCGCTGTACGCTGACACCAGCTTGTTCCTGACCTGAATCCCCATCTGCATCGAGATTGAAGATTTCTGCAGATCGACCATCACATCATTCAGGGCAATGCCGGGTTTCCCCATCTCAAAATCCTGCGCCTGGGTGCGGGCGGTGGTCTGGGTCTCACTGATCTTATCCAGCGCCGCTTTCATGGTGGCGCCGAAATCGATCTGATGGGTGGCTTCACTGCTGCGGTTGCTGGCCTGCAGGGAGGTCGCCTGCAGCTGCTGCAGCACGCCGTCGATTGCCTGAATGGACATAAACGATACCTTTTAAAGGGGGAGTATTTTTTGTGTGCTCAAAAGTTAGCACGTTGTCAATGAGACAAAGCCGCTAAATGACAGCAAAAAACCTACCTTATCCAGCCATCGAATTTTGCTTATCACCTAATAATGCCTGGCATTGAAGTGGAAATTTTATCTACGCAGGTCAGGGAGTCTGTTTTGCCATCTCAACTTACCCGGTCAATTACGTCAGGCAGGAATCGGTCATGAATGCGAGCACAGCCGCCACAACAGAACAAGATAAGAAAGGCTTCGGTGACCTGCTCGCTCGCCTGCGCGCAAATCCGCGTATCCCCTTAATCGTTGCCGCTGCTGCAGTGATAGCGATCGTGATCGCGATGGTGCTGTGGGCTAAGCAGCCCAGCTACAGCGTCCTCTATAACAACCTCTCAGATGAGGATGGCGGTGCCATCGTCACTCAGCTGACGCAGATGAACATCCCTTACCGCTTCGCCGAAAACGGCGGCGCGCTGATGGTGCCGGAAGCGAACGTGCATGAGCTGCGTCTGCGTCTGGCTCAGCAGGGTCTGCCCAAAGGCGGCTCGGTGGGCTTTGAGCTGCTGGATAAAGAGAAGTTTGGCATCAGCCAGTTCAGCGAGCAGGTGAACTACCAGCGAGCGCTGGAAGGCGAACTGGCCCGCACCATCGAATCACTCGGCCCGGTCAAAACCGCGCGTGTTCATCTGGCGATGCCAAAACCGACTCTGTTTGTCCGCGAGCAGAAGGCCCCTTCCGCCTCTGTCACCTTAACCCTGCAGCCTGGACGCGCGCTGGATGAAGGCCAGATTCAGGCGATCGCACACATGGTGTCGAGCAGCGTTGCGGGTTTACCGCCAGGCAACGTCACCGTCGTCGATCAGGCCGGTCGCCTGCTGACCCGCTCCGATGCCGCCGGTCGCGATCTCAATGACGCGCAGCTGAAATATGCCGCTGAAGTGGAAGCGCGCTATCAGCAACGTATCGAAGCGATCCTGAATCCGATTGTCGGCCAGGGCAACGTCCATGCGCAGGTCACCGCGCAGATCAACTTCGACACCAGCGAACAGACGGATGAAAAATATCAGCCTAATGCTAACCCGTCGAACACCGCTATCCGTTCGCGTCAGACCAGCACCAGCGACCAGTCAGGCTCCCCGTATCCGGGCGGCGTGCCAGGTGCGCTCTCTAATCAGCCTGCGCCAGCCAATACCGCGCCGGTAACGACGCCGAACAACAACGCGGCCAATGGCCAGAACGCGAACGGTCAGAACAACGCGGCGAACAACGCCACCCAGACCACCAGCACCGCCGCCAGCGCGACGCCGACGAACTCACGTCGCGACGACACGGTGAACTACGAGCTGGACCGCACCATCCGTCACACTAAAGTCAACGTCGGCGACGTACAGCGTCTGTCGGTCGCGGTGGTGGTCAACTACCGTGCGGATGACAAAGGCAAGGCCGTTGCGCTGAACGAACAGCAGCTGAAGCAGATTGAAGATCTGACCCGTGAAGCGATGGGCTTCTCCCAGAACCGTGGCGACAGCATCAACGTGGTGAATTCGCAGTTCAACACCACCGAGCCGATGAGCGTCGACCTGCCCTTCTGGCAACAGCAGTCGTTCTTTGAACAGCTGATGGATGCCGGTAAGTGGCTGCTGGTTGCCCTGGTCGCCTTCATTCTCTACCGCAAGCTGGTGCGTCCGCATCTGGTACGCAAGCAGGCCGCAGAAAAAGCCGCAGCAGAAGCGATGGCCGCCCGTGCTGCCGAACAGCCGGAAGAGGAAGCCTTTAACGTGCAGCTCAGCAAAGATGAGCTGGATCAGGAACGTAAGTCTAATAACCGCATGAGCGCAGAAGTGATGAGTCAACGCATCCGCGACATGTCAGAAAACGATCCGCGTGTGGTAGCGCTGGTCATTCGTGAATGGATGAGTAAAGAGCTATGAGTCTGACCGGAACTGAAAAAAGCGCCATCCTGATGATGACCATTGGCGAAGAGCGCGCGGCGGAAGTTTTCAAACACCTGAACCAGCGTGAGGTGCAGCACCTGAGCGGCGCGATGGCCAACATGCGTCAGGTGTCGCACAAGCAGCTGACCGAGGTCCTGCGTGAGTTCGAATCGGATGCCGAGCAGTTTGCGGCGCTGAGCCTGAACTCCAACGAATATCTGCGTTCGGTGCTGACCCGTGCGCTGGGCGAAGAGCGCGCCTCCAGCCTGCTGGAGGACATCCTCGAAACCCGCGACACCACCAGTGGCATGGAAACGCTCAACTTTATGGAGCCGCAGGCGGCTGCCGATCTGATTCGCGACGAGCATCCGCAGATCATCGCCACCATCCTGGTGCACCTGAAGCGTGCGCAGGCGGCCGACATCGTGGCGCTGTTCGACGAGCGTCTGCGTCACGACGTGATGCTGCGTATCGCCACCTTCGGCGGTGTACAGCCAGCGGCGCTGGCCGAGCTGACCGAAGTGCTGAATGGCCTGCTGGATGGCACCAACCTCAAGCGCGCGAAAATGGGCGGCGTGAGAACCGCAGCCGAGATCATCAACCTGATGAAAACGCAGCAGGAAGAGGCCGTTATCGAAGCGGTTCGCGACTTCGACGGCGAACTGGCGCAGAAAATTATCGACGAGATGTTCCTGTTCGAGAATCTGGTGGAAGTGGACGACCGCAGCATCCAGCGTCTGTTGCAGGAAGTGGAGTCCGAGCAGCTGCTGGTCGCGCTGAAAGGTGCCGAACAGCCGCTGCGCGAGAAGTTCCTCAAAAACATGTCAGCCCGTGCAGCTGATATCCTGCGCGACGATCTGGCCAACCGGGGTCCGGTGCGTATGTCTGCGGTGGAAAACGAACAGAAAGCGATCCTGCTGGTGGTTCGCCGCCTGGCCGAATCTGGCGAGATGGTAATTGGTGGTGGCGAGGAAACGTATGTCTGATGCATTTTCTGCCCGTCCCTGGCAGCTGTGGCAGCCCACGGATTTAGGCCGTTTCGATGAGCCTGAAGCTGAGCCGGAGCCTGAGTTTACCGAGTCTGATGAGGGCGTGGATGAGCAGCAACTGCAGCTCGAACGCCTGCAGCAGCAGATGCGTAAAGAGGCGCAGGGCCAGGGCTATAACGACGGCTATCAGCAGGGCATGACCGAAGGTCAGAAAGCGGGCTACGACGCCGGTTTTCAGCAGGGTCTGGTGGATGCCCAGCAGCAGCAGGCGCCGCTTCAGGCGCGGATGCAGCAGCTGGTCACGGAATTCCAGAACACCCTGGAATCCCTGGACAGCGTAATCGCCGCCCGTCTGATGCAGCTGGCGCTGGAAGCGGCGCGCTCCGTTATCGGCCAGGCGACCGCCGTCGATGGCACCGCCCTGCTGCGCCAGATTCAGGGTTTACTGCAGCAGGAACCGATGTTCAGCGGCAAACCGCAGCTGCGTGTTCACCCGGATGACTTACAGCGCATCGAGCAGACCCTGGGCCCGACGCTGGATCTGCACGGCTGGCGTCTGATCGCCGACAGCACCCTCCATCCCGGCGGCTGCAAACTCAGCGCAGAAGATGGTGACCTGGATGCCAGCGTCGCCACGCGCTGGCAGGAACTCTGCCGCCTTGCGGCACCAGGAGAAATTTAATGACCACCCGTCTGAACCGCTGGCTGGGATCGCTCGACGCCTTTGAGAAACGCATCGCCCAGGTGCAACCGGTGCGCCGTTATGGCCGCCTGACCCGCGCCACCGGTCTGGTGCTGGAGGCAACCGGTCTGCAGCTGCCGCTGGGTGCGACCTGCATCATCGAGCGCAACGATGGCAAAGTCATCAGCGAAATCGAAAGCGAAGTGGTGGGATTCAACGGGCAGAAACTGCTGATGATGCCTCTGGAAGAGGTGGACGGGATTTTACCGGGCGCGCGGGTCTATGCGCGTCAGAACGGCGATAACCCGCAGGCAGGCAAGCAGCTGATGCTGGGGCCGGAGCTGCTGGGCCGTGTGCTCGACGGCAGTGGCCGGCCGCTGGATGGTCTGCCCTCGCCGGATACCGGCTATCGTGCGCCGCTGATTACGCCGCCGTTCAACCCCTTACAGCGTACGCCGATTACCGACGTGCTGGATACCGGCGTGCGGGCGATCAATGCGCTGCTGACGGTCGGCCGCGGCCAGCGTATGGGCCTGTTCGCCGGATCGGGCGTAGGTAAAAGCGTGCTGCTGGGCATGATGGCGCGCTACACCAAAGCGGACGTCATCGTGGTCGGTCTGATCGGTGAACGTGGCCGCGAGGTCAAAGATTTTATCGAGAATATCCTGGGTGCCGAAGGCCGCGCCCGTTCGGTGGTTATCGCCGCCCCGGCCGACGTGTCACCGCTGCTGCGTATGCAGGGTGCCGCCTACGCCACGCGCATCGCCGAAGATTTCCGCGATCGCGGCAAGCATGTGCTGCTGATCATGGACTCCCTCACCCGCTACGCCATGGCGCAGCGTGAGATTGCACTGGCGATCGGTGAGCCGCCTGCCACTAAAGGCTATCCGCCTTCCGTATTCGCCAAACTGCCTGCGCTGGTTGAGCGCGCCGGTAACGGCATCGACGGCGGCGGATCGATTACCGCCTTCTATACCGTTCTGACCGAGGGCGACGATCAGCAGGATCCTATCGCCGACTCCGCGCGCGCCATTCTCGACGGCCACATCGTGCTGTCGCGCCGGCTGGGCGAAGCGGGTCACTACCCGGCCATCGATATCGAAGCCTCGATCAGCCGTGCGATGACGCATCTGATTGATGAGAACCACTATGCGCAGGTGCGCCAGTTCAAGCAGCTGCTCTCCAGCTTCCAGCGTAACCGGGATCTGGTCAGCGTCGGCGCCTACGCCGCCGGGAGCGACCCGATGCTCGATAAAGCCATCAAACTCTATCCGCAGATGGAAGCCTTCCTGCAGCAGGGGATTTTTGAGCGCAGCGATTACGACGACGCCACCCTGCATCTGCATGCGCTGTTTGGTCAGTGACACCCTTTAACGCGAGGTAACGGCAATGAAAACTGCAAATGCCATCGACACGCTGCGTGATCTAGCGGAGCAGGATCTCGAACGCGCCGCCATCTACTTAGGCGATATGCGTCGCGGCCAGCATGCCGCTAACGAGCAGCTGACAATGCTGCTCGACTATCAGGACGAATATCGCAACAAACTCAACGATGACATGTCATCGGGTATCGCCAGCACCCGCTGGACCAACTATCACCAGTTTATTCAGACGCTGGAAAAAGCGATTGAGCAGCACCGTAACCAGCTTAATCACTGGAACCAGCGGCTGGAGCAGGCGCTGATCAACTGGCGCGACAAACAGCAGCGGCTGAACGCCTATCAGACCCTGATTACGCGGGCAGCAGAAAACGCATTACGACAGGAAAACCGTCTCGACCAGAAACGGATGGACGAATTTGCCCAACGGGCCGCATTGAGGAGAGGCGAATGATTACGCTGCCACACATTGCCACAAAAGCGGCGGTGAAAACCGACGCAGAACCCTCGGTTTCGGCGGACGCCGCGGCGGGCAATAATGCCCAGCCGCAGGACTTTCTGACCGCGCTCGGCAACCAGCTGCTGGGCCTGGCTAAACAGCCCGAAAAAACACTGCAATCGGCTGATGCCAAAGCAGAAAAGGCCGACGATGCACGCGCGAAAAGCCCCCTGAGCGGGCTGATGGCGGCGCTGGAGAATCCGGCTGCGTTAAGCGGTCTGTTTAAACCGGAAAATATTAAAGCTGATACAAAATCAGCCGATGATAAAGACAAGCCGGACATGGCCCCCCTGAGCGCCAGCGAGCTGCAGAATGTGCAGGCGCTGTTCGCCATGTTACCGGGCGCGACCACCGCCCCTGCCGCGACGCCAGCCCCGGTCAGCGGTGAGGCAGGCGAGCTGATAGCTCAGGCTGGCGGCGACCGCAAAGCACAGAACCCGCTGATGCAACTGCTGAACAGTGCACAGACGACCGCGTCCGCGGGCAAAGAGGAGAAGCATGACGCTAAAGGCACCAACGCGGATGCCGCTGCGATCGGCAGCGCAGTCAGCCAGAGTTCAGCCGCGCCGAAAAGCACAACCGGCACGGGCCTGATGCCGGACGCCAGTTTCCAGCAGGCGCTGAACACGCTTGTGAAGCAGGATGACCCGGCGGCGGTGAAAGCCAGCAGCAGCGATAACACGCTCACTGCGACCCCGGTGACCAGCGCCAGCAGCCTGCCGGCCCCGGTGACCGCCTCTGCGACCACCAGCACGCCGGCCACGCCGATGCTGAATGCGCAGCTGGGCAGCGATGAGTGGCAGCAGGCGCTGAGTCAGCAGATTGTGATGTTCAGCCGTAACGGCCAGCAGAATGCGGAGTTGCGTCTGCATCCGGAAGACCTTGGCGCTATCCAGATCAGCCTGAAACTGGATAACGACCAGGCACAAATTAGTCTGGTTTCCAGCCACAGCCATGTCCGATCGGCGCTGGAAGCCGCGATACCGCAGCTGCGCAGCGCGCTGGCAGAGAGCGGCATCAACCTGGGCGAGAGTCAGGTGAGCAGTGACAGTTCCGCGCAGGGCCAGAGCTTCCAGCATCAGGAGGCGCCTCGCGATGGACAGCATGGCCGCTTCTCCCTCTCCCAGGACAGTGACACCGACATCACGCCGATTGCCGTCCCCGCCGCCCTTCAGGCTCGCGTCAGCGGCAACAGCGCCGTCGACACTTTTGCCTGACAGCGACAAACGCTGAAGGTAAGCGTAAAACCCGCGTCTTTTCTTCCCATTGGTTTGACTTAAGACGCGGGATAATCTGTCCCGTGAGCCGAGAGGCTTGCCCATAATTCACAGGAAGTAACTGCAACCATGTCTGAAAACGCAAAAGCAAAAGGCCGCAAACGTAAACTCTTAATACCGGTGTTGCTCATTGTGACGCTGGCCGCTTGCAGCGTGGCAGGCTATGCAGTCTGGCGAATGATGAACAAACACGAGGGCGATAAGCCTGAGGTGGCGAAAGTTGAACCGCCTCCCGCTCCGGTCTTTTTTGCACTTGATACATTTACGGTTAACCTGGTCAATCCCGACAACGATCCTGACCGCGTGCTCTACGTAGGCTTTACCCTGCGTCTGGCCGATGAGGATACCCGTCGTCGGCTGAATGATTATCTGCCTGAGGTGCGCAGCCGTCTGCTGCTGCTGCTCTCGCGTCAGAGCGCTGCGGCGCTGGCGACGGAGCAGGGAAAACAGGCGCTTGTTGAACAAATCAAACAGGCGCTGGCCCCACCGCTGGTAAAAGGTCAACCTCCGCAGGTCGTAAACGATGTGCTGTTTACTGCCTTCATTTTGAGGTGAATCAATGGGCGATAGTATTCTCTCCCAGGCTGAAATTGACGCCCTTCTGAACGGCGACAGTGGCAGCGCGGAAGAAGAAAAGAAACAAAGCGGGCCGGAGGGCGATATTCGTCCTTACGACCCGAATACCCAGCGCCGCGTGGTGCGCGAGCGTCTGCAGGCGCTGGAGATTATTAACGAGCGTTTTGCCCGTAGTTTCCGTATGGCGTTGTTTAACCTGCTGCGCCGCAGCCCGGATATCAGCGTCGGGGCGATCAAGATTCAGCCGTATCACGAGTTTGCCCGCAACCTGCCGGTGCCGACCAACCTGAACCTGATCCACCTGAAACCGCTGCGCGGCACGGCGCTGGTGGTGTTCTCACCGAGCCTGGTGTTTATTGCTGTCGATAACCTGTTTGGTGGCGACGGACGCTTTCCGACCAAAGTCGAAGGCCGTGAGTTTACCCATACCGAGCAGCGCGTCATCCGCCGCATGCTGAAGCTGGCGCTGGATGGTTACAGCGATGCCTGGAAAGCGATTTATCCGCTGGACGTCGAGTATGTACGTTCAGAGATGCAGGTGAAGTTCACCAACATTACGACCTCTCCGAACGACATCGTGGTCAACACGCCGTTCCAGGTGGAGATCGGAAATCTGGTGGGTGAATTTAATATCTGCATCCCGTTTTCAATGATTGAACCGCTGCGCGAGCTGCTGGTGAACCCACCGCTCGAAAACTCACGTCAGGAAGATAACCACTGGCGCGACAACCTGGTCAAACAGGTGCAGCACTCAGAGCTGGAACTGATTGCACACTTTGCCGAAACCTCACTGCGTCTGTCACGGATCCTGCAGCTGAAACCTGGCGACGTGCTGCCGATTGAGAAGCCGGAACGCATTATCGCCCATGTCGATAGCGTCCCGGTCTTAACCAGCCAATATGGCACGATGAATGGTCAGTACGCGCTCCGTGTCGAACACCTGATTAACCCGATTTTGAATTCGCTGAACGAGGAACAGCCCCATGACTGACAGTAATAAACCGTCTGACGATATCTCTGCAGACGATCTGTGGGCTGAAGCGATGAATGAGCAGGTCGGCAGCAGCAGCGCGCCGCAGACCGACGACGTCTTTAAATCATTCGACAGCGGCAACGTCGCTGGCTCGCTGCAGGATATCGACCTGATTATGGATATCCCGGTGAAGCTCACCGTGGAGCTGGGCCGCACCAAGATGACCATTAAAGAGCTGCTGCGTCTGACGCAGGGGTCGGTAGTGTCACTGGATGGCCTGGCGGGTGAACCGCTGGATATTCTGATCAACGGTTACCTGATCGCGCAGGGTGAAGTGGTGGTGGTGAACGACAAATATGGCGTGCGCATCACCGACATCATCACCCCGTCTGAACGTATGCGTCGCCTGAGTCGCTAAGAGTCACTGAACGATGAACAGCCAGAATCAAACGCTGCAGACGGCCACGCCGCACGCACAGGCGATCTCCACCGGCTCCATGCTGGCGCAGGTCAGCAGCGTCTTAGCCGTCATTATATTATTGATTCTGGCCTGCGCCTGGCTGGCACGTCGTGCCGGCTTTGCGCCGAAGAAAGTCAGTAGCCAGGAGCTGAAGCTCAGCGCCAGCGTCTCCGTTGGTCAGCGCGAGCGCGTCGTGATTGTGGATACGGCCGATGCCCGCCTGGTGCTGGGCGTCACCGCGCAGCAGATCACGCATCTGCACACGCTGCCACCGGGCCAGCCGGTCTCCGTGACGCCGGACAACCGTGCGCCACAGGATTTTCGTCAGTTGTTACAGAACCTGGTTAAACGTCCCGGAAAACCCCAATGATGCGTCGACTGCTTCCCTTACTGCCACTGCTGTTACTGGCTCCGGCTGTCCATGCCCAGCTGCCGGGCCTGGTGAGCCATTCGCTGCCTGGCGGCGGTCAGAGCTGGTCCCTGCCGGTCCAGACGCTGGTCTTTATCACCGCGCTGACCTTTATTCCGGCGGTGCTGCTGATGATGACCAGCTTCACCCGCATCATCATTGTATTCGGTTTACTGCGTAACGCCCTGGGCACCCCCTCGGCACCGCCGAACCAGGTCCTGCTCGGTCTGTCGCTGTTTCTGACCTTCTTTATTATGGCGCCGACCTTCGACAAAATTTATCAGGACGCCTATCTGCCGTTCAGCCAGGACAAGATCAGCATGGACGTGGCGATAGAGAAAGGCGCCCAGCCGCTGCGTGACTTTATGCTGCGCCAGACCCGTGAGGCGGATCTCGCCCTGTTTGCCCGTCTGGCCAACACCGCGCCGATTGCCGGTCCGGAAGCCGTGCCGATGCGCATTCTGCTGCCGGCCTATGTCACCAGCGAACTCAAGACCGCTTTCCAGATTGGCTTTACCGTGTTTATCCCGTTCCTGATCATCGACCTGGTGGTCGCCAGCGTGCTGATGGCGCTGGGGATGATGATGGTTCCGCCTGCAACCATATCGCTGCCGTTTAAACTGATGCTGTTTGTGCTGGTCGATGGCTGGCAACTGCTGGTCGGTTCACTGGCGCAAAGCTTCTACTCCTGATCCCCTTTTTTACCGGAGCAACACATGACACCTGAATCAGTAATGGTAATGGGACAGGAAGCGATGCGCGTCGCCCTGATGCTGGCCGCCCCGCTGCTGCTGGCCGCGCTGATCAGCGGACTGCTGATCAGCCTGATCCAGGCGGCGACCCAGGTCAACGAACAGACCTTATCCTTTATTCCCAAGATTCTGGCGGTCGCTACCACCGGTATCATTGCCGGTCCGTGGATGCTGAATCTGCTGCTGGACTATATCCGCTCCGTCTTCACCAACCTGCCTTACATCATCGGCTGATGATTACTCTCGACAGCAGTCAGCTGGTTCACTGGGTCAGCCAGTTCTTCTGGCCGCTGGTGCGCATCATGGCGTTGTTCGCCACCGCACCGATTCTCAGTGAACGATCTGTCAGCAAGCGTGTCAAAATCGGTCTGGCGGTGATGATTACCTGGCTGCTGATGCCGCTGTTACCTGCCGTTGATGTCACCCTGTTTTCGTCGGCGGGCTTCTGGCTGCTCATTCAGCAGATGCTGATTGGTATTGCACTCGGCTTTACCATGCAGTTTGCCTTTGCGGCCGTGCGCTGTGCCGGGGAAGTGATTGGTCTGCAGATGGGCCTCTCGTTTGCCACCTTTTTCGATCCGGGCAGCCGTCTTAATATGCCGGTGCTGGCCCGTTTTCTCGACATGCTGGCGATGCTACTGTTCCTGACCTTCAACGGGCATCTGTGGCTGATCTCGCTGCTGGCGGACAGTTTTCATACGCTGCCGATTGGTGGACACCCGCTTAATGCCAGCGCATTTATGGCGCTGGTGAAATCGGGCGGATTAATTTTCCTTAATGGCATGATGTTAGCGCTACCCTTAATCGTTTTGTTACTCATGCTAAATCTGGTACTAGGTTTGTTAAACCGTGTTTCACCACAGTTATCAATCTTCGCAATCGGCTTTCCGATTACCTTAACAGTCGGAATTTTAACCATCAGCTTGCTGATGCCCCTTCTCGCCCCGTTCTGCGAGCATTTGTTCGGTGAAGTCTTTGATTTACTCGCCCTGTTCCTGACAGAACTATCCCGTCCCTGAACATTAAGTTTCTAACTATCTTTACGTTATGAAACTTAAGTATTGCAAAACCATCCGTGCATTTTCCGAACCATGTTTTCCAGAATGCAACTAAGGAAATTCTGATAAATGTGCGCAGAGTCTGAAAATAATTCTTATTAAACCGGGCTTCGCGTATTTTAGTTGGGTGGTTCACAGAAGCACTCAGACTGTGAATTGGCGGACAAATCTGGCAAGGCACTGAATTTACGAGAGAAAAAACTTTAAGTGATTTTTCTTGTTAAAAAATGTTTTTTCCGGCATTGTCATCGCACGCTGAGGCGTCACACTTTCGTAAAACAAATGCTTTTGAGAATTGTCCTATCAGAAAACTCCGTGTTTTCAGGGATAGTGATTTGGCTCTCAAAAAATTGCGTCTTACTTAACCTCCGGCACTTCACTGGCACTCCCCGCCAAAGCCGGAGAATGTGTGACGTCAGGGCAGCACAAAATTTTTGCAGAACGGGTCAGGGATGAAGACTTTTATGGGCGTTTGCCTGTTGCCAAACTGCACGAGCAGAATAAAAAAGTACCTAAGAAATCTCTCTCGTACCGCAACGCGTATTCATCGTTGATTTAAACGGATAACAAATTGGTGAGGGTCGCTATTATGCCAACTATTATTATGGATTCCTGCAACTACACACGCCTGGGATTAACAGACTACATGTCTTTAAAAGGAGTTAAGAAGAAGAACATCTCGTCTGTCTCCGATATTGAGCAACTACAGCAAAAATGTGAGCAATTAAATCCTGGTGTCGTCTTTATTAATGAAGATTGTTTCATTCATGAGTCAGACTCCAGTGAGCGTATTCGCAGTATTATTACACAGCATCCGGATACACTGTTTTTTATCTTCATGGCGATCAGCAATATCCATTTTGAGGAATATCTCTACGTTCGTAAGAACCTGATTATTACGTCAAAATCGATGAAGACATCGACTCTCGATTCCTTACTCAGTACTTATTTGCAGAAGAAGCTTAACCAGTCTGCGCGCATCTCTTCGGGCATGGATGTGCATCCGTTGACGCTGAGCCAGACTGAGTCAAACATGCTGAAAATGTGGATGTCAGGTCATGACACCATTCAGATTTCAGACAAGATGCAAATTAAGGCCAAAACGGTATCGTCACATAAAGGTAATATTAAACGCAAAATCAAAACCCATAATAAGCAGGTTATTTATCATGTGGTGCGTTTAACGGATAATGTGACCTCGGGTATTTACGTTAATATTCGCTGATTGTCTCAGCACAGGAACCGGCCTTTATGGCCGGTTTTTTATTGCGCGAAATTGCGATCTGCGTCTCACTCTGGCTGTTAAGTCTTCTGCTCCGGTTGCCGATGTTAAGTTTTATAACAATCAGCCTCATGAGAGCATGGATATGAACACTGCAGTAGATAATGATGGACAGAAAAGCGCGGGTCTCTGGCAGAATCTCCGTCTGGTGCCGCTGTTTAGCCTGATTTTCGGCGGCATTTTGCTGCTGTTTGCACTCTGTATCGGTGTCGCCAGTTACTTCCTGATTTTAAGCAATCACTCTCTCGACGATGCGACCAACGAAATTCAGGTTCGTATGGGTCTTTCAAACAGTTCGAATCATCTGCGTACCGCCCGTCTGACCATTATTCAGGCCGGTGCCGCCGCACGCATCGGTGAAATGGATGAGTTTCGTGCCAATGTCGCTGCGGCCGAAAAGCGCATTCAGCAGGCAAAAGAGGGGTTCGCCGTGTATGAAGCGCGCGAGATAAAATCGCCCGCCGACACGGAACTGGACACCAGCCTCAGGGCCCGCTTCAACGATTACATCACCAAAGGCCTGATACCGATGATCAACGCCGGTAAAGAGGGCAGCTTCGAGGGTATTATCGCCCACGAAACCGATGTGACCCGCAAGCTGGATGATGACTATAACGCGGTGTTGCTGAAGGCAATCAAGATCCGTACTGACCGGGCGCTGGCGATCAATGCTCAGGCGGATCATCAGTCGCGGGTCGGCTTTATCTCGATGGCGGTGGCCTTTGCCGCCGCACTGGTGCTGGTGCTGATGACCTTTGTCTTCCTGCGCCGCGTAGTCATCACGCCGCTGCGCCAGTCGGTGCAGCGTATCGAACGGATTGCTCAGGGCGATCTGACCTCCCCGCCGCTGCCGCATGGCCGCAGCGAGATCGGCACGCTGATCTATAACCTGCAGCTGATGCAGCAGGCACTGGTCACCACCGTCGGCACGGTGCGTGAAGGCGCGGTGGCGATCTATCAGGGATCCAGCGAGATCTCTGCCGGTAACACCGACCTCTCGTCACGCACCGAGCAGCAGGCCGCCGCGCTGGAGCAGACCGCTGCCAGCATGGAAGAGCTGACCGCGACGGTGAAACAGAACGCCGAGAATGCTCATCACGCCAGCCAGCTGGCAGCCGATGCCTCCGGCAAAGCGCGCAGCGGGGGCGAACTGGTCGGCAGCGTGGTGAAAACCATGAATAACATTTCTGGCAGCTCGAAGAAGATTGCCGAGATCACCAACGTCATCAACAGCATCGCGTTCCAGACCAATATTCTGGCGCTGAACGCGGCGGTTGAAGCTGCGCGGGCTGGCGAACAGGGCCGCGGCTTTGCGGTTGTGGCCAGCGAGGTACGGAATCTGGCTCAGCGCAGTGCGCAGGCGGCTAAAGAGATTGAATCCCTGATCGCCGAGTCGGTGACGCTGATCAATGACGGCTCGCATCAGGTCGGTGCCGCCGGTAACACCATGGGTGAGATTGTTGAAGCGGTGCGCCGCGTGACCGATATCATGTCTGAGATCGCGGCGGCATCAGATGAGCAGAGCCGCGGGATCCAGCAGGTCAGCCAGGCCGTCACCGAGATGGATAATGTGACCCAGCAGAACGCCTCGCTGGTGGAAGAAGCCACCGCCGCAGCCGCCTCGCTGGAAGATCAGGCAGGCAAACTGACCCAGGCCGTGGCAGCGTTCCGTCTGCAGGAAGCGCCTGCGCCCGTCCGTTCGCCTGTAAGAGACGCCGCCACGCCGAAGAGCCCTGCTGTTGCCCCCCGTCCGGCGCTGGCCACCGGTAACGATAACTGGGAAACCTTCTGAGTTACGCCGGTCAGGGCTGCTCCAGGATCTGATCGGAAAACCGGCGGGACGATTTCCCTCACCCGCCGGTCCGGGACAGTAAAAAGCCGCCTTCTCTTATACGGGAAGGCGGCTTTTTTACGTCGCGTCAGGTTCAGGCGTCCTGGTAAGGCTCGACAAAAATGCCGTCCGGCTGATGGCGTTCGTTAAAGAACCAGATACCCAGCGGGTAATCCTCCAGTGCCACCAGAAACATGGTGCCCTCATTGAATGGCTCCATGGCCAGAATGGTACCGGTACGGCGCGGGCCGCCATCGGTTTTGACGCTGACGCGGTCATTGACCTTCATTATCGGTTCTCCTGATGATTAGCTGCTTACAGTCTAAACGAAGAACCGCGCCGATGCAGCGCGTTAGCGACGGGCAATCACCCAGACGGCGTGGACGATACCCGGAATATAGCCGCAGAGGGTCAGCAGGATATTCAGCCAGAACGCGCCGCCAAAACCGACCTGCATAAAGACGCCCAGCGGTGGCAGCAGAATCGCGATAATAATTTTTAAGATGTCCATAACCCTTCCTTTAGGTGTTGAAATAAATCAGCTTTATCTTTAACTATAGCTGAATCTGCTCTGTTCAGGCGAAAAGTCAGGTAAATCTGAGTAAGGATGCACCTTTTCGATTTCCTGACAGTTCGCTGCAGGACTTCTGACGCACCGGGCCATTACACTCTGCCTGCTGCTGCCCCCCCAGAGGTGCAGCCAACCTGTTAGTAACAAGGATTTTGCCCGCGCAGCGCGGGCTTTTTTTTACCTGCGATCTGCCCCTTCTCCGCTTTCCCTGCCGCGTTCTATACTGATCACTCTGTTTGCACCCGGAGGTCCGAAAATGACAGACGAAAAACAGCATAGCGATGAACAGCCGTCCGAACTGAACGTGGATATTGAAGGCTTACTGGCGGCGATTCAGGCCAGAACATCGGGAGAGGTGCGGGATTATATGGAGCAGGATCAGGCGCCGCGGCTGGAGGCGGATGGCCGGATATTTCACTCTTACAGCGAGCTGGCTGAGGCGTTCGAGATCGACATCTGCGATTACCGCGCCAGTGAAGCGAATCGCTGAAATCGATTTCAAAAAAATACCCGGCGGGATGGCCGGGTAAAAATTCAATTCGTTACACCAGGGAATTCTTAACACCTCTGCAGATTACGCTATCCCACAGACGAAACAAGCACCTGATATGCACTTTTCTGCACCTTATCCGGAACTTTCCATTCTGATGTTACCGAAAACACCGCATCAGACAGCCACTTAGCCTCTGCCCGCTTTGCCTGCTCTTCCCCTTCCGCACCCGATTTTTAGGATTAATCCTGGATTCGCCGCAGGCAGCCCAATAAAAAAAGTGTGCGCCAGATTCAACTATAATATTGAAAAATCGCTGCTTTAGCCGCGAACGTGATGAAAGGAGCCTGTGAATGCCCGATCTCCATCAGCCGTTAATGATTATTACCGACCTGGATGGTTCGCTACTTGACCATCATACCTATCGCTGGGATGCGGCCAGCGAATGGCTTGCCACGCTGAAACAGCAGGCCGTGCCGCTGGTGATCTGTTCCAGTAAAACGGCCGCCGAGATTATTCCGCTGCAGAAAAAGCTGGGTATCAGCGGCTCGCCCTTTATTGCCGAAAACGGCGCCGTGGTGCAGACGCACGATCAGCAACGGGTTCGCCTGGATAATGCGCTGACCTATGAGGCGATCTGCGAACGGCTGGCCGCCATGAAACCGGCCTATCGCTTCACCGGTTTTCATGACTTCTCCGACCCGGACGTCGCCTCGATGACCGGACTGAGCGAGGCGGATGCGGCGCTGGCACGTCAGCGCGACGCGTCCGAGGTGGTGGTCTGGCGCGACAGTGAGGAGGCGCTGGCGCAGTTCCGCGAGGCGCTGGGTGCCGAGGGTCTGGCGCTGACCCAGGGCGGCCGTTTCTGGCATGTGATGCCCGCGGGCAGCGGCAAGGGTGAAGCACTGCGCTGGCTGCTGGATAACTCACCCGGCGAGGCGCGCATCACCCTCGGCCTGGGCGATGGCCCTAACGATGCGCCGATGCTGGATGCGGTGGACTACGCCGTGGTGATCCGGGGTTACAGCAAAACCCCGGTCACGCTCACCCGAACCGATCAGCAGCAGGTTTATCACACGGCGCATCACGGCCCTGAGGGCTGGCGTGAAGGGCTGGACTATTTTTTGACTCAACCTCAATAAGCTGCCCACGGGCATTGAAAGGATGATGCGATGAGTGACTTTTATCAGAATGGCGTAATCACCAACTTCCACAATCTGACCCACCGCAGCGTGGAGTCGCTGGAAAAAGAGATGGTTCGCTTTGCCCGCAAACGCAAAATGGGGCTGATCCTGCCATCGCTGTTTTCCGAACTTGAAGGCCCGGCGCTGACGAATATCGTCGATGAGCTGGCGAAAGTGCCCTATCTGGACGAGATTGTGATCGGGCTGGATCGGGCTGACCGCGACCAGTTTCTCTATGCCCGCGAGTTTTTCTCCCGCCTGCCGCAGCGGCATCGCATTCTGTGGAACGACGGCCCGCGCCTCAAGGCGATTGATGCCGAGCTGGATAAAGAGGGCTTATCCCCTACCCAGCCCGGCAAAGGGCGTAACGTCTGGTTCTGTACCGGCTATACGCTCGCCTCAGACCGCACCAGCTGCGTCGCCCTGCATGACTGCGATATCGTGACCTACGAGCGTGGGATGCTGGCCCGCCTGCTCTACCCCCTGGCAAATCCGGCCTTCCAGTATGAGTTCTGCAAAGGCTTTTACGCGCGTGTAGCCGATGGCAGGCTCAATGGTCGCGTGGGCCGTCTGCTGGTCGGCCCGCTGCTGCGCTCGCTGCAGAAAGTCTATGGCCATTCCGAATATCTTGATTATCTGTCGAGCTTCCGCTATCCCCTTTCCGGCGAATTCGCCATGCGAACGCATGTGCTGAACGGCATCAAAATTCCGGGCGACTGGGGGCTGGAGATTGGCGTGTTGTCGGAGATTTACCGTAACTACACCACCCGTCAATCCTGTCAGGTGGAGATCGCCGATAACTACGATCACAAGCATCAGCCGCTGGCGGAGGATGATGGCACTGGCGGCCTGAAACGCATGAGTAACGACATCGTTCAGTCTCTGCTGCGTAAGCTCGCCACGATGGGCGTGCCGCTGACCAGCGACTCGTTCCGGGTGCTGAAGGCGACCTACTACCGTAATGCGCTGGATATGATGGAGACCTATAACCACGAGGCGGCGATGAACGGCCTGAAGTTTGATCAGCATGTGGAAGAAGCGGCGGTAGAGATGTTTACCCAGTCGATTCTGGACGCGGGACAGGCCTTTATCGAACGGCCCAACGACAAGCCGTTTATCCCGAGCTGGAGCCGGGTTCAGTCGGCGTTCCCGGATGTCTTACAGCGCATCTATCAGGCTGTTGAAGAGGATAACGACGGTAACGTCTGAGACGCAGCGGGCGGCACAGGATGTGCCCGCCACCGCCGTCAGAACCGGGCCTGCCGGGTCGTCAGACCCCAGGCCTGAGACTCAGCCCGCCAGCTGCTGCGCTGGTGCTGTCGCGCACAGCTCATCGCTGCGGAAGGCTTCGCTACGGACCGCGTAGCCGTCATACCAGCGGCACTCGACCATGCCACTCGCATAGCCGGTCACCACCATTGTCTGCCCCTCTTCCTTGTGTTGCACTTCCTCACTGATTGCAAAAACCATGATGCGCTCCTTTTACCAATGTTAATAACCGGGGTGATAGTTTCCTTTATAGCAGGCGAACGGGGTTCCTGCCTGTTAAGGCACGCAAAAAAAGGGCAAATTCAGAATTAAGCAGAGAGATATGCGGAAAATAAAAAAAGCGGATAAAAAATATTATCCGCTTTGAGGGAAAAACCGGGGTGCTGGCGTCAGATCTTGCAGCCTTCGCAGTCGGCTTCGTCACCGAGATCGTCCGGCACTTCGCTGGCCTTTTTTTCCGCTTTCGCTTCAGCCTGCTCAAGTTGCGCGTCGATATCAAATTCAAACATGTCGTCGTTCATCGTCATTCTCCTGACCGTAAATCACAGTGCGCTTTATACCGATTTTCCGCGCACTCTGGCAATAAGGTTGACCACCAACAGCACGATCGACCCAATGATAAAGCCGAGCACCAGATTAGCGCCGTTACTGAGCAGCATCGCGATCCAGCTGCTGAAGCCGCCGCTGACCTCCTCAATCAGATGATGCAGCGGCGCGATGCCGTGCACCACAATGCCGCCGCCGACCAGGAACATCGCAATCGTGCCGACCACCGTGAGGATTTTCATCAGCCAGGGCGCAGCAGCCAGCAATACGCCACCCATGCCCTGCGCAAGGCGGGAGGGTTTCTCGCGCAGCCAGAAGCCCAGATCGTCGATTTTCACAATCGCCGCGACGATGCCGTAGACGCCGATCGTGACCAGAATCGCGATGCCCGCCAGGATAATGACCTGATTCAGCAACGGCGACTCCGAGACGATGCCCAGGGTGATGGCGACGATCTCGGCAGAGAGAATAAAGTCCGTGCGCACCGCGCCTTTAATCTTCTTCTTTTCAAACTCCGCCGCGTTCTGATTCGCCAGCGAATCCAGTCGCTGCTGGCGCGCTTCCGGTGATTTGCTCTGCTTGTCGTGTTGCAGGCTGTGCAGCACCTTCTCCACGCCTTCGTAGCAGAGATAGGCACCGCCAATCATCAGCAGCGGTGTGATCAGCCAGGGCGCAAACGCCGAGATGATGAGCGCCAGCGGCACCAGAATCAGTTTGTTGAGAAACGATCCTTTGGCCACGCCCCAGACCACCGGCAGCTCGCGATTGGCTTTAACGCCCGTGACCTGCTGGGCGTTCAGGGAGAGATCGTCTCCCAGCACGCCCGCGGTCTTTTTCGCCGCCACTTTTCCCATGACGGAAATATCATCCAGAAGTGTTGCAATATCATCAAGTAAAGTGAGTAAACTGGTTCCCGCCAAAATCTTATCCTTAGTCTGGTTCGTTATGTTGACAACATGGGCAGCGCTCAATTTCCGTTACGGTCATCTCGGCGATGCCCTCACAATCCCACTCCACCCGCACCGTCTCGCCTGCTGTCCCTTCCGCATGCAGATATTTGCTGACCGGGCTTTCAGTCATGCCGGTAATCTCCTCCGTGGCGATGAGCGTCTCCCCGCAGTAGACCCGCGCTGTCGCTTTGGTGTTGACCATCCGCTCGTCACGGATCTGATAAAGGCGTTTTACCGTCAGTTTTATGCTGCTCATTTCGGCCTCCTGGCCACGGAGAAAGCGCAGATCTAACCAATTATGTCCGGGATTAGCAATCTGCGTGGTAATGATGAATGCCCTGATGGTCGATCTCAGCGCTCTCTGACATCACCAGCAGCCACTCCTCCAGCCGCTCCAGCAGATCCTGATCCGCCAGGCGCAGTTTGCCCCGCAGTGCGCACTCCCAGATAATCAGCACCTTCCAGCCCGCGTCCTGCAACTGGCGCACGTAACGCTGGTCACGCTCAACGTTGCTGTTGATTTTTCCGGTCCAGAACTCCGTGCGCGTCGCGGGCAGCTTAAAGAGATAGCAGTGATGGCGATGCCAGAAGCAGCCATGCACAAAAATAATCGCCTGCTGTTCGCTCAGCACGAAGTCAGGCCGCCCCGGCAGATTTTTATCCTGCACGCGATAGCTGAAGCCACGGTCTTTCAGCAACAGCGCGATACGCTGCTCAATGGCCGTATCCTGCGCGCGAATCGCACGCATATTTTTGCTGCGTGTTTCGCTGGAGTGAACATCAGCCATAACCTCTCCTTTTTTGCTGGTTATGTAACTTTAGCCTGCGCCGCGAAAAGCGAAAGTCGCCACCGGCTGACGCTGGATGACGGGTCGTAAAAGCAGAAGAATCCGGCGCACGGCGACGCTGCGCATCCCGGAATTTCCCTGCAGCGCCGGGAGTGGTAGCATAGGCGCCTTACTGTTAAGGAAAAATGCATGCATTCCGCCGCCCTCGCTGAACCACTCTCTGCCGACCTCTCCTCTGCCGATGCGTCTGAACTCGTACAGCAGGTGCTGGAAATCTATTCGGTGCGTGATCTCACAGCCCGCCTGCAGCAGGCCGGCTTTACCGGCTGGACACCCGCCCTGCTGAACCGGATACGTCAGGGTAAAAGCTCCCTGCCCGCCTTGTGCGAGGCGGAGATGACGCTGCTGCAGTCGCTGCTGCCGTCGCGGCCCGCCCATTATGATAATCCTGCATTCCGTTTTATCGATCTCTTTGCCGGGATTGGCGGCATTCGCAAAGGGTTCGAAACCATTGGCGGCAAGTGCGTCTTTACCAGTGAATGGAACAAAGAGGCGGTGCGCACCTATAAAGCGAACCACTACAGCGATCCGCTGGAGCATCACTTCAATACCGATATCCGTCAGGTCACGCAGCCGGAAGGGCTGACCGACGATGAGGCAATCTATCGGGCGATCGATGCCGCCATCCCCGATCATCAGGTGCTGCTGGCCGGTTTTCCCTGCCAGCCCTTTTCACTGGCGGGCGTCAGCAAAAAGAATGCGATGGGTCGTGCACACGGTTTTGAGTGTCAGGTTCAGGGCACGCTATTTTTCGACGTGGCCCGTATTCTGGCCGCCAAAAAGCCGCCGTTCTTTGTGCTGGAAAACGTGAAAAACCTGAAAAGCCACGATAAGGGCCGGACCTTCGCCATTATCATGGAGACGCTGGATGAGCTGGGCTATGACGTCGCCGATGCCGGTGCCGCCAGTCCGGACGCCAAAGTGATCGATGCGCGGCACTTTCTGCCCCAGCATCGCGAACGCATCGTGCTGGTGGGCATCCGTCGCGACCTGAAAAAGCAGGACTTCACGCTGCGGGATATCCGCCGCTTTTATCCTGCTCAGGTGCCGAGCCTGCAGAGCCTGCTTGAGCGCGCCCCGGACGACAAATATATTCTGTCGCCGGTACTGTGGCGCTACCTCTATCAGTATGCGAAGAAGCACAAAGCCAAAGGTAACGGATTTGGTTTTGGCCTGAACGATCCGCGTAATCCTGACTGCTGCGTGCGCACGCTGTCAGCGCGCTACTACAAAGATGGTTCAGAGATCCTGATCGACCGCGGCTGGGACAGTGCGCTGGGGGACGCCGGGTTCCAGAATGTGGAAAATATGGCTCGCCGTCCGCGCCGTCTCTCACCGCGCGAGTGCGCCCGCCTGATGGGATTTGATGTGCCAGGCCAGCCGCCCTTCCGCATTCCGGTGTCGGATACCCAGGCCTATAAGCAGTTTGGTAACTCGGTGGTGGTGCCGGTGTTCGCTGCGGTGGCTCAGCTCCTGCTGCCCCATATCCGCCAGCTTATGTCGGCGTCGCGCTGAAACGAAATAACCCGTCTTTCGACGGGTTTCTGTGTTTATTTCTTCTTCTTACCCTGCTTCTTCAGCAGCAGGCGAATCTGCTTCAGCTCAGCCGCAGTCAGCCCATCGGCCTTTTCATCAGCAGTTGTGGCTTTGTCTGCTGACTCTTCGGTGATGTCCTGACTATCAATGGCCGGATGCGGATGCGTTTCCAGACTGGCCTGTAAGCGCTGCACAATCTCCTGGCTCATTGAAATCTGATTTTCCAGCGCCAGCTGTTTGATCGTTTCTTTCAGTTCAGGGTCAATTTTGATTGTTAAATTAACGGTTTCGGTCATTGCGCAACTCCTTTTTGTTATTGCTACACGCTACCGGATGCCCGTTTCGATTAACATACTGTCATAAAAATTTAATATTCAGCCCGCAATGGGGTGAAATCCCGCAGCACGCCCTCATCGATCCCCACCAGATTGCCCTGCAGCTCGGCATAGAGCTTCGCCATATAACGCACCAGAAAATCTGCGTTATGCTCTGCCAGCAGACGACCCGTTTCGGTGTGCATCGTCTCCGGCAGGCGCAGCAGTTTCTTCTGGAAGTGATCCAGCGTCCATTTGACGTCATTCAGCTCGCGGTCTTTACCCAGGGGATCCTGGCTGTCAAACAATGGACGGTTCAGCGCACCGGCGGTATAGAAGACCCGCGCCAGCCCGATCGCACCCAGCGACTCCAGCCGGTCAGCATCCTGCACAATTTTTGCTTCCAGCGTCTGCGGCGGGATGCCGGCGCTGAAACTGTGCGTTTTCACGGCGTGCATCACGGCGTCAATCCGATCTGCCGGGAAGTCGGTAAAGTCCTGCTGCAGAATGCGCTGGGTTTCCGCCGCGGCATAGGTTGAGGCGAGATGACGCTCCGGGTGATTCTTGGGCAGATTAACCACATCGTGAAAATAACAGGCGGTAAGCACCACCAGCGGATCGGCCGGTGTACCGGTCATGATTCGCTGCGCGCTCATCCATACACGCCGCAGATGAGCGATATCGTGCGCGCCATCATCATGGATCCAGTTCGCCTGAAACCAGCTTTCGTAACGGGTCTGCCAGAGTGTAAGTGACATAGTCTGTCTCCCTGTAGTGATCGACAGCGGTTTCTCTGTCGTGATCAGTGCGCGAACGGCAAGCCATCATAGCGACTGGCTAATGACACTTTTTTTACAGTGCGATCGAAAAGAGCGGCGCTGCCAGCGATTTCTGGCAGAAAAATGAGATCTGGATCATCTGTATAGCATCTCTGTTACACAATAACCGCAATTTCGGCGGTTTTCAGTCTTTCCTCAGTGAATTGCTGCTAAGAAAATTAGTTTAACAGGCGTAATGTTTTGTTCTGTCTGAGAACCTTTTACGGGTCCGTTTAAACTTTTTTTTTCATGGTCGATGATTGTAAAATCGTGCGTGGTGACAGGGGAAAAAAGCTGAAAAGGTTCCTATTTTTACCGTTATAACGTACTGTATCCGGGCTTTTCATCGCTTTCAGCCGCTGGGATAGAAAGCGTTGGTGCGCTTTTTGCATTTTGCTGTTTTTCAACTACCAGAGCGGTACTTTTAAAGTGACTGTCAGGTGACAAATTATTAAGCAGAATGATTTAAAGCCTTTATGATAACTCTCAGATGTGAAGCAAATGGACGTTTACAGCAGTAACCGGGTTCTACTAATAAAAAGAGGTAATCCATGAAAGAACGGCCGATTCTTTTTTCCGAACAGCGTGTTCGTGCCCTGTTGGTTGGCCAGCAAACACAAACCCGGCGCATTATGAAAACGCAGGCTTTTGGTCCGGGACAGGATCATCACGAAGGCGTGCACGCTTTCGATGTGAGCGCGAACCATCTTCATGGGTATAAGATGATGTCGATGACGGACATCAGCTACCAGTGCCCGTATGGCAAACCCGGCGACATTCTCTGGGTACGTGAAACCTGGCGGGGTCCCATGGTGCCAGAGCACGATCTGGCGGAATATGACCGCGACCCGACGCCGTTTCGTCAGCCGGAATTTTGCCAGTACCGGGCGGACAGTAATGAACTGGGGCAGCATGCGATGAGTACGCCGGAAGCTGAAGAGTTTGGCTGGCAGACCGCCATCCACATGCCGCGCTGGGCCAGCCGCATCAACCTGGAGATTACGGGCGTGCGTGCGGAGAAAATTCAGGATATCAGTGAAGATGACATCATGGCGGAAGGCGTACAGACCGATTCGCACTTCCTCAATAATTTCTTCACCATGAACGTCAATTCGGAATCGCCCAAAGAGGCGTACCGCAAAGCGTGGCAAAAACAGTATGGTGCCACCAGCTGGGAAGTTAACCCCTGGGTCTGGGTCATTGAATTTCAGCGTGTTGAACGCAAATAACCCATCAGAACCGCGCTTTGCGGGTTAAATCACAGACAACGGCCGCACTAACGGGTTGAATACGCTTTCAGCCCTGAAGTCAGAATCTGATGCCAGCATTCGATGCTGGCATTTTTGTGTCTGGCGCGTCAGGATAGCCAGAGAGTCCGGTTCTGTGCAGGAGTTGCGATGTTTAAATGGCCCTGGAAAACGCATAACGACAGGCTGGTTGCCTTGCCCTGGCAGCAGGGACTGGCGCAACCGATTTTCAGCCCGCTCAGTGAGGCCGAGCAGGAGACGCTGGTCGCGCTGGCGACGCGCTTTCTGCAACAGAAAAAGCTGGTGGTGATGGAAAACGCCGAGCTGGATGAACTGCGCAGCGTGCGCATCGCCCTGCTCTTCTGCCTGCCGGTGCTGAAACTGGGTCTGGAGTGGCTGGACGGTTTTCATGACGTACTTATCTATCCTGAGCCGTTCAGCGTGGAGGATCAGTGGCAGGATGAGGATGGATTGGTCCACAGTTCTCCCGCCGTTCATGCCGGCCAGAGCTGGACGCAGGGGCCGGTGGTGCTCAACTGGCTCGATATTCAGGATTCGTTTGATCTCTCCGGCTTCAATCTGATCATCCACGAGGTGGCCCACAAGCTGGATGCACGCGGCAGTGGTTACACCAGCGGCGTGCCCATGATGCCACTCCGTGATGTGGCGCAGTGGGAAAAAGATTTGCGTGCCGCGATGGCAGAGATTGAAACGGAAGTGGAACTGGTCGGTGAACAGGCTGCGACTATCGATCCCTACGCCGCCAGCGATCCGGCAGAGTGCTTCGCCGTCCTTTCTGAATATTTCTTCACGGCCCCGGTTCTGCTGGCTGAACGCTTTCCGGCCATGTATCAGCATCTTCAGCACTTTTATCAGCAGGACCCTCTGGCCAGAATGCGCGCAGAGACGGCCCAAAGTGCTTAAATCGTGATCGCTTTGCTTTAAAGCTAGCCAGTTGAATGATAATGTATTTTTTGCTGTTGACACCTTCGGGCGACGTCGTTAATATTCGCCTCGTTCCAACGATTCCTCTGTAGTTCAGTCGGTAGAACGGCGGACTGTTAATCCGTATGTCACTGGTTCGAGTCCAGTCAGAGGAGCCAGATTTGAAAAAGCAGATATCTCCGGATATCTGCTTTTTTGCTTTTCAGAAGCCGCCGATTTCTCCTGCGCACGCTTGTTGTCATTTTCCCCTGCCGATAACGAAAAAGCCGCTAACGTTAATTTTCCGCACAGCCGCAATTCCCTTTTTCACCGGGCGACAGGCAAAGCGATTCGCTAAAAACCAGCCGTCAAAACAGACCGGCTGGCTTAGTCGACTGACAATATTATTCAGGGATCGTCAGCACCTGACCCGGTGCAATATGATCCGGGTTACTGAGGATGCCCTTATTCGCCTCAAAGATTTTCATATATTGCGCGCCATCATTGTAAAACTGTTTAGCAATTGCGCTCAGCGTATCACCGGACTTCACAGTATAGGTGCGCGTGCCCGCTGCCGTCGCGGGTTTATCTTCAACATTTTTATCAACAGCATTTAACAACTCACCGCCAATATTTTTAATATTATCCAGAATGCTCATATTTACTCCCCTATCGTTTTCGAATCGTTTACTTTAATTAAAAAAACAGGATTGCCAGACAATTACTTCGCGGCGTACGATACACCCGCTTTAATTTTGTGGATTAAACCACTGTTAAACGCGAATTAATTTTATAAAAAGAGGGATGTTGAGAATGGGTATATTGTCATGGGTTTTATTCGGACTGCTTGCCGGTGTCATCGCCAGATGCATCATGCCGGGTAAAGAGAACATGGGTATTTTTATGACCATTGTTCTGGGTATTATCGGCGCGCTGATTGGCGGTGCGGTCAGTACGGCGCTGGGCTTTGGCCAGGTCAGTGGTTTCAATATTTTCAGCATCGCGATTGCCACCGTCGGTGCCATTATTGTGCTGTTCGTTATTCATAAAATCAGAGCATGCAAGCAGGCGTAACCTATTAATCTTCAGGGGAGAAAAGAATGAGTTTACTGGATACGGTGCTGGCGATGTGCGGCCTGAATAATCAGACCAGTCAGGAAGTAAGAGGCGTACTGGAGTGGGTCGAGCAGCAAGGTGGATTACACACAATCGTCAGTCATCTTCAGAGCGGCGAGTACAGTGAAGTGGTTAATTCCTGGCTCGGCGATCAGCAGAACGTTGCCCTGAGCAGCGATCTGGTGCAGAAGATGATTAACTCTGAGGCCATTGAACAGCTCGCTGCACGAATGGGCATTAACACCAGCGACGCACTGAACCTGCTGGTAAAATATCTGCCTCAGCTGGTTGATAAAGCCTCTTCCGCAGGCGTAATTGACAAGAAAGCTGATTTAACCGGGCTGGTCAGTCAGTTAACGCACTAAGCGTAAGGCAACCGGGAGATAAAAGCCTGCGAATGACGTCCGGGGCTTTTATCTTTTGGATTGGGTGTATGGCCTAATTTAGTCTATAAACAAAAGATTATCGGGGTGGCAATTTTACTGATATGTCAATGAAGGGGAACATTTGAGACCGAAAATGAAACCATGATTAATTTCACTTCGCGAATCTATCCTTTAACCTGGGTAAAGATCGGAAAGAAAAAATTTACTTTAATTTTTAATCAAAATAACACTCATGAAATAAATTACTTATAGCCGATTAAAGACTATAACCATCAGGAACATCCCTTATTAGTAAGGCAATATTCGCTCCTGGCTTTGTCAACTTTTATGATCTGCAGATATAGAAATTTTAGGGCTCATATAAACCGTCAGCAACAAACGGAAATTTCAGAGCCAAACGGTATCCTGAGGGCACAGGTCCATTGATTTCCTGCCATGAATGAACCCGTGAGTATCCAGCAATGACCTGATAACAATCCAATATCAACTACCGGGAAATTAACCAGCTTGCTTATAATGCGAAACCCATTCCAGACGCCGGGATTAAGCACCTATTCTTTCCTGAGATTATAAAGCCATTGGGTTGCATTGGCTCAGGATAATCCAGCCTTGTGACAACGGTACGAAGAACTTAACTATTATCATAATCAGCAACAATTTCGGTTTCAACTACAGAAGCATTTCTTTCATCATCTTGACGAATGGTTCCGTTATAATTTTTTGGAGTAATGCTATCACCGTCCAACAGTGCTGATATTGCTCTATTATTCTAAGCTATATTTCCAGCTAAAGCGCGCTGAGCCGGCAGCTTAGAATAATCATTATTTTTCCTAAGATACCTACGTCGTTCTTATGATGATCTTGCTGGAATAGTATGAACATTATTCTTTCCTTAGCGATGACGCACATGACTCAGGAAATGGCTAAAGAAGAGAGTTAATACGAACGCGGGCTGAAGGTATGACAACACCAATAGCCCGCTGACCATAAGCAACTCAGAAGGGAGTGATCATGGCTGACACGCATCCTCAGCCCGATACCCGCCACACCAATAACCGCCGCCAGCGAATCGCAGTTGCATTATTACAAAGTGGGATACCGGCCTAACAGGGGCCTGCCGAACCCGCTGCCACAGCTCACCATTAAAGGCCGCTGGCTGGAAGCGCTGGGATTTACGACCAGGCAGAAGATCGAGGTGATCACCGGACCGGGACAGTTGAGCTTCCGGCTGGCTGAGGAGTGATCGGCAGAGAAAAAAATCCCGGCTCGTTGGCCGGGATTAATTAATACTCAGAGTGGTAGATAACAATATACTTATCTCCAAGTTCTTCTTGAAGAAGATAAGTCAACTTATAACCATCATCAATAAATCGTTTTTCCTCCTCTTCACTTTTAAAACCAGATGACGCAGGATCATCCATATTAAGTATGGCATCATATCGTTCAGCCCATTCTCTGAGACTGCATTTCAACTCTGGTGATATCGGTAGTTCTTCAGGAGATATATCTCCAAAATCTTCCAGAGTTGTCCCCCATAATGGATGACAATGGTAGTCAGCCATCAATTTTATTTTTTTCATTTTACTGAACCTCGTAAGTTAGCACCCACGATATACCCGTTACTCACTACAGTAATAGCAATATTATATTTTTTGCCGTTTATCATCGCTTCATATATTGGCCGACCAGTTCCAGACCCTTAGTAACCAACTATTTTACCATCTGTGACAGCTTTCGTTACCGCACCAGGAATTCGTGCTTCTGATACACCTATTTTCGCAATTTGACTACCATGTTCTTCGACAATATGTTGTAGCCCTGATTTAGAATTACCCTTCTCAAGGAAAATGATCTTTCCACTATTATCCTTTGCAGCACCCACAACTTTTTCTGGTGTAAATTTAATACCTTGGGTTGTCATCTCTTTAAATAAGGATTTAGTTGCAAAACTATTTCTTGCTATTATGAAAAGATCTTTACCCAACATTCCCAGCGATGCTACCGCTGCCTGATTCTCAGGATCAGACACGAACGCAGCATACTTGGTCCACTCAGGACTATTTGTTCAGTTCGCTGGCCTTCTTGCCAGGATACATCGTGCTGAGGATTGCTCTGGCCATCAGCTCACCGCCTGCAGCACCGGCTGCCCCCGCTGATGCGCTGTTACCTGCAAGCTGAGCCAGCACGGCACCTGCGACCGCATGAGCCATAGTATTGGCCAGGACGTTAGTCTGCTCCTGTCCATCGACAAATTTGCTGGTTGCGTGCTTGATTTTATTGGCGATATACGGTGCCACTCCACCTGCTGCGGCTGCGCCCAGGTTACTTGCGCCAAGGCCGCCCAGAACGCCGGTCACCGCTGCTGCTGCCATGGAATAGCTGCCGCCGCCATTAAGCGAACTGCCTTTGACGGCATTGGCTTTATATTCCGACGACAATTTACTCTTACTCGCGCCGACGCTGAGCTCAATTTTGATCCCCGCCTCGCTCATATTGCCGTTGGCAAGAGCTTGTCCGGGCTGTATGGTCTGTTTGCATGACATTGCCCAGCCTCTTTTTTAGCGATGACGTCTGAGCCACTGATGTGGGCATTATTACCGGCGATTAACGTGACGCTACTACTGTACTGCCCACAGCGCTGGCGCTCTGACTTTGGGTTGTGACGTCACGATTAAGCTGCTGGCGAGTAGAAGCACTGCCGAACGTCACGCCGATACTGCCGCCGCTCATCATGCCGCTCTTTTTAATTTCTTTCAGGCTGTGGCTATGCTGCTCTCCAGTGGCCGCAGCGATCGCGAGATCACGTCCTGCCTTGCGCGCAACACTGTTATCGCCTACTACGCTGGAACCCGTTACACCAAGATCACGTCCGGCGACGATCTGGCTGCCCGTGGTGTTAATAGTCTCAGTACTGGTCGCATCAATTTTTTGCCAGCAGTTTCCGAAACCGCACTGCGAGGTACCAGTAACGCTTTTACTTCCGGTAATGCGATATCATTCCAGGCATTCAGCAGCAGATCACCCCCGGCTTTGAGGTTAGCTATCGTTGCTTGCTTTGAGGGTCAGAGAGTCCAGTGAAGTGATGCTGGCCGCTGGTCCAGTCAGGGTTTCGGTATAAGATTTCTTCGTTCCCTTGCCGTTGTCTGCATCCAGGTGCCAGAGCTGTGACGTAGTCAGGTTATTGATGTCATCGTTAACGCTTTCCAGAGCGACTTTTTTACCGCTAATCGTCGCGCTGACGTTGTTGATATCGTTCAATGCGCTAAGTTGCAGATCGCCACCAGCCTGGAGCAGACCGGCGTTGAGGTTACAAAGGGTATTCTGGCTATGGATTGTCATGTCGTTTTTGGCAATCACGCTACCTTCTCGCTCATTCATATAAATATCTAAAGAACCGGATGCAATAAAACGGTGAAGGTATCCGAATAAAACTCACCGTTGCACACCACGCCCCACAAATGAAAAAGGCCCGCGGGATAGCGGGCCTTTAACCGGAAAAATCAGAGTCACCCTTATTTTTCATGGTAGCGATGCACGGCCGGATAATATTCCAGTCCATAAAGCTGGCCCAGTGGCAGCAGCAGTTCAACGTTGATATCATGTCCGGCTGCCTCTGCCGCAGAACCACTCAGCAGTTGCTCAAACCAGGCTTTCAGTTTCTGTTTCATCTCAGGATCTCCGCATCAGTTGATGTTCTGAGTAAACCCGCTTGCGGGCGCCAACAGAAGCAAAAATTTCTGCGCTGCTTATGCCAGAAATGACAAAGCGGATTCTGACTGGCTGAAAGCCCGCTTCAGGCTGGCTACTGCGTTATCAGCGTGACCCAGTTGGCGCCCTTCCCTGCCGGCGCTTCAGCGACCCGTGTGAGCGTGCCGTTGGTGGGTTCGATGGCGTAGCTGCCAATCACCGCACTCTTCTCTCCGCTGACGATCAGCCATTTACCCTGCGCATCAATCGCAATACTGCGCGGCTGTTTCTCGACCGGCCAGCTGCCCGTCAGGGTTAATTCGCCCGACGGCTTATCGACCCGATAACCCGTGACGGTGCTGGAGGTGCGCTCGGTCACAAACAGAAACCGCCCATCCGGAGTGATTTGAATATCTGCCGCCCAGATGCGCGGCGTCGGATCGTTGTAGCCCGCCGGACGCTGCTCACCGTGCTGCAGGTTATATTGCTTTGCCACCGCGTTCGGCCAGTGTTTCAGTTCCGTCAGGGAGCCATCCGCCGCACGCCGGAACTGGGTGATGGTGCCGCTCATCTCCGCGAGGTTATAGAGGAAACGGTTATCTGGCGAGATAACAGAATGCCGCGCACCGCTGTTCTTCTCACCCTGGACAAAACCGCTTCCCAGCGGCGTTATCGCGCCATCAGCGCTGAATCGGTACTGCAGCACCCGATCCGCACCCAGATTTCCCACATAAAGCGACTGATTGCTGACGTCGGTGATAACCGAGTGGGCGTGCGGCCCGGTCTTCACCTCACTGGTCACCTGCGCTGTCACTACACCCTTATCATCAATCCGGTAGCTGATGACGATATCGCTGTCATACGAGGCGGCGAGCAGATAGCGACCCTGTCTGTCGGTGGTGATCCAGGGAAAACTGGCTGACACCGGCGTCACCGCCTGCTTCTGCAGCACACCCTGTGGCCGGGTCACGCGCCAGCTGACGATCGCATAGGGCGGCGTGCGCAGCGCACCATAGAGATGTTTACCATCCGGGCTGGCCGCCAGCGGCATAATCTTTTTCCCGGCGGGGGTATCGCCCTGCCATGTCAGGCCGCCATCTTTCTCGCTGAGCTGATACCGGGATACCGTGCCGGATTCCGCGTTCGACACATAAACAAAGGTTGTCGCCCATAGTGGGCTGCTGCAGAGCAGTGGCAACAGGGCCAGCGCCGGTTTAAGACGGGTCATAGGATCACCTCGATAAGTTTGATCTGCGCCAGTGCGCAGCAGGGTTTACGCTAACCCGGTGAGGCGAGAGTGGCTTTGTGCAACCGTCTGAAATCAGGCGCGAAAGTCTGGAGATGTGACGGCGCAGGGATTTCTGATAGTGCCTTCCCCCGCCGCCGGAGGAAGGCAAAGGCGCTAACCGGTTTTCTCGATCATTTTCTGATAGCGGTTAAGCCATTTACCGCTGTTGAGCCGCCACCAGAAGAAAATCCCGCGCACCGTCCAGTCCAGGAACATCCCGAGCCAGACGCCGGTCACGCCCATCCCGAACTGGATGCCGAGCAGATAACCGACTACCACGCGCGCGCCCCACATGCTGAACATCGACACGTACATGGTATAACGCGCATCGCGGGCGCCCTTAAGCCCGGCGGGCAACACCCAGGAGGCGGCCCACAGCGGCATAAACAGCGCATTCAGCCAGAGCAGATGCTTCGTGACATTAATCACTTCCGGATCGCTGGTGTAGAAACGCGCCAGCAATCCGGCCAGCGGCACCGTTAACAGCGCAATGGCGCTCAGACAGGCCGTTGCCAGCCAGAAAACATGCCGCACCTGACGCTCCGCCTGGAACACCTGATTCCTGCCCAGGCGGGTACCGGTAATAATGGTCGACGCCGACCCCAGCGCATTGCCCGGCAGGTTAATCAGCGAAGCGACCGAGAAGGCGATAAAGTTACCGGCAATCTCGCTGGTGCCCATGCCCGCCACAAACACCTGGGTCAGCAGTTTACCGCCGTTGAACAGCACGGACTCGATACTGGCAGGCACGCCTATACCTAAAACTTCCATCAGGATGCTGCTGTTCCAGCGCCGGAAGTAGCTCGACAGCGTGATTTTCAGCGAGGCGTTAAAGCCGATCATCAGCACATAGATCACCGCAATCGCCCCGATATAACGGGTGATGGTCAGCCCGAGTCCGGCCCCGACAAAACCTAAACCGTCCCATGAGAAGCAGCCGTAGATCAGCACGCTACTGATGATGATGTTAAGGATGTTCATGCCGCCGTTTATCAGCATCGGGATTTTGGTGTTTCCTGCGCCCCGCAGCGCCCCGCTGCCGATGAGCGTAATGGCGGCCGCCGGATAGCTCCAGGCTGAGGTCTGCAGATAGCTGAGCGCCAGCGCTTTGACTTTCGGGTCTGCGGCCCCCGCTATCGCATCGACAATCAGATGGCCCCAGAACTCAATAGCGATCACCAGTACAAAGGCGAAAATCGTCATCATGGCCAGCGACTGGCGCGTGGCGGCCCGCGCCCGTTTACCGTTGCGTTTGGCGAGGCTGAATGCCACCACGACCGTGGTGCCCAGATCGATAGCGGCAAAGAAAGAGATAATCACCATGTTGAAGCTGTCGGCCAGACCCACTCCCGCCATCGCCTCTTTACCCAGCCAGCTGACCAGGAAGGTGCTCAGCACGCCCATCAACAACACACAGGCGTTCTCGAAAAAGATAGGTACTGCCAGTGGCGATATTTCACGCCAGTAGAGCGTGCGATAAGAGCGGCGTTTCGGGTACCACGCCGTGCGTCTGATCGCCTGCATCACTGCTACGCCGGGATTTTGCAAAGGATTACCAAATCAGAAGAGACTGGACAGGAGATCTTATGATGATAGGGGTCAGAGAAATATGCAAAGTCTTTCCGGTGGAAATTAATCATGGTTACAAACTTTTTATGGCCGTCCCGGCAGATTCTGTCGCAGAGGCCCGCCGGCTTCAGTCAGCCTGATTATTTACCTGCCGTGACGATGTGTCACCGGACGCTGACGTTGCTGCACAGGGCATATTGTGCCGCGGTATCAGGAGGCATTTTCCGTCTTTGATAGTAAAGGTTTCCTTAACGACTTTTTACGCGCCCTTTTCTGCCGCCGCGCCGCACTGATCAGATAACGCGCGATTTCCGCGTAAAATAAAAGCAACCCAATATTCTTCACCAATCCCGGCAACAAACCCGCTAAGCTTGGGGCAAATCGCGGAAAAAAATGGAAGGAGAAACCATGCCGACACAACGGAAAAACCTGACCAGCCAGCAGGCGCTGGATGAACTTGAACGCCTGTACGAGGGGGCTGTTGAGGCGCTGCGCACGGCGATTAAAGCCTTTACGGAAAACGGCACACTGCCCGATGCCGACAAGCGGGCGCAGGGGCTCTTTGTTTATCCGGAGCTGCGCATCACCTGGCACGGCGAAGGGCCGCAGCAGAACCGCACGCGCGCCTGGGGACGCTTTACTCATACCGGCAGTTACAGCACCACCATCACCCGTCCGGCGCTGCTGCGTCACTACATCGCGGAACAGCTTCAGATGCTGGAGAAGGAGTATCAGCTGGAGATTGACGTGGTGCCATCCAGCCAGGAGATCCCCTATCCTTATGTGATCGACGGTTCCGATCTCTCCCTGGACCGCACCATGAGCGCCGGTATTGCGCGCCATTTTCCGACCACCGAGCTGTCACAGATTGGCGATGAGACGACCGATGGCCTGTTTCACGCAGATGCCCAGTTCCCGCTGTCGCACTTCGACGCGCTGCGCACCGACTTCTCGCTGGCCCGTCTGCGTCACTACACCGGCACCAGCGTAGAGCACTTCCAGCCGTTTGTGCTGTTCACCAACTACACCCGTTATGTGGATGAGTTCGTGCGCTGGGCGATTGAGCAGGTACGCGATCCCAATACCCCGTACGACAGCCTGGCCTGTGCCGGTGATGTGGTGCTGACCGCCGACACTGCCGACAGCGAGTCGATGCTCCTGGATCTGGCCTGGAAGAAGCACCAGATGCCTGCCTGGCATCTCACCTCACCGAATCGTCGCGGCATCACGCTGATTAATATCGGTGTCGGCCCGTCGAATGCCAAAACCATCTGCGACCATCTGGCCGTCATGCGTCCGCACGCGTGGCTGATGATTGGTCACTGCGGCGGCCTGCGCGAGAGCCAGCGGATTGGTGATTATGTGCTGGCCCACGCCTATCTGCGTGACGATCACGTACTCGACAGCGTGCTTCCGCCTGATATCCCGGTGCCAAGCATCGCCGAAGTGCAGCGCGCGCTCTATGACGCCACCAAAGCGGTGAGCAACATGCCAGGCGAAGAGGTGAAGCAGCGGCTGCGTACCGGCACCGTGGTCACCACGGATGATCGTAACTGGGAGCTGCGCTACTCGGCGTCGGCGCTGCGCTTTAACCTGAGCCGCGCGGTCGCGGTCGATATGGAGAGCGCCACCATCGCCGCCCAGGGCTATCGGTTCCGTGTGCCTTACGGCACGCTGCTGTGCGTTTCAGATAAGCCGCTGCACGGCGAGATCAAGCTGCCGGGTCAGGCAAACCGGTTCTATGAGGGCGCGATTTCGGAGCATCTGCAGATTGGCATCCATGCGGTTGAGCTGCTGCGCGCCGAAGGCGATAAGCTGCATTCGCGTAAGTTGCGGACGTTTAATGAGCCGCCTTTCCGCTAGGTGTATCGCCGCTGGCTCGGGGAGTTTTGTTCGCTGCGCAAACGGGCTGGCAGCAGAGCTGATGCCAGGGATTGTTCGCTGCGCGAACGGGCGCTGAGAGGGGTTCCGTTCGCCTGAGCAGTTGGGCAGTTTCAGTATCGCCTCTGCAGGCGACCGACAAGGGGCGCCAGTCGCCGCGCCCCTTGTCCCCGCGCTCCGGCCTGCCTCACCGCCGCTTCGCGGTCCCTTCGCTTCTTCCGGATTTCTGACGGACCGGCAGGACGCGCCATCCCTGGCGCGAACCCGCCTCTTCGCGACATCCCTGTCGCTCGTCCTGAAATCCCTCATCCGCTCAGCGGTTCAGATGGCCTCCCTGACCCCTCGCTGTTATCTCTTCTTTCTTTGTTGGCACGTTATCGCTGTGGGTTTTCAGGATTGCCTCTGACTTCAGGCTCAGCAGTCAGAAAGGCCTTACACCCTATCCGCGGTAATCACGTCTTCTTCGGGCACTGAGATTGTAGCGGTAAGATTCCGTGATTAGCTTTGGCTTTGGCTTTGGCTTTCAGTTCAGCAGACAACACAGCACCAGAGTTAACACAAAGAAATCACAGGCCGGGGTTGGTGAGAGGCATCCGAAGCGCTGAGGAACAACCGGAGGCCAGGATGCGCCGACAGGACGGCGCGAGCCAGGGATGGCGCGTCCGGCCGGTCCGCTGGTCGCAGGGTGTGACGAGGGCACCCCGCGAAGCGGGGCGCGCAGGCAGCCGGACGCCGGGATTGTTAAGGGGCGGGCGTCCGCCCCCTGACGCGTCCGCCTGGACAGGCAACCTGAAACTCCCAACCGCCTGGCGGGCGAAACCGGTCAGCGTAAAACTACCGCCCCATTCGCGCAGCGAACACTCCCTCGCCTGGCGGGCTAAACCCGCTCAGCGCACACCCGCAGCCATGCGAAAACTATTCAGCGCCAGCACGATGTAAAGTGAAGCCACCCTGCGCTGCACCCAGCCTGGTATTCCCCGACACCAGCGGCCTGCAATGCCAGCAACCGGCAACAAATTTACCGGCGACGGTCTGTCAGAGGCGTCCGCAGCGCTGAGGAACAACCGGAGGCCAGGATGCGCCGACAGGACGTCGGCGAAAGGACGGCGCGAGCCAGGGATGGCGAGTCCGGACGGTCCGCAGGCCGCAGGGCGTGACGAGGGCACCCCGCGAAGCGGGGCGCGAAGGCAGCCGGACGCCGGGATTGTTAAGGGGCGGGCGTCCGCCCCTTAACGCGTCCGCCCGCACGGGCAAACTGAAACTCCCCGATGCCTGGCGGGCGAAACCGGTCAGCGTAAAACCACCGCTCCTTCGCGCAGCGAACACTCCCCGACGCCTGGCGGGCGAAACCCGCTCAGCGCACACCCGCTGCTATCCAGAAACCTGCTATTCGAAACCCGCTAAACACCCCGCCCTGCCTTAAGGCAACCATCAGGCACTCAGCCATCCCAGCTTAATCACGAACAGAATCGACAGGATCACCAGCGCTGCATTCACCTCTTTCGCGCGACCGCTCAGCAGCTTCACCAGCGTCCAGGTGATGAAACCAAACGCGATGCCGTTTGCGATTGAATAGGTCAGCGGCATGGTCAGCGCCGTCACGGTAACCGGCGCGGCGGTGGTGATATCTTTCCAGTCAATCTCGGCCAGACCTGATGCCATCAGCACCGCCACAAACAGCAGCGCAGGCGCGGTGGCATAGACCGGTACGCTTGACGCCAGCGGCGAGAAAAACAGCGCCAGCAGGAACAGTACAGCGACCACGATCGCCGTCAGGCCGGTCCGGCCACCCGCACTCACGCCCGCCGCCGATTCCACATAACTGGTGGTGGTCGAGGTGCCCAGCAGTGAACCAAACAGCGCAGCCGCACTGTCAGCAATCAGCGCACGGCCCATCTTTGGCACGTTACCCTGCTCATCCGCCAGTCCGGCACGTTTGGTCACGCCCAGCAGCGTACCGGTGTTATCGAACACGTCCACGAACAGGAAGGCAAAAATCACGCTGACCAGACCGACGTTGAACGCACCTGCGATATCGAGCTGCATAAAGGTTGGCGCAATCGACGGCGGCGCAGAGAAGACGCCGGCAAACGGCGTCAGGCCGATGCCCATCGAAATAAAGGTGACCAGCAGGATACCGATCAGCACCGCACCGGTTACGCGACGCGCTTCCAGCACCACGATGACGATGAAGCCCAGCATCGCCAGCAGCGGACCCGGTTTGGTCAGATCGCCAATGCCCACCAGCGTTGCCGGGTTATCAACAACAATGCCCGCGCCTTCCAGCGCGATAATCGCCAGAAACAGCCCGATACCCGCGCCAATCCCGGCGCGCAACGGCAGCGGAATACTGGTAATAATCCACTCACGGATTTTGAACAGCGACATCGCAAAGAAGATCACTGCCGAAAGGAATACGGCACCCAGTGCAACCTGCCACGTGTAGCCCATATGCAGCACTACGGTGTAGGTGAAAAACGCGTTCAGCCCCATGCCCGGTGCCAGCGCAATCGGGTAGTTGGCGATCAGGCCCATCAGCACACAGCCAATCGCCGCTGCCAGGCAGGTGGCGACAAATACCGCGCCCTTATCCATGCCGGTCGCGCCCAGAATGCTCGGGTTCACAAACAGAATATACGCCATCGCCAGGAAGGTGGTGATCCCGGCGATAATTTCGGTCCGGACCGTGGTGTTGTGCGCTTTGAGTTTGAATAGTTTTTCTAACATCATCATCTCTCGATACAGGAGACAGCCGTCTCTCTTGCCAAAGGGGTTTGCATGCTGATTATTCTGTTTCCGGGAAAGGGAGAGCGGCCGCTGCATACTGACAAGCCGATATCGCCTGACATCCGTGACTAACCCACTGCCAAAAGCAATTGCCATGCCATCTTCCGACGCAATCGATTACCTGGCAGGGCCGGAGAAGCCTGAGACAATTCCGAGCCAAAACGAGGCGCGATTATGGTGCAATGCACCGTTCCTGCGCAATCGTTTTCCTGCGGCGGATGAGCCCCCCCGGAAAACTCTGCGTCAGCGCACGCTTCTGCACTCTCACAGGCGAAGCTGGTCACGTTTCAGCACGCTCCCTGAGCAACCTTTTCTGGCCTGTGTAGACTCCTGAATTAACTCTTTCGCAACATTGAGGCCGCGCCATGAAGCCAGCGATTTTGGTGGTGGATGATGATCCTGCCGTCTGCGATGTCCTGCAGGATGCGTTAAGTGAACATCTGATGACGGTTTACCGCTGCCATCAGGGACGTGAGGCGCTGGCGATGCTCAGCGACCACCCGGACATTTCGCTGGTGATGCTGGATATGATGCTGCCCGACACCAACGGGCTGCTGGTGCTGCAGGAGCTTCACCGGCAGCGGCCGGAGCTGCTGGTGATTATGCTGACCGGCATGGGATCGGAAGCCGAGATGGTCGTGGGCCTGGAGATGGGCGCGGATGACTACATCGCGAAGCCCTTTAATCCCCGCGTGGTTGTGGCGCGTGCCAGAGCGGCCCTGCGCCGCAGCGAGCGGACGTCGCTGCCCGATCCCGGGCAGACAGGCTGGCGGTTTGGCGGCTGGCAACTGGATGACGGGCGCTGTCAGCTGTTTAATCCGCAGCGTGAACTGGTGCCGCTGACGCAGGGCGAATACAGCCTGCTGCGGGCGCTGGTTCGTCACGCCCGCAAGGTGCTCACCCGCGATCAGCTGCTGGAGCTGACCCATAGCGAGAGCCTTGATGTGTTTGACCGCACCATCGATGTGCTGATCATGCGGCTGCGGCGGAAAATCGAAACCAATCCCCATCAGCCGGATCTGATCCGCACGATTCGCGGGCTGGGCTATGTCTTCTCGGCTGATGTGGTCAGGCCGGAGATTGCGCCGCGCGCCAGCCAGATCGCCTGAATCAGCGCGGACCTGAACGCAACGGGCCCGTCGTTATTCCTCAAGCGTTCCACCCCAGGCGCGCGGCACCAGATCGGCATGCGCCTCCCCGCTTTCGATCACTTTCAGGATCTTTTCCGCGACCCGGTCGGGGGAATGCGCGAGGCCAGCCCCCTGTTGCGCCAGTGTCCTCGCTGCATCCTGCCCTGCTGATACAGACTGATAAAATTCCGTGTCGGTCATAAACGGATAAAGGGCAGACACCGTAATTCCGACGTCGGCCAGCTCCAGCCTGGCCACATCAGAGAGACTGTTAAGCCCTGCCCTGGAGCTGGTGTAGGCGGCCGAACCCGGATAGATCGCCAGCGTCGCCCCGGAACTGATGTTGATAATGCACCCTGCGCCCTGCCGCCGCATCACAGGGATCACGGCCTGCATCATCATCAGCGGGGCAACCAGATTCAGATCGAGTAGCGCCCTGAACTGCGGAATAGCGATCTCTTCCACCGCCGCTTAGAGCCCCTGCCCGGCATTATTGATGAGCACATCGATCCGGCCAAAGCATGCCACACCCAGCCTGACGGCATGATCGATCTGATCAGACCGTGTCACATCGCAGGTGACCGGCAACGCGTTCGTGGATGCCCCGGCCAAAGCATCCAGACGCGCTTTGCGCCGCGCCAGTAAGATCACCCACGCACCCGCCTCCAATGCTGCCCGTGCGGTGGCTTCCCCGATTCCCGACGAGGCGCCGGTAATCATGATTACGGACTCATTAATATTCATCTCTTCTGCCGGCCATAAGCATTCAGAAAGCCAGCGTACTCCTCGGCGGCTGCAATCCTGCCTAATATTTGCCTGTTCCTGCTTTTCACCTTTTGGGCATGCGTGCCGGAGAGACCTGATATGACCCGGCTTGAAGCGTTAAGAGATGCGGTACTGACCCATGTGGCGGATGACCTGACGGCAACCGCGATTCCGCGTGTGGATCTTTATCGCGTCAGTCAGTCGATCGCCCTGCCACCAGCGATCTACCCGCCGTTCGTCAGCCTGATCCTCCAGGGTGAGAAAAGGCTTCAGGTGGGCACTCAGTCAATTCGCTATTGCGCAGGAGAGAGCTTTACCGCGTCGTGCGATCTGCCCGCCACGGGTGAAATCACCGGGGCCAGTCAAGCGTCCCCCTATCTGGCCGTACGTCTGACACTCGATTTCGCGACCATCCGCGATCTGCTTCAGCAGATGCCTGCACATTCCCCCTCCACGCTAACGCACGGCATCGCCGTCAATAAGGTGGAGGATGCGCTGGCGGATGCCTGGCTGCGGATGGTTCGCCTGCTGGCAAAACCGGATGAGTTGCGGGTGATGGCCCCGCTGGTGGAGCGGGAAATCCTCTTTCGGCTGTTACAGGGATCTCAGGGCGACCTGCTGCGCCAGGCGGCAGAGGTGAACGGCCACTTCACGAAGAGTCGTAAGGCACTGCTCTGGCTGCAAACTCACTACGCCACCGCCTGCCGCATGGAAGAACTGGCGGCGATCGCGGGCATGAGTCTCTCTGCTTTTCATCGCGGCTTTCGCGCCAGCACCGGCCTTTCTCCCTTGCAGTACCAGAAACAGCTCAGGCTCTATGCGGCGCGCAAAGCCCTGGCGCTGCGCCCGGGTAACGTCGCCGCCGTGGCAGCGGATGTGGGTTATCAGAGCCTGACGCAGTTCACGCGGGAATATGCGCGCCTGTTCGGGCTGCCACCTGCCCGCAGCGTCAGAACAGTCAGTCCGAACGACACCACTGCGCCCCGATAAGCCCTTCGCTGGTCGGCTTAAAAAAAACCGTGCGAATAGTCATTACAGAGCAGCCAGCGCGGCGCTTCATCCTCGTCCAGCGGATTGAAGCGGGCCAGCGGCGTCAGAAAGACGTTGTCATTTTCGTCATCGTTGGGCATCGACACCTCGCCCACCAGCACGTCGCCGTAGCCGCGCTCTCCCCAGAAACTGTGCCAGACGCCCGCCTCCAGCGTCACGCTCTCCCCCGGCGAGAGCCGCAGCTGTGAACCGGCCGCATGTGTCTGCCGCTGCCCGTCCAGCGACACCACCACCGGCGAGTCCGCCAGCCCTTTCCCTTGCCGGTTGTGCAGTTCGACGATCAGATTCCCGCCGCCGCGGTTGATAATGTCCTCCATCTTGCGCGGATGGTAATGCATCGGCGTGAGCTGCCCTTCGCGAACGTGCATGATCTTCTCGGCATAGGGTTTATGCCAGGGGCGTCCACCCGGCGAACCGTTGCGCAGGGTAAACAGCGTCAGTCCGGTCTGCAGAAAATCGTCCGCGCCAAAACTGGTGAGATCCCAGCCCAGCCGCAGCGCCAGAATCTCCTGCATCGCCTCCGGATCGCGGGTGCGCCACTGGCTCAGTCCATAGTCGGCCCACGGCGGCAGATGGACATCCTGCTGCCGGAAAAACTCTCGGGTCTGTTGCAGGTAGTGATTGACCGCTGAACGTTGCATGATCGCCTCCAGAGGGCGGCACCCGGCGGTGCCGCCGCGTCCCTTATTTCACCGTCCAGCCCTGATAGCTGCCGACGTTATCGCGATCGATCAGCTTCACGGGGATCAGTACCGGCTTCTCCGGCGCCGGTTTGCCCTGCAGGATGTCATAACCGATCTCCACCGCTTTGGCTGCCATCACCTGCGGATCCTGGGCCGGTGTTGCCACGAACAGGGAGTTTTTGCGCTTCAGCGCCTCTTCACCGTCCGGCGAACCATCGACACCGACGATAAAGAATTCGCTGCGCTGCGCCTGTTTCGCCGCTAAATCGGCACCGATAGCCGTAGGGTCGTTGATTGCAAACACCGCATCGATTTTGGGATTCGCGGAGAGCAGTCCGGTCATCACCTCCAGTCCGCCTTCACGACTGCCTTTGGCGTTCTGGTTGTAAGAGAGCAGCTTGATCTCAGGATGGGTTTTCAGCTCGTTCATGCACCCTTCCACACGGTTCTGTACCGCCGAAACCGGGGGGCCGTTAATGATCACCACATTGCCTTTGGCCTTCAGGCGGTCCGAGATATATTTACAGGCCATCGCACCCGCCTGGGTGTTGTCGGAGGTGATGGTCGCGTTGGCGCCATCGGCCGCCACGTCCACCGCCACTACCACGATCCCGGCGTCACGCGCCCGCTTCACCGCCGGCGCGATCCCTTTGGAGTCCGCGGCGTTGAGGATAATCATGTCAACTTTCGCCGCAATGAAGTTGTCAATCTGGCCGACCTGCTGGCCGAGGTCGTAGCCGCTGGAGACCAGCGTCACGTTCACCTTATCGCCCGCCAGCTGACGCGCCTTCATCTCCGCGCCTTTGGTGATCTGCACGAAGAAGGGATTAGCCAGATCGCCGACCGTGACGCCGATAGATTTAAGTTCTTTTGCCTGAGCCAGGCCGGAACTGAAGAGCGTTGCCGCCAGCAGCCCGGTTACAATCGGATTAAAACGCATAGACCTTCTCCTGCTGTTTTCAGAGTGCCAACCACTAAATGGCGTTTGGACCGGGCCGATGCCGCCTGGCGCATCCGCCCGGTTGAATTTCAGCTCACATGATGGCGGGTACGGTATTTGTCGATCAGTACCGCGATGATGATCACCGCCCCCTTGATCACCAGCTGCCAGAAATAGGAGACGCCCATCAGCGTCATGCCGTTGTTCAGCGTGGCGATAATCAGCGCGCCGATCAGGGTGCCGGTGATGGTGCCGATACCGCCGACAAAGCTGGTGCCGCCGAGGATCACCGCCGCAATCGCATCCAGCTCATAGCCGACGCCGAGGTTCCCGTTGGCGCTGTAAAGGCGCGAGGCGCTCATTAAGCCGCCCAGCCCCGACAGCAGGCCGCTCATGCCGTAGACAAACAGCAGCACGACACCCACCTTGATGCCGGTCAGTCGGGCAGCCTGGATATTGCCGCCGACCGCGTAGATATGGACGCCCAGCGTGGTGCGGCGCAGGATGAACCAGCAGATGGCGATGACCGCAAAGGCGATCACAATCAGCCACGGCACCGGCCCGAGATAGCCGTTGCCGATCCACTCGAAATTAATATCGGAGTTGATCACCGTGGTGCCGTTCGCCAGCAGGTAGGCGGCGCCACGCAGGGCAGTGTAGGTGCCCAGCGTCACGATAAAGGGCGGCAGTCCGGCCCAGGCGACCAGGACGCCGTTGAACAGCCCCATGATCAGGCCCGCGCCCAGCGCCATCGGAATGGTCAGGGAGGCGAGCATGGGATCGAGCGACGCCACCAGCGCCACCACCGCCGTGGTGCCCAGCATCGACCCCACTGACAGGTCGATGCCGCCGGTCAGGATCACAAAGGTCATGCCCGCCGCCAGCACGATGTTGATCGACGCCTGACGGGTGATGTTGAGCAGGTTCGCCTCGGTAAAGAAATTGGGAGTGATAAAGCCAAACACCGCGACAATCAGGATAAGAATCGGCAGGATCCCCACCGTCTGCAGCAGATCGCCCATCAGGGCACGTTTCAGCGTCGGGGCTTTGGTGCGGGCCAGTTGAGTCATCGTGGTCTCCTTAAGTTTCGCTGGCTGACGCGCTGTGCGCACCGGTCGCCAGCGTCATAATATTTTCCTGACTGATGTGACTGCCCTCCAGCTCACCGACGATGGTGCCTTCATGCATCACGTAAACGCGGTCGCTCATCCCGACCACTTCCGGCAGCTCACTGGAGATCATCAGAATCGCCACGCCCTGCCGCGCCATCTGCTGCATCATCCGGTAGATCTCGCTTTTGGCCCCGACGTCCACGCCGCGGGTCGGCTCATCCAGGATCAGGATGCGCGGCCCAATCGCCACCCAGCGCGAGATCAGCAGCTTCTGCTGATTGCCGCCAGAGAGCCCGCCAGCCCGGACCTGGGCGTGCGGCACGCGGATATTGAGCGAGGCGATGGCTTCGCTGGCGATACTCTGGCCTTTGCGGCGGTTCAGCATTCCGTAACGGGCGTCCCGCTCCAGCGTCGCCATCACGATGTTCTCCTGGGCCGCCATCTCCAGAAACAGCCCCTGCTCTTTGCGGTTTTCGGTGAGGAAACCGATGCCGCGGGCAATCGCGTCGCGCGGCGACTGGATGGTCACCTTCTCGCCGTCGATCCAGATCTCGCCCTCTTTCGGCTTGTGAACCCCGAAGATCAGCTGCGCCAGTTCGCTGCGGCCAGCGCCTACCAGCCCGGCCAGCGCCACGATCTCTCCGGCCCGCACCGCCAGACTGCTGGGGTGCACTTTGCCGCCGTCGGTCAGATGATTGACCGCCAGCCGGATATCACCGAAAGCGATGGTGCGATCTTTGTTAAACAGGTCGCTAAGCGGCCGTCCCACCATCATCCGCACCAGCTCGCTGGCGTTGAGCTGCTCCCGCGTGAGGCTGCCGACATACTCCCCGTCGCGCAGGACGCTGACGCGGTCGGACAGTTCATACACCTCCGCCATACGGTGGCTGATGTAGATGATGGCCATGCCTTCACTGCGCAGCCGTTTGATCAGCGCAAAGAGCTGTTCGGTTTCCCGGTTGGAGAGCGCGGCGGTCGGCTCATCCATCACCAGAATGCGGCTGTTGCGCTGCAGCGCGCGGGCGATCTCTACCTGCTGCTGCTCGGCGATGCTCAGCCGGCTGACAAGATCCCAGGCGCTGAACTGCGCGCCGAGCCGATCGATCACCCGCTGCGCCTCTTCCGCCATCGCCCGTCGTCTGACCAGCCCGCCCGGCGCGATTTCGCTGCCCAGAAAGATGTTCTCCGCCACCGTCAGGTTGGGAGCCAGATTGATCTCCTGATAAATCAGGGTGATCCCGGCGGCCAGCGCCTCTTTCGGCCCTTTCAGGGCGTACGGCTGGCCCTCAATGAGAATTTCCCCGCTGCTGGCGGTATAGGCACCGGCCAGAATCTTCATTAACGTGCTTTTCCCTGCCCCGTTCTCGCCCATCAGCGCGTGGACCTCGCCGGGCCAGACCGTGAGATCGACGCCCTTCAGGGCATAAAAACTGCCGAAGCGCCGGGTAATCGCCCGCATTTCCAGTATGGGTCTGGCTGTCATCGCCTCGCTCCTGCCGACTGTGGATAGCCGCCAGTAAAGCAACGCCAGATAAACGGAAAATGTCAGCGGCCGTTCATATTTGTCATAAAGCGCGGCCTGACCGCTCCTATACTCGGCCCACTGTTGCCGTGATAAAGAGGTCGTGGGATGCAGCACAGTTATCCGTGGCAGGCCGGGGCGCGAGGGCGCCTGTTGCTGTTCAATCTGCTGGTGGTGCTGGTCACGCTGATGGTGAGCGTGGTGGCGATCGTGGGCTTCCGGCATGCCGGGACGATTCAGGAGCAGGCGCAGGCGCAGACGCTGGCCGACATGAACGGCAGCCTGGCGCTGGCGCGGGACACCGCTAACGTCGCGACGGCGGCGGTCCGGCTGTCGCAGGTGGTCGGGGCGCTGGAGTATCAGAGCGAATCGCAGCGGCTGCAGCAGAATCAGCAGGCGCTGCAGCAGTCGCTGAGCCTGCTGGCCAGCGCACCGCTGGCGGCCCGTCAGCCGGAGCGCCTCGCCCGGATCCGCGCCCGCAGCCTGATGCTGGAACAGACCATCAACCGCCTGCTGCTGACCGGCCATCAGCGCCATCTGCAGCGCAACACGATGCTGAGCGATCTCTGGCAGGCGCAGATTCTGCTCAGCCATATCGGCCTGCTGGTGCAGCGGGAGCAGCGGCCTCTGCCGGATGCCGCGCTGCGTGAGCAGACTGAGCGGCTGATTTCGATCGCGATCCGTACACCGTCGCCCATCGCGGTCATTGAGCAGCTTCAGCAGCTGATGACCGCATGGCGGGCCGTGCCGCTGGCTGGCGTAACCGGCGAGAAAGTCGGGCGACTGCTGGAGACGCAGCAGCGTCTGCTGCCGCTGGCGGAAGCGCTTGAGCAGAGCGACCTGGCGATCGCCTACGCCACCTATCGGATTAAAGCGCTGGTGGCGATGCTGAATGATGATATCAGCGCCTCGGTGCAGCAGGTGGCGCTGCAGAGCGAGGCACGGACGCTGGCCACCCATCGCGAGCTGGATTCGATCATCGGGTTTATCGCGCTGTTTGTGCTGCTGGCGCTGGCGATCACCGGCTATGCCGGGATCTATATCTACCGCAACCTCGGCTCGGGTCTGACGGCGATTGCCGGTGCGATGACGCGGCTGGCACAGGGTGAGCAGAACGTCAGCGTACCGGGGATACAGCGTCGTGATGAACTGGGCGAGCTGGCGCGGGCCTTTAACGTCTTTGCGCGAAATACCGCCTCGCTGGCGCACACCTCGCGGCTGCTGAAGGAGAAGAGTAATCAGCTGGAATCGACGTTTCTGGCGATGCGCGACGGCTTCGCCCTGTTCGACAACGGCGGTCAGCTGGTGGTCTGGAACGCTCAGTATGCGGAGCTGCTCGGCATTGCGCCGCGCGCGCTGCATCGCGGCGTTCACTATCAGCAACTGCTGGCCCCGCTGGCGGTAGATCTGCACGATCCGGGGGAGCCGCAGGAGATCCGGCTGGCCGATGGCCGCACGCTGGAGCTGCGCTTCAGCCCGATTCCGCGCCGTGGCATGGTCAATACCGTGCTGGATCGCACCTCGCGGAAAACCCTGGAAGAGGCGCTGCAGCACAGCCAGAAGATGAAGGCGGTCGGGCAGCTCACCGGCGGGCTGGCGCACGATTTCAATAACCTGCTGGCGGTAATCATTGGCAGCCTGGCGCTTACGGAGGGCCAGCCGATGCCCGGCCCGCTGGCCAGCCGGATCGAGCGGGCGCGTCAGGCCGCCGATCGCGCTGCCCAGCTGACCCAGCGGCTGCTGGCCTTTTCGCGCAAGCAGGCCCTCTTTCCGCGTTCGGTGTCGGTGGTGACGCTGGTGGATAACCTGCAGGGGCTGCTACAGCACTCATTGCTGCCCGGACAGCAGCTGATCATTGATGCGCAGCGTCCCGGCTGGCCTGCCTGGATTGATGCCGGTCAGCTTGAGAATGCGCTGATGAATCTGGTGGTCAACGCACGGGATGCGATGCACCAGCAGAGTGGCGACATCCGGCTGCGCATCTGGAATCAGCGCCGGACAGAGGGCACCGAAAAGCGTGACCGCGTCACCATCGAGGTGATCGACCACGGCTGCGGCATGTCAGCCGCCGTTCGCGAGCAGGTGTTTGAGCCATTTTTCACCACCAAAGCGACCGGCAGCGGCAGCGGACTGGGGCTGTCGATGGTCTACGGTTTTGTGCGGCAGTCGGGCGGGCAGATCGAACTGGAAACCGCGCCCGGCCAGGGCACCACGGTCAGGCTGCTGCTGCCGCGCGCCGCGGAATCCGCTGTAACGCAGGCGGTCGCCCCGCCCCCGCCTGCGCCTGCCGGGGTCGGCAGCAACCGGCTGGTGCTGGTGCTGGATGATGAACCGGCGGTGCGCCAGACCCTGTGCGAGCATCTGCATCAGCTGGGTTATCTGACGCTGGAGTGCGGTGACGGCGAAGAGGCGCTGGCGCTGCTGCGCCAGACCCCCGATATTGACCTGCTGATCAGCGACCTGATGCTGCCCGGCGAGATCAACGGCGCGGAGGTGATCCGCCAGGCGCAGCAGACCTGGCCGCAGCTGGCGACGCTGCTCATCAGCGGTCAGGATCTGCGCCACCAGCCGGTGACGCTGCCGCTGTGTGAACGGCTGGCGAAACCCTGGCAGCAGGCTCAGCTGGTGCAGGCGCTGCAGCGCGCCTGGCAGCGCAGCGAACGGCTTAATCGCGCGCAGCAGGCTGCCACAGTGGCACCGGCGTCCCGCTGATGTAGCGCTTACGCAGGCGGCTGGAGATCATATCCATCACCATCACCACCACCACCAGAATCAGCGTCAGGAACATCACCACATCCCAGTTCCACAACCGCATGTTTTCGGCATAGACCAGGCCGACCCCGCCCGCGCCGACGAAACCCAGTACCGCCGCCGAGCGGGTATTGGACTCAATCTGGTAGAGGCTCAGCGCCAGGAACTGCGGGAATGACTGGGTGAAGATGCCGAACCGGTGCTTCTGCAGGCTGTTGGCTCCGACAGCACTCAGCCCCCGCCCCGGCGAACGCTCCACCGCTTCGTGTCCTTCGGCGTAAAGCTTACCGAGCAGACCGACATCCTGCAGGATAATCGCGAGCACCCCGGCCAGCGGCCCCATCCCGACCGCCCGGACGAAGATCAGCCCCCAGATCGCCATGTCGATGCCGCGCAGCATGTCAAACAGACGCCGCATCAGGAACGCCAGCGGTTTGGCGGCGCGGTCGTGCATCACGTTTCGCGCCGCCAGAAACGACAGCGGCAGGGCCAGCAGCGAGGCGGTCAGCGTGCCGGCAAACACGATCCCCAGGGTGATGCCGACCTGCGACAGATAGTAGCCAAAGGGCCAGCTGGCGAACTCATGCCAGACAAACATCCGCAGAAAATAGCGCCCCAGCTGCTGGCAGCCCGCCAGCAGACGCGACCACTCCAGCCCGAACACCGAGAAGAAAAAGAGGTAGTAGAGCAGCACCGCCAGCGCGATCAGCGCCAGGCGACGCAGGTAGCGCGGCTGCGCGGCGAAGAGTGCGCGATGCTGCTGCTTCATCTGCGCGATATCGGGTACGTGGCTGATCATGCGCGTTCTCCTGTCACACGGCGACGAAGCTGGCCGGATAAGGTATCCAGCAGCGACACGACGATCAGGATCAGCAGCAGCGTGATGCTTACCTGATCGTAGCGATCCAGTTTGATATTGGTCATCAGCTCCTGACCGATGCCGCCTGCGCCCACCAGACCCAGAATGGTCGAGGAGCGGAAGTTAATCTCCAGTCGCATGAAGCTGTAGGAGAGAAAAACCGGCTTAACCTGCGGCCAGAAGGCGAAGCGCATCCGCTGCAGTTTGCTGGCCCCACAGGCCGCCAGACCGCGCACCGGCTTATCGGACGCCGACTCGATCGCCTCATAAAACAGTTTGGTCAGGCTGCCCACCGTGTGCAGCGCCAGCGCCAGGAAGCCGGGGATAGCGCCGATGCCAAACGCCATCACAAACATTACCGCCCATGCCAGCTCCGGCATGGTGCGCAGAAAGGCGACGAACGCACGAATCGCCAGCCGCACGCTGGCCGGTGTCTGCGTATTGTCGGCGGCGAAGAACGCCAGCACCAAAGCCACGCCCACCGCCACCAGGGTCGAGGCCAGCGCCAGCTGCAGCGTTTCCCAGATCAGCGGCAGCTGAATGGGTAAGCGGTAGCCCCAGTACGCCAGCGAGCCTTCGGTTTTACCGTCGGCAAACAGCAGCGGCAGGTGCAGCACCGGCAGGATCTCATGCAGATAGTCGAAGAAGTGCGGCAGCGACTGCCAGACGGTGAGCAGATTAAACTCGGCGACCTTGCCCGCCGCCAGATAGAGTGCCACCAGCAGCAGCGACCAGATCAGCGTGTCACGTTTCTGCTGACGGCGGATGCGCTGGTAGTAGTGTTCGAATTCGCTCAAAGGGGGATCTCCGGCACAAAAGCAGCGGGATAACGAGCCGACGGCCGTATCCCGCTTTTCCCGCCTGCGCGGGGAAGATAAGTCAGTGTCAGCCGCGGCTGCCTTTCATCAGGTCGCGCTTCATGTCGATGATGTTCTGATAGTCGGCGACCGTCGCCTCACCGATATGCTGCTGACCGCCCACCGCTTTCACGAAGCAGGCGTGATCCTCTTTATCCAGCTTTTTAATCGCCGACACCACTTTCGCTTTGAAGTCAGCGGGCAGCCTGTTGCTGACCAGCACCGGCCCGTTGGGGATCAGCGGAGACTGCCAGATAATGCGGATTTGCTTCATCAGATCCGGGTGGTCCATCCGGATCAGACGGCCAAACGCGCCGGAGGTGTAGCCGCTGTTGTAGTCACCCACCATCGAGGTCCAGGTGACCGCGCCATCAAACTGGTTGTTCAGCACGCCCAGAATGTCCTGCTCGTGACCGCCGGAAAAAGTGACGCTGGAGAAGGTATTGTTATATTTGTCATCCACCGAGCCGCCGAACATCTTCTTAAACGCCTGGTTCGGCATCAGGAAGCCGGAGGTCGAGTCGGGATCGGCCATCCCAAACGATTTGCCCTTGAGATCGTCGATCTTTTTGTAGGGGCTGTCCGCCTTCACGATGACCACCGAGTGGTAGCCGCGCGACTGATCTTTGTCATCGACCACGATGCCGACCACATCCACCGCTTTCGGGTTCTGAATGTAGACCGACGCAAACGAGGCGGGCGACATGCTCAGCACCATATCGATCTTGCCGCCCAGCAGGCCCTGAATCACACCCGAATAGTCAGAGGCGTTGCGCATCTGAGTATCGACACCCAGCTCTTTATCAAAGAAGGTCTTCACACACTGATTGTCGCCAATCTGCTGCGTGGCGTTCTGGCCACCCAGAATGCCCAGGTTAAGCTGTTTTGGCGCATCCGCTGCGCTGACACCAAATGCCATGACGGAGGTCAGGAGTGCTAAAGAAGTCAGTTTCATTCGACGTGGTTCTCTTACAGTGGACGTTAATGGATTTGGTTGAGTTCATCACCGTACAGCTGATGCAGCAGGCTGTCGGTCAGTCGGGAGGGATGATCGTCAAACAGCACGACGCCGCGCTGAATGCCAATCACCCGGGTACAGTAGCTTTTCACCAGCTCGATGGAGTGCAGGTTAACCATCACGCTGATGCCCTGCTGGCTGACCTGACGCAGCACATCCATGATGCGTTTGGTATTTTTCGGGTCCAGCGACGCCACCGGTTCGTCGGCCAGCAGGATCCTGGGGTTCTGCATCAGCGCACGGCAGATCGCCACGCGCTGCATCTGCCCGCCGGAGAGGTTCTCGGCGCGCTGAAGCGCCTGCGGCAGCATGTTCATCCACTGCAGCAGTTCGATGGCGTGCGCCCGGTCGCGGTCAGAGAAAATTTTAAAGAAGGATTTCAGCGTGCCGGTCTGGCTCAGCCGTCCCAGCAGCACGTTGGTCAGCACGTCGAGGCGCGGCACCAGACAGAAATCCTGAAAGATCATGCCGCACTGACTGCGCCACTCGCGCATCTGGCGGCTGTTGAGCGTCACCACATTACGCTCCGTCTCCCCCTGCGCGCTGATTATCGCGCCGGACGTGGCATTAATGGTGCCGTTGAGCATGTGCAGCAGGGTCGATTTACCGGCGCCCGACCGCCCGATGACCCCTACCAGCTCCCCGGCATGCAGGTCGAAACTGACCTGATCCAGCACTGTCGTGTCGCCCCAGGCTTTACTCAGTTTCTGCACTGACAACACTTTTTGTCCGCTTTGGCTGGCTGGCGGCAGATCGTTATCGACCACCGTTTTCAAGAGGGCCTGTGCCATGCTGTTCTCCGTCATCGCTGATTACGTTCTGCGGCTTATTAAGGCGTGGCGCGATGAACGCGGGATGACAGCCAGATGATCAAACTGTGACAGGCCACGCGGCATCGCACCGCAGCGTCTGTCCATCACGGGCAGGCTGCACGCCGTCCGGTAGCGCATTTTCCGCCAGCCAGTTATCCATCTCATGACTGAGGTGCGTCAGCCAGGTCTGACGCGGCTGCAGCAGCGCCACGATCGCCAGCGCCTGCGTCACATCATTGTGGTTTCGCGGCGCCGCGCAGGGCGGGTCGTTGCAGTCAATCACCAGCTGGTCCAGCGCCTGACCGCGCAGGAAATCGGCGGTGTCGGGCGGCAGGCCGCAGGTGTCACACAGCCAGGCGATGCGGATGTCCTGCCACGCCAGCAGGTAGCCGTGTGTCAGCCGGGAGTGCTGCAGCGGCAGCGGCGTGACCTGCAGCTCACCAAAGGCGTGCGCCACGAACGGCGTCAGGGCGGGCCGGAAATCGAGCAGGCCGGGATGTCTGTAGAGATCGTCACAGCCACGCGGGTCGGGCGGCCCCCAGACCGGGATCGGATCGCCCTGCCCCCAGCGCAGCGCAAACAGTCCCTGGACATGATCCATGTGATAGTGCGTCAGCAGAATACGCGACAGGGTGCCGGGCGGGAAACGGGACGCCAGCAGCGGCAGCCCGGCATCCAGCAGGATCCGCTCGCGGCCATACTCAATCAGTGCGCTGCAGGGCGCCCGCGCAAAACGGGGGTCGTGCGTGGCCCGCTGGCAGGCGCGGCAGCGGCAGCCCGGCAGCGGTGCCGCCGTTACGCCGCCGGTGCCCAGAAAAGTGAGTTTCAGCGAGGCCGATGTGTTGGTGTCCACACCGGAGACGGTGCCAGGGTGCGTCTGCGTCATGGATGTGCCTCCAGAAGCTGGCGCAGCTGCCGGACGGTTTCCGCCAGGGCGCCATCGTTGTTCAGGATCAGACAGCCGTCGGGCTGCGGCTGCGCCGCGCGGGCCAGCCGCCGGGCAATCTCCGCCTCATCTTCCCGTCCGCGCTGGCGGAGCCGCGCCGCCAGCACCGCGGGCGAGACCTGCAGACAGACCGGCAGCAGCTGCGCGCCGAAGCGGGCCTGCGCCTGCGCCAGATGCAGCCGGGAGCCGTTCACCACCACACTCTGCCCGCGCGCCAGCCACTGCTCCGCCTCACAGCCGATGCCATAGGAGAAGCCGTGCGCCTGCCAGCTCACCGCGAACAGCCCCAGCGCGGCGCGGCGGGCAAACTCCGCGTCGCTCAGCGCCACATGGTTCTCGCCGCCCGCATCGGCGGCGCGGGTGATGTAGCGATGCGCGATTAGCAGCCGGGGCGGCGGTGACGCACGCAGCGCATCCAGCAGGCTATCCTTGCCTGAGCCGGAGGGCCCGGTCAGCCAGATGAGCCGCGCCATCAGTACACCTGCCGCCCTTTGCTCCAGACGTGCCGCACATGCGGATAGCCGTGGGCGGTATGGGCCAGCACCAGATCGGCGCGGCAGCCTTCGGCGATCACCCCGCGATCGAACAGCCCCAACGCACGCGCCGGATTGCAGGTGACCAGCGCGATCGCCTGCGCCATGCCCAGGCTGTTGCGCGCATCCTGCGCCAGCCGGAACGCGGCATCCAGCAGGCTGGCCGGGTAGTAATCGGAAGAGAGGATGTTCAGCAGCCCGCTGGCGGCCAGCTCCCAGGCGGCGACGTTGCCGGAGTGGGACCCGCCACGCACGATGTTGGGCGCGCCCATCAGCACCTGCATGTTGCGGTAGCGCGAGGCGCGCGCCGCCTCCAGCGTGGTCGGGAACTCGGCGATGCGGCTGCCCGCCGCGTGCGACTCCTCAACGTGCGCGGCGGTAGCATCGTCGTGGCTGGCGATGGCGATACCATGTTCCCGGCAGAGCCCGGCTATCGTCTCACGGTTAGGCTGCGACCAAGCCGCCGCCAGGGTGAGCTGGTCATGTTCGAACTGATCCATCTCCGCATCATTGAGCTGATATTTGCCCTGATAATATTCGCGATATTTGGTCAGCGAGGCGTACTGCCGCTGGCCCGGTGAATGGTCCATCAGCGACACCAGCGCCAGCTCCGGGGTGCCCATCAGCGCCTCAAACAGCGATGCCGTGGTGGGATGCGGCAGCTCACAGCGCAGATGCAGCAGATGCTCGGCCCGGTTCAGCCCTTTGCGGTTGGTGTCACGGATGGCGTCGATCATTTTGCTGAGGTTATCCAGCCGGTGTCCGCCGTCCCGCACATCGCCGACGCCAATCGCGTCCAGCACGGTGGTGATGCCGCTGGAAACCATCAGCGCATCGTGACTGCTCATCGCCGAATGCGCAGGCCAGTCCACTTTGGGTCGCGGCGTGAAAAACTTGTCGAGATTATCGGTGTGCAGTTCCACCAGCCCCGGCAGCAGCCAGGCCCCTTCCCCATCCAGCGCACCCGGCTGCTGGCTGCTGGTTTCGCTGAAGCTGCTGATGCGCTCATCGCGGAACTCCAGCGAGCCGCTCACCACTTCGTTTTCCAGCACCAGTCTGACGTTATTGATGATCATGCCTGCGCTCCTGTTTCGATCGGCTGCATCAGGTGGAGCCGGTCGGCCACCTGCTCACGCACCACCCGATCGTGAAAAATACCGACGATGGCGGCACCCCGGGCGCGCGCCTGTTCAATGAGTTCGACGACCGCCGCGCTGTTCACACTGTCGAGTGAAGCGGTCGGTTCATCCAGCAGCAGCACCGGATAGTCGGCGATAAAACCGCGGGCGATGTTAACCCGCTGCTGCTCGCCGCCGGAGAAGGTGGAGGGCGCCAGCGACCAGAGGCGCTGCGGAACGTTAAGGCGGCTCAGCAGTTCAGCGGCCCGCGCCTCGCAGAAGGCGCGCTCAACGCCACGCTCCAGCAGCGGCTGCATCACGATCTCCAGCGTCGGCACCCGCGGAATCACCCGCAGAAACTGGCTGACCCAGCCCAGCGTGTCGCGCCGCAGCGCTATAATCTGGCGCGCCGGGGCCTGCGCCATGTCGATCCACGTCCCCTGATGGGCGACCCGGATATGGCCACTGTCGGGCTGATAGTTGCCATACAGCGCCCGCAGCAGCGTGGATTTGCCGCTGCCGGAGTGGCCATGCAGCACCACGCATTCGCCCTCACTCACCGTGAGGCTGGCGTTGTGCAGCACCGGCAGCGCCGCGCCGTTCTGGTTATGCAGCACAAAGGTCTTGCAGAGATTTTCAACCCGCAGGCGGGCAGTATTCGTCGTCATTTAATTGAGCACCGAAGAGACCAGCAGTTGAGTGTAAGGATGATGAGGATCGTCCAGCACGCGGTCGGTCAGACCGCTCTCCACCACCCGCCCCTGTTTCATCACCAGCAGGCGATGCGCCAGCAGTCGCGCCACGCCCAGGTCGTGGGTGACGATGATCACCGCCAGATTCAGCTCGCGCACCAGCGTGCGCAGCAGATCCAGCAGGCGCGCCTGCACGGAGACATCCAGCCCGCCGGTCGGCTCATCCATAAACATCAGCTGCGGCTGCGTCACCAGGTTACGGGCGATCTGCAGCCGCTGCTGCATGCCGCCGGAAAAGGTGGTGGGCAGATCGTCGATGCGACCGGCATCGATCTCCACTGCCTGCAGCCAGCGGCTCGCCTCGGCGCGGATGTCGCCGTAGTGGCGCTGCCCGGTTGCCATCAGCCGTTCGCCGATGTTGCCGCCCGCGCTGACCTGCGCACGCAGCCCCGCCATCGGATGCTGATGCACCACGCCCCACTCGGTGCGCAGCAGGCGACGGCGTTCGCTCTCGCTCATCTGCCAGAGATCGCCTCCCCGATAGAGAATGGTGCCCTGCTGGGGAGCCAGACGCGCCGACAGACTCTGCAGCAGCGTGGTTTTACCGGAGCCGGACTCGCCGACAATCCCCAGCACTTCGCCGGGATAAAGATCGAAACTGACCTGCTCAAACCCTTTGCCCGGCGCATAGAGATGGGTGAGCTGACTGACCGCAAGCAGCGGCTGTTCACTGTGCATGGTGCTGTTCCTGCTGCTGATGGCAAAAATCGGTGTCGGAGCAGACAAACATCCGCGTGCCCTGGTCGTCCATCACCACCTCATCCAGATAGCTGTGGCGCGAGCCGCACAGCGCGCAGGGTTCATCCCACTGCTGGACCCTGAAGGGGTGGTCGTCGAAGTCGAGGCTTTCCACGCGGGTGTAGGGCGGCAACGCGTAGATGCGTTTTTCACGCCCGGCACCAAACAGCTGCAGTGCGGGCATCATGTGCATTTTCGGATTGTCAAATTTGGGGATCGGCGAGGGGTCCATCACATAGCGATCGTTGACCCGGACCGGATAGGCGTAGGTGGTGGCGATATGGCCATAGCGGGCGATATCCTCGTAAAGCTTCACCTGCATGATGCCGTACTCCTCCAGCGCATGCATGGTGCGGGTCTCGGTTTCACGCGGCTCGATAAACCGCAGCGGCTCCGGAATCGGCACCTGAAAGATCAGGATTTGATCCTCTTCCAGCGGCGTTTCCGGGATGCGGTGCCGGGTCTGGATCAGGGTGGCATCGGCGGTGCGCTCGGTGGTGGCAGCATTGCTGACCCGCTTAAAGAACTGGCGGATCGACACCGCATTGGTGGTGTCATCCGCGCCCTGATCGATCACCTTGAGTACATCCTGATCGCCAATCACGCTGGCGGTAATCTGGATACCGCCGGTGCCCCAGCCATAGGGCATCGGCATCTCGCGTCCGGCGAACGGCACCTGATAGCCGGGGATCGCCACCGCTTTCAGGATGGCGCGGCGGATGGTGCGTTTGGTCTGCTCGTCGAGATAGCCGTTGTTATAGCCGGTGAGTTCAGCCATGGTTGCGCTCCTGATAATCGTGCTGCAGCTGCTTAAGTAACGCCAGCTCGGCCTGGAAATCGACGTAATGCGGCAGCTTGAGATGTGAGACAAAGCCCGCAGCTTCAACGTTGTCGGCGTGCGACAGCACAAACTCCTCATCCTGCGCCGGGCTGATGATGCGCTCCTGATGTTCGCGGCTCTGCAGTGCCCGATCCACCAGCGCCATCGCCATCGCCTTGCGTTCGGCGCGGCCAAAGACCAGGCCGTAACCGCGGGTGAAGTGCGGTGCCGCCGCCTCGCTGTGGGCCACGCCGTTGACCATTTCACACTCCGTCAGCAGCAGTTCGCCAATCTCCAGCTCAAAGCCCAGCTCTTCGGGACAGAGGCTGACGCTGACATAACCGGTGCGGATCTCACCGGCAAACGGGTGGGTGCGGCCATAGCCGCGCTGGGTCGAGTAGCCCAGCGCCAGCAGAAAGCCTTCGTCGCCGCGCACCAGCTGCTGCAGCCGTGCGGCGCGCGAGGCGGGATAATGCAGCGGCTCGCGGGTGATATCGGCAGGCTCGCTGCCATCATCCACCTCTTCGGTGGCCAGCCCTTCACTGCTCATCATGCTGAACATGTGCGGGCACGCCCCGGTCGTCTGGCTCTCGTCGCGCGGCGCGGCCGGGGTCTCACCGTTGGCCAGCAACGTAAAGTCGAGCAGACGGTGGCTGTAGTCATAGGTCGGGCCCAGTACCTGGCCGCCCGGCAAATCTTTATAGACGGCGGAGATGCGGCGTTCGATGCGCATCGCGCCGGTCGCCAGCGGCGTGCTTTCCGCCAGCCGGGGCAGCGTGGTGCGATAGGCCCGCAGCAGGAAGATCGCCTCAACCAGATCGCCGCTGGCCTGCTTGATCGCCAGCGCCGCCAGTTCCGGATCGTAAATGCCGCCTTCGGTCATCACCCGATCGACCGCCAGCCCGAGCTGCTGCGCCACCTGGTCGCAGCCGAGTTCCGCCACCGCCCGATCGCCCCGCCGCAGATCGGCCTGCAGCTGATGGGCATGGGCTATCGCTTTCTCGCCCCCTTTGACCGCGACATACATCAGCACACCTCCACAACGGTCGTGCGCGGCACGGCCATCATCGCTTCGCCACAGGTGAAGATCAGATCCACGCCCTGCGGGAACGGATGCGGCCGGGCGCGCAGGTATTCCAGCACGCTCTCCGGCAGCTGCGGCGCAATGGCGCGGGTTTCCCGCAGGCCCGGTCCGGAGAGGCGCAGCGTTAAGCCGCCATTCAGCGACGGCACTTCGATAATCAGCGTGGTGCTTTTTTCCGGTGAGAGATTGTCACCGGCCGCAAACTGCGCCGGATCGGGGTGTGCCGCCGCATGGCTCAGGGCGAACGGGGCATCCTGCCCGCTGCTGATCGGCGCACCGGTATGAAAACGCAGGTTGCTGCGCAGCTGCTCGCTGTCGATTTTTGCATCCAGCCAGATCGGGCTCTCCTGATCGACCAGCGTCAGCAGCAGCGCCGTGGCGGCAGGCGACAGTGCCCCCCAGCCCTGCTGCAGGGGCAGCGACACCATAACGCCCGGTTCGCTCATCGCTTTCAGAATGCGGCGAAATGCGCGCTGTGCATCCGCCACCGGATGGTTAAAACTTGCCAGTAAAGTCATCAGTTATCTCCGCGAACCAGCGTAAAGAAATCCACTTTGCTGCTGGCGATTTCACGGGCGCGCAGCTGACGCTGCTCCTCACGCCATGCCGCCAGCGGGGTAATAATCCTCTCTTCCAGCAACGGCCGGGTTTCCGGCTGCTGCAGCAGCGCATCCAGCAGGGCGCAGCGCTCGGCGTGAGCTTTGTCGCGCCCCAGCAGATAGCTGTAACCCAGGGTGCCGTCCTCCAGCTGCACCACCGCACGCGTCACCGTGGCATCGCCCATGACAAAGCGGTTGCCGGTCGCGCCCATCCGCGCCTGAAGCCGCGTCAGCCCGATCTCCGCCGGACGGACCAGAGTGAATGCGGGCTGGAGATTAAGCGCCTGCCAGTGGGTTTCCAGCATGGCGGCGTTGCTGTGGGCCAGTACCGACAGCCAGCGCTGGCGATCCGTTTGCTGTTCCATTAGTGCTCCAGGGTCAGTTCGATCATGTCACCGCGCGTCAGGCTGACGGAGTATTCCGCCAGCGCGCCATCGCAGGTTTTGTTCAGGGTGCGTACGCAGAGCAGCGGCGCATGCAGGGCGATATCGAGCTGGCGGCACTCTTTGGCCTGCGCGCGGCGGGTGCTGATGCGCGTCTGAGTGCGCACCAGCTGTTTGCCGGTGTGCTCCACCAGAAAGTCGTGCAGCGAGCCGCTGTTAAAGTGCTGAAGCTGCGGCCACCAGCTGAGATCGGCCAGGAAGTGGTTAATCAGGCAGAGCGGCACGCCGTTGGCGCGGCGCAGGGTGCGCAGATGAATGACGTTGTCGCCCTCTTTCACGCCCAGCGCACTGGCGACGTCGTTGCTGGCCGGACGCAGCACCGCCAGCAGCCGTTCACTGGTCGGGTGGCTGCCCTGCTCCAGCAGGTTCTGGCTGAAGCGCGCCTGCGCATGCAGCGGATAGTCATAGGGCCGCATCAGCACCAGGATGCCGACGCCGTGGCGGCGCTGGAGCAGGCCTTTCTGCACCAGCTCATCCACCGCCCGGCGCAGCGTGTGGCGGTTCACTTCATAGTGATCGGCCAGCTGTTGCTCGGAGGGCAGATAGTCACCGCAGCGATAACGCTCTTTCAGCGCCTGCTCCAGTTGGGCGGCAACAGCCTGATAAACAGTGGTCGGATGTCTGGATAACTCCATCACGATGAAATCCTCACGGGTTGCAGAGTGGGAACGCAGTGTTAAGACGCTGCGGGATGGGGGTAGCTTGCGGGAATCAGATGACGGAACCGTGACGACGCGGTGAAAGAGTGGTGAACGTGATGCGGAGGAACGCCGCGAACACCCGAAGAGCGGTCCGGGCGAAACGATGAGCAGGGATGCCGCAGCCGCGCGCTGAAGCCGCTGGTTTCATCAGAACATCAGCAGGATTAATCCGGGCAGCGCGCTTTCACGGATGATGAAAGAGTGGGGTGATCGTGCAGGCGTCTGCCGCACCACCTCCCCCGTCTTTTCAGGCATTGAAAACCAATCGGTTAACCGGATTCGGCTTCGGCCGTGGCATTTTTCCCGGTGCGATCGTTTTTTGACGGCCGTTACAGAATGGCAATCCGTCCGGCGGGAAACATAAAGTTGATTAACGGATGACCGATATAGAGAGCAGGCTTCTTTGACACAACATGGAGAGAGTAATGATTAGCGCATCTGAGAACAGCCTCACCGGCGTGGACGTCTTCAGCAAGCAGGCGAGTCTGCCCAAAACGATCCCGCTGACAAAAGAACAGGTCAGCAGAGTGATCGACACGGCCCCTTCCGCCCTGCCGCAGCTCAGTCAGGCGGCCCGCGATAAGAATCTGAATGAGGTGATTCAGCTTCGTAACGGGATCCTCGATCAGAGCCGCGCGGTCACCAATGGCATTATCAACGACATCGATACCGGGTTTGCCGCGCTGCAGTCCGACGCCACGCTCTCTGAAACCGATATGGCCGGACTGATTTCTGATGCGCTGCAATCCTACAGCGGTTCGGGGAACACCACGACGCTTTCCATGGATCTTGCCGTCACAAAAGGCATGCTGAATAAGCTGGTTGAACGTTTTGTTCCTGAGGAAAAACAGGCTGACAGTTACCGTGAAGTGGCGAAATTTGTCGCAGATAAGGTCAGGGCGCAGGATACGCTTCTGCACGATCTCACTCAGCAGTCGCTGGACATTGCCCGGCAGTATGGCGACAGCGCAGGCGTAAACCAGTTTCAGCAGCAGCTGGATCTGCTGAGCCGTGGAGAGCACGAGACGCAGAAAGAACGCGATACCCTGTTCAGCCTCACGGATACCTCAGGCAGCAGCGCCAGATGGCTGTCCGGCTTCCGGCAGGTGGTCAGTCAGAGTAGTGACAGCGACTTCTTTAAAAGCATCAGCTACGACCATATTGCCCAACTGGGTTCGCGCATCGCGCAGTTTGTTCATAAGGCGCAGCACGCCGATCCCGGTTTTTCGCTGAGCTAATCCGTCTGCGCTGAGCATGAGATAAGCCTCTGCTTTGCAGGCGCAAAGCCTGTGTTAAGCGGGCTGCGGTGATTCATACCAGGGCGTGATGAGCATATGCGGGATCGCCAGCGCCGCCAGCGCGGCAAAGAGTGACTGGATACCCGCCCTGTCTGCCGGGTGTATCATCACGGCGGTTCCCGCCGCCAGCAGAATGGCCGCCGTCAGTACCGGCCAGGTGGCGTGCAAGTAGCCGTTATAGCTGCGGCAGCCGAGCTGGTCGCGGCGAAGCCGGGTCTGCGGCAGCGCATGCAGGATCAAAAATCCCATCGAAAATCCCACAAACGGCGGCAGTACCACCAGCGCCAGCATCCCGGTAATCAGCGTGCGGTCGTGACGCAGCACGCCGGTAACGATCAGGCCCGCCGCACACAGCCCGCCCGTCACCGCAATCCCCGTGGCCACGGCGTCCGGAATGGCTGAACCCAGCCCGGCCTGATGCAGAATGGTGCTGAACGGGCCCAGATGGAGCGCGGCTGGCGCCGTAATCATGCCGATCCCCCGCGCCAGACGTTCAATAAGATGCCCGCCGGGGGCATCCTCAAGCGCAAAGTGTATCGCGGAGGCCAGCAAAAAGCCGGGCAGTGCCAGAGCCGAATCGTAATGCCACCAGCAGAGACAGAGCACGATGACCACGACGTAGGCGGCAAGAAACGGCAGCCGACGCTCGCGCCGGACCACCTCAAGATCGCTGGCACCGTGTGCCATTCCGAGCAGGCCAATCGCCATGACCGCAAAGCCCAGCTGAACAGACAGGGGGCTGAGCGAGGCAACAAAGGCTGCCCCCCAGAGCCCTGCCCATCCGCCCTGCTTCAGCCGGATCATGCGCCTGCACTGCCCTCATAGCGGCTCTGCGACAGCGCGTTTTTCAGGTTTCCGGCAGCGTAGAAGGCATAGAAAACCTTAGCGATAACGTCCAGAATCAGAAACGCCCAGACAGAGGTCGGATCGGTAATCATCCGGAGCCCTTCCGGACCGACCAGGAAAACAATCGGGTAGATGAACCAGACGACGGTCAGCAGCGCCACGTCTTTGTTGTAGGCCGCCGCCATCGCACGTCCCCGCGTCGCGGCAATCGCACGCAGCGGTCCCCAGAGCAGGTAGACCACACCCAGAAATGCGGCACAGGACCAGAGATACCAGACCCATTTCGCAACACTGCTTTCAGCCAGCGAAGAGATCAGGCCGGTGATAATCATCATCACATCCAGCACGATAATGGCCGTCAGAAAGCCGCCCATCTCGCCCGGTTTGCCTTCCTCATGAAAGGCCAGCATCACCAGCCCGGCCAGCAGAATCGGTGTGGTAACAGACCAGTCAGCATAACGTGCCAGGTAGACGGTTACACCATTGTCCAGCTGGAGGTTGCCGAATCCCATTGCCATGGCCAGATAGGCGGTTGCGGCGATAAACGGCACGGAGGCGTGCATCAGCGTATGGTGACGGGAAGGAAACTGTTTGCCGCCGGTGGCGTAAATAACCAGTGACGCGATAGCCATGATCGAAAACCCGATCATAAATGCGGTTTGATCCATTTTTCTCTCTCCTGAAATGCGCCGCCGGAAAACGTCCGCAGCGCTGCGATAAATAGCGTTGTAATCCCATTTATATTCATGACGTGAATATGCCTGAAGTATATGGCGGAATGCGCGTTTTGCCTGACGCGGGCGCGGAGAGATTTAATTTTCAAAAAAACTGCGCAAATAATCCCCTTTTTCGGACGCCTTTTCGGCTTTACATAACCTGACAATGTAATGATCTGTTTCCGCTGATGTCATGCCAGCGCTATTTTCAGAATTCTCATTATCCTGACAGGATAGTTAAATCATTATTTATCATTACGTTAATAATTGACTTTGTAATAGAACATCCATTCTGCGCGGGTTACGTCATTGCAACGGCAATATTTTTTCGCTGGAAAAAGTACAGCAACCGTCTATGAAAAAGGGATTTACAGGGTAGCTGTCAGGCTCCATCCCCTCTGCCTGACGGTTATTCTGACAATTCCAGCGGCAGAATGCAGAAGGTTTTTTCAGCAGGCAGGATTTATCGGTTTACGGGATTGATAACGGCGCCGTGCGGCTAAAAACAGAGAAAGGTAAACAGAGAGAATAAGGCAGGCCGGGGCTGTTGCGGGCTAATTATCTGATTCATCTCAATGCGCGTAGCCCTCGGCTGCCAGAACGCGGCCGGTGATCGCCGGAAGGCAGTCTCCGGACACAAAGCACAACGGCCGCCCGTTCACACAGTTTCCCTGCCGGACGGCCGCTCTGCCTGGAGAACGCCGTTACGCTGTGCGCGCTGACGCCTCCTTCCCGCTTTCGCTATCCGTCAGCGACGCCCTGACCAGCGGCAGGCTTTGCGGGTAGTTCTGCTGAATGAACTCAATCATCTTTTCCCGGACGTAGCAGCGAAGGTCAAAAGCGATCGGGGAGTTCTGTGCGGTCATCAGCATCCTGATGGTCATGGTCTTCTCGGTGGTGTCGGTCACCTGCAGAACCTGGGTTTCGCCATCCCACAGGCGGGTTTCGCTCAGCACCTTTTCAAAATGCCGGCGCAGCGGCTCCAGCGGCATCGAGTAATCAACGTAGAGAAACACCGAGCCTAAGATCTGGGCGTTATTGCGCGTCCAGTTCTGGAACGGATTTTCAGTAAAATAGGTGATCGGCAGCACCAGACGGCGCAGATCCCAGATACGCACCACCACATAGGTCAGGTTGATCTCTTCTATCCAGCCCCACTCTTTCTCCACCACCACCGCATCATCAATCTTAATCGGCTGGGTAAAGGCGATCTGGATACCGGCAAACAGATTGACCAGCGACTTCTGCAGGGCAAAACCGATAATGATCCCGGCCACACCGGCACCGGCCAGAATGGTGGTGCCGAATTTACGGACGCCGGGGAAGCTCAGCAGGATCAGCGACACGCAGAAAAGAACCAGGATGACAATCACCACTTTTTTGACATAGATAATCTGCGTGCGGATTTTGCGCGCCCGCAGGTTATTGGAGATGTTGATGTCATAGCGGATATAGAGCATGTCCTGCGCCACATTGGTCAGCCGTATCAGGACCGAGCAGAAGGACATAATGATAAAGACGTTGATGATGTTGGTGATTAAGTCCAGTGAATCGGGATGGAAGTTAATGTAGTTGATCCCGACATTGATCATCAGCAGCGGAACGAAGAAAAACATCGACCCGCTGAGGTGCTTTTCCAGGGATTTGAACAGCTTTCTGTCGCGGATTTGCCAGTAGCGGATAAAGCCGAGCAGGATCAGGCGGGCGAGGAAGCCCAGTACAAACGAGAGCGAGACGAGTAATACAACAGGCACCCACGACGGGAAACCAGATAACTCACCGAATAACAATGGCATTATTTTCCCTTTCAGTCAGCTGACAGCCTCGGGCTGGCAGGCAAGTGATACATGCAGTAACCGTTGTCTTCACGGTTATCCGTTCGTCAATCAGCGCAGACAAGTATGAACCATAGCCGCGAAGTTCACAGGGAATGCGGGAAAGCCCGCGTTCACCCCGCGCGGGACAGACGCTGTTTACCCTTCCGGCCGCCTCGCTTCATTAGATTCACTGATGAAAGGCGCAATTTTCCCGCCTGACCGTTCGCAACCGTCGCGGTGCGCCACGCGCGAAAAACGTCATTCAGCCGCCGATTAAACCGGGCGCGGCATGGACGATCGGCTGGCATCTGCTAATTTTTAAGCTGTTCCCCTGATGCTGAGAAGAACAACAATATGATTAGCAAACTTAAACTTTCCTCTGATTTCCGGCGCAGTTTCCTGCGCGAGGTGCTGGTGCCGCTGGTGGCGATATTACTGCTGACCTTTACCGGCGCGGGCGCTGCGCTGTTTGCCGGTACGTCGCTGACCAACAGCGAAGCGCGGCATCAGCAGCAACGGATGATCGAAGCCTCTTTTTCGTAGAGCCTGAGTGAACATCTGCGCCAGTTGCACAGCCTGTCGCGCTGGGCGCCGTTGCAGCAGCACCTGGCGGAGGGTCACCGTAACAGATGGCTGGATGAGAATATTGGCGAGTGGCTCTATGAGATGTTCGGGCATCAGCTGATCATGGTGCTGGACCCGCAAAACCAGATTGTGCGGATGTGGCGGGAAGGTCAGCCGGTGGCCGCCCCGGAAAACGACCCGCTGACGGGTGAGGTTCTGCAGCATGCGCTGGTCAGCGATCCGGCCCGCCGGGATGATGCCGATTATGCCCGCGTAAGCCAGCGCGCGGCGGCGCTGGCCGTGGGGGCGATCCAGCAGGATAGCGATACCCAGCCACGGTTCCGGCTGGTGAGTCTGAAATTTCTCGATGATGGCTATCTGGCCAGCCTGGCGGAACGCAATCAGCTGCAGGGGCTGCACTTCTCCGATGGCGCCTCTCAGCCGGAGGCCAGCGCCCGCTATCTGCTGATTGCCCAGGCGGGCGATCCGGTAGGCTATCTCAACTGGATCCCCTCCCGGCCCGGCGCGGACATGCTGCGGACCATCGGCCCCTCTACCGGGCTGGCGGTGCTGGCGATATCCCTGCTCTGCCTCTATATGGTGCGGCGGCTCTGGCACTCGTCGGTCAACCTCTCTCAGTCGATGCTCCGGCTCGGCGCGTCGGAGGCTCAGGCGCAGCATCTGGCGTTTCACGACGTGCTTACCGGGCTGCCCAACCGTGCGCTGGTTGAGGATCGCCTGACCCAGGCGCTGGCGCTGGCTACACGTCACGATCAGCGTGTGGCGCTGCTGCTCATCGACCTCGACCGCTTTAAAACCATTAATGACACCCACGGCCATCACGCCGGGGATGAGCTGATTATCGCGGTGGCGCAGCGTCTGAGCCGTCTGGTGCGCGCCAGCGATACCGTCGGCCGCCTGGGTGGCGACGAGTTTATCGTGGTGATGCCGGAGGTGGAAAGCATCGGTCAGGTGCAGAGTCTGGCACAGCGTATCATCGACGAACTGGGTCGTCCCTTTACGCTGTTCGGCAGCGATGTCTGGAGCGGCGCCAGTATCGGACTGGCGCTGGCCCCCAAAGATGGCATCGATCGGCTGGAGCTGATGCGTAAGGCGGATATCGCGCTCTATGAGGCCAAAAGTGGCGGACGGGGCAAATACCGTCAGTTTGAGCGGGCGATGGATGAGTCGGTGCGCACCCGTCAGGCTATCGCCGCCGATCTGCGGATCGCGCTGCAGCAGCATCAGGGGCTGGCGGTGTGGTATCAGCCGCTGATGGAGATCAGCGGACAGCAGATGGTGGGCGTCGAAGCGCTGCTGCGCTGGCATCATCCGACCCGCGGCCCGATTGCACCCGGTGAGTTTATCGCGATCGCCGAAGAGACCGGCCTGATTATTCCGCTGGGCGAGTGGGTGCTGGCGGAAGCCTGCGCGACGCAGCAGCGTTTCCCCGAACTGCTGGTGGCGGTCAACGTTTCACCCGTTCAGTTCCGCTCGATCGGCTTCGTTGAGCGGGTAAAGGCTATCGTCAGCGAGCATGGCGGCGATCCGACCCGTCTGGAGCTGGAGATCACCGAGGGGGTGCTCATCGAAGATGAACGCGAGGCGCGCGCCATTATTGTGGCGCTGCGCGAAGCGGGCTTCCGGATTGCGCTGGATGACTTCGGCACCGGCTACTCCAGCCTCAACTATCTGAGCACGTTCCCGGTCGATAAAATCAAAATCGATCGCTCCTTCACCCAGTCGCTGGGCGTGGCCGAAAATTCGGTGGCGATTGTGGAGTCGGTGGTGAAGCTGGGGCACGCCATGGGGCTGATGGTCACGGCGGAAGGCGTTGAAACGCCAGGGCAGATGTCGGCGCTGGCGGATGCGGGCTGCAATCAGTTGCAGGGTTATCTGTTCAGCCAGGCCGTGCCCGCCGACCGGCTCGCGGCACTGATGGAATCCGCCCCGCTGCAACAGGCGTGACCGCCGGAAGCAGCCTGAGCGCCGGATGCGTTCAGGCTGCCCTTTTACCTTCCGGCGTCAGGCATTCCCTCCCAGACTGTCCAGCAGCGCAGCAGAGGAGGCAACCGCACCGAAGATGCCGCCCTGCATGTGGATCATGCTCAGCGCCGCCTCATGATGACGCCGCTCGGTCGCCGCGCAGCAGTCGGAAAGTACCAGACACTCAAAGCCGCGATCGTTGGCCTCGCGCAGCGTGGTGTGGACACAGACGTCGGTCGTGATCCCGGTGAGGATCAGATTACGGATGCCCTGGCTGCGGAGGATCAGCTCCAGATCGGTGGCGTAAAACGACCCTTTACCCGGTTTGTCGATCACCACTTCATCCGGTAAGGGTGCCAGCTCCGGAATAATCTCCCAGCCCGGTTCGCCACGCACCAGAATGCGGCCACAGGGCCCGGTATCCCCGATGCCGGCGTTCATACGACGCGAACGCCAGCGTTTGTTGGCGGGCAGATCGCTGAGATCGGGCCGGTGCCCTTCGCGGGTATGGATAACCGGAAACTGCCGGGCACGCATCGCCGCCAGCACCTGCTGCAGCGGGGCGATCGGCGCACGGGTCAGGCTTACGTCATAACCCATGCTGTCGACATAGCCGCCCACGCCGCAGAAGTCGGTCTGCATGTCGATCACAATCAGCGCCGTATCGGCCGGGGTGAAACTGCCGTCAAACGGCCAGCTGTAAGGCGTGGAATTAACACTAAACATTGCTCTTCTCCATAACGGGGCGCGGCAGGCGCACTCTGCTGATCAGGCTGTAACTCACTGCGGCGGTGACCAGACCGATCACCGCTTCACCGAACTGCGGAAAGGCGAGATGGGCGATTACCGCACAGAGACTGCCAATGGCCCAGGCCGCGAAAGCATCCCCCCGGAATCGCTGCGCCGGACGCTGTTCGCTGATGCGCGCCATAAAAATCAAATCCACAATCATCACCGCGCCAAACGGCGGCACCACAATTCCCAGCAGGCTCAGCCACTCCAGGAAATAGGACCAGACACCCGCCAGCGCCAGCACGCCGCCGATGGCTCCCAGAATCACCGTCCAGAGCCGCATTTTGCTGCTGAACAGGTGACTGAAGCCCACCGCGCCGTTATAGAGGCAGTGCGTGCAGACCGAACCGAGATTAATAAAGACAAACAGACAGGCCACGACCGAGAGGAAGGCGCCATGCCCCATGAGCATCGGCAGGAAATTACCGCCGTTGGTCAGCGGATCGACGGCGGCCCCTGCGGCAACAATCACGACGCCGAACAGGTAGGAGATCACGTTAGCAACCGGAAAGGCGGAGAAGGCGGCAATCACGGCCGAACGACCACTCTTCGACCAGCGGGTAAAGTCGGCGGTCATGGTGCCCGAGTCGGCAAACCCCGCCACCACCATAGTGACGGCGGTGCCCATACTCATGGCGCCGGCGGCGCTGGCGCTGCCCTTCCACTGGGTCACGACGGAGAAGTCATGCTGTTTGCTGATCAGCCACAGCGCCACCACGCCCAGCACCACAAACAGCGGTGCCGCGATCATGCCCAGCACCGACAGCGCCCGCACGCCCAGGAAGGTGATGCCGGTGTAAAGGATCATCGCAAATGCCGTCACGGCCAGCGCATTCCAGCCAAAGGTCTGGTTGATGACCGTGCCCGTCAGCCCGGTCTGGAAGGCGTACCAGCCGATCACCACCGTCGAAAGAAAGCCGGAGACAAGGATGTAGCCTTTGCTGCCGAAGGTGCGCCGCGCCTGTAAGGCGAAATTCATACCGCTGTTACCGGCGTACCAGCTCAGCGCACCGACATAGGCAAACAGCACCAGGTTGCCGAGCAGGATCGCGATCAGCGCCGGCCAGAAGCCCAGATGCCAGGTGATGATGCCGCCAAACAGCGCATTGGTGAGGATCATCGGAAAGCCGAACCAGACCGCCGAGACGGAACGGGTTGAGTGACGATGCGACAGCGGCACCGGCTGATGTTCAAACTCCTGCTCCAGCGCAGGTGAAGATGAGGTTTTCATTGGGCGATCCCGGGTTGAAGGTGATTCCACGGCTGAATGCGCTCGAAAGCGGCACTGGCAGCCAGCACTAAGGCATCATCGAGATGACGCCCGACAATCTGCAGCCCTACGGGCAGGCCGCTGGCGGTAAAACCGGCGGGTAGTGACGCGGCGGGCTGGCCGGTGAAGTTGAACGGATAGCAGAAGGAGAGCCAGTGATCGCTGCGGACCATACGGCCATCGATGATTTCCGGCCCCTGCATCCCCAGCGGGAACGGCGGCACCGCCAGCGTCGGGGTAATCAGCAGGTCAAAGCGCTGCATAAAGCGCCACAGGCTGTTGCTGACCGCTTTTCGGGTGGCGATGGCATCGGTAAAGTGCTCCGCCCGCCAGTCGCGCTGAAGCATCGCCACCAGATGCGGCGACATCGCGCTGCCCTGCTCCGCCATCATCTGACGCATCCCGGTCAGGTCGCTCTCCATCGCCACCAGCGCGCCAAAGGCGGCGGCCGGATCGCTGAAGCCGGGATCGGCCAGCTCCAGCTCTGCACCGATGTCAGCGGCAAAACGCTCTACCGCCGCGCTGACCACCGCCCGCACCTCCGGGTCCACGGCCACATAGCCGAAATCCGCGCTGAAAGCGATGCGCAACCGGCCGGGCAGATGCTGTGTCGCCCCCAGCCAGTCCACGTCGCTGCAGGGAATAGAGTGGCGATCGCGCATGTCCGGCCCGGCCATCAGAGACAGCATCAGGGCCGCATCGCGGACGCTGCGCGTCATCGGCCCGATATGCTCCAGCGACTCCCAGCTCGACACGCCGGGATAGCGCTCATCACGACAGCCGGGCCACAGCGGCACCCGACCCATTGAGGCTTTAAAGCCGAAAATGCCGCAGTGCGCCGCCGGGATGCGGACCGAGCCGCCGCCATCGCTGCCAAGCGCAATCGGGCAGATCCGGGCCGCCACGGCAGCCCCCGATCCCGCACTGGAGCCGCCGGGCGTCAGGGTGAGATCCCAGGGATTACGCGGCGAAGGGAACAGCGGATTGTGCCCGACGCCGCTATAGCCAAATTCCGGTGCGGTGGTTTTACCGAGCAGGATCGCATCGGCAGCCAGCAGCCGTTCCACCGTGATGTCGTCATCTTCCGGCACGAAATCGCGGTATGCCGCCGAGCCGGAGGTGGTTCTGACATTCGCCGTACAGATCAGATCCTTGACCGCCAGCGGAACGCCTGCCAGCGCCCCCAGCGTTTCACCGCGTGCGCGTCGGGCATCGACCGCGCGCGCCTGCGCCATCGCCAGCTCCGGCGTGGGCGTACAGAACGCCTGTATCGCCGGTTCCCGTTCCGCCATCCGTGCCATCGCTGCCCCGGTCAGCTCACAGGCCGAGACTTCCCCGCTGCGGATGCGTGCGGCCATCGTGGTGGCATCGTCGTCTAATAAGGAGTCAAACATGGAATACCTCGCCAAAAATGTACCTGTCAGCGAGTGCATTAAGCGTGCCAGATAGCGGACGATCCCCCCTCCCTAAAGCGGGATGCCAGATGGAATACGGCCTGGGATACAAGATCGAATTCTTATGATGTCAGGCACGGAGGGGTGTTTATTTTTTCAGCACGATGATGGCGCAGGGCTGCGCAATAAGGGGGCGTGTTTTGCTATCTCTCACGGCTGAAACTCAGCCTGTCAATGACTACTTTATGAACAACGCGTGTAGGAAATTTGTGCGATATACGATATATTGTAGATATACGATATGTTGTAAACAGGAGCTGAATCATGATCGGGTTTGATAAATCTACCGGCTTCGACGTCATACCCGTGCCGTCCGCCAGCATTTCTTCTTCCCGGTCTCAGGGGCAGGCAGAAATTACCGTCTCAGTACCGCACTGCCATGATGAAGCAGCACAATACTATGTGGTGAAACGTCCAGATTCTGTGGATGAAGCCGCCTTTGAAATCGCCCTGGATGCTGCTTTTCGGGCTGTTTCAGGCGTCAGTCAACTCGCCAGTCACGGTAAGCTGGCTGTTCACCCTGCCGGCGCACTGAAAACTGAGCAGACCCGGCAACCGGTTACGATAAATAACACCGCAAGACTGGAACAACTCAGAAGGCATATTCTGGAAGACAGCGAGTGGTTACCTGCACAGGAGGTCTCGCGCCGTGCAGGCAGTAGTGAGAATGTAAAGAATCCCAGTGGCTTGCCTAATCGCTGGAAACGAACCGGCAGGATTTTTGCCCTGTCCTTTGAAGGCAAGGATCTCTATCCGGCCTATGGGCTGGATATCGGCGGACAACCATTGCCGCTGATGAAAAAAATTATCACGCTGTTTGGCGAACTGAAAACGCCCTGGACGCTGGCTGTCTGGTTTGGAACGCCAAATAGCTGGCTGGGTAATGAAAAACCTAAGGATCTGATGACATCTGCACCTCAAAAAGTACTGGAGGCGGCACAGCGGGCAAAGGAAGGTCCGGTTCATGGCTGAAAAAATTAAAACACCCGGTAAAGATGACGATTTATCCGTCTCTCTGGTCATCTGGCCAAAAGGTAAAAAGATCGACCGCATTCACTGGTTTCAGTACGGCGCCGCGGAGTTCAATCCTGGAAAAGGCATGGGTCGTTTCAGTCCGATTACTGACCGGGCCGGTCGCATTATCCCGACTCTTTATGGCGGCAGGACGCTGGCTGTTGCCCTGATGGAAACGGTATTGCATGATCTGCCTGTGCCTTGTGAAAATACGCCGGTAGACCTGACAGTACTGAAACAGCTGGTACACAGTCAGCTCACGCCGAATGCAGAGATTAAGCTCGTAGATCTTAATCCACGTTTCATGAAAAAACATGGCATTACGCAAGGCGAATTGCTGGGATCGACTGCCGATCATTATCCGGAAACCCGGCGATGGGCTGAGCGAATACATCACTGTAACTCCGAAGCGCAGGGGCTTCAGTGGGCTTCCAGGCAGCATGGCGACACGGCAATAATGCTTTTTGGCGATCGTATCAGTGATGAAGATCTCGGCATTATGCTTGATGGTCAGCCCGCTTCAGCGTCCGCAGATGTCGAACGTGAACTCGGCGCACTGGCGAATGAGATGGCGCTGATTCTTATTTCCGGATGTTAGTGTGAAACAATCGAATGCCCGACCCGCAATGCGCACGCCTCTCTTCACTGCACAAAAAGCGCGCAACAGGCATTTTGTCGTTACCGGCTCCTGATCAGCCGCAACAGGCACTTCACTCTGCAAGGCCCGCTGAACGGGCCTTCTCTGTTTTCATCCTGTGCAGACGCACGCAGGCGGCGTTCCGCTTCCCCACGGCACTCACCCTATTCCGGAAAATCAGTTCCGACTGAAGTCTGTTTCCAGGCCTCGACCTCCGCCAGCCTCTCTTTAAGCTTGCTGATGACGGCTTCATGCCCCCAGGCGCCCATCACCAGATGGCGTGGCGGATGATCCTCCTCCGTGATAGCGATCATCGCGCTGGCGGCGCGCGCCGGATCGCCCTTCTGGGTGCCGCTGTTTTCGGCGGTTGCTTTCATCCGTGCGGCGGCGGTCTCTGCATATTCCGGCAGCGTGCTCGGCGTCTGATGCAGTGAACGTCCCGCCCAGTCGGTGCGGAATGGGCCAGGCTCAACGCAGGTGACGTGAATGCCCAGCGGGCCGGCTTCCAGCGCCAGCGCATCGGACCAGCCTTCCACCGCATGTTTGCTGGCAGAGTAGTAGCCGGAACTGGCAAAGCCGATTAAGCCTGCGACTGAAGTGATGTTGATGACGTGACCGCTTCGCGCTTTTCTCATGACCGGCAGCACGGCACGCGTCAGGGCAAACAGACCGAATACGTTGGCATCGAACTGCGCACGGATTTCGCTCTCCACGCCCTCTTCCACCGAACTCTGATAGCCATAACCGGCGTTATTCACCAGCACGTCGATCGTACCGAAGGCGTCCAGCGCTGCCTTTACGGCCTGGTCGATGCTCGCCTGCTGTGTGACATCCAGAGCCACCGCCAGCGCGTTGTCGTGTCCGTCAACCAGATCGGCAATGGCGTCGGTATGACGCGCCGTCACGACAACCTTAAAACCCCGCGCAATCGTCTGCTGCGCCAGTTCACGACCAAAACCGGTCGAACATCCCGATATTAACCAGACAGGGGTGGAGTGAGCAGTCATATAAGGACTCCCGTTAAGTGAGATGAAGTGGGGATTACCCGGACGCGAATGCATCCGGGTGTAAGGTTAGTGAGGCGCGACGGCCTCACTTAGCCCCTAATGCTTTTTGTGGAACAGCTGGCTGGCGGTGTCACTGATGATCTGCGCCGCGCCGCGATCGCCCTTCACCATCGACGCCATAAAGGCTTTTGCCTGTTTAAAGGTGATGTGTGGCGGCAACGGTGCGATCTCCGGATCCGTTTTCACCTCCAGTAAAACCGGGCGGTCGGCGCTGAGCGCCTGCTGCCAGGCCGCCGCCAGATCGTCCGGCTGATCGACATAAATCCCGATCAGCCCCAGCGACCGGGCAAATTCGGCATACTTCACATCCGGTAGCTGCTGCGAGGCATCGAAACGGGGATTACCCTCCATCACGCGCTGCTCCCAGGTCACCTGGTTGAGATCCTGGTTATTGAACACACAGACAATCAGGCGCGGATCGGCCCACTGCTGCCAGTATTTCTGAAGGGTGATCAGCTCAGCCATGTTATTCATCTGCATGGCACCGTCACCGACCAGCGCCACCACCGGTTTTTCCGGATGGGCAAATTTTGCCGCAATCGCGTAGGGCACCGCTGCGCCCATACAGGCCAGACCGCCGGAGAGCGTGGCACGCTGCCCCTGCTTAACCCGGTAATCGCGGGCGAACCAGTTGGCGCAGGAGCCGGAATCGGAGGTCACAATCGCGTTGTCCGGCAGCTGGGGAGACATCTCCCACACCACCCGCTGCGGGTTAACCGGATTCGCGGGTGCCAGGGCGCGCTCCTCCATCAGCGTCCACCAGTCGCGCACCTGAACGGCAATCTCTTCCTGCCAGCTGCGATCCTGCTTGTGCTCCAGCAGCGGCAACAGCGCCCGCAGGGTTTCCGCTGCATCGCCGTGCAGATTGACCTCGCTGGGATAGCGCAGGCCTAGCATGGCCGGATCGATATCAATCTGCACCGCACGCGCTCTGCCCTCTTCCGGCAGAAATTCTGTCCACGGGAAGCCGCTGCCGATCATCAGGAGCGTATCGCAGTTCTTCATCAAATCGGAGGAGGGTTTGGTGCCGAGCAGACCAATCGACCCGGTGACAAAGGGTGCATCGTCCGGCAGCACATCCTTGCCCAGCAGGGCTTTTGCCACACCGGCACCTAGCACATTCGCGGCCTGAACCACTTCAACAGCCGCACCGCGCGCGCCTGCACCAATCAGAATCGCCACCTTTTTACCGGCGTTAAGCACGTCGGCGGCGCGCTGCAAATCTGTCTCATAAGGGATCACTTTCGGACGCTGATAACCGCTGCCGGAATGGGTGAAACCGTGCAGATGCTGCGGCGGCTGCCACTCTTCATCCTGAATATCTTTGGGAATGATGATGACCGCCACGCCATTCTGCGCTTTGGCAATGCGCACGCCCCGGTCCAGCAGGTGACGCACCTGACTCGTCGTGGAGGCTTCCTGAACAAAGTTAGCGACGTCGGAGAAGATGCGATCCAGATTCATCTCCTGCTGATAGCTGGCCCCGCGTGCGGTCGCTTCCGCCTGACCGGCGATCGCCAGCACCGGCGCATGGTCCATTTTTGCATCGTAGAGGCCGGTCAGCAGGTGGGTGGCGCCCGGTCCGCCGGTAGAGAGGCAGACGCCCAGTTCGCCGGTAAACTTTGCATGTCCGGCGGCCATAAAGGCGGCCATCTCTTCGTGCCGCACCTGAATAAATTCGATAACTTCGCCTTTAGCATTCGCACGCTGAATCGCGCCCAGCACCCCGTTGATGCCATCTCCCGGATAGCCGTAGATGCGTGTCACACCCCACTCTTTCAGGCGCTGGACAAAAAAATCACTGGTTTTCATGCTCATCGTCGCGTTTCCCCTCGTAGTCCATGCAGACTTAAAGCGTAGTAGACGATGAGCGATTGCCTTTAATTGTTCGTGATAGCCGGGTATCGCTGACGCAAATCACTGAATATCTGCGCCATCTCCGCCGTTTCGCCTGATTCCTCAACCCTGCGGAATACCTGGGTTTTCAGGAAGTGACGCCAGCTGACCGGCGCGCTCGCCAGAAAAGTCGTCAGCAGTGCATAACGCGCTGGCGTCCAGAGAGCTTCAAAGCGCTGCCGTGCGTCCCCGTGCTCAAAATGGCGGGTTGCCTGCTGCGGCATTTCGGCACGCAGGCGCGCTGTGGCGTCATCATCCACGCGGTTATCTGTCACCACCACGCCATACTGCGTCCTGGCCGCTGCGATACTGAGATAGCCGCAGCGCACATCCTGCATCACGGCTTCCACATCGCGCTGCGACGGCAGGCCATATCCGCCCGCGCCGGGGCCGCGTACTTCAACCACATCGCCCGGCTGGCAGTGGATCACATCCGTGTTGCCGTGATGAAGGATCTCGCCGTTGCGCCGGGTGCAAAAGGTTGACAGCGCGCCGCTGCGTCCGCCCACCACGCCCGCCGAGGCAAACACCGACCGGTTACGGTTGCGCGCCGTAATGGTAGTACCGGGCGAGAAGATCTCAAAAGCCATCTCAGTCGCTAAGCCGCCCCGGAACTGGCCCGCTCCGGCACTGTCCTGCGCCAGCCCGTAACGATGAAAACGAACCGGCACTTCCGCCTCGTTAATCTCGATCGGGGTGTTTTTCAGGAAGGCGGAAAGCCCGCCGGAACCATCGGGGCCGTCATGACGCGGCGTACCGCCCGCTCCGCCGCCTACCGGCCCCAGCGAGGCGACGACGCTGCGGTCATGGATCTGCGTGCGGATATTCATAATGGAGTTGCCGCCGGGCGAGTTCGCCGGCAGTCGTTCCGGCATCGCCAGCGAGAAGACGCCGAGGGTTGCAATCTGCGACAGCGCGCAGGTCAGCGATCGCATCCCGACCGCCGCCGGTGCCTCGCAGTTCATGACCGTACCGGGCGGCAGAATGGCCCGGGTTGGCCGCAGCGTGCCCGCGTTGAGCAGCAGCGAGCGGTCCAGGGTTGAGAGCACATAGGTCACGCCCACCAGCGCCAGCGGATGCCGCTCCCGCCCGCCGGTCGGCATGTTCAGCGACGAGGCCAGCTGCGGATCGCTGCCGGTGTAGTCCAGCGTCAGCTGGTCGCCCTCGACCCGGAGCGTAACGGCGATGCGACAGGGATAGCCGCCCTCTCCATCTTCATCGGCGTAGTCGGCATAGAAATAGTCGCCATCGGGGATGGTGCTGATGATGGCGCGTGCCTGCGCTTCGGCATAATCGAGAATACCTTCAATGCCCTGCAGAAAGTCCTCAATGCCAAAGCGGGCAATGATGTCATGGATTTTACGCTCCCCGACGTTCACCGACGCCAGCTGCGCTTTGAAATCGCCCCAGTTCTGCTCCGGCACCCGGACGTTGAGCCGCATAATGCTGGCAACCTCTTCATTGAGCTGACCCTGCCGCATGATCTTCAGCGGCGGGATGCGGATCCCCTCCTGCACGATATCGGTCAGCGAGCGCGACAGAGAAGCCGGCACCGCGCCGCCCACGTCGGTGTTATGGATGTGACCCACAACAAAGCAGACAATGTCGCCCTGATGGAACACCGGTTTCCAGATATGGATGTCGGGCGAGTGCGTGGCCACGTTACCGGCGTAGGCATCGTTCGTGATACAGATGTCGCCCTCGGCATACTCCTCAATCAGCGCCAGCACCGGCGCGTAGTCGATGCCGCTGTACCAGGGTGCGCCAAAGCTGCGCGGTGAGGCAAAGGCCAGCCCGCTTCGGCTGACAATCTGGCAGGAGAAATCTTCCGTCTCTTTTACGAAGGTGGAGTGCGCGGTGCGCATCAGGGTAAAGGCCATCGCATCGGCCGCGGCGGCGCAGTAGTTCGCCAGGATTTGTAAGTTACGACCATCAATCGCCATGTTATGCCTCGCTCGCCGTAATCAGCAGGTTACCGAATGAATCGACCCTGACGCCCATCCCCGGCGGTACGCAGGTGGTGCAGTCGTCCTGAGCGATAATCACCGGGCCACAAAGCTCATGCCCCGCACGCAGCGCCGCGCGCAGCACCAGATCGACCTGATGCCAGCCGCCGTCTATCCACGCCCGGGTCTGCTTCCGCACCGGCACCGCGTCCGTCGCCACGGGCAACGGGCGCATCACGGGTTTAGGCGTGGGCGAGACGATCACCAGTCGCAGAGTGATCAGCTGCACGGGTGCCTGCGGGTCGCAGTGACCAAAGCGTTGATGATGCTGACGATCAAAGGCGTCGTGCAGGGCGGTGAAATCCGCCTGAGCCAGCCACTCCGCCTCCAGCGGCACGTCGATTTCAAACGACTGGCCGCGATAGCGCATGTCGGCGCTGAACTGCAGGTTATAGGGCATCTCGCTGCCGTGCTCCTGCTCCAGCCAGTTGCAGGCACTCTGCTGCAGTGCCGCGGCTTCACTGGCCAGGGTATCGGCCAGCGCGGGCGTCAGATCGCCGTAAAGCGTACGGATAAAGTCGTTGCGGATGTCCGCCACCAGCCCCCCCAGCGCGGAGAGGACGCCCGGCGTCGGCGGCACAATCACCCCTTTCATATTGAGTTCGCGGGCCAGAAAACAGCCCATCATCGGCCCCGCGCCGCCAAAGGCGAGAAACCAGAATTCACGCGGATCAAGGCCAAAGCGCGACAGCAGGCCGCTGGTGTCGCTGTACATGCTGGAGATCGCCAGCTGAATGGCGGTTTCTGCCGTTTCCTGCACCGAAATGTTGAGCGCCTCAGCCAGGGGCTGAAAGGCCTGACAGGCGGCATCGACATCGACCGTCACCGCGTCGTATCCCAGCGCGCCGTGGCCCATCATGCCGCAGGCAGCGAAGGCATCGGTGGCCGTGGGCTGCGTGCCACCGCGCCGGAAGCAGACCGGACCGGGCAGCGACCCTGCACTGTCAGGCCCCATCTGCAGGACGCCCTGCCCGTCGATCCAGGCCAGCGAGCCGCCGCCCTGACCCACCGAGGTCACGGCGACGGAGGGAATAAATATCGGGAAGTCACCGATGATCTCACCGTTACCCTGCGCCACGTTGCCATCGATAATCACGGCCACATCGGCGCTGGTGCCGCCAATGTCCAGGCTGAGGATTTTGTCAAAACCGCAGGCGCTGGCGAGATAGCTGGCGCCAATCACTCCGGACGCCGTACCGGAGAGCACCATCTGCACGCATTCACGCTTCGCCTGTTCCACGCCCATGACGCCCCCGTTAGATTTCGTGATGCGCGGCGGCGGCCTGACGCCCAGCCGTGTCAGCGCCTGTTCGAAGGATTCCAGGTAGTGGATCACCATCGGCTGAACGTAGGCATTAATGGTGGCGGTGATGGTGCGTTCATATTCGCGGATGATCGGCCAGATGTCCGCAGAGCAGGAGGTCAGCAGTTCAGGCGCGACCTCATCGATGATCGCTTTCACTGCCGCCTCGTTCTGCCGGTTGCGATAGCTGTGCAGCAGCGAGACCACAATGCCCTGACAGCCCGCGGCGCGCGCCTGGTCGATAGCATCGAGCACGCTCTGGCGATCCACCGGTTGCAGCACATTGCCGTGTGCGTCACTGCGTTCGCGGATAGCAAACACCCGATCGCGGGTAATCAGCGGTGCCGCTCGCCGCGAGAAAAGGTCATGGATATGGGGGATTTTCAGCCGGGCCAGCTCCAGCACATCGCAGAAGCCTTCGGTGGTAAACAGCGCCAGGCGCACGCCGCGTCGCTGAATAACCGCGTTGATTCCGACCGTGGTGCCGTGGGTGAAGTAGCCAATCTCCGCTGGGTCAATGCCCTGGCGCTGCTGAAACTGCGTCAGCCCGTTCACGATCTCACTACCGGGCTTATCCGGCCGCGACAGGACTTTCAGGGTGTGGATCTGGTGAGTCTGTTGATCAAGCACGGCGAAATCGGTAAAGGATCCACCAATATCCACGCCAACGCGGTATCGCATATCGGGTTAACTCCTGTGTCAGGAAGGGGGAAACTCCATCAGCATTCCGGGATGCTGCACCACGCGCCAGCCGAGCCGCTGGTAGACCTGATGAGCATCCTGGGTTGAAAGCATCCAGCGGTGCACCGTTTGCAGCTCCGGATGTTCACGGACGCAGGTCGCCAGCCAGCTGCCCAGCCCGTGACCGCGCCAGTTTTCGTCAATCATCACATCGCACAGCCAGCCAAAGCGGGTGTAGTCGGTGATCAGCCGGGCAAAGCCAATCTGTGACGTCTGGTCATAGAGGCCAAATGGCAGCGAACCGGCTATCGCCCTGCGGGTTTTCTCTTCCGGCTGGCCTTTGGCCCAGTACGATTTCTCCGCCAGCTGGTGGTGAATCCATGCCAGGTCGAGCCGCTGACGGCAGGTCGAAATGGTGAACGCATCGCGCTGCCACTGCTGGTCAGCAATCTGTAATGAGTCCATGACAACTCCTTGTTTCTGTAGCAATCAGTGTAAAAGGATTGGTGCAACGGTTGCGGCTGTAGCGGGCGGTAAAACCTGGCAGGGCCGCTGAAATTGGCAGCGGAAAAAAATTTTATGCTGATGAAGAACCGCAGGCGTGGCGTGGGGGGAAGAGGTGCAGGATGAAACGACCGGAATGGAGGCGCGGGACCGGGGTGACGGCCCGCTTTCAGCATGTCATGAGACAGGGGCGACGCCGGGCCGCCCGTTATACGCCGAATTCGACGGAGTTATGTTTGCCGATCAGCGATCGCAGCGGCACGCTGCTTTTCATAATCGGGGATTTGATCACGATATAACTGAAGTACTTATCAATGCCGATCTGAGCATCGAGCAGCTTCTCAATGACTTCCTGGTAATGTTCAATACTGCGGGTAATGAAGCGCAGCAGGTAGTCGTAGCCGCCGGTGATGAGATGACACTCCATCAGCTCATCCACGTCGCGCATCGCACTTTCAAACTTCATGAAGTCTTCGCGGCGATGGCCTGACAGGGTGACTTCGGTAAAGACCGTCACCGAATCAGTAATGCGGGTGAGATTGATGTGCGCTTCATAGCCGGTGATAAATCCGGCCTGCTCCAGACGTTTGACCCGCTGCAGGCAGGGGCTGGGCGAGAGGCCTACGGCATCGGCGAGGTTAACGTTGCTGATACGGCCATCTTTCTGAAGCTGCACCAGAATGTTGATGTCAATGCGGTCGAGTTTCATTAAGCCGTTCATAGCATCCCCTCACTGTCAGAGCCTGTGCCGGCAGGCGTCATGGTGGCAGGCAGTCCGGAGAGGGACAGCGCGGCACAACCAGCACGAACAGAGAGTCCGTCGGGATGGTGAGCACTGCCCATAGCAGACTGACAAATTAAATAGCCTGACCGGATAGGCTCTTAGTTAATTGTGCAGAACCTCCCGAAGATATAACACGCTTTACCGTAAATGCGCCAGTGCTTCGCAGTGGTTATACCAGCGGGAGATTTTCGACTTACTCTAACAAAATCAATGAGGAACGGTTTTAACCCAACCGGCCCGTGGCGCGGGCCAGCGCAATATCAAAAATATGCAGCGCCTCTTCCAGCTGGGAGTCGGTGGTGACCAGTGGCGCGAGGAAGCGGATGGTGTTGCGATGCAGACCGCATTTAATCAGCAGCAGCCCTTCCTGGCAGGCACTGTCGAGGATCTTCTGGGTCAGCGCCGCATCCGGACGGCCGGTTTCAAAATCGAGAATCTCCACCGCCTGCATAAAGCCCACGCCGCGCACGTCACCGATACAGGCATATTTTTCTGCCAGCTGGCGCAGTCGGCCATTGAGCTGCTGGCCAAGCTGGCAGGAACGCTGCAGCAGGTTCTCCTGCTCAAACAGATCCAGGACCGCCAGCGCCGCCGCACAGCCCAGGGCGTTACCGCCGTAGGTGCCGCCCAGCCCGCCCGGCGTCGGTGCATCCATGATTGCCGCCCGGCCGACCACACCGGAAATTGGCAGACCGCCGCCCAGGCTTTTCGCCAGAGTGATCAGATCCGGTTTAACGCCCAGCTGCTGGAAAGCGAACATCGTGCCGGTGCGCCCGAAGCCGGACTGCACTTCATCGCAGATCAGCAGAATGCCGTGCTGACTGGTGATCCGGCGCAGTGCCTGCATAAAGGCCGGGCCAGCAGGCAGGAATCCGCCGTCGCCCTGCACCGGCTCAATGATGATCGCCGCGACCCGCTCCGGCAGGATCTGCACGGCAAAGAGCTGCTCCAGCGCCTTCAGGCAGTCCGCTTCGGTGATGCCGTGCAGCGGATTCGGAAAAGGCAGTCGGTAGATATCCCCGGGGAACGGGCCAAAGTTCTGTTTGTAAGGCGCGGACATACCGGTCAGGGTGACGCCCAGCAGGGTCCGGCCATGAAACGCCCCATCAAACGCGATGATGCCAGGCCGCTGCGTATGCGAGCGGGCAATCTTGACCGCATTCTCCACGGCTTCCGCGCCGCTGGTGAAGAAGACGCTTTTGTACGCCTCATCACCGCCGACCAGCTGGTTCAGCCGCTGGGCCAGCTCGATGTAGCCCGGATAGGCCACCACCTGAAAACAGGCGTGAGAGACCAGGCCCAGCTGGCGGGTGACCGCATTGACCACCGCCGGGTGATTGTGGCCGACATTCAGCACGCCGATGCCACCGACAAAATCGAGATAGCGGTTGCCCTCCACGTCCCACACTTCACTGCCTCTGGCGCGTTCGATCACCAGCGGATGGGCGGTCACAACTCCGCGCGGGACGTTCTGCTCACGTGCATCCAGTAACAGGCTGTTATCGGAGTATGCTTGCTGTTCTGCCATGACATTCTGCATTCTAAACCCTCATCCACGTAACGTTCGGTTGGCTCAAGTATCGCAATGCACGGGTTTATTACGCTGCCGTAATTCCCCATGCAGCGGCATTTCCTGTCAAAATCCCGCAGCATTCAGCAGGGAAATTTCTCCGCCAGCGCCTGGCGGATCAGCGTGACAAAAACGTCAACGCCATATGGAATCAGCGCATCATTGAAGTCATACGCGGCGTGGTGCAGCGGCTTACTGGGTGCCGAACCCAGCCACAGATAGGCACCGGGGCGCGCCTGCAGCATAAATGCAAAATCTTCGGAGGTAAGCGCAGGCCGGGGGGCGAGGTCCGCCCGGAGGCCTGCGGCTGTCAGCGCCTTCAGACAGAACTGCGCCTCCGCCGCGCTGTTCAGCGTTGCCGGGTAGTAGCGCAGGTAACTGACCTCGGCGCGAAGGCCATGGGCAGCGGTGATGTGCTCTGCCATCTGACGCAGCCGGGCTTCAATCGTGTCCTGCGCGGCCGCGCTGAAGGTGCGCACCGTGCCGGTGATACTCGCCTCTGACGGGATCATGTTGTGTGAAAAGCCCCCCTGCATCCGGGTAACGGTCAGCAGCGCCGTTTCGCACGGATCGAGCGCGCGCGGAACCAGCGTATTGAGCTGTACCACCAGCTCGCTGATCGCCAGCAGGGTATCGCCCGTCAGATGAGGCTGCGCGGCATGGCCACCGCCGCCCAGCACGCGGATATCGAACCGGTCGGCCGCCGCCATAATGGGACCGGGCCGGGTCTGCACCTGGCCGAGCGGCAGCTCCGGCCAGTTATGAATGGCGTAGACGGCATCACAGGGAAACCGGCTGAACAGGCCGTCATCAATCATCGCCTGTGCACCCGCCAGCCCCTCTTCCGCCGGCTGAAAGATAAAGCAGACCGTGCCGTCAAAATGGACGTCGCGCGCCAGTGTTTCGGCAGCGCCCAGCAGCATCACCGTATGGCCGTCATGGCCGCAGGCGTGGCTCATCTGCTCTGTTCCGCTCTGCCAGGCCGTGCCGCTCTGATCCCGCATCGGAAGCGCATCCATGTCCGCCCGCAGGCCGATCATGCGCGGACTGCTGCCCTTTTTCAGTATCCCGACGACACCGGTTTTACCGATACCGCGATGCACCTCAATGCCCAGCGCCTGCAGAAAACGGGCCACGATGTCGCTGGTGCGCTGCTCCTGAAAACCCAGCTCCGGGTGGGCATGTAAATCGCGGCGCAGGGCCACTAAGTGTTCCATCTCAATATCCTCGCGAACGGTCGATTTCACCGTGCAGCGGCTCACCTCGCTGATAGCGCCGCAGATTTTCCAGCAGGGCCGCAATAGCACTCTCATTCTGTGTCTGGCTGGCGATGTGCGGTGTCAGCCAGATCGCGGGATGGTGCCAGAAAGGATGGTTGGGCGGTAACGGCTCCGGATCGGTCACGTCAATCACGGCGGCACGCAGCTGGCCACTTGCCAGCGCCTGCAGCAGATCGTCCTCTGCCAGTTGCGGGCCGCGCCCGACCTGCACCAGCGCCGCACCCGGTGGCAACTGACTGAACAGCGTCCGGTTGAGCAGGCCCCGCGTGGTTTCGGTCAGCGGCAGCAGGCAGACCAGAATCTCGCTGTGCGCCAGAAACGCCGCCAGCTGATCGTCGCCGTGCCAGCAGCGAACACCGGGACAGTGGCGCGGCGTGCGGCTCCAGCCTGCGCAGTCAAAGCCCAGCGCCACCAGCTGCGCCAGCGCGGCCTGCCCCAGCTCACCCAGCCCCATGACCCCTACCCGGCGCTGCGCGGCGGGGATTGCACGGTGGGCCAGCCACTGCTGCTGACGTTGCTGATGGAAATAGCGCGGCATGTCGCGATGCAGGCCAAGCACCGCGAAGGTGACATATTCGACTATGCCCTGAGTCAGCCCCGGCTCAACCATTCTGATCACCGGCAGGTCGGGCGGCAGCGCATGCAGGTCAAACTGATCGGCGCCGGCTCCCACTGAAAACAGCAGCTTCAACCGGGGAAAGCGTGCCGGAATGTCAGCCGGAGGCAGCCAGGCAACCAGCGCCTCCACCATCGCCGGATCGCCGGTTTCGGGCCAGATATGCCACTGAATATCGGGTGCGTGTTCCGCCAGCCAGCGTTGCCAGATGCGGCCGCGTTCCGGTTCGGATTTGTAGACGATATGCATCAGGCCATCGCCTGAGTCATGAGACCGAAGGACTGCATGCCCTGCGGCGTCCATGGCGTGCCGCGCACCATCGTGACAGGAGCATCAACCTGATCCAGCCCAAGGGTATGAAGCCAGCTGGCCATCGGCAGGCTGGCATCGGTGTCGATACGCAGAAACTGCCCCTCAAGGGACTGCATCAGTGTGGCGACCAGCGCCTGCGCGACCGGGAACGTCGCCGCGATCACCGGGCCAATTGCCCAGCCGTGGCCGAAACGGCGCAGGCTGGCGAAGCCCTGAATCTGTTGTGCCGCATCCTCCAGCAGCACCGTCTGACACTCCCGCAGTAAATGTTCATAGAGTGCCGGACGGCACATGCCGTTTGCCTGCTGATCCAGCGTCACCAGCGTGGCGTGATCGGCCAGGGTCGCCGGACGCAGTTGCAGCCCCGCCGGGATTGCCACCGCCGGAAGCGTGGTCAGGGCGCGGGTCTGGTGCTGGCGGATCTCGCCGCAGGTGACGAAACCGAGCTTTTCATACAACCCCTTGCCCATTTCAGTGGCGTGCAGCCGGACATGACAGTCGGGCACTTTTTCCAGTTGCGCCAGCATCAGCTGTTTGCCCAGCCCGCGCCCCTGCTGCTGATTATCCACAATCACCAGCCCCAGCGTGGCGGCGCGATCGCCCCAGCGCCAGAGTATCGCGCTGCCGATGATCCGGCCCTGCTCTTCAATTACCGTTCCCTCACCCAGTTGCAGCGCCAGCTGCCAGTCCTCCCGCCGGTGGGGCCATTTCAGCACCTGCGTCATCTGGAAGCAGGCGTCAAGATCATCGGGTGTCATTGCGCGTAGTGTCAGGCTCATTCGCGTTCTCCTTACATCATGCCTGGCGTATCAAGTCCGCTGCCGTCAACCAGACGGCTGTAGCGGTAAGGTGTCGGATCCACCACCGGAGTGGCTTCGGTTGCCAGATCGGCGGCCAGTCGTCCGGCGCCCGGTCCGATGCCGAAGCCGTGGGCGCTATAGCCCGCCGAGAGTATCAGTCCCGGCACTTTTTCCACCGCCGAGATCACCGGAATGGCATCAGGGGTGCTGTCAATCATGCCGCCCCACGCCTGCGCCAGCCTGAGACCGGCCAGCGCCGGATATTCCCGTCGCATCGCCGCCAGCCCCTCTTCGACAATCCCGGCATCGGCGGCCGGATCGAGAATACGCATACGTTCAAATGGCGACTCGCGGTCAAAAGCCCAGCGCCCCATCGCTTCCGGGCCATTGAAAAACGGCGACAGGCCGAGGTTCAGGGTGAGGTTTTTCCGGCGACTTTTAAAGGTCGGATAGAACTGACGCGCATAGCGCAGCCCCTGCGCCCCTGGCTCCAGCCGTCCCCGGCCGGATACCGAGACGGTGTAACTGCCATCCAGCTGGGGCCGGCAGGCGAAGCCGGGCGTATAGAGCGGCATGGCGATCGCCTGTTCGATAGGCTGCGTGCGGAAGGCCGTCCCGATCACATTGCCGAGCGGCAGATCGATGCCGTGGCGACGACAGAACATGGAGGTCCAGGCACCCGCCGCACAGATGACCCGGCTGGTTTTGATCAGCCCGCGCTCGGTCCAGACGCCGCTGACCCGTCCGGCAGCCATATCCAGTCCGCGTACGGCGCACTGCTGAAACAGCAGCGCCCCTTTTTTCTGCGCCCCCGCCACCAGGCCCGGCGCAGCCAGCCGTGGTTCGGCGTGACCGTCGGTCGGCGAGGAGAGGCCGCCCCGCCAGTTCGTGGTGCTGCCGGGCGTCATGGCTTTGGCCTGCTCCGCCGTCAGGATGGCGCTCTGCATGCCGTAGCCTTTTGCCATCTGGTTCCATTTATCCCAGGCCGCAATCTCTGACTCTTCCTGTGTCGCGTAGACCAGCCCGCTGCGACGGAATCCCAGCTCCTCCCCCGTCTCCGCATTAAGCTCGCCCCAGCGCTGCAGCGCATACATAATCAGCGGCAGTTCACGCTCATCGCGATTCTGCTGGCGACACCAGCCCCAGTTACGGCTCGACTGCTCTGCCCCGACCAGGCCTTTTTCGATGAGCACGACATTCACGCCCTGTTTCGCCAGCTCAAAGGTGGCCGCAGCACCGGCGATGCCGGCGCCAATGACCACCACATCGGCGGAATCGGGAAAATTGACACTATCCTGTACGTAACGAAGGGGTGCAGGCATAAAAAGAGGACCTCTGTTGTCAGTAACCGATCGGCTGCGCGGCGACCTTGCCGCATTGCAACTGACCCGTGCGTCTCACCGCCCGCAATGGCGGCAGAGACGGGTAAATGTGGGCGCATTCAGTCTCGCTGAAGGGGTGCCGCTTACTCCGCTTTTAAAATCTCTTCGTGCTCGTCCAGCCATCCCTGACGCAGCTCCGGCACCGCCCGCTTCAGCCGCTCGAAATAGAGCTCGCGGGTCGGTTTATCGTAGTCCTGGCGTGCCAGCTGCGTGACGATGCGGCCGCTCTTCATGACCACAATCTCATCGCATACCGCACGCACCGCATGCATGTCATGGCTGATGAAGATCACGGCCAGCCCCAGCTCACGGCGCAGTTCACTGATTAAGTCGAGCACCGCGGCGGCGACCACGGTATCCAGCGCCGAGGTAACCTCATCGCACAGGATCAAATCCGGCTCTGCCGCCAGCGCCCGTGCCAGATTAACACGCTGTTTCTGTCCACCCGACAGCGCCCAGGGACGCCGCCACAGGACGCTGCGCGGCAGCTGCACCAGATCCAGCAGCTGCCAGAGCCGCTGCTGCCGGGCCGCCCCGCTCAGGCCGTGAAACAGCGTCAGCGGTCGCGACAGGATCCGCTCCACGCTGTGGGCCGGGTTCAGCGCCGTGTCTGCCATCTGAAACACATACTGAATACGCCGCAGCTCGTTATCCGGGCGTTTCTGCATATCGCCCGCGATGTAGTGGCCGTTGAACAGAATATGCCCCTGACTCGGCGCATTCAGCCCGGCGATGGCGTGGGCCAGCGTGGTTTTGCCGGAGCCTGACTCACCAATAATGCCAATCGCCTGCCCTTTCCACAGCTGAAGATTGATTCCCGCCAGAATAGGGATTTTTGGCTGCCCGTCGCTGCCTCGCGGGCCATATCCTGCACTGAGGTCGCGCACTTCCAGCAACGGCTGGATATCGGCCGAGTCCGGGCACCAGTTGCTGGGCCGCTCTTTCTGCCGTGCGGCCTCCATCAGCTGACGGGTGTAGTCCGCCTGCGGCGCGCCCATCAGGTGTGCGGTCGAACCATACTCCGCCATTCTGCCCCGCAGCAGCACCAGGATCCGGTCAGCCATCTGCGCCACCACGGCCAGATCGTGGCTGACATAAATCGCAGTGACGCCACGCTGCAGGACCACGCGGCGAAACGCCTTCAGTACCTCCACCTGCGTCGTCACATCCAGCGCGGTGGTCGGTTCGTCCAGGATCACCACGTCCGGTTCACCGATCAGCGCCATCGCCGTCATCAGACGCTGTAACTGGCCGCCCGAGACCTGATGCGGATAGCGATCCCCAATGGTCTCCGGATCCGGCAGCGCCAGCTCACGGAACAGGCCGATCGCCCTGGCTTTTGCCTCCCTGCGGGTCAGCGTGCCGTGAATGACGACCGGCTCGATCACCTGATCCATTATTTTCATGCCCGGGTTAAACGACGCCGCTGCACTCTGCGCGATATAGGCGACTTTATTGCCGCGAAAGGCGCGCAGCTGACCCGGCGTGAGGCTGTTAACGTCGGTGCCCGCTACGTGCACATGCCCTTCGGCTATGCGGCAGCCGCTGCGGGCATACCCCATCAACGCCATTGCGATGGTGGTTTTACCCGAACCGGATTCACCAATCAGTGCCAGTACCTCCCCTTTCTGCACCGTAAAGTGAATGTCAGAAACCAGGTCAATCTCCTCACCGCGATCGGTCTGCGCCGTCACGCGCAGTTTGTCGACGGAAATGACGGGCATTGCAGTATGTGGTGTCACGTTCATGCTCCCTCCTTCGCCAGAGTCATCGGACGCATCGCCTGCAGGCTGTCGATAAACAGATTGGCCCCGATAGTCAGGCTGGCGATGGCCAGCGCAGGCATCAGCACCGCAGGCGAGCCGTCAAACAGGCCCTGCATATTTTCACGTACCAGCGTGCCCCAGTCGGCATAGGGCGGCTGCACACCCAGCCCGAGGAAACTCAGACCGCTCAGCAGCAGTACGATGTAGACAAAGCGCAGGCCAAAGTCAGTCAGCATCGGGTGCACCATGTTGGGCAGAATATCGTGGATCGCGATATACCAGCGGCTTTCACCGCGCAGCCGCGAGGCGCGCACGTAGTCCATGCTGCGCAGCGAGCTGGCCATGGCAAAGGCGATGCGGAAGGCACCTGGCCAGTAGGTAAAGACGGCGGTCAGAACCAGCATCGGCAGCGAGGAGCCAAACACCGCCACGATCATCAGCGACAGCACTTTGCCCGGCAGCACCAGCAGCGCGTCATTGATGCGGCCCAGCAGCTCTTCCAGCCAGCGTCCGGTTACGGCAGCGAGCAGCGCCAGCAGCGTGCCGACCAGACTGGCCAGCAGCGCGGCACTCAGCGCCAGACCGATGGAGAACTTCGCACCGTAGAGAATGCGGCTCAGCATGTCGCGTCCCAGGTAGTCGGTTCCCAGCAGGTTCTCGGCGGTCAGGCCCCCCATCAGCGGACCGCCGCCGATATCGTCAATGCTGTGCGGCGCCAGGGCGGTGCCGAACAGCGCCATCAGCAGCCAGAACAGCGACATCAGCAGCCCCAGCCGCCCTGACCAGGAGAGCGACTGCAGGAATCGCCACGGCAACAAGAGAGTATTCATGCGCTTCTCCATTTCGGGTTAAAGGCGATAGTCAGAATATCGGCCAGCAGCAGCAGCACCAGGTAACAGGCGGCAAACAGCATGACGCAGAGCTGCACCACGGGCAGGTCCCGGTTGCTGACCGCATCGACCAGCTGGCTGGCCAGACCGGGATAGCTGAAGATGGTTTCGATGATGATGACCCCGCCAAACAGATAGGAGAGGCTGAGCGAGATGGCATTGGCAATCGGCCCGACTGCGTTAGGCAGCGCGTGACGCAGAACGGCCCTGAGCGGCGAAACCCCTTTCAGCTGCGCCATCTCCAGATAGGGGCTGTCGAGCTGATTGATAATGGCGGCGCGTGTCATACGGGCCATCTGCGCCACCAGGACGCAGCAGAGCGTCAGCACCGGCAGCGCGTACGCTTTGAGGTAGCTCAGCAGGTCGCTGTCCGGGCTGCCGAATGACATCGCCGACACCCAGTGCAGCCGGACGGCAAAGATCAGCACCGCCACCGTCGCCACCAGAAACTCCGGCACCGCCACCGTCGCCATCGTCGCGATGACCAGCGCACGATCGAGCCGGGAGCCGCGATTCATCGCGGCCAGAATGCCGATCAGCAGCGCCAGCGGCACGCAGATCAGCGTGGTGATAGCCGCCAGTTCAAAGGTCGCGGGGATGCGCTGCGCCACCAGCTGCGAGACCGGCAGATGACTGGCAAACGAGATGCCAAAATCACCCTGCACCAGCCCGGCCAGCCAGTGGAGATAGCGCATCAGCAACGGCTGGTCGAGGCCCAGTTGCTGCCGTAACGCCGCCACCGTTTCCGGCGTGGCGTTCTGGCCCAGGATCATCTGCGCCGCGTCACCGGGCAGCAGGCTGGTGATGAAAAACACCACCGCCGAGACGATAAGCAACGTCAGGATGCCGGCACCCGTGCGCCGGGCAATCAGAAACAGAATGTATCGGTTCATCGGCGAACTCCCTATAGGTAGCCTGATGGAGCAGGCGGCGATCAGGCGGACAGCCAGGCAAATTCATGGAAGCGATAGCCCATCATCATGCCTGACGGCCAGGGCTCGACGCCTTTGACCTTTTTGCTGTAACCATCGGTCGAGCTGATAAAGGTCGGGATGATGGTGCCGCAGTGGTCATAAATCAGCGTCTGCATGTCGCCATACATCTGCTTACGTCTGGCCTGATCGCGCTCGCCGCGCGCCGCGACCACCAGCTGATCGAACCGGGGATTTTTCCAGCCCGATTCGTTGTTCGGTGCGGTTGAGAGATAAAACTGCGAGAAGAGCATGTCCAGCGTCGGACGCGGGTTTATCGAGCCATATCCCAGCGGATCTTTCATCCAGTGCGAAGACCAGTAACCGTCATACGGCACGCGTCGCACTTTGACATTCAGCCCCGCCCCGCGCGCCATCTGCTGGATCAGCTGACCGCCTTCGTTCGCCCCTTCGATATTCGGGGTGGTAATGATCTCGACGGTGGAACCGGTCATGCCCGCTTTTTTGATATGAAACTTCGCTTTTTCCACATCCAGCGGACGCGGTTTGAGATCGGCGTTATAGAGTGGATGCCACGGCGGCACCGGGGTGTCATTACTGACGTCGCCGTAACCCTGCAGGACCGTTTTCACCAGCATTTCACGCGGCTGCAGATATTTCATCGCCAGCACGAAATCTTCGTTATTGCCCGGCTTCATGTCGGTGCGGATAATCAGATTGGTGTACATCCCTGACTTACTCTCCAGTACGCCAAACTCCCCGCTGGCTTTGAGACGCTTACAGTCGGCGGCGGTGAGGGTTGACACCATCTGCAGATCGCCCGACATCAGGGCGTTGACGCGCGCCGCGCCGTCGGTGACGCCAATCAGCTCCACCTCATCCAGATGCGGCAGTCCCGGCTTGTAGTAGTTGGGGTTCCGGGTGCCGATGGTGCGGGTTCCCGGCATAAAGGTTTTGCAGATAAACGGCCCGGTACCGATGCCTTTACTGAAATCGGTCGTGCCCTCTTTGACGATTAAAAACGGCGGCGTCGCCAGCATGTAAGGGACATCGAAGTTGGCACTGTTCAGCTCCAGCTGCACCTCGCTGTCGCTGACGGCGCTGAAGGCTTTAAACTGATCGGCCAGCTTAAAGGCGATAGAGGCGATGGCAGGATCTTTGTGGCGGCTGAGCGAGAAGATAACATCGCTGGCGGTCAGTGGTTTGCCATCGTGGAAGGTAACCCCCTTACGCAGCTTAATGTGCCAAATGATGCCGTCGCTGGACTCCAGCGATTCCGCCAGCGCCGGTTGCGCCATCAGGTTTTTATCCAGCTCGGTCAGACCGCTGTAGAACATAAACTGGCGGGTGTAGTCGGCGCTGTTATTGCTCTTGGCCGGATCGAGCGTATCGGTGGCGGAGGCGTTCGACATCGCCGCGCGCAGTTTACCGCCCCTGACCGGCTTGTCGTCCGCCAGCGCAGCCCCGGAAAAACCGACCAGGCCACTGCTCATCACCGCACCGGCGGAGAGGATTTTCATCAGGCTGCGGCGGGACAGGGAACCCTCGGTGATCATGCGCGTCAGTGCCGGATTTACCGCATCAGCGTCGTTATTATCAAATTTACTCATCTCTCTACCCTCAATAGTCAGGCGAACCGGGAACAGGGTCTGGCGGTGCTGATGACCTGGCGACCAGCACCCGACGGGACGTTAAGAAAGGCGATCCTTTGCTTTGTAATAGAGTCCTGCGAGCGGTAAAAACCATGGCTTGCCGTGATAACCGGGCAGCGCGGGCCATGAGTCACGCTGCCAGGGATTTTCGTTGCGCTTTTCGGCCAGCAGATCGGCCATTACGCGCCCCATCCAGACCGACATCTGTGTGCCGTGTCCGCTGTAGCCCAGTGAATAGAAGATCCCCTCCTGTTCTCCCGCGTGTGGCAGACGGTCGGCAGTCATATCGACCATGCCGCCCCAGCAGTAGTCCACCCGCGCCTGGCGGAGCGGTGGCAGCATCTGCGTCAATGCGCGATGCAGGATCTCGCCGCTGCGCGAATCGGAGGTCGGATTGCTGACCGCAAACCGCGCCCGCCCGCCGAAAACCAGCCGGTGATCGCGGGTGGTGCGAAAATAGTTGCCGATGTTGAGCGACGTCACGTAGGTCCGATCGTGAGGCAGCACCTGACGCAGCAGCGCCGGGTCGAGCGCTTCGGTCACGACAATAAAGCTGCCGACCGGCACGATGCGGCGCTGAAACCAGGGGAACGGGCCGACGTTGGAGCAGCCCGTCGCCATCAGTACTTTATCGGCCAGAATCGTGCCCTGCGCGGTGTGAATCCGATGCTGATAGCCCCTGAGGCGCTCCAGCTTCGTCACGGCGTGGTGCGGATAGATCTTCGCCCCGCTGCGGGCCGCCGCCTCCGCCAGGCCGACGCCAAATTTCCCCATGTGCATCTGACCGCCCCGCTTCTGCAGCAGGCCACCGTGGAAATCGTCGCTGGCGATCTCGTCGCGCACCGCCGTTTTGTCGAGCAGTTCGATCTGCGGATCCACGGTGCGACGCATCAGTTCATATGCTTCCCGCAGACCGGCCATATGCGACGCTTTGCTGGCAAGTTTGAGCTTGCCGCACAGCCGGAAGTCACAATCGATCTGCTCCTCCTGAATCAGCTGGCAGACATAGCTCACCGCATCGTCGAATGCCCGGTAGAAGCGGCTGGCCTGCTCCAGACCCTGGCTCGCCACCAGCGAAGCGAAATTGTGTGCCACCCCGGTATTGCAGTGGCCGCCGTTGCGCGCCGACGCCTGGCTCATTACGTCGCCACTCTCCAGCACCACCACGCGGATACCGCTGCGCGCCAGACTGAGCGCGGCCGAGATACCGGTGAAACCGCCACCGATCACAACCACGTCCGCCTGAGCGGGCAGCGGTTCGCGGGCGGCGCCGGTAAACGCCGGGGCGGTGGCCTGCCAGAACGATTCCAGTTTCATGGGGAGTTCCTCAGAGTCCGACTACGCCGGGCAGGCCGCCGATATCGTTGATTTCGGTGTACTGGTAGTAAGGATTGGCCGGTTCATGACCGCGATTGACCCAGACTTTGTTTTTGATGCCGAGATCGTGGGCAGTCATCAGGTCATAACGGAAGCTGGAAGAAACATGCAGGATCTCCTCCGGGCCGCAGCCGAGTCTGTCGAGCATGTACTCGAATCCTTTCATCTGCGGTTTATAGGCGCCCGCCTCTTCCGCCGTGATGGTCATGTGGATCGGTGCACCCAGGCGAGGAATATGGTGCGGGATAAGATCCTTCATCGAGTTGGTCAGCAGCACCAGCGGAAACGCCGTGGCGACCTTCGCCAGCGCGGCGGGCACGTCGGGATGCGGTCCCCAGCTGGCGCAGTCGGTGTAGATAAAGTCACTGTCTGCTTTGTCCCAGCGGACACCCCACTTTTTGCAGGTGCGCTGAATTGCATTGCTGACCACGTCGTAATAGGGCTTCCATGCGCCCAGCACCTCATCCAGACGGTAGCTGGAAAAATCGGTGGTAAAGGCGTGCATGTCGTCCGGATCGACGCGGTCGCTAAAACAGCGCTGCGCAGCGCCCGCCATGTCGAAGCGAATCAGCGTGCCGTAACAGTCGAACGTGATAAATTTCGGTTTAAACAGTGCCATGTAACGCCCTCGTCTTGTCAGTTGCGCTTAGAAATCGATGAGTACACTCTTCTGCCGCTGGCAGGCCTGAAATGCCTGACGGCCCAGATCTTTACCAATGCCCGAGCCGAGAAACCCGCCGGTCGGAATGATGAAGTCGCCGGAGCGGCCATAGCGGTTGATCCAGACGGTGCCCGCCTCGATAGCGCGCATTGCACGCAATGCCCGCGGCAGGCTCAGCGTGTGGACACCGGCGCAGAGGCCATAGGTGTCGTGTGCCGCCATCGCCAGGCCCTGCTCCTCTTCATCAAACGTCTGCACCGTCAGCACCGGACCAAAAATCTCCTGCTGCACGGCCGGATTATCCTGGGTGAGCTGGCTCAGCAGGGTCGGCTGCCAGAACCAGCCTTCGTCGGTGCCGGCAAAACGTTCTCCGCCCACCAGCACTTCAGCGCCCTGCGCTTTCGCCGCCTCGATCACCGAGCTGACTTTCCGGCCCTGACGCTCGTCGATTAACGGCGCGTAGCGGCTCTCCTCCTGCCAGGTCACGCCCGGTTTGACGTCCCGACAGAGTTGTATCAGCCGCGCGATCAGCGGCTCAGCCATATTGCGCTGCACGATAAGCCGGGTGCCTGCCACACAGGCCTGGCCGCCGTTGGCCGTGAAGCCGCGCAGGATCCGCTGGGCCAGAATGTCCGGGTCGCCCGCATCATCAAATACCAGCTGCGGACTTTTACCGCCCAGCTCCAGCGTGACCGGCTTCATGCCGTGCTGCGCGGCATCGCTCATGATGCGTGCGCCGGTCAGGGTCGATCCGGTAAAGGAGACTTTGCGCACCAGCGGATGGGTCACCAGCGCGCTGCCGGTGACGGCACCGCTGCCCTGGACAATATTCAGTACGCCCGCTGGCAGGCCCGCCTGAATCGCCAGCTCCGCCATGCGCACCGTTGAGAACGGCGTCAGTTCAGAGGGTTTCAGCACCACCGCGTTGCCCGCCGCCAGCGCCGGGCCGCATTTCCACGACGCCATCGACAGCGGAAAATTCCACGGGGTAATGGCGGCGATGACACCATAAGGTTCAGCAATCAGCATGCCGAGGCTGCTGTCGCGGGTCGGAAAAAGGTCGCCGCTGTATTTGTCGGCGCATTCGGCATAGAAGCGAATCGCTTCGGCGGTAAAGGGAATTTCATGCAGCACCACGTCGCTGATCGGCCGGGTCGAACCCAGCGCTTCCAGCCGGGCCAGCAGGGGATCCTGCTCAATCAGATCGGCCCAGCGCCGCAATACCCGGCCGCGTTCGCGGGGCGCGCAGCCGGACCAGCCACTGGTTTTCAGCGCCTGATGGGCATCGGTCACCGCACGATCAACATCCTGCGGCGTGGCGTCCTGCAGCGTGGCATAGACCCGGCCATCAGAAGGCCGCTTTACCTGGAAAGCGGCGCCCTGACACTGACAGTGCTGACCGCCAATATAATGGCCGACGGGAAGAGAAACTTTTTCAGGGTCGAAACTTAACATGGAAGCATTCCTTATTTGTTACACCCATCAGTGGCCGGGTTATCACTTTTTATGACCACCCTTTTCTGCGCTGTTAATTAACTAATGCAGAAAGTATGCCAGCCGGACAAAAAATAAAAATGCGTTTAAAACAGCGCAAAAAAATTTTCTGCCGTATTGTCCCGGGATTTTTTGCGGAATTGCCGAACCATTAAACAGATGATTTACTTCACAAAATTTATGCACTCTGCGGGTGCAACCTGCACGGAAATTGCACCAAAGCGGATATTCCGGCGAAGACGGCTCATTCCATCGCATGACACGCGGCGATTTACTGACCCGTTTCACACCTCTGATAATTTTTTTACTTTTTTAAAAAAGACTATTTGACGCCGGGGAATTTCTGCTTTCTTACCGACAAAAAAAAAGCCAGCCGGATTGACCGGCTGGCGCGCTATTATTTTTTTATTAAAGGCTGCCAATATGAAAGGTTTTCAGCTCCAGATATTCCTCTATTCCGTAACGGGAACCTTCGCGACCCAGACCCGAGTGTTTCACGCCACCAAAGGGCGCCACCTCCAGAGAGACCGCGCCGGTGTTAAAGCCTACCATGCCCGCCTCCAGCGCTTCCGCCACCCGCCACCCCCGGCGGATATTCTCGGTAAAGAAATAGGCCGCCAGGCCGTACGGGGTGTCATTCGCCATGGCGATCGCCTCCTCTTCCTCATCAAAGATAAACAAGGGTGCGACCGGGCCAAAGGTCTCTTCGTGGGCGATGCGCATATTCACCGTAACATCACCGAGCACGGTGGGCTGAACGAAAGTTCCTCTCTCCTGGCTGATGCCGCCCGTCAGCAGCGTCGCGCCCTGGCTGAGCGCATCGTCAATGTGACCCTTCACTTTTTCCACTGCACGGGCATTGATCAGCGGCCCAATCGTACTGCCGGGCGCAAAGCCATCCCCCACTTTCAGGGTGGCGACCGCCTCCAGCAGCCGTTCGGTGAAGCGGGGATAGATGTTCCGCTGAACCAGAATGCGGTTGGCGCAGACACAGGTCTGTCCGGCGTTGCGGAACTTGCTGAGCATGACGCCCGCAACCGCAATCTCAATATCGGCATCATCGAAGACGATCATCGGCGCGTTGCCCCCCAGCTCCAGGCTCAGACGCTTGAGGCTGTTGGCGCTCTGCTGCATCAGTAACTGCCCGATACGGGTCGAGCCGGTAAAGGAGATTTTGCGCACCGTCTGGCTGCGGGTCAGCGTCTCACCAATTTCCTCAGGCAGGCCGGTGAGCATCTGCAGCACGCCCGGCGGGAAACCGGCCCGCTCCGCCAGCACTGCCAGCGCCAGCGCCGAGAGCGGCGTTAACTCAGAAGGCTTTACAATAATCGGACAGCCTGCCGCCAGCGCGGGCGCGACCTTGCGGGTGATCATCGCTATCGGGAAGTTCCACGGCGTGATGGCGGCAGCTACCCCGACCGGCTGTTTCAGGACCAGAATGCGGCGATCGTCGCTGGGCGCGGGAATGGTGTCACCGTAGATGCGGCGGGCCTCCTCCGCGAACCATTTTACGAAACTGGCGCCGTAGAGAACCTCGCCCCGGGCTTCTGCCAGCGGTTTACCCTGCTCGGCGGTCATGATCATCGCCAGGTCATCAGCATGATCCAGCATCAGCTGGTGCCATTTTTCCAGCAGCGCGGCGCGGCTGGCATGCGTCGTTCTGCCCCAGCTGATGCGCACGGATTCCGCGCAGGCTATCGCCTGCTCCGTCTCTGCCCGGCCCAGGGCCGGGATCGTGGCCAGGGTTTCGCCCGTCGACGGATCGTTGACCGGCAGCGTGGCGCCCTGATGGCCATCCTGCCAGCGCCCGGCAAACAGCGCCTGCTGGCGCAGCAGATCGCTGTCGTTGAGTTGTAGTCGCGACATAACATCCCCTTGTGGTAAGCAAATTCCACTTTATCGCGCCTGATGCGTGCAGGATGTTGTTGTGCCGGGTCAGAAAGGCGGGCCAGCGAGTTTTTGGCCCGGATTTGAAATTTTATGCCGTGCAGGCACCCGGCGGCTCTGCCGGGTGCGACTGAAATCAGATCTGGAAGTCGATAACCGGTTCATCATCGCTGCTGTAGGAGAGCGCCTGACGTTTAATCTCCTCCAGCGAGAGGTTAGCATTGCAGAGTTCGAGGAACTGCCAGACATAGTTTCTTTGCAGCTGGCCGCGCTTGAGGCCAAGCCAGACCGTGCTGGGGTCGAACAGGTGCGTGGCGTCAATGCGGACCAGCTCTTCGCTCTCTTCGGTTTCACACGCCTGATCCGCCAGTATCCCGACGCCCAATCCCAGCTTAACGTAGGTTTTGACCACGTCGGAGTCCTGGGCGCTGAGCACGATATCCGGCTTCAGCCCCGCCGACTGGAAGGCCCGATCGACGCGCGACCGGCCGGTGATCCCCTGGCGATAGGTAATGAGTGGATAGCGGCTGAGCGTGCTGAGTGACACCGGCTGATTCTGCACCAGCTCATGCCCGGCGGGCACCAGCAGCGCGTGATGCCAGCTGAACCAGGGAAACGCCGCCAGGCTGCTGTTGTTGACCAGCATTTCACTGGCGATACCGATATCCGCCTCTCCCGCCAGCAGCATGGTGACGATTTCCTGCGGTGAACCCTGGTTGAGTTCGAGCCGGACGTTGGGATAGAGCTGACGGAAGGCTTTAATCACTTTCGGCAGGCTGTAGCGCGCCTGGGTATGGGTGGTGGCAATGGTCAGGATACCGCTGGTTTCATTGGTAAAGACATCGGCCAGCCGTCGCACTTTTCCCGCTTCGTCCAGGATGCGCTCGGCAATCGTCAGCAGCGCTTTGCCCGGTTCCGTCATGCCCAGCAGACGCTTGCCGCGACGGATAAAGATCTCAACGCCCAGTTCATCTTCCAGATCGCGGATGTGACGACTGACGCCTGACTGGGACGTAAATAGCGTGTTAGCGACTTCCGTTAAGTTAAACTCACAGCGGGCCGCCTCGCGGATGATTTTAAGTTGCTGGAAATTCACGGTATTTACCTCCCTTTACATAATCTGATTCCCTGATGGTAAGAACTATTATTGATAACAGGAAATACTAAAAAATTTACCTTTATGAATTTAGGGAATAACGGGAGGAATAAGGTAGTCCTGTAAGAGGTTCAGTTAGTTCTGCTTGGCAGCGGAGATACAGCATTGATGCGTGAAACGACACCGAGCGGGTTTCGTTCGCCTGGCAGGCCGGGCAGTTTCAGGCCGCCTTTGCTGGCGACCGACAAGGGAGCGCCAGTCGCCGCGCCCCCCTGCCCCGGCCTGCATTACCGCCGCTTCGCAACATCCCTGTCGCTCGTCCTGAAATCCCGCATACGCTCAGCGGCTCTGACGGCCTCCCTTCCCGCTGTAACGTCTTCTTTCTGTGTTAGATGCTATATCGCTTTAAGTTAACGGGCTGGCTCTGGCTTCAGGGCCAGCAGACAACACTGCATCGCAAAAAACAAAAGAACTTACAGGTGTAGGGGCGTGAGAGAAGTTTTCGCAGCGCCAGGGAAAAAACCGGAGGTATAAGGAGCCGACAGAAGATCGGCGAAGAGCCGGATCGTGAGCCACAGGGCAGAGAAGTAACCCCGCAAAGCGGGGCGCGAAGAGAACCGGAGGCCGGAATTGTCAGGAGGCGCCCGCCCGCTCGGGCAACCTGAAAGGCCCCGCTGCCTGGCGGACGAAACCCGCTCAGCGCAAAGCCGTAGTGAAGTTCTCCCCTAACGCTCAACGGCTGCTCTGTGAACCCCCGCCACACCTGCCCTCAACACAACGCCCTTACCCCACTAACATCAACTCACGCTCTTCACTCAGCGGCTTATTGAGTAGCGACAGCAGAATATTTTTCACGGCCTGCGCAGAAGGCGACAGTGGCAAACGGGCGGAGATATTCAGCGAAAGCGGCAGACTCAGCGATGGACTGTTGATGCGCGACATCCAGGCATCGGCTGAGCCCACCAGCGCACGGGCGGCCGATTCCGGCAATACCGTTACGCCCATCCCGCTCGAAATGGCGGCGGTCAGCGTAGAGATCGATTCGATCTCGCCGATAATACGCGCACTCAGGCGGCGCAGTGAAAATGCCTCATCGACCCGCTTGCGCACCGCGCTGTAGTCACGCGGTAAAAACAGGCTCATCTGCGCCACATCGGCCAGGTCAACGCTGGCGCCCGGATAGTCGGTCGCGCCCACCAGATAGAGATCTTCTTTCATCAGCGGCATGCTATTGATCCCTGCCGTCGGCGCACGATCGTACAGGACCGCCATATCCAGCTGACCGTTCATCACTTTCTCGTTCAGCACGCTGCCGCTGTTTTCATGCAGGTAGACCAGCACTTCCGGGAACTGATCGCGAACCGTCTGTAACAGCGGCATGGTCAGCGATGATGCCGCCGTACCCGGTGCCAGACCAATCGACACCTGTCCGCTCAGCACCTGCCCGGCGTTGATGACCGCCGTCTGCGCCTGCTCACACTGGCGCAGAATCGTCCGCGCGTGACCATAAAGAATTTTGCCTGCCTCGGTCGGCGTCACACCACGCTTGGTGCGGATCAGCAGCTGCTGGTCCAGCTCACTCTCCAGCGTTGCCACCTGCTGACTGAGTGCAGGCTGGGCGATATGCAGCACTTCTGCTGCCTGCGTCAGACTGCCGATATCGACGATTTTCACAAAGTACTTCAGTCGTCTTAAATTCATCTTGCCTCCGTCACTCACCCCGAATAGCGAAAAAGGTCTTAGCCCTTCGCCCTGATAACAGAGATTTTGCAAGATGCAGGCCAGGTTTAAACATCGTCATGCGTGCAGGGCGAGGAGGTTTTCTAACGGCCCGGAAAATAAGCGTTTCTGATTACCTCCTATGGGTTAATAAGGATCGTCGATAGCGCATTGCCGCGGGGAAAGCAATGGAACGCACTGTGACAGTGCAGACGCTGCGAGTCAGACGTGCAGAAAAGTGATGACGGAAATCATCACTTTCCGGGCAGTGCAAAGGTTGCACCTGCGGCCGGAGCCTTCCAGGCCTGAAAAGAGGGATGACAGCAGGGAAAAGAGTGTAAGCGCTATCAGCGCGATTACTTATTACTGACGGGAACTGATAAGAGCAAACGCTGCCCTCTCCCCGGTGCTGAAGAGGGCAACGCCTGCCGGTTAACGTTTTTTGCGGTTACGATGCATGTCGATAGAAACCGCTGCCACGATGATGATGCCTTTGATGATGTCCTGAATGTAGGCATCGACGCCGACGAAGGTGAATCCGCTTTTAATCAGCCCGAGAATGACCGCACCGATTAAGGTGCCGGTGATCCGGCCTACGCCACCCATCAGGCTGCTGCCGCCGATGACGGCTGCGGCAATCGCGTCCAGCTCGTAAGACATCCCCATGCTCGACTGGCCGCTGCTGACGCGCGCCGCCAGCACCACACCCGCCAGGCCAGAGAGCGCGCCGGCAATGGTGTAGACGATAATCAGATACTTATTAACGTTGATACCGGAGACCTTTGCCGAGGTCATGTTGCCGCCGATGGCGTAGACATATTTGCCGTAGCGGGTATGTTTCAGGGCGATGTGGAACAACAGCGCCACCACCAGGAAAATCACCACCGGCATGGCACCCTGGCCGATTGCGGTAAAGCCATCGGACAGGAAGCTGATGGGGTTGCCCTGCGTGTAGTACTGCGCCAGACCGCGAGCCGACACCATCATGCCGAGCGTGGCGATAAAGGGTGGAATCCCGGTGCGGGTGATCAATACCCCGTTGACCACCCCGGCCAGCAGGCCGACGCCGATACCGGCCGCGATTGGGATAACCGCAGGCATATTCACCAGCGATGGATACATCGGCGAGAGGCTGTCAGAGGTCTGCGCCAGGCTCGCGGCCACGACCGCCGCCAGGGCGATCACAGACCCCGAGGAGAGATCGATACCGGTGGTGATAATGACCTGAGTCACCCCGACGGCGATGATCCCGATAATCGCCACCTGCAGCACAATCAGGATCAGACGGTTGGTGTTGAGCAGGAAAGACTGGTCGCGTACGTACCAGCCAAACATTTCAAAAATCAGGGCAATCCCGACCATCACCACGAAAATGCCGGTATCTTTCGGCAATTTATGACGCAGGCTGGCAAAAAAAGAGGGTTGCTGCGGGGCTGCCGGCGTGGCAGTAGCTTTCATATTGCTCATAGTGGTCTCGCGCCTCATTCGGATGCCAACGACAGAATGGTTTCCTGATCGGCGTCTTCTTTATCGAGGATGCCGGTTATACGCCCGCCGTGCATGACCATCACCCGGTCACTCATGCCGAGAATTTCCGGCAGTTCAGATGAGACCATGATGATTGCGACGCCACGGTTGGCCAGTTCACTGATTAAACGGTAGATTTCTGCTTTTGCACCAACGTCGATACCGCGCGTTGGTTCATCCAGAATCAGGATCTTCGGTTGTGCCAGCAGCCAGCGGGCAATCAGCACCTTCTGCTGATTACCGCCACTGAGGTTGTTGATGATCTGATCCATGGTCGGGGTTTTGATATTGAGACGGCGAATCTGATCCATACAGTCCTGCGCCATCTTCACATGACTGACAAAGCCACTCTTGCCGCTGTATTCGGGCATATTGACGATGCTCATGTTTTCCATCACCGACAGCACCAGAAACAGTCCGGACTTTTTACGATCTTCGGTGAGAAAGGCCATGCCCTTTTCGATCGCGGTAGAGGGCGAGTCGATCGTCACCGGCACGCCATCAATTAAGATCTCGCCGCTGTCGAAGCTCTCCATCCCGAACAGGCTCTCCATCACCTCGCTGCGTCCCGCGCCCACCAGTCCGGCGACGCCGAGGATTTCTCCCCGCCGCACGCTGAAACTGACGTCGGTAAAACGATCGCGACAGCTGAGATTGCGCACCGTCAGCACCTCATCGCCGATCGCACTGTTGAATTTCGGGAACAGCTGGGTTAGTTCGCGTCCCACCATCTGGGTGATCAGCGACTGGCGGGTATACTTCGCCGTCTGGTCGCTGGCGATCCAGCTGCCGTCGCGGAAGATGCTGACCTCGTCGGTGATGGTAAAAATCTCATCCATCTTATGGCTGATATAGATGATCGCTTTGCCCTGCTCGCGCAGGTCGCGAATGATGGTAAACAGATGCGCCACTTCGGTTTCCGTCAGTGCGGAGGTTGGCTCATCCATAATGACAATGTCAGAGTCCCAGGAGACCGCTTTGGCAATCTCGACCATCTGCTGCGACGCAATGCTCAGTTCTCCCACCATCCGTTCGGCTTTGAGCCGGATATTGAGGCGGTTCAGCAGTTCCTGTGTGACCTGATTCAGTCGGGCGTGGTCGACGAAGCCGAATTTCATCGGTTCGCGGCCCAGCCAGATATTCTCAGCGACGGTCATGTAGGGCACCAGGTTAAGCTCCTGGTGGATCATCGAAATGCCGGAACGCAACGCGTCCATGGTGTCCTGAAACTGCACCGGCTCCCCTTTAATTTTGATGGTGCCCTTATCGGGACGATACATCCCGATAAGGCACTTCATTAAAGTGGATTTGCCCGCGCCATTTTCGCCCATCAAGGCATGTACCGTTCCCGGACGCACCCGCAACGACACGTTGTCGAGGGCTTTAACGCCGGGGAAGAACTTGCTGATGCCTTCGGCTTCAAGCGCAAACGCGTTCATTTATCACCTCCGTACAGCTGGGTCGGGAACGATTATTTCAGGTTACGATTGGTAAACTGTTCCATGTTCTCTTTAGTAATCAGCTGGTAAGGGATATTGATCACTTTCTGAACCTGTTCGCCTTTTACCAGTTTGATGGCCGTCTGTACGGCACCCTCACCCTGACCCTTCGCATCCTGGAAGACCGTCGCGACCATCTTGCCCTGCTTCAGCATCTGCAGTGCATCAGGCGTACCATCTACCCCGGCGATCAGGATTTTATCCGGGTTTTTACCCAGCGCCTGCAGCGCACCAATCGCCATTTCATCGTTGTTAGAGGCGATGGCGTTGATCTGATCGCCCGCCGTTAACCAGTTGCTCACCACATCCACCGCGTCGTTACGGGTAAATTTGGCGGTCTGCTTCTGCACGATCTTGATGCCAGGGAATTTCGCCGCAACCTGCTCGACGCCTTTGGTACGGTCGCGGGTCGCTTCGTTCGCCAGATCCCCCATCAGGATGGCGACGTTACCTTTTCCGTTCATCGCCTTGGCCAGCGCTTCCATCTGTAAGCGTCCGGCCAGTTCAGAGTCGGAGCCGACATAGGCCATTTTGCCGGTCAGTTCCGCCTGCGGACGGCGGTTAACAAAGACCAGCGGGATGCCTGCTTTGCTCGCCTGATCCATAATCGGTTTCACCGCATTGGTGTCGACCGGGTTGACGATCAGGGCATCTACGCCCTGGCCGATAAAGTTCTGTACCTGCTGCAGCTGCTGTGAAACGTCACCCTTCGCATCTTCAACCTGCCCTTTGACGTTATCTTTCTGCATCTCTTTCTGCATCGAGTTGCGCAGAATGGTCAGGAAGTTATCGTCAAACAGCGCCATCGAGACACCCACCGAAATATCTTTTGCCATAACCGCGGCAGGTAACATGCAGGCTAACAGTGAGGCGACAATCGTTTTTTTGATGTTCATAGGTACCCTTCTTATTTGTTAACTTGCTCAGCAGCGCTATGAGAATGAAAAATATCTTTTACATTCATCCAGTCTGACTGGCGTCTGTTTCGGGAAATTTGAGGTAAGACTTCAGGTTCTGACTATTTTTGTGATCGACCGCTCCTTTTCACAATCACTTGATCTACAGACAGTTACTTTCAGAATGCTGTTTCAGTTATGGCCGATAGTGACGACCGTGATGATAAGCAGTTTATTTGTTCCATCTAAAGTATTTTTGAAATTTTTATCATAAAAGCACTGAAATGGTTGTTTTAACATCGGCAAACAGCAAAACTTTGACATGCCTCTAACATCTGCGGAGAAATGCCCGCAAAGTGAGATCCTGTTGGCAGTTTGAAAAGCCAGCAGATTTGGGGAAAAATCACCAATCCGCTGCTTTTACGAGCATCTGAACGCAATTCAGTAAACAGGGCTTTGACAAGCGGGATCCGTGCCGCTAATATTCGCCCCGTTCAAGCGATTCCTCTGTAGTTCAGTCGGTAGAACGGCGGACTGTTAATCCGTATGTCACTGGTTCGAGTCCAGTCAGAGGAGCCAGAATTAGAAAAGCCCGCTCAGGGAAACCTGAGCGGGCTTTTTGCTTTGGCGCGTCCGGGGCTGACGGGACGCTGTCTGCATAGCGAGGCACTGTAGCCGGAGTTTCATTAAAGCCCTGAAGCCGTAATCGGATTCCGGAGGCTGCTGCCGGGCCAGCGCCTGGCAGCAATCTTCATGATTCCTCCTTCGTACGTTAGCGATCAGGTTTTTGTCAGCCTGTTATTGCAACTGATTAACGATGCAAACGCAGTATGCTTGAAACGGATGATAGTCCTGAAATCAGGCAAGCCACGCCAAAGACAGACAGGGCGAATTGTGCGTCTGCCCCGCCAGTCAATCCGTTTGACAATGCTATAACCATTGCCACAAGGGCAGCGCCGATTGATTGTCCAGCGGTCCTGGCTGTCGATAAAAGACCTGACGCTGTTACAGTCCGGTTCGTGGCAACATTTGAGAACATCTCCTTGTTGTTCGGCGGCAGGAAGAGCCCATAACCTGTTCCGCATACTGCGACACGCCAGACAATATCCCCCATTGTTGCCGCCGCAGGTAACATTGCCAGTAACCCTAAACCCAGGCTGAAAATCACGATGCCTATCGTCGAAATCTGCGTGGGATTTAGCCTGTTCGAGAGCCGGCCAGCAATGGGAGCACAGATGGCTACAGCCATTGGCCAGGGCGTGAAGATAAATGCCGATTCAAGTACAGAGTAACGATAGGCATGCTGCAGAACAAAAGGCAGCCCCACCAGCGCCATTCCCTGAGCAATAAACATTGAGAAAGATGATATCACCGCGAAGGAGTAACGCTTTGAATGAAAAATATCCAGCGGCAGGAGTGGATGTTTTGAGCGCGTCTGCCTGATGATAAAAATAGTCATCAGAATACCGGAAGCAGCACCGCACAGGATAAGTACAGAAGGGTCCCAGCGTCCGATTTGATCGACAGCAATAACCAGAAGTCCCAGGGCTGCCGCTGACGTGACAGCCCCCCCCCAGTCAAAGCCGCTTTCCCGCTCATCATCGGTGCCAAGTGAAATCAGCGCGAGAACGGTTGCCAGTGCACCCAGGGGGATGTTGATATAAAACAACCACGGCCAGTCGAGCCAGGAGATGATCAGGCCACCTAACGCAGGACCAATAGCCGTACCCACGGCAAAAGCCAACGCATTGAGTCCCAGAATGGTGCCCAGGGTATTCGCCGGAAAAATAACCCGGTAAAGACCTAATCCTACGCTAATCATCACGGCATAACTTACTCCCTGAAGTATACGCATAGCCACTAGCATGCCGAATGTTGAAGAGAGGCTGCAACCCAGTGATGCCAGCGTAAAAAGCACCATTCCCAGCGTATAGAAGCGTCGTTCTCCTATCCGCGATCCCAGCGATGCACAGATCAACATCGTCGCCGCGCTAGCCACCTGATAGCCGTTGGTTACCCAGATGACTGAGGCTGAATCGACATGTAAAGCCTCAGCAATAGAGGGCAAGGAGATGTTTACAATGGAACCGTCCAGCGCTGCCATAATAACGCCGATCAGAATGGCTGCGGCCGCCAGATAGCGCCTTGGTGTTTCAAAACCTTGTTCTAATGTATTACTGCTAACCAACGACATATCCCTAATATCCTTAATAAAATGGGGTTTACGCGCAGAGTGTGACCGTTTCAGCAACAGTGCCTTCCAGATAAGCCAGCAGCCCAAGCATCAAAACTTCTTCAGGGCTGGCTACGACGGGCGAACGTGGCATATTCCAGATCTGTTTACTGCCATTGATGCGTATGCTTCTCAGAAAACAGTATGTGGTGAGCACATAAAATCGGTTACGCATGCTCTCTCCCATCAGTGGTAACAGGCCCGAAATGCTGCCCAGTTCCGGAATCTCACTGAGAATATTTGCGTAGTCAGGCCTGGCCAGTACAAACATCAGCGCATCCGCCATCGGTACGACTTTAACGGCATCTTTTACCTCTGCCGCCAGCTCATGCCAGAAAGAAAAGGCAAATCGGGAGAAGCCAAAAAGCGGATCCAGACCTCTAACTGAAAAATCAGGATCGATAAAACGCGTTTCAGCACATTCTTCGTTATAAAGCACATTGCCAAAATGGAAATTAAAATGGGCTTTGTCCACCGATCTGAACACTTCTGTCTGAGCCATTTTCAGGGCTTTTTCATAAACTTCTCGCGCGGTAGTGGTAAAGCTTGCGCCATTCAGCAGCACGGATTTATCAAACAGCGCATGCGCAAAGCGTGTCCCTTCCCACTCCTCCCGCAATCTCTCGGCCATATCATTAACCATTAACGACGAGGTTTCTGATTCCAGACTAATGGCCTCCTGTATCTTCTCCAGTGCATTTCTCACGATCATCCTGCGCCCTGCCAGTGATCGCTGCTCATCAAAAACGATCCCCGATAACGGCAGGGAGTTCATTTTTTCGAGAATATAGAACTGCCGTCCCGCAGCCAGCCCGTCATGAAGTACGGGCACCATAAGTTGCGGATAGATCGCGTGTAATACGCGAATCTGTTCGACTTCGGCTTTTATTTTTCCATTAAACTGCTCAGATCTTGCTGTCTTCACTACAAAACCTGAACTCAGAAAATCAACAGTATGCGAACTGGTCATTTTTCAATCCCCTGGAATGTAGCAACTGGCAGGCCGCACGCAATACTCCGTGCGACGGCACGGACAACAGCGCTATAACCAACGGTGTTATTAACAAATGACTGGATAATGATTTCACTCAGATTCTGGCTAGCCAGATGGGGGGGCCTGAGAATCAGCAGATGGTTCTGATCGCTCAGGACGGTTGAACAACGGCGTTCATAGGCATAGGCTCTGCTACCTAATGGCGAACGCGAAGCTTTCACCACGTGAGGATGGGTACTGTTGACCCTCTCTATTGCAGCCTCAATGAGACTACTGGTCAATGCGCCTCCATCCCTGACGATAAAGCGATTGATCTGATAACCGGGAGCATGGACGGGTGCGCGTAATGAAACCGTATTTACCAGAGGTGCCCAGGGCATCACCTTATCCTGACTCATCGCGATTTGAGAAAAACTCGGGCGCAGGTTGTCCCGGGCGTCCTGCTGACGCCCCTCAAATGATCGGGTGCCAAGCACACCGTTTGGTGTATCCGGGTGCACAATATCGGTTTCTACCGACAGAATATGCGAAGCATTACAGTGCAGGGTTCTGAGCGCATCAATGAGCACTCGCAGTGAGGCGTGCATTCCGTTAGTCTGACAGGAACCCAGGCAATACATGCCTGAACGGACTACCTTGCGGTCAATTGTACCAATCTCGTCACGCGTCAAATCCTCCAGACAGCCATAGATGCTCGGCAACGCATTGGCTTCAGCCACACCCAGCACGACATCAGCAATTTCCTGCATATTGCGGGCAACAGGGCTCTGCTTATCCATGTCAAGCTTGTTTGTTGCAATAAAGCCAATATCGAAACGGCCTGCCTGCGGAGGAACTGCCTTCGCAAGATCACTAAAATAAAAATTAACCTCGCGTTCCTGAATACGCAGTGTTTCATCATCGATAACAGTGATACTGGACTGAATTCCCGGAGATGCCATAGCAAGTCGGGCCACTATGCCGTCAATAGGACGTAAATCCGGGTAATGTTTGTCCAGCGACGGCGGATTCGTCACCACAGTCTGAATAATAAACCCATCTTTTTCGGGATCATTCTGGATCAGAAGGTTCGCGCCAATTTCTGCTCCGCAGCCAGCCAGTATTGCTTTTTTCATTTTTTACTCCGAATGAGACAAATAATTGAACGGTTTTCAGGTGCGAATTAGTTCCAGGAGAACAATTTCAGAAAATCGATGACGGTCATGGCATCCAGTTTCGATTCAGATGTCAGGATCTCAGCCAGCGCAGAAGAACGATCACATAATGGGCTGCCTGAAAGATTCTGATGGAATTTTGTCAGCAGTGCGTCGAAACACTCTTCACGCCGGCGAACATGACCCAGCGGATATTCGATGGTTTCAGAGAACTCTTCATCTCTGCCATAACATTTCAGGAAGAGTGAATTAGGAATGGCGCGTTTTTCAGGATCGTAATAACTTTCAGTGAATGAGGGGCGTTCAGCACAGCTAATTTTTGAGCGCAACGCTTCCAGGCCAGGATCAGACGCGAGGGGATCATGGAAGTCGTTAATCGTAAGGTTGCCGGTTTGCAGCCCTACTGCAACCATGTATTGCAGGCAATGATCGCGATCTGCAGAATTCTTCATCGGACCGGATTTATCAATAATCTGCATGGCCGGACGCGTTGTTTCTACGCGTACATACTCGATGCTTTCCGGAGAGAAACCTTCCGCAAGAATACGTGCGCGCAGGTTGATCGCCGCCTCTACAGCCGTCTGCGCGTGGTATTCAGCAGGATTAGGCACTTTAAACAGAATATTTTTGATCACAAAATCAGATAAGCTACGCGACAGATTGAGAGGTTTGCCTCTTAGCACCGCCTCGTCGAATCCCCAGCGACTGGCCGTCAGCGCCGTGGGATACCCCATTTCTCCCGTCTGAGCGAATAGCGCCAGTTGCAGGCCCCGCGCCGTTGCATCTCCTGCCGCCCACGATTTACGCGTCCCCGCATTGGGCGCATGCCGGTATGTCCTCAACGCATGTCCATCAATGACAGCATTCGACAGTGCACTGAGTGCCTGATCTTTTGACAAGCCCAAAAGCTGCGCTGAAGCGATTGCCGAAGCCATTTTGACCAGTACCACATGGTCAATACCCAGCGCATTGAAGCAGTTTGACAGGCATAACACGCCATGAATTTCGTAGGTACGAATCATAGTGTTCAGTACCGTGGTCATATTCATAGCCGATTGCTGACTATCCACGAGGCTGTGCCAGGCGGCAGCGGTCAGAATCGCCCCCAGGTTGTCAGAAGGATGTCCCCACTCCTGGGCCAGCCAGGTGTCGTTAAATTCCAGCCAGCGGATCATAGAACCGATATGAAAAGCAGCCTCGACAGGCCCCAGCGTCAACGCTGTCCCCGCAACAGGCACACCGTTATCGCTCTTACTGAACTGAGATCCCTGCATCAGTTTCATACAGTCAGCATCCGTCGAGGCGGCAATTGCGCAACCTATCGAATCAAGCAGGCAATAGCGTGCCAGACGTAACGTCTCATTATTGAACGAAGTCTGCTCGTAAACATAATCAACCAGTTGTACCAATACCTTGTCGTACGCGGCATCCGCCATGATTCACCCCATAGTTAAATAAGAATTTTCCATAAACCGACTATAGTGACTCGATACATCAGAAGTTAATTTACAAAAACTGACAATGTGTTGATTTATAAAGAAATAATTCACCTCGCTTATTTAAAGCGTAAATGCCGTGCTATAAAAAAACCAGCGAATAAAATCGGGGGGTGCATCGAAAATATTGATGACAGGTAAATTCACGGCCGAAGGAGGTGAATTTTCAGGCTTGTGATTGTAGATTAAATTAGAACCAGAAAAGCACAATATATCGCTTAAATTTCATTATCAAAATTAAAAACTGTTAAATTGAATATTTAACAATTGTCATCACGAATTGCTTTTCCGATTATCTGGCCATCTTCTGACGGCCAGCATTGCAAAGTGAGTGACAAATTGATTAATAAAGAATATAAATAATTTCTGTAATGATAGACCATTTTTACGCATGAGGTTTTAAATGAAGATAAGTGAGCTTCTTGCATTCGTGACAGTCGTGGAGACAGGGAACATAACCCAGGCAGCCGAACGTCTTAATCGTGTGCAATCGAGTATTTCCCACCGAATCAGGAGTCTGGAAGATAATCTCGATGTCACGTTATTAGACCGAAAAGCCGATGGATGCTCACTTACCGCTCAGGGACAGATACTTTATGACTATGCGCGAAAGATATTAAACCTGGCAGATGATTGTAAAAACAACCTCCATTGCTCAAAAAACAGGCAGATAAATATACGTATCGGTATCATTGAGTGCCTGCCGCCCTATATTGTCAGTGCTTTGATTGACCTGGGCCATGACCTTGGCTGGGATATCGACATTTCAGTCGGAAATACCATCAGTCTGCTAAATGCGTTTGACCATAAAGAGTTTGACGCCGTTATCATTGGTGCCGGGTTTTCAAATGCGCACCATACAGCTTCCACACTGCTGACAAGCGAACTCGTTATTATTACTGAAAAAGATTATCCTGATATCAAAGATCTATCTGGTCTGGACGGAGAAATTTTCTTACTGAGTAGTAAAAAATGCGCAACGACCACGCGAAATTACAATCTCCTGTTCAACGAGGCCCGGATTACGCCCAAACGCGTGGTGGAATGCGGATCCTATCCAGTATTGTTCTCAAGCATCGCCGCAGGTAAAGGTGTTTCAATGGTATTACGTTGCTCAATCAGCAGTGAAATACAGAATAAAATTAAAATTCATGAGCTCGATGGACAGTTTAGTGACTTTAAAATAGAACTGGTTTATCGCACAGATTCAATGCAGGTTGAGGCAACTAAATTTAAAGGAATTATGAATTCAGTGTTTCGGGATCCACGTCTGAATGCTCCCGGTTACTGACGCTTACTACCTTATTTACTGTACATCCTTATCACAACTGCCTTAACAGAGAGCGGGAATGCACACATTTAACGTTCGCCTTCCCTCTCTTGCCAGCCTGATTTCTAATCTGCTACGACTCCTGGTACAACAGGCTCAACAACCCAATGCCACTCACACAGTTTCTGGCAGAATAACTAACTTCTTCGTTCTGCACTTTTCAAGAATCCACTTCATCACTGGAACCTCAAAATATTTGTACAGGAATCCAGCGCACGATATTGAAAGAATCAGTGCGACCGCGATAAGTGCTACGCCCTGAAAAAGGTCAAACTTTTTGCCTGCCGTGAGGTTCAGGAAGTAGAAAAGCACAAGAAAATGAACCATGTAAAACGAATAGGAGATTTCTCCTAACCATATAGACAGTTTTGAGTTTAATGGTGTATTGCGGTTTTTCAGATCATCGCCTGCCATTGAAATGATCAGAAGGCAAACAGGTATAATGAAAACCACGCTCATGCTGAACTGATAGGGCAGAAACATAGACCCAATGTAAGCGACTAAAAGCAGCGTCATTGATACTGTTTTCGTAAGGATCAATGCCCGACCATTAATCAGCAACCGGGCAGCAAACATCCCGGCAACAAACTCAAATATACGCGATGGTGGAAAAATATAGGACACCCAGAAGTGGCGTTGAGAAATGGGAAAAGCCCCCATTAAATGATTAGGTTCGACCCAATAATAAATACTTGTTTGTACCAGCAGGGAGGCTAAGGTAACAATAATTAACCCCTGTAAATCATATTTTTCAGGTATCGCTTTCATTGCCCTGAAAAGAAAAGGGAAGGAAAGATAAAACATGGCCTCTATACACAAAGACCAGCTCGGTCGGTTTCCTACAAAGAAATAGTGCACATCATCAATCCATGTATTCAGTAAAAGCAGATTCGAAAACCAGAGCTTATACTGATACAGGCTCACCGCACCAAGGATGAATGCCATAACCCAGGTCAGGCAATGCGTAGGGTAAATTTTTGCGAATCGCCGCAGATAAAAATCGCCCACGGTGTCCTCTTTTTTAGCTGACCAGACCATTATAAAACCGCTCAGAATAAAGAAATATGACACACCGAGCCACCCTGCTTTCCCTACTATTACAGTGAAGCCATGCTGAATAATGGGATCTGAAAAGGGTGTAAGATCACTCGGCAGGGATGAATGAAATAAGAAAACGAGTAATGCAGCCCAGAAACGGCTGCCGGTAAGAGAGGGAAGTTTGGGTGACCAGGCTGAGCTTTCTTTGAGCATTGCGTGTTCTCCTGATCGATTTATAACATCAGGCTCAATATCGTTAATAGTTTCTTTATTTACTTCAGCGTTCATAGTGTCTCCCTAAAATATAAACAGATACCGGTCATTTCGTCAGATAGCAGAGTGACAAGATTAATATGCCGGACAACGTGAAATGATAAAGTTCGGCCAAAAGCCCGCAATTGACCATCACGCTGCCCTGCAAAAATTCAGTTTTTACCGAAAAAATAATAAGACGCCTGAATTTACACTTTATGCACAATACGGTATCCCGATGCATGCTTTTCGATATAACCAAAAGCCTGTTCGCCGAAATGCATTCCCCCGACCAGAACCTTATCTGAACTCACTGCCTCAAGCATTTGTATACGTGTCTCAGCCGCCACCTGCGGATCATAGTCAAACGCTATCGCCACCTCTGGCCTGCTAAGTTGAATATGCGGGAAATGGACAATATCGCCCCAGATTAACAGGCTGTTATGCTCGCCTTCAATGCGGTAGCCTGTATGGCCTGGAGTGTGTCCTTTTAAAGGAATGGCAAAAACACCTGGAAACACCTCGCCACTTTCGATCAAACGAATTTTTCTCTGATACTTTTTGAATATGCTCCGTGCTAAAAGAAAATTTCCTTTAATGCGATCGCTGACCGCTGAAAAATTTTCATCGTTCTCAAGATAATTGTATTCATCGCGGCTTATGATCAATTCTGCCCGGTTAAAAAGAGCTTCATCTTCACCATTTAACAGTCCACCAATATGATCAGGGTGAGCATGCGTCAGAAGAACTGCATCAATATCTTCGGGCTGTATATTTAGTCTGGCAAGATTAGCCACCAATCTGCCGCCCCAGCCTTTTATTCCACCCGCACCACTATCGATAAGAATATTTTTTCCATTGCGACGCACTAAAAATGTGTTGATGTGAACAGCATTCAGCTCACTGATGTCTGCATCACGCTGGATCTTCTCACACTCTTTTTCATCAACATTCGATAGCATGTTAAAACCGACTTCAAGGTACCCATCGCTGAGTGCTGTCACCGTTGCATTGCCAAGATCTCTCACAGGAAAACTGGCGTTCATACATTGCTCCTTAGTTCTTTCCATAAATATTACTCGCGTCAAAAGAAAAACAGCGGATTCGTGCTGAAACCCCTGTCATTTCCTTGATTAGTACATCAACCTGATACATGAATTCTTCCATCAGGTCTGCCGTTCTGAACATTTCCTGCCTCAGTCTGGCTTCAAAATAAATGGGCGTGCCAAAGCCTATCTCTGCGGTGAGATAGCTGATATGAATATTATCGCGTTTAGCCTTAAGTATTTTTTGTGCCAGACCCGCCAGAATCGTTGAAAAGTTTTCACAGGATTCACAATCAAATCGATAATTTTCTGAGGTATATAGCGTGATACTGGGCATCCTGAAATCGCTCTCCATATAATATTAACTTTCTGAAACTCGCCAGACCGATCTGACTGACGCTAACCGTAAGCTTTTTATCGTTTCCGGGTTTAATACCTTTCCTGTCTCATGCGATCCGCCGTGCAGCTGGTCTATCAGATCCATCCCCCCTGTCACTTTGCCAAACACTGTATAGTTCTGGTCTAAATAGCTCGCTCTGCTTGTGGTGATAAAAAACTGATGGGTCGCACTGTGTGGATGGCGTGATCTGGCCATACCGACTGTACCGCGTTCAAACGGCAGCATGCTGAACTCAGCAGCCAGTGGGGGAAATTGTCGCGGATCCATTCGCGTCATTTTCAATGGCTCGCCTGTCTGGGCCATAAAGTCCTTTATGACTCTGGCAAACGGCATACCATCGTAAAATCCTGCCTGCACTAATGCCTTGATACGCCCGACATGGTTTGGCGCCAGATCGGAAAATAAGCGGATACTGACTATTCCGCTTTCAAGTTCCATTTCAAGAAGATCACTCTCCTGTGTGACTTTCTGAGATATAGCCGGAAGCATCATTGCTCCTACGCACAGTCCCAGTCCCCCGCCAATAAACATTCGACGATTCATCTGCTTTTCCCGATTCTGAACCAGGCCTTAAAGCCCGTAATGCCCGATGCATTGGTTCACTTTTGCATTTATCCCGCAAGTAAATGACTGCTTACCGGTTTACTCCTTTTTATCCATTTCTATAAAAGCGATAATCTCATTGGTCAGCGCCTCAGGCTGTTCGAAATTGGGTAAATGCGCCGCCCCATCAAGAGTATGTAATTGTGCATTTCTTTTTATGGCAAGCCGTTGAGCGTAATCCGGTGGCGTAAGCTGGTCCTCGCTTCCCCTCACGACAACCGCTCTTACACCCGGGATATTCATGCTGGTTAAGTCCGTATCGGCAATGGCATAAGAGCAACCCGCAAAAGCTTCGACTGTTGTCCGCCGCAGCATCTGCTTCATCCCGTCAGCATAGGGCGAATCCAGAAACCGGGGTGTTACCCACTTACTTAAAATGCCCATTTCGAGGTGTTCGATACCGTGCTGGAACACATCTTCTGCACGGGCTCGCCAGAGTGCTGGCGGCGCAGCATTGACCAATGCGGTATCCACAATAATCATTCCCAGCACTCTTTTCGGGATTCTGAAACCAATCCATTGCGCTATGGTTCCCCCAATTGAGACGCCGGCAACATAGAATGTATCAATGTGGAGATAGTCCAGCGCGGCTATGACATCATCAGCCAGGTCTGACATTGAAAATTTAATCGCGTCGATGGCACTTAATCCATGACCACGGATATCCAGCCGAATCACCCGATAGCGTTCAATCAGACGCGGCATTTGCAAATCCCAGAGGTGCAAATCTGTCCCCAGTGAGTGAAGAAGCACCAGAACTGGCGCATTTTCCTTTCCCTGCACATCAACATGCTGGGTCAACTTAAGCGGTCGAATAAACATCTGATTAATGCGCCCTTATTTTTGCCTTGTGTTGCAGTGATAATCCAACAACCAGAAAATGGAATGAATGTTCATTTTTCCATCGAACGGTTATCAACGCTTTTCAGTAGATGTGCTTGTTTAAACGTTATCCTGTTCCTGGAAATAACGTTGCTGCGCTTTCCAAATCACGGAAGCAGGTACTATCATTAATAAAACACTTAACGCGCTGCCTCTAGTGAATAATTTCGATACAGCTATCGATTTTATCAATGTGAGTTTTATTGCATATCGATGTCAGGAACGTATGAGGGGTTAATGCCCTGAATCTTATCTCAGTACGTGACTATTTTTTAATGAAACTATCTGCAGATGGCGTTTAAGTAAATAGCCATGCGCGCAGAAAATAGTATGAATGATTCCGCTGAAGACTCATTTAAGACACTTTTGAAAAATACTGATAACAGGATATTCTTCATACCAGAAAACATAACGGTCATGAAAATTTCATATTAATTTCAGCCCCATCGAAAAAAAAACCTCCATCTGTCAAAGAGACTTTACCGGACTTATTTTGATTTGCTGGGGTTGCCGACGTACCTCGCTGTTGCCCTCTGGTCAGTTCAGAATTGTGGCTTATCGGATATATAGAGAAAAATCAGACCTGCACTGGCTTCACGTTCGATAATAAGAGAGCGCAACATTGCTTTCGCAGAGAATGTAAGCAGACAATTATCTCTCCCCGTCAGGTCTCTTTTTCTGTGTGGCTACAGGGTTCGGGAAAGTAAACGTTTAGCACTAAGGTTTTGCGTTTTTCTTCACATGGATCATGCATTCTGCTCTCCTGATACAGGCCACGTCTGTTAAGCCAGTCGGCATGGCTGGGGTGTTTTATCGGGCTTTAGACGTAATCAACAACCTTTGCAGATGAGTGAGTAATTTCGCTGCATTTGACAGCTTTTTTGATTGTGACTTTCATTAATTAATCTGGCCTATTAAAAACAAATTTAATGTATTCATTCAGATAAAATATTCATCATTTAATAGACAAGATTTACAAAAAATAACATAAATCCAATAAAATCAATAGACTAGCAAAAAGGAGTGGATTCGAAGACAGAACAGCAACCCTCTGAAATATTACCCCCGTTCCACCATGCCCTTATATATGATAAATAGCATTAAAGTTTAATCCGCTTGTGACGATAAGAAGATCAGCCTTAAATTTAATCATTTTTCTGTTCTCTGCTTCTCACTAAAGGTAAAACCTATGGGCCTCTCTCAACGCATCTCTGATATTAAAATCGGAAAAAAACTGGGCGCCGGATTTATTCTCGTCATCGCGGCTTCGCTTGCTATTACCTTTATGGCTTTCGACTGTTTCCGCAGTATCAAAGACAACTCCGCCCGGCGAACGGTGACGGTCGAGATGGTCAACACCCTCAGCAAGGCGCGACTGAACCGCACCCTTTTCCAGTACACCAAAGATCCTAAGTTTGCCGCGCTGAACGTTCAGGCGCTGAACGAGCTGGAAACCCTCTATAAACGTCTTTCTGCCTTTGAATGGGATGAAACCGGCCAGCAGAAAGTCACCGCAATGGGGCAACTGCTCGATCAGTATCTGAAACAGCGCGAGAAGTTCGTGGCCTCCGCTCAGTCAACCAACCGCGATCTGGAATTAATTAAAACCGACCAGCTGGGTGCCGTGGCGCATCAGCTCGAATCGCTGGATCTGGCTCAGACGCCTGATGCCGCGCTCCCGGTTTTCCGCCTGGCCGCTGCGTTATTCGATGTGGTGAATACGGAAAAAACGTTTCTGGCACAACCCTCCGAGGCGGGCCGTGACGCGGTCATCGACAAATATACTGTCATCACCACCCTGAGTGAGCAGCTGAACGGCTTTAACCAGCCGGCGATCAACGATCTCACCCGCGCCGTCCTTACCATGCTGGCCCAGCAGCGCCAGCCGGTTACGCTCTACCTCGCAGCTGCAGAGAAAGAAAAAAGCGACTCCGCAGAACTGACCACCAGCGCAGAGCGACTTAACGCCGCGGTATCCGATATCTTTGCCTTCCAGTCCCACTCTTCCGCCGCCTTTATCAAGCTGGCCCAGTGGCGCATTGGTTTTGCATCACTGATTTGCGTCGTGATGAGTCTGCTGATTGCGTGGCTGATTACCCGCAGCATCACACGCCCAATCAAAGAGACGCTGAATGTGGCCCAGCGCATTGCCGAGGGGGATTTAACCACCTCGCTCAACAGCTCGCGGGGTGATGAGCTGGGACAGCTGATGCAGGCCGTCGATGATATGAGCACCAGCCTGCAGACCATCATTACCAAAGTACGGGATGGCGTCAGCAGCGTGGCACGCGCCTCAGCCGAAATTGCGGCAGGCAATACCGACCTCTCCTCCCGCACCGAACAGCAGTCTGCCGCCGTGGTGCAGACGGCAGCCAGCATGGAAGAGCTCTCCTCTACCGTGAAGCAGAATGCGGAAAACGCCCACCATGCCAGCCAGCTGGCGACGGACGCGTCGGTTAATGCCGGACGCGGCGGGGAAATTATCCGCGACGTGATCACCACCATGAACAACATCAGTCAGAGCTCAGGCAAAATCGGCGAGATCATTAACGTCATCAACGGCATCTCTTTCCAGACCAACATCCTGGCGCTGAACGCCGCTGTCGAAGCCGCGCGTGCCGGTGAACAGGGCCGCGGTTTTGCGGTAGTGGCCGGAGAAGTGCGTAACCTTGCCCAGCGCAGTTCGCTGGCTGCGAAAGAGATCGAAACGCTGATCCGCGAGTCACTCGATCGGGTGCATGATGGTTCTGACTATGTGGAACGCGCCGGAACGACCATGAATGACATCGTGCGTTCGGTCAGTCAGGTTAAGGATATTATGGGTGAGATTGCTGCGGCTTCGGATGAGCAGAACCGCGGTATTTCCCAGATCGCCACCGCCATGGCAGAGATGGATTCCACGACTCAGCAGAACGCTGCGCTGGTGGAGGAGTCATCCGCAGCCGCCACGTCTCTGGAATCTCAGGCCGATGAGCTGGAAAAAACGGTCGCGGTATTCCGCCTCTCTGCGGTGCAGCACAGCATCAACCGGGCTGCGCCAGTGGTGACGCCACGCCTGGTGCCCGCCATGCCGGCGGCTAAAGCCTCGTCAGATGCCGGCTGGGAAAGCTTCTGACGGCAGGTCAGGCCGCTTTTGCATCAGCCGCCCGCCAGCCCTGCAGAAATGCGGCTGGCCGGGATCGCCTCCCCGCCTGACACGTCTCTGCTGAACAGGCACGTCTGCGAAGATGCGGCAGAGGAGAACGTTATGGTTGATGGTGAGAGCTGAAACCGTCTGGCCAGCGTCTGAAGAGATTCTGTGAGGGGCCAGGCTCAGGTAAGAAAAGGCAGTGTGGCTGGAGGAGTGTCGTCCCTGACAGTTTCTCCGGCCGGTATACGCTCTCGCGCAACCGATGAGGTCGTCCGCTTCGTCGTTTTCCGGCCGGAGCCGGACTACGTCCACTGGCGTCAGTTCAGTTGCTGCTAGTTCAGTTCGTCGTTCAGGCCTGCAAGTGTCTGCAGGTACGGCACCTGCTGTTGAGCAACCGTCGGTGACTTAAAACTACTCAGCCAGCTTCTGGCCTCGGAGATTTGCGCCAGCCGAGACGGGTTGCTTTCAGATTTCGCCATGTAACCCAGCTGAGTAAAGAGTGTTGCGATACTGATTTCTTTTTCACCCAGGGCAAGGCTAAGTGCCGCTTCACCAATAATGACGTGGCCTTTCTCGTCGTTTTGAATTAACACAGAAAATCCTCCATTAGGTACGAATTGATGACAACCTCACCAGAGACTGTAGTCGTAAAAAGAAGAACTGCCCGAATAAATCACTAATAATCGCGTAACCTGCTGAACAAATGTACTTAATGTTTTTTCCGGATTGTTCTGTTTGTCGCGCTCCGCTCTGCCTGTCAGACTTGCTGATTCTCCAGCTTGCGGGCACCCCCATGAAACTTTCTGTTCTTCTCACGCTGCTGGCGGCGACGGTCTGCTCCGTTGTGACGGCTTATGGCCACCTTGCCTCGCAGCCCGTGAGCGCCTCCGTGGTAACCGAAAGCGACGGATCCTGATCGGAGCGTCACGGCCTGACGGCATCGTCATGGGCCCGGCAATCGGGTATGATCCGCTGCCCTTTTCCAGCTGGTTGCCCGATGTCTGCCATTAACGATACGTTCATTGCCCCGCCCTGTGATGCGGCGATTACCCTGATTTTTGAGGATGCGCATCTGCTGGTTATCAATAAACCCAGCGGGCTGCTGAGCCTGTCCGGTAAAAATCCGCTTAATCTCGACTCCGTGCATCACCGGCTGGTGGCACGTTTTCCCGGCTGTACGCTGGTTCACCGGCTCGACTTTGGCACGTCCGGGCTGATAGTGGTGGCACGCAATAAGGCGATTAACGCAGCGCTGTGCCAGCAGTTCAGCCAGCGTGGCGTCAGCAAAAGCTATCAGGCCCTGCTGTGCGGCCATCTGGCCGATGACGATGGGGTGATTGAGGCCGCGATAGCGAAAGATCCGGCGCAGTTTCCCAGAATGGTGATTTGTGCAGTCGCAGGTAAACCCGCGCGTTCACGCTATCGGGTCATGGAGCGGGGATTTTTTCCGGGGAATGGCAACGGGGAATTGCCGGTGACACGGGTTGCGCTGACGCCGGAAACCGGACGCACCCATCAGCTGCGCATTCATTGCCAGCAACTGGGCCATCCGATTCTGGGCTGCGATCTCTATGGCGGCAGGTTACCGCCGGGTGCAGAGCAGGCAGCGCGGCTGATGCTGCACGCCAGCGAACTGACGCTGACGCATCCGGTCAGCGGCGAACGCATGACGTTCTCCGCACCCAGTCCGTTCTGACTCGTCCGGGCATTACCACATCAAATCGTCCGGAACTTTGAAGTCCGCATAGGGATCATCTTCGTCCTCAGCCTCTTCACTCAGTGCGCTGTTTAAGACGATAGCGCTGGCATCACGCTGGGCAATTTTGTCCGCCACGCTGGCCGGGATAATAGCGTACGGGTTTTCACCCTCATTCTCCCCCACCAGACGGGCGATGGCGAGACGGCCATTGATCAGCTGAGTCTGCGTCGGCTTATCGACCATGATCTTTTTGATCAGGTTGTTGTCGGTGAAGTTAAAGCTGATGGTGCCGCGCGACACCTCGATTCTGTTCATTTCGATCAGCTGTTTGATCTGCGCCCGGTACTCTTTCGAGAGCACCGCCAGCTTTTGCTGCTCATTCAGCTGCTTATCCCGCTCAAGCTGGGCCTTTTTGTTATCTTCCACCGCCGCCCGGGCTTCGCGGGCCTGAACCCTGGATTTTTTCGCGGTCCGCTTAACCTTATCCATCTTTTTGCTGGATACCAGTCCCGCTTTCAGCATCTGCTCCTGCAAGGTGAGTTTTGTCATTGTCGTCTCTGAACCTGTGAAATTATTCCCCGGATTATACCCGCAATCGTCCGGACTGTACCAGGCTCCCGCATTTACGGCCCCGGCGATAGCGGGTTCCCCCTGCACACTGTGCTACCATTCCCCGGTCAAAATTATCCTGTTGAGCACCATGTCTGAATTAACAAAACGTAAAAATGACCCTGAAGGGCTGAAGAAACGCATCATTGCCGGCGCACTGAAAACCTTCGCGGAGTTCGGGATGCAGGGCGCCAGGCTGGAGCAGATTGCCGAACATGCGCAGACCACCAAACGCATGGTGGTGTATCACTTTGGCAGCAAGGAACAGCTCTACATTGAGGTGCTGGAACAGGTTTATCAGCAGATTCGCCAGCATGAAACGGGTCTCAATCTGGCGGCGATGGAGCCGGAGCTGGCGATGACGCGCCTGGTCGAGGCGAGTTTCGATTATCACGTCGCCCATCCCGATTTTATCCGGCTGGTCTGCAGCGAGAACCTGCTGCGCGGCCGCTACATCACCCAGTCGCCGCAGATTAAAACCGTTAACCGCAGCGCGCTCGATCTGCTGGATGACATCCTGTCGCGCGGCCAGCAGCAGGGGATCTTCACGACCGACGTCGAAACTCTCGATGTTCATCGCCTGATCAGCAGCATCTGTGTGCATCATGTCTCAAACCGCTATACCTTCAGCGCCCTCTTCACGCCGGACAACAGCGAAGAGGAGAGTATCCGGCGCAATCGTCAGCTGGCTGTCACTGCCACACTCCGCTATATCCGCAAATAATAGTGCGCGGCCCGGGCTCCGCTTACTCATGGTCTACGCTTAGTAAATCTATGTCATTAAACCATGTAAAAGGAACGCTGTTGTGAGCAGAGACGCACGCCTCTATCCGCTTCGCCAGACCCATGTTGAACCCGACGATGATGCGCTGTGGAACTGGGCGCAGAATGCGCAAATCGGCACACGCAACCAGGTCCGCCGCCCCGCCAGCGAAGCGGAGTTACAGAAGTTAATCCAGTCGTCACACGGTCAGATTCGGGTGATTGGCAGCAAGCTTTCGCCGGGCCGCATGCTGAACGTCGGCAAAGACGATTTGCTGCTTGATCTCAGCGCATTGCGCGGCCTGATTGCCAGTGACGACCACAGCGTCACCTTTGCGGGCGCGACGCCGCTGGAGCAGGTTTATCGCCGCCTGACCGACATGAATCGCATGCTGGCGTCGTCACCAGGCGTCATTGCGATTCAGACGCTGGCCGGTGCGATGGCAACCGGCACCCACGGGCAGGGTTTGCAGCAGAGTTCGATAGCCGATGAGGCGCTCTCCATACGGATGGTGCTGGCCGACGGCAGCGTACGCGAGTTTGTGCGCGGCGAGGCCGATTTTCCGGCGGCGCAGGTGTCGCTGGGCGCGCTGGGGATCGTGACGGCGGTGACGCTGCGCACGCAGCCGTTCCGCATCTTCACCTGCCACAAAAATGCCGTTTCTGCCGATACGCTGGAAGAGGATCTGCTGCGCTGGAACGACGACTACATGCTGAGCAAAGCCTGGTGGTTTGTGGACGACAACCTGATGCACGTCTGGAACGCGCACGAAGCCAGTGATGAAGAGCGTCAGCGCTACGAAGAACAGGGCCGTCAGGTGGTGGAACATGAGGGTGAGGTCGACGAAAGCCTCAATGACACCATCGATCAGACGCTGGCGCACATGCACCGCGATACGCAGATTCAGGGCAAGGGCGGCAAGCAGTTTCGCACCGTCACCCGTTTCCGCGACTTCACTGATGTAACCGGGGATATCTACCAGCTCTTCTGCCGCGGGATTGCGGTGCCGCAGATCAACGTGGAAATCGGCGTGCCGCTGGCGAAAACGCCCGCCATTATCCGCCGGATCAAGGCGTGGTATGCGGAGAATCGTCCGCACATGCACTACCCGATTATCCTGCGCTGCACCGGCGCGTCATCCGCATGGCTCAGCCCGGCGGCGGATCAGCCCACCTGCTTCTTTGGCTTTGTGGTCTATTACGCCGACGACGGTTCGCTGTCGCAGGAGGGGCTGCACTTCCTGACCGAAGTGGAAAAACTGCTGGCCGAAGAGGGTGGCCGCCCGCACTGGGGCAAATATTACGATGAAAAGCGCTATAACTGGCGTGAGCTCTATCCGCAGTGGGACGCCTTCCGCGCCCTGCGCAGCCAGCTCGATCCTCAGGGTCGGCTGGGCAATGACTACATCACGCCACTTTTTGACTGACTGAGGAACACTATGTTTGCCTGGGTAACGCTGTTAACACAACCCGATTATCTGGTGGGCGTCAAAGCGCTGCACCGTTCGCTGCAACAGAGCCAGAGCGCGTGGCCGCTGGTGGTGATGACCACGCCTGCGATTTCTGAGGCTGACTGTCAGATCCTGCAGGATGCGGGCTGTGTGATTAAACCGGTCGAGCCGCTCTACCCGCGTGACGACCTGGCGCAGCATTACGCGTCGGCGCAGTTCGGTGAAGTCTGGACCAAACTGCGCGCCTGGCAGCTCACCGATTATCAGCGCGTGGTATTTCTGGATGCCGACATGCTGGTGCTGAAAAACATGGATGAGCTGTTTAGTCTGGATCTCGGAGAGAATGCGCTGGCTGCCTGCCATGCCTGCCGCTGCAATCCGAATAAGATCGCCTCTTATCCGCCAGAGTGGCAGCCCGAGCAGTGCCATTATACCTGGCAGGCGCGCGGCGAAACGGCCCCTGCGGAGCTGGACGTCTATCTGAATGGCGGTTTTCTGGTGCTTGAACCGGATAATGCGGTGTTCGATGAGCTTGAAAAGCGTATTGCCGACATTGACGATCTCAGCGCCTATCCCTTCTCCGAGCAGGATCTGCTGAATGAAGTCTTTGCCGAACGCTGGAAACCGCTCTCTTATATCTACAACGCCCTGAAAACGCTGCCGTTCCAGCACAGCGGTCTCTGGCAGGATAATCAGGTGAAGAACCTGCACTATATTCTGGCCAAGCCGTGGAAACGCGATCTCAACCAGCCCGAAACTGAGCGTGACCGCTTTTATGCGCTCGACAGACTCTGGTGGGAAAAAAGCGGCCTGATCTGATGCACACGGCGGGAGACCCCGGTTTCCCGCCCTGCCCGCCTGAATCCCCTTTTGCTTTTTCGTGCCGGCTGTTACACGCTGGTCCAGCGGCGCTGCTCCGCAGACTGCGCAATGGCTTCCAGCACTTTCTGAACCTGTAAACCCTCCGCAAAGTCAGGCCACATCCGATCACCCGCCGCGATGCCGTTGATCAGGTCGCGGATCTCTACCGTTTTCTGATCGTTAAAGCCGATGCCATGTCCGGCGGAGACGCAGAAACTGGCGTAGTCCGGATGAGCAGGCCCGGTCAGCAGCGTTTTAAACCCCTGTCGCCCCGCAGGCTCATCATGCAGATAGAGTTCCAGTTCGGCCATGCGTTCCTGCGTATAGCGCAGCGTGCCTTTGGTGCCGGTAACAACATAGGTCAGTCCCATTTTTGCCCCGCAGGCGATACGTGAGGTTTCAATCACCCCGTGCGCCCCGTTGCTGAACCGCAGCAGCGCGCTGGCCTGATCCTCGTTCTCTACCGGCAGCCGCTCTCCTGGCGCTTTCGGATCCGGCCTTGAGGTAATGACGGTCATCATGTCGCCGCTGACCTCTGCAATCTCGCCCACCAGATAGTGCGCCATGTTAACGATATGCGCCGCAAGGTCGCCCAGCGCGCCCAGTCCCGCCAGCGCTTTCTGGCAGTGCCAGTCGAGCGGCGTTTCCGCGCGGGCAAGGTAATCTTCATTATGGGTGCCGTAGAAATGCACCACCTCACCGATCTCGCCCCCCGCGATAATCTCTTTTGCCAGCTGGCTGGTCGGGTTTTTCATGTAGTTAAAGCCGACCAGGGTTTTGACCCCGGCGGCCTGCGCGGCCGCCACCATCTCCTGCGCATCCGCCACGCTCAGGGAGAGCGGCTTCTCTGAATAGACATGCTTACCGTGCCGTATCGCCTCCAGCGCCATCTCTTTGTGCAGGAAGTTCGGTGCGCAGATGTCCACCACGTCAATGGCCGGGTCGCTGACCAGCGCGCGCCAGTCGCCCGTCGAGCGGGCAAAGCCAAAGGTTGCGGCCTGGCGGGCCGCCAGCTCAGGATTCACCTCGGCCAGCATCTCCCGCACGATTTCGCCTTTCAGCGCAAACACGGTCGGGGCCTGTGCATAGGCTATCGCGTGGCAGCGCCCGATGTAGCCGCTACCGATCATGCCGATTCTGACTCTGTTCATTTCAACTCCGGGAATTCAGTTCAGGTTGAAATGAAATCTACGTTTCGTCTCTGCGGCTGACAAAGCCGGAAACAGCAGTTTGTGACGGCAGTAAAAAAGTATCCGTTAAAATCACGCCTGATGCCGTCTGACAAGCGTCGTGCCGCGTCAGAACACCTCATAAACACCTCAGTTTTTCCGCCGGTTCCGGCAGTTTTATCAGCCGGCTGAGGCGCACTTTGCGGGCTTTGCGCGCCGAAGTGGCGACTATTTCAGCAGTCAGAAAGATTTATGAAAAAGAGCTTTGACATGACCAGGCGGGGCCGTTACTATGCGCCCCGTTCAAACGATTCCTCTGTAGTTCAGTCGGTAGAACGGCGGACTGTTAATCCGTATGTCACTGGTTCGAGTCCAGTCAGAGGAGCCAGATTCGAGAAACCCGCTCAGGGAAACCTGAGCGGGTTTTTTATTGGCTCGCGTTTCCCCCTTTCAGAGACTCACTTCAGAATGGCCTGTGGCCAGTCCTTTACGCCATTAACGAACGCTTCTGGCTAGTGTCGGGCCGGAGGGTGATGTCAGACGGATAAAAGGAGTGCCACGCATTCACATGCTGATGACAGAGTGCGGGCTGACGGAAAGAAGAGAATAAAAAACTGCACCCTACTCAGCTGGCATGCCAGCGTTTGGGGTGCAGTGGTCGGTCACACGGTTTCAGCCTTCAGAGCGATCAGAGTTCAAACCGATCCAGATTCATCACTTTGGTCCAGGCGGCCACAAAGTCTCTGACGAATTTTTCGCGGGCGTCGCTGCTGGCGTACACTTCCGCCGAGGCACGTAACACCGCGTTGGAACCGAATACCAGGTCGGCGCGGGTGGCGGTAAAGCGGGTTTCGCCACTGACGCGATCGCGGCCAATGAACGCCTCATTGCTGTTATCGGCGGCTTTCCATTCGGTGCGCATATCCAGCAGATTCACAAAGAAGTCAGTGTTCAGTGAACCGACATGCTGTGTGAAGATACCGTGCTGGCTGCCATCAAAGTTAGCGCCCAGCGCACGCATCCCGCCCACCAGCACCGTTAACTCCGGTACGGTCAGCGTCAGCTGCTGCGCCTTATCGATCAGCAGGCTTTCGGTAGTGGTTTTGCCATAACCGGTGCCGTAGTTACGGAAACCATCTGCACGCGGTTTCAGCAGGTTGAACGACTCAACGTCGGTCTGATCCTGACGCGCATCCACCCGGCCAGGGGTAAAGGGCACATCAATCTGGACGCCCGCTGCTTTCGCCGCCTGCTCCACACCGACCACACCCGCCAGCACAATCACATCCGCCAGTGAAGCCTTGTGAGCTTCGCGCTGAATGGCTTCCAGCGTTGGCAGAACGCGCGCGGCAACGGCATTAACGTCCCATTCGCGCTGCGGCAGCAGGGCCAGACGCGCGCCGTTGGCACCGCCACGTTTGTCACCGCCACGGAAGGTCGAGGCCGAAGCCCAGGCCACCGACACCAGTTCGCTGACGCTCAGGCCGGAGGCAGCAATCTTCTCTTTCAGCTGCGCGATGTCCGCAACGGTCGGATGGAACACCGGTGCAGGCAGCGGATCCTGCCAGATCAGATCTTCCTGCGGCACTTCAGGTCCGATGTAGCGCGCTTTCGGCCCCATATCGCGGTGCGTCAGTTTGAACCACGCGCGGGCAAAGGCTTCGTTAAATGCCTGCGGATCGTTGAGGAAACGACGCGAAATTTTTTCGAATTCCGGATCAAAGCGCAGCGTCAGATCGGTAACCAGCATGGTCGGCTTGTGTTTCTTCGCGCTGTCGAACGCATCCGGAATGATTTCCGGGGCATCCGCCGCGACAAACTGAATCGCACCGGCCGGGCTGCGGGTCTGAACCCACTCATATTTGAACAGGTTTTCGAAGAAGTAGTTGCTCCACTGGGTCGGCGTCTGCGACCAGATCACTTCCAGACCGGAGGTGATCGCATCGGCACCGACACCGCTGCCGTGGCTGCTCACCCAGCCCAGACCCTGGGCTTCGATTGGCGCGGTTTCCGGGTCGACACCCACGTGGCTGGCTGGGGCGGCACCGTGGGTTTTACCCAGCGTATGTCCACCTGCGATCAGCGCCACGATCTCTTCGTCGTTCATACCCATGTTGCCAAAGGTCGCACGAATCGCCGGGGCAGCAGAGGCAGGATCCCCACTGTGTTCCGGGCCTTCCGGGTTCACGTAGATCAGACCCATTTCAGTCGCGCCGAGCGGCGACTGCGCCAGGGATTCAGGATGACGATGTTCCAGCCAGGCGGCTTCTTCACCCCAGTTCACATCCAGATCCGGTTCCCAGACATCTTCACGACCGGCACCGAAGCCGAAGGTGCGGAAGCCAGAGTTTTCCAGCGCGACGTTGCCCGCGAGGATATAGAGGTCCGCCCAGGAGATCTTCTGACCATATTTCTGCTTGATGGGCCACAGCAGGCGACGCGCTTTATCCAGACTGACGTTGTCCGGCCAGGAGTTCAACGGAGCGAAGCGCTGCTGACCACGACCTGAACCACCGCGTCCGTCAACGGAGCGATAGGTTCCGGCGCTGTGCCAGGCCATGCGAATAAACAGGCCGATATAGCTGCCCCAGTCGGCCGGCCACCAGGCCTGAGACTCGGTGAGCAGCCCTTTGATGTCGGCTTTCAGCGCAGCGTAATCCAGTTTTGCAAATTCTTTACGGTAATCGAAGGCGTCATCAAGCGGATTGGAACGGGATGAGTGCTGGTTCAGCAGGTCAACACGGAGTTGGTTCGGCCACCAGTCGCGGTTAGTGGTGCCGCCACCCGGCGCCTGATTCGGCTGAGCAGATTTACCTGCATGAAAAGGACATTTGCTCTCGGGCGCTTCGCGATCGGCTTCGGCGATAGGCTTGGCATCTTTTGCATCTTCATCAATGGAATTGCTCATGGTCACACCTCTTTTTTGTATTTTCATCGCTACTCTATAGAGGATTTTCAGGATCGCACACCTGTCTCATCCTATCTGTTTGATAGCTTTTACCTTTTTATACGCCTTCTTCAAAAGCTGAAAACAATGAACCGACGCCGATCGCAGCGCTCACGAGGACAGCGAAGCGGCAGCCGCCCCCTGAGACTATTCTGACCGTCGCGGTTTCACAACCCGCTGATGATTGCCAGGATCACAATTCGCTGACTCTGTCACAGTCACGCAGACGGGTGTCAGCGGAGCGCCAGAGGCCGACCGGGATGCAGCTGAACAGGAGAAAAAGAGAGAGGGCGATGCGGAAAATTCGTGAAAAAAGAGGCAAATAAAGCGCGCCCGACGGTCGCGGGCACGCTGTCAGAGCCTTAACGCCAGCCGAGTTCCGGGGCGACGTACTTCAGAATCGCCTCGATCACATGGGCGTTGTAGGCCACGCCGAGCTGGTTTGGCACGGTGAGCAGCAGCGTATCGGCTTCGGCAATCGCCTCATCCTGCGCCAGTTGCTTGATCAGCACCTCAGGTTCAGCGGCGTAGCTGCGCCCGAAGATGGCGCGGGTTTTCTCATCGAGGAAGCCCACGGAATCCCGATCGTTGCCACTGCGGCCAAAGTAGGCGCGGTCCATATCATTCACCAGCGCAAAGATGCTGCGGCTGACGGAAACCCGGGGCGTATGCTGATGCCCCGCCGCTTTCCAGGCTTCACGGTAGGCGCGGATCTGCTTCGCCTGCTGAATGTGGAACGGCTCACCGGTTTCGTCATCTTTCAGGGTCGAACTTTGCAGGTTCATCCCCATTTTTGCCGCCCATTCTGCGGTGGCATTGGAGCCGGAGCCCCACCAGATGCGGTCGCGCAGTCCTTCAGAGAGCGGCTCAGGGCGCAGCAGTCCCGGTGGATTCGGGAACATCGGCTGTGGATTCGGTTTAGCAAAACCTTCACCGCGCAGGACCTCCAGAAACGCTTCGGTGTGACGGCGGCCCATGTCCGCATCGCTCTCACCCGCTTTCGGCTCGAAGCCAAAATAGCGCCAGCCATCGATCACCTGCTCGGGGGAACCGCGGCTCAGCCCCAGCTGCAGACGACCGTTGGAGATGAGATCTGCCGCGCTGGCATCCTCGACCATATAGAGCGGGTTCTCGTAGCGCATGTCGATCACGCCGGTGCCGATTTCAATTTTTTTGGTGCGTGCCGCCACAGCGGCCAGCAGCGGAAACGGCGAGCTGAGCTGACGGGCAAAATGGTGAACGCGGAAGTAGGCACCATCTGCGCCCAGCTCTTCGGCGGCTACCGCTAAGTCGATCGACTGCAACAGCACATCCTGCGCGGTGCGCGTGGCGGACTGCGACGACGGCGTCCAGTGACCAAAAGATAAGAAGCCAATATTTTTCATCTGTGTTTCTCCTGACGGGCCTGACATGCCCGTGAACAGAGGCGATTTCTGATGTGCAAAGGTTACGCCCTCTGCGCCGCTACTGATAGTCAATATCTTTCAGCGCCATATTCAGGATTTTCGACATAGCGACGCTGCGGTGTCAGCTTCGCCTGTTTCGTCGCTGAATCTGCGCTACCCTCTGATCCATGTCCCGCGTCAGGAACTCTGCGGCGGGCTTTATGCTGTTGATGGCCACGATCTGAGGTGGCGATAGATGGCCGATACCCGCCACGGGAGAACAGCGATGCATCACCTGCTCGCGTTACCGATGTACGCGATTCATCCCCCCGCCACGCACTCTCTGATGCAGGCGATAGTCAGCCTGCTGGCGCAGCACGGAACAGAGGCGCAACCCGTCTGGCCCGAAGATCTGCTGACGCACTGGCGGGATGACCGCCTGCTGCTGAGTCAGACCTGCGGGTATCCGCTGATGAACCAGCTTCCTGCGGTCGGCGTGGTCGGCACGTTTCACTATCAGGCACCGGGCTGCAGCGGGCGGGATTATCGCAGCTGGCTGGTCGCGCGGGATCCGCAGGCAACGCTGGCTGACTTTCACGGCCAGCGGGCGGTGGCGAACAGCCTGGATTCACACTCCGGCTACAATGCGTTGCGCTGGATGGCAGCGCGTCAGGGCATAACCTTTTCCCGGCTGCTGCTGAGCGGCGGCCACCGTCTGTCGCTGGCGGCGATACGGGAGGCGCGGGCCGATATAGCGGCGATCGACTGCGTGAGCTGGGCGCTGCTGGCACGCTATGCGCCGGACGAACTGCGCGGTCTGCATATCATCGGTGAAACGCCGGCCGCGCCCGGATTACCGCTGATCACGGCCGCCACGACCTCTGCGGATCGGCTGAGCATATTACGTGCGGTTCTGCATCAGCTGGTCAGCGATCCCGTCTGGCGGCGCGTCTGCGACGCCAGCCTGATAAGCGGATTCAGCCCGGTGCAGCGTCACGACTATCAGATCGTACAGGCATGGGAAGAGCAGGCCGCCGCGCGGGGCATCACCCGGCTCTGACCTGCGTGACGGATCTCTCCCCCGCCGCCGCCCTGTCGCGCTAAACGCTGGCAAGCCCGGTCACACCGTTCTAAGGTAGAGGTTTTCAGCAGAGGGAGAGTGAAATGCGCATTCTGATGGCAGGGGCTGGCGCGACCGGCGGATATTTCGGTGGCCGACTGGCGCAGGCGGGCCAGGACGTTACGTTTCTGGTACGCGAGCGGCGGTATCAGCAGCTTCGTGAGCATGGGCTGGTGTTAAATACGCCGCAGGGCACGGAGACGCTGCAGCCGCAGCTGGCTCAGGCCAGCACCCTGACGGGCCACTATGACCTGATTATCGTGACGGTAAAAAGTTTTGGCCTTGCGCAGGTGATGGATGACATTGCGCCTGCAGTCGGGCCGGAGACGCTGATCATGCCGATTCTCAACGGAATGCGGCATATCGCCACGCTGCAACAGCGTTTTGGCGAGGATAAGGTGATCGGCGGCCTGTGCAAAATCAACGCCACGCTGGGTGACAATGGCGAAGTGATCCAGATGACGCCGCTGCATCAGATCTACTATGGCGCGCTGGATGGCCATAACGATGAGCGGCTGCAGCGGGTTGATGCGGCGCTGCGCGGGGCCCGGGTCGATACCCGCTTCAGCGATAACATTATGGATGAGCTGTGGGAGAAGTGGCTGCTGCTCAGTACGCTCGGCGCAGTCTGCTGCCTGGCGCGCGGGGACACCCGGCAGATCCTCACCTCGCGCGGTGGCGAAGCCCTGTTACAGGCCGTTTTTGCCGAGATCCTGAGCGTCATCACCGCCGAAGGTTATCAGCCGCGTCCGGCAGCGACCGCCCGGATTTATGAACTGCTGAACAACCCGGCGACGCCGATGACCTCCTCCATGTACCGCGATCTGACCCAGGGCTATGATATTGAGGCCGATCAGGTGATTGGCGACCTGTTGCTGCGGGCAAAACGCCACAGCCTCGTCACGCCCCTGCTGAATGCCGTGGATGTGAACCTGCAGGTCTATCTGCAGCAGCGATAATCTCCCGGGCTGCATGACTGCGCGGGCCGGATGCCGCAGTGCATCCGGCCCGCGTGGCGGTGAAAGTGTGGCGTACAGCAGCAGCACAGCGGGAAAATTTGCTACACTCATCGCTCTATTTTATGGAGAGTTCAATGACTTCCCGCTCTGTGACCCTCGATGATGTCGCTCAACTGGCTGGCGTCTCATACCAGACCGTTTCACGTGTTTTAAATCGATCGCAACAGGTCTCTCTCCGCACGCGGGAAAAGGTTGAGGCGGCGATGCAGCAGCTCAATTATGTGCCGAATCGTGTGGCGCAGCAGCTGGCAGGCAAAGCAACGCGCACCCTGGGTCTCGCCACCAGCGACCTGGCCCTGATGGCCCCGGCGCAGATCGCCTCAGCGATTCAGCAGCGTGCCGCCAGCGCCGGGTATCATCTGGTGATTGCGATGGACAGCGGCAACGATGCGGCCGCTACCGTCAATGAACTGCTGGCACAGCGCGTCGATGGGCTGCTGATCAACCTGCCGCTGGAGGCGGAGGCGGCGCAGCAGATTCAGCGCCTGTGTGGCAGCAAGCCGGTGCTGTTTCTGGATGTGGAACCTCACGCCGCCGTGGCGCAGTGTCAGTATCCGAACGACGCTGGTGCGCGTGCCGCCGTTGAGCATCTGGTGGCGCTGGGTCATCGTCAGATCGGCCTGCTGAACGGGCCGCAGCGGTCGGTCTCGGCCCGCCAGCGTGAGAACGCCTGGCGTGAGGCGCTGGCCGGACATCAGTTAACACCGCACTGTTCGCTGCGCGGTGACTGGAGCGCACAGTCCGGCTATCAGGCGCTGATGGCGCAGCTCCCCGCGAACCTGCCGCAGGCGCTGCTGGTGGCCAACGACCAGATGGCGCTGGGTGCGATGCGCGCGCTGCATCAGTATGGCGTGGCGATTCCGGGTGAGATCTCGGTGATTGGCTATGACGATACGGCCGAAAGCGCCTGGTATCAGCCGCCGCTGACCACGGTTCGGCAGGATCTGCACGCGCTGGGCGCACAAAGCGTTGAGCGGATGCTGGCCCGGCTGCAGGGCAGAGAGCCGGAAAACGATGCGCTGAAACCCACGCTGGTGATCCGTGAGACCACGGCGGCGCCGGGTGATAAGCGGGCCGATTTCGCGGCGCTGTCGCAGCAGCTGCAGGAGATTGCCCGCAGGCTGGCAGGCGAGTAAACCGCCGGGTGACAGGCAATAAAAAACCCGCATCACCAGAGTGGATGCGGGTTCGCCTCAGACCGATCGCGCTTTCAGGCGCAACCGGCTGACATCAGGCTTTCGGGTGTTCGCCCACGCCCATCGCTTTGATTTTTTTCGACAGCTCGCGGCGCTCTTTCGACAGGTCGGCGTTCTTGATGATGTACTCATCCACGCGATCTTCATAGTCAACACGCATGCTGGCGATGATTTCCTGAATCGCCTCTACGCTCATGCCCGGCTTGATATATTCGCTCAGGTTGTCCAGCAGCAGTACGCGCTTCTGGTTGTCGCGGATTTTCTTCTCGTTGTCGACAATTTCACGCTGCAGCTTGTTTTTGCGGCGGAACATACGAACGAACTCCAGTACGTCCTGAAATGATTGCTTGGCATTTTCCATGATGGCACCTTTCTTTGAGCCTGCTGACGCAGGGAGAGAGTCAAAACGATCAGCTTAGCGGCTAGCCCGCCAGGTAAGCAATTTTCACAGCTAAATTCAGACTGGCTCTTATCTTAGCGCAAAGAAACCCGGTTTCACATTAAGTCATTGTCTGAGGTGATTATTTGCGCAGCGCCATGCGCATCAGGTCTGTCATCCGCTCCAGCTGTTTCGCCAGTTCCAGCGTCAGCCAGACGTAACCGTAAATGGGCGTCTCCTCCAGTCCGTCGTTACGCGCATCGGCGATCAGCCGCCGCAGCTCAGCGCTGATTTCGGTGAGCTCATGACTGTTCGCCACCACCTCATCCGTAACGCCCTCTGTTGCCATCACCGACAGCGCCCGCAGCGTGTTCTCGGTCATCTGCTGCATACGGCGAAGCGCGGGCGCGTTAAGCATGATCAGATGGCTCTCGCGTGAGGCCCACCAGGCATTAATCTGCATCTCAATGGTGTAAACCATATTACGGTTTATGGTCTGAATGGCTTCAAGCACCGACTTCGGGATACGCGTCTCTTTGCTGGAGGGCTCCAGCAGCGCCCGCATTTTGATGACGCTGCTCAGCAGTTTGCCCAGCGGCTTATTGAGGCGCGGCTTTTCAACCAGGTTAGGCGAAAAACCGGCGTGATAGATTTTCGCCATGGCCGCCAGGGTGTCGGAGAGCTGAATGCGCCAGTGGGTGTAGGCACGCTGCGCCCAGATCGCGGTAAACAAAAGCGCCATCAGCGATCCCAGAATGACATCGCCGCCGCGCCACAGGGCGACGGTGAAATCACCGGTCGGTGCCCCCACCACCACGCTCAGGGTGATGCCGATTAACAGCGCCATATAGGGATGTTTGCCCAGCGTCAGGTAGCCACTGATCACCATGATAAGACCGCACCAGGCCAGCATCACCGGCATGGAGATTAGCTCCAGCTTGAGGGCAATCAGGCCGGAGATGGAGCCCGCCACCGTGCCGCTGATGCGCTGCAGCGCGCGCGGAAAGACATTTCCCCAGGTCGAGATAGGCCCCATCACCACCACCAGCGTAATCAGCGGCCAGGTGCCTTCCGGGATCCCGGTCGCCCGGACAAAGATAAAGCAGAGTATAAAGGCGATGGCAATGCGCACGCCGTGGACGGAGCGATAGTGGCGATAAAACCAGAACTCCAGTTTTGAGATAGGCTTGTCAGAACGCAAAGTGACTTTCCGGTTGCGGGATGATGATGCGGCTATCTTAACCCTGAATCAGGCGCAGACTCAGCATCGCCCTGCGGTTTCAAATCGGTTTTGACGTTCCCTTACAATTATCAACATTCACCTCACATCACTGGCCGCAAGATAAAAACAACGCAACCAGGTTTTTTAACCTTTGTTGGCTGCTGGTAACAGGCACAGCTCATGTGGCAGAACGTAAAACGGGCAGCCTGCAGGCTGCCCGTTGATAAACCGGTAACCGGCTGATCAGAACTTCTGCTTCAGATAGTCTGTGAGACGGGTGATCACGCCTGCCGGTTCGACCGCGCTCAGCGCCACCAGCGGATAGTGCGCAATCTCCTGATCCTTATCCATCACCTGGATTTCACCGATGACCTCATTGGCCTTCAGCGGGGCTTCCAGATCTTTGCGGTCGATGACATATTTCGCCTTCACGTTCTGCACTTCGCTGCGCGGCAGAGAGAGATAAACATCGTCTGCGGTGCCCACATCGACCTGATGCGGATTGCCGTACCAGACGTTTTCACTGCCGATTTTCTTACCGGCGTGGAACAGCTGAACGGTGTCAAAGGTGTTCTGACCCCAGACCAGCAGCTTACGCGCCTGCTCTTCGCGACCTTTCGGGCTTTTGCCGCCCATGACAACGGCGATCAGGCGATGCTTGCCCACCACGTTTGAGGCGATGATGTTAAAGCCCGCGGTCTCGGTATGACCGGTTTTCAGCCCGTCAACATGCAGATTGTTGTCCCACAACAGGCCGTTGCGGTTGTTCTGGGTGATGCCGTTCCAGCTCAGGGTCTTCTCGCTGTACATGGCATAAAAGTCAGGCTCACCATCGATAATGGCGCGTGACAGTTTCGCCATATCAAGCGCGCTGGAGTACTGGCCCGGTGCATCCAGACCATGCACCGTTTCAAAATGGGTGTTCTGCAGGCCAAGTTTTTCGACATAGTGGTTCATCATGCCGACAAAGTTTGCCTCGCTGCCCGCCACGTAGTCAGCCAGCGCAACACAGGCGTCATTACCGGAATCGATGATCACGCCGCGGCTTAAGTCCCGGACGCTGAGCTTGTCGCCGGGCTTCAGGAACATCAGCGAGGAGCCTTTGAATACCGGGTTACCCGCCGCCCAGGCATCTTTCCCGACGGTGACCATATCATCACGGCTGATTTTCTTCTGGTCGATAGCGCGATCCACCACATAGCCGGTCATCAGTTTGGTCAGGCTGGCGGGATTACGGCGTTCATCAGGATTGCCCGCGGTCAGAACCTGGCCGGTCGTGGCGTCCATCAGGACCCAGGACGCCGCATCAATCGCCGGAGGCGTAACAGGAAAGGGAATCGCATCAGCTTGTGCCAGCGAGGTCCAGAAAACAGTAGCGGTAACGGTGAACAGCAGACGCCTTTTCAACACTTCATCCTTAATTGCACGGGAGAAAATTTCTAAATCGAAACGGAAACAGCCGCACGTTTTACGGCAAAAGCGTTGTGAAGGTTTGATTAAATTGAAAAAAAGTATGAACTGGTCTGGCCGATTGCAGGTGATGTCTGGCGGGTTCTTATTTTGGCGCTGAAGCACGTTGCTTGCGCGTCTGCGGCCGTTTTAACGCATTATTCCCCTCTGCCTGTCAGTGGTGTGACCGGATACCTTCCCTCGCACAGGCTTAACCCCGGTACTCAGAAGGAGGTCACTACCCTGCCCCCGGACTGCTTCGTTGCCTCAGGCGTGGCCGCTTCAGAATCAGCAAAAAATCGCCGCTCAGGCAGGCGCAGAAGCCAGACAGCCGGGGCCGGGATGAGCACCGACGTCTGCCAACCTGGCTGGCGTTTCTGTCACGCCGCAATATGGTTTACCATACAGGGATAGCCTCAGACGCCGCCCGGGCCGCTATACTGGCACTGCACAACGGAAGCTTTCGTCAGATAACGACATTCACTCACCCAGCGGCGGGCAACCCGATACAGAGCGAACAGCGCGCCGTTTTATCGCGCGCTGTTCATTAAGTCAGTGAACGCAATGAACGGATATGAAATTTGAATAACGACCGCGTAGAGCCTACTTTCCTCTTCCACGATTATGAGACCTTTGGCACCAGCCCGTCGCGGGATCGGCCCGCTCAGTTTGCTGGCCTGCGCACCGACAGCGAGTTCAATCCGGTGGGCGAACCCGAGGTCTTCTACTGCCGTCCGCCTGATGACTACCTGCCCCAGCCTGAAGCGGTCATGATCACCGGCATTACGCCGCAGGTAGCGATGAGCCGCGGCGTCAGTGAAGCAGAATTTGCTGAGCGTATTCATACCCTGTTCACCACCGGGCAGACCTGTGTGGTGGGCTACAACAATGTCCGTTTCGATGACGAAGTAACGCGTAATATCTTCTATCGCAACTTCTTCGATCCCTATGGCTGGAGCTGGCAAAACGGCAACTCACGCTGGGATCTGCTCGACGTTATGCGTGCCTGCTATGCACTGCGTCCGGAAGGCATCAACTGGCCGGAAAACGAGGAGGGTTTTCCCAGCTTCCGGCTGGAACATCTGACCAAAGCCAACGGTGTGGCGCATGAAAATGCGCACGATGCGATGTCCGATGTCTATGCCACGCTGGCGATGGCGAAGCTGGTTAAAGAGAAGCAGCCGAAGCTGTTTTCGTTTCTGTTTACCCATCGAAACAAAAACAAGCTGATGAACCTGATCGATATTCCGCAGATGAAACCGCTGGTTCACGTCTCCGGCATGTTCGGCGCGGCGCGCGGCAACACCAGCTGGATTGTGCCGCTGGCCTGGCATCCCGATAACCGTAATGCGCTGATCGTGGTCGATCTGGCCGGTGACATGTCGCCGCTGCTGCAGCTGGATGCCGACACGCTGCGTGAGCGGCTTTATACGCCGAAAAATGACCTCGGCGATCTGCCTGCGGTGCCGGTAAAACTGGTGCACATCAACAAGTGCCCGGTGCTGGCCCCTGCCAGTACGCTGCGGCCGGAGGATGCGGCCCGGTTAAATATCGATCGTCAGCACTGCCTGGATAATCTGGCCCTGCTGCGTCAGCAGCCCGAAGTGCGGGAAAAACTGGTTACGCTGTTTGCCGAGGCCGAACCTTTTACGCCGTCAGACGACGTGGACACCCAGCTTTATGATGGTTTCTTCAGTGATGCCGACCGCGCCGGAATGAACATCATCCGGCAGACCGCCCCGGCTAACCTGCCTGCGCTGGATCTGAGTTTTGAGAGTGCACGGGTGGCGAAGCTGCTGTTCCGCTATCGCGCGCGTAACTTCCCCGGCACGCTGGATGATGCCGAGCAGCAGCGCTGGCTGCAGCATCGCCGTGAAGTGCTTAACGGCGATCGGGTACAGGCCTTTATGCAGGAGCTGGAGAGTCTGGCTAACCTGCATGAGGGGGATGCCGGGAAGCTGGGGCTGCTGAAGGCTCTCTATCTTTATGCTCAGGAGCTGGTTTCCTGAGCCCCGGAACGCATCGACCCGGCCACCTGTGCCGGGTCAGACTTCTCTCTGTTAAAACAGCGCGAATTACAGCAGCGTCCACACCCCCCAGGTCAGCGCAAAACCACACAGTCCCATCAATGTCGTCAGTACCGTCCAGCTGCGCAGCCCGTCAGCGACCGACAGCCCGAGATAGCGGGTAACCACCCAGAAACCGGAATCATTGACGTGTGACAGCCCCAGCGCACCGAAACAGGCGGAGAGCGCGACCAGCACCAGCTGCATCTCGCCCAGTCCGGTGACGGCGGTGCTGAGCAGTCCGCAGGTTGTCACAATCGCGACCGTTGCCGAGCCCTGCGAGGCGCGCAGCGCCAGAGAGAGAATAAACGCCGCCGGGATGAGGGGCAGATGAATGGTCTGCAGGGAACCGGCCAGCGCTTTGCCGACGCCCGACTCCACCAGCACCTTACCAAACGCGCCCCCGGCTCCTGACACTAAAATCACGCCCGCCGCGGTGGAGATAGCGTTGTTCGACAGCGTCTCCAGCTTTTCTGTCGTCCAGCCGCGACGCAGTCCCAGCAGCCAGGCGGCGAGCGCCAGCGTGATCAGCAGCGCGACCGCCGGTGACCCGACAAGCGTCAGGATCTGCAATGGCAGGCTGCCTGGGGTCAGATGCGGCGGCAGCAGGGTCCCGAGCATAATCAGCAGGATCGGCAGAACGATTAAGCCCGAAATCAGCAGCGCGCCCGGCGCCTCTTTGTTGCTGTCCGGCGTCGTCTGGCCGGAGGGTTCCGTCAGCTGCAGCTGCTCCAGCACCTGAACGGAGAGGTGATATTTTTTGCGGTTTAACACTTTCGCTACGAAGTAACCGACAATGCCCGTGGGGATCGACAGGGCGATACCGGTCATCATCAGCCAGCCAAGATCCGCATTCAGCAGGCCCGCCGCCGCTGCCGGGCCCGGATGGGTAGGCACCGTCACATGCACCATCAGCATCATCCCCGCCATCGGTAAGCCGAATTTCAGCGGCGAGACGCGCATCACTTTGGTAAAACCGTAAATCAGCGGCACCACGATGATAAATCCGACGTCAAAAAATACCGGCAGCCCCAGGATGAAGGCGACGGTCGTCAGCGCAGCGACCATGCGCTGTGGCCCGCAGAGCCGGGCAAAGCGGTTCGCCAGCCGATCCGCACCGCCCGATGTCTCAATGATCGCACCCAGTATCGCGCCCAGCACGATAATGGCGGCAATACTGCCGAGCAGGCTTCCCATCCCGCCCAGAATCACTTTCATGATGTTTTCGGCCGGAATACCGGTGGTGATGGCCACAAACAGGCTGGCAATCAGCAGAGCAATAAAGGGATGGACTTTGGCTTTGATCACCAGCAACAACAGCAGAATCACGCTGACCAGCGCGATGGATAACAGCAGCGTAGTGGACATCGGAAGACCTCTGATTAATTATAATTTTCAGTAAGTTATGTTTTTTTTTAATTCAGCACTGGTGTCATTAAGCTGCAGCGATTCACCCCGTCCGGCGGACAAACGGGGGGGCATCGCTGCGGGTGATCAGTGGCGTGTGCGCCAGGGGGCGAACCAGCCCAGGCCCGCCGTGGTCGTGGTGCGCGGAACATATTCGCAGCCTACCCAGCCGGCATAGCCGACCTCATCCAGCAGCGCAAAGAGCCAGGGATAGTTAACTTCGCCCTCATCCGGCTCATGGCGATCCGGGGCCGAGGCGATCTGTACGTGGCGGTAGCGTCCGGCATAGTGGCGGATCAGGTGGCTGAGGTTGCCATCCACCCGCTGTGCGTGGAACAGGTCGAGCTGGGTGAAGACGTTGGGCCGATCGATCCGATCGACCATCTCCAGCGTCTGATACTGACTGGCGTAGAGGTAATCGGGTTTAGTGACCGGATTAAGCGCCTCGATCAGCAGATGAATGCCGTGCGGCGCAAAGCGTTCAGCCGCATAGCGCATGTTGGCGATAAAGGTGTCGACGTAACACTGACGGTCGGCGCCGGGCGGCACCGTCGCCGCCATGATGTGCACCTGCGGGCAGTTCAGCGCCAGCGCGTAACTCAGGGCGCGATCGATATCCGCCCTGGCTTCCGCTTCCCGTCCGGGGATGGCCGACACGCCCCACTCTCCCGCCGCGACGTTTCCGGGTGCGGTATTGAACAGCACCAGTTGCAGCTGATTTTCATCCAGCCACGCTTTGATCTGCGTGGCGGGATAGTCATAGGGAAACAGGAACTCGACCGCCGTAAAACCGGCTTCCGCCGCCGCCGCAAAGCGTTCAGCAAAGGGCAGCTCGGTGAACTGCGTTGAGAGGTTAGCAGCAAACTTTGGCATTATCGGCTCCTTAACTCAGCCACTTCGGCTTCGTTGAGATAACGGATCGGACGGTCGCCCAGGGTGAATATCAGACGGGCCGTCTCTTCCAGCTCTTCCGTATTGTCGGCCGCTTCCCGCAGGGATTTCCCCACGACCACCGGGCCATGGTTCGCCAGCAGGAAGGCGCGGTAGTGCGGCGCCAGCGCGGCCAGATCCGCCGCCAGTCGTTCATCGCCCGGCTTGTAGTAAGGCACCACCGGCACGTCGCCGACCCGCATCACCACGTAGGGGGTAAAGGGACGAATGCAGTTTGTGGTGTCCAGCCCCTCCAGGCAGGAGAGCGCCGTCAGGTAGTGGCTGTGCAGATGTACCACCGCCCGGCAGTCGGGATTATTCAGATAGAGCGCGCGGTGAAACGCGATCTCCTTGGAGGGCTTATCACCCGACAGCCACTCCCCCTGTGGCGTGACCTTCGACAGACGGTCGCCCTGCAGTTCTCCCAGACAGGAGCCGGTCGGGGTCGCCAGCAGATTGCCATCCTCCAGCAACATCGAGAGATTGCCCGCCGAGCCGGTGGCGTAGCCGCGCTGAAAGAAAGAGGCACCCAGACGCACCATCTCGTCGCGCGCCCGCTGCTCAGCGGAAGAGATTGATTCAGACATAAGTAAACTCCGTTTGCGCCCGGCGGAAGAAATCTTCGTCGCCAAAATTGCCCGATTTCAGCGCCAGTGAGAGCGGCTGATGAATGTCGCGAACCCAGGGTACGCCGGGAGAGATCGTCGGCCCGATGTGGAAGGCCGTCACGCCCAGACTCTGCGCCACCACGCCCGAGGTTTCACCGCCCGCCACGATAAAGCGCTGCCAGCCCCGCCGTTTCAGCTCGCGGGTGACGGCGGCAAACAGCTGTTCAACTGCCTCGCTGCTGCGCGCAGCACCATAGCGCTGCTGGATTGCCTGCAACTGCTGCGCATCCGCGGTGGCAAACAGCAGCGGCGCCAGCGTCTGATGATGGTTAGCCTCCACCCAGTCGCACAGCCGGCGGGCATAGCCCTCTGCATCCTCCAGGCAGGGCGTAATCTCCACTTCACAGGCGGGTGCCAGCTGGCGGTAGGCGGCGACCTGACGGTTGGTCATCTGAGAGCAGGATCCGGACAGCACCACGGCGCGCTCGCCCTGCGGACGGCCCGCCTGTTCAGCGCCGGTATCCGTTTGTGCGCCCGCCCACTGCCGTGCCAGTCCGATCGCCAGCCCGGAGCCGCCGGTCACCAGCCGCAGATCCCGCACGGCCTCACCCAGCGTCAGCAGATGTTCCTGATGCAACGCGTCCGTAACCACGTAACTGACGCCCTGCTCGGCGAGCCGATCCAGCGCCTCACGAACCGCGGCGGCGCCCTGATCGACCTGCGATGCTGCAATCAGGCCCGCGTTGCCACTGGCCTGCGCGCTCATCACGCGCAGCAGGTTGCTGTCATGCATCGGCGTCACCGGATGGTGCCGCATACCTGACTCCGACAGCAGCTGGTTGCCGACGAACAGATAGCCCTGATAGACGGTGCGTCCGTTCACCGGCAGCGCCGGGCAGATCACCGTCTGCGTCTCACCCAGGGCCTTTAACAGCGCGTCGGTCACCGGACCGATATTGCCCTGCGCGGTGCTGTCAAAGGTCGAGCAATATTTAAAGTAGAAACGCTGGCAGCCCTGCTGCTGCAGCCACGCCAGCGCGGCCAGCGACTGCTCAACAGCCTGTTCCGGCGGGCAGGAGCGGCTCTTCAGGCTGACCACAATCGCCTGCGCTTCCGTGATTGTTTCCCCGCCGGGGATGCCGTTAAACTGAATCGTACTCAGGCCGTTCTGCACCAGGAAACTGGCGATATCCGTTGCCCCGGTAAAATCGTCTGCTATCACACCAAGACGCATCACTTTTTCTCCCCGGCCTGCGGCAGCGTGATACCGCTGAAAATTTTAATGACCGCACTGTCATCTTCGCGTCCGTAACCGGCGTTGCTGGCTTCGGTAAACATGTTGAGCGCGGCAGAGGCCAGCGGCAGCGGGAAGTGCAGCGACTTCGCGGTATCGGCAACCAGGTTCAGATCTTTCACGAAGATATCGACGGCCGATTTCGGGCTGTAGTCGCCGTCGACAACGTGCTTCATACGGTTTTCGAACATCCACGAATTGCCCGCCGCATGGGTTACCACTTCATACATGGTTTCCAGCGGAATACCGGCACGTGAGGCCAGCGCCATCGCTTCTGCGCCGACGGCAATATGCACGCCCGCCAGCAGCTGATGTATGATTTTCACCGTCGAGCCGAGGCCGATCTCACTGCCGATGCGGTAGACGCTGGCCGCAACCGCATCCAGCACGCGCTGAAGTTTTGCGAACGCGGCGTCACTGCCGGAGGCCATCACCGTCATCTCTCCGCTGGCGGCTTTGGCCGCGCCGCCCGACACCGGTGCATCCAGCATCAGCAGCTGATAGTGCGCCAGCTGCTGTTCAATCTGCTGCGCATCCTGAGCGGAAAGCGTAGAGGAGACCATCACAACCGTGCCGGGACGAAGTTTTGCTGCCAGGCCATCCTCGCCGAACAGGATCGCGTTGACCTGCTGCGCGTTGACCACCAGCAGCAAAACGGCGTCGAGCTGGTCAGCAAACGCGGACGCCGAGGATTGCGCATCGCGCGCTCCAGCCTGGCGCAGGGTCTCCAGCGCGGCGGGATTGAGATCCACGCCCCAGGTGTTCAGCCCGGCGCGCAGACAGGATTGCGCAGCCCCCATACCCATAGAGCCCAACCCGATAACACAGATATTTTCAGCTGGCATCTCAGCCCCCACTGTTAAATTAAGTGATTATTTGTTTGTTAGTGTTAATCCTGCCAGCTTCCTGCCGGTAAAAACGTGTCTCGCCTCACAAAAAATCATCATCGATGTGAAGCGGAACAATTTTTAACATCGCCATTTCCGCCGCACCCTGCCTGCCTGGCTGGCCTTTCCGTAACGTGGAGCCTGACGCTGGCTGTTATTTTCTGTTCTGGTTGGGCCGCAGATCCCTTACAATGTGAAAAAATGGTAATTGTCAGGGAGCAGATATGATTCCGGTTGAACGTCATCAACAGATTCTTGCGCTGGTGGCCGATCGCGGCGTGGTCAGTATTGCCGAACTTACGGAGCGGCTGGGCGTGTCACATATGACCATCCGCCGCGACGTGCAGAAGCTGGAGGAACAGGGTGCCGTGCTGTCGGTGTCCGGCGGCGTGCGCTCTGCCGATCGCCTGGCGGCTGAACCCTCTCACCTGACAAAGAGCGCCCTGTTCAACGATGAGAAACGTGCGATCGGCCGCACCGCCGCACGGCATATTCCCCGTAACAGCTGCATCTATCTGGATGCGGGCACCACCACCCTGGCTCTGGCGAGGGAGCTGGTGGATCGCGACGATCTGCTGGTGGTGACCAACGATTTTATGGTGGCGAATCTGCTGATGGAGGCGAGTCAGTGCCGGGTGATCCATACGGGCGGAACCGTATGTCGCGAGAACCGCTCCTGCGTCGGGGAGTCGGCGGCGCGCAGCCTGCGGCATCTGGCCATCGATATTGCGTTTATCTCCGCCTCCTGCTGGGGGCCGCGCGGCCTGTTTACGCCGGATGAAGATAAAGTGATGGTCAAGCAGGCCGTCAGCGACGTCAGCAGTAAGCGGGTGCTGCTGAGTGACAGTTCGAAGTACAACAGGATTGCGACGTTTCTGGCGCTGCCGATGGAGACGTTTGATCAGGTGGTGACCGATAAAAAACTGGGCGAGGCGGCGCTGGCGCAGTTGAGTGCGGGAAGCTGGGAGCTGGTGCTGGCGGGTTAGATTTGCTGCCGGCGTGGCACGCGGCAGAAAGCCGGTGCGGCGGTGAGACTGTCGCCGCCCTCCCGGCATCAGGAAGGCGGCAACGTTAACGCAATCAGACTTCTTCGCTGAACTGCGGCACCGGATTACGGAAGCTGCGGGTGACGAAGGCCAGATAGATCACGCCGATGGCGGCCCAGATCAGGCCCAGTTCCATGGAGCTCTCTTCCAGATTCACCCACAGTGCACCCACCGTCAGCGCGCCCAGCAGAGGCAGCAGCAGATACTGAACGTGATCTTTCAGCGTGCGGTTACGCTTCTCACGGATCCAGAACTGCGCAATGACGGACAGGTTAACAAAGGTAAACGCGACCAGTGCACCAAAGTTAATCAGCGCCGTGGCGGTTACCAGGTCGAAATTGATCGCCATCAGGGCAATCGCGCCGACCAGCAGGACATTGAGCGACGGGGTCCGCCATTTCGGATGAACATAACCGAAGAAACGCTCCGGGAATACACCATCGCGGCCCATCACATACATCAGACGCGATACGCCCGCGTGCGCCGCCATACCGGATGCCAGTACCGTGACCACCGAGAAGATCAGGATACCGACCTGCAGCGCTTTACCGGCCACAAACAGCATGATTTCAGGCTGTGAGGAGTCCGGATGCTGGAAGCGGGTGATGTCCGGGAAATAGAGCTGCAGGAAATAGGATGCCGCGATAAAGATCACACCGCCAATCAGCGCCGTCAGGAAAATGGCGCGTGGAATGGTGCGTTCTGCATCTTTCGTCTCTTCCGACAGCGAGCTGATGCCATCAAAGCCGAGGAACGAGAAGCAGAGTATTGTCGCACCGGTAATCATCGGCACCACATGGGCATTCTCAGACCAGAACGGACGGCTGCTCACCAGCGTGCCGGAACCTACGCCGCTTGCCACACCGTAGATCACCATGCCGGTGATCCCGACCATGACGACGACCTGCAGCACCACAATCACACTGTTAAAGTTGGCGACGGTTTTGATGCCCCTGAGGTTAGAGAGCGTCATGAAGCCCACCAGCAGCACCACAAAAATCCACGACGGAATACCCGGCACCAGCGATTCGAAATAGTTTTTCGCCAGCAGGATGTTGATCATCGGCATGAACAGGTAGTCCAGCAGGGATGACCAGCCAACCATAAAGCCGACGTGCGGACTGATCGCCTTCTGGGCATAGGTATAAGCGGAGCCCGCAGAGGGGAAGCGGCGTACCAGCTTACCGTAACTCACAGCAGTGAACAGAATCGCAATCAGCGCGAAAGCATAGGCGGTGGCGACGTGACCATCGGTCAGCCCGGACACGATACCAAAGGTATCGAACAGGGTCATAGGCTGCATGTAGGCTAAGCCCATCATGACGACCGGAAGTAACGTAAGGGTTTTTTTGAGTTGCGCACGCTGTGGTGCGGCGGAGGTATTAAGCGACATGCTTCAGTCCCCCATGTGCGACAACCTGGCTGGGCTGGGTCACAGGGCAACTGCGCATTAAGCGACAGGGAGTCAGGCTGGTGGTTGACACGGCGCCGTAGTCATCACGAAAACGCGTGCCAGCATTGGCTGGCAGAGTGTAAAACATCCCCATCTTTGTAATCCTCAATCTCACGCGTATGCGTGTTTTCAGTGTTTATCTATCCGGGTGCGTGCCCGGCCTCGGTTAAGTCAGCAAAAACGCTCTGTTAAAACTGGATGCAAAAAAAATAACCGGCGCTGAGAGCGACGGTTATCATCTGATTTTGCAGGCCGCGTATTCTGCCCTAACCCGAGGCAGGAATTCAAGCCGTCGGGGCATCTTATGCAAAAAAATTACGCCAGTTTGCACATAAAAGGTGCATCAGGCGTTTTTCAGCATCCAGTCGATTTCTGTCGCCGTTACCAGCCGCTCAAACTGCATCAGTTCATAGTTCTTGCAGCTGTGCCAGACGCTGGCAAAACGTTCGCCCAGCAGCTTCTGTAAAGGATAGCTGCTGTCGAACTCATACAGGGCATCGCTCTGACGAATCGGCAGCGCCAGCCCTTCGGCCTGGTGACCGTTGCCGGTGACCGGATGCGGCAACGGCAGCTGGGTATCCAGCCCGTGCAGCATCCCGGCAAGAATGGCCGAGACCACCAGATAGGGATTCGCATCCGCTCCCGCCACCCGGTACTCAATACGATGATTGTCGATGTCGCCACAGGGCACCCGCAGCGCAACGGTCCGGTTGTTGTGCCCCCACGATGCCTGTAACGGTACATAGGCATCGGGTACAAAGCGCCGGTAGGCGTTGACGTTGGGTGCCAGCAGCGCCATCGAGGCGGGCATCAGATCGATCATCCCGGCCAGCGCACGCTTCATCAGCGGGGAATCACTGCCGTCGTCGCAGGCGAAGGCGTTATGGTCGGCCGCATCCAGCATACTGATATGCACATGCATCCCGCTGCCCGCATACTCCTCATAAGGCTTCGCCATGAAGGTGGCGGTCATGCCGTGATTCTCCGCCACCTGACGAATCAGGCGCTTGAGCTGCACCGCATGGTCGCAGGCGCGCAGCACGTCGCGGGTGTGATGCAGGTTGATCTCAAACTGACCGGGCGACGCTTCCGCCAGCGCGCCATCGGCCGGAATTCCCTGCAGACGCGCCAGGTCGTCGATATCGCGCAGGACATCGGCAAAGTGGTCGAGGTTATCAACCGAGTAGACCTGGCTCTGCATATTGCGTTCATCACTGCCCGGCGAGCACGGCGGCTGAATAAAGCCTTCCGCATCGCGCTTTTTGTCCACCAGATAGAACTCCAGCTCTACCGCTACCACCGGAAACAGTCCGCGGTTACGCAGCTGTAGCCACAGCCGGTTCAGGACATTTCGGGGTTCAACGTCAAAGGGAGTGCCATCTTGGTTACACATGGTCAGCAGTAGTTGAGCAATGTGCTGAGGGTCTGATGCGGAGGGAACTAAGGTACCGGAAACGGGCAGGCAGAGGTTATCAGGTTCGCCCAGAGACTGGCCGAGGCCCGCTTCTTCCACCGTGTTGCCGAGGATATCCATCGCAAACACCGAAGCAGGGAAATAACACCCTTTTTCCAGTTTGGGCAGCGCAGAGACCGGAATGCGCTTGCCGCGGAACACACCATTCAAATCATTTAACAGGATATCGACATACTGCGTGTCAGGATGGCGCTCCAGCCAGGTTTTCACCTCAAGCTGGAACGCGCTGGTTCGTTTCTCTTCACTGTGAAGCGTGAAGTCTTCCACTTCTACCAGGTTAGTCATGATCTCA
>Ga0308161_1000140_pt1 | contig 186934 bp, 161 predicted proteins | sample PhyFR2_FD_201034 | JGI IMG/M metagenome (GOLD analysis project Ga0308161, IMG submission 201034) | Phyllosphere microbial communities from UC Gill Tract Community Farm, Albany, California, United States - DLSLF.R2 | ecosystem: Host-associated > Plants > Phyllosphere > Unclassified | place...
TTGCCTGGCGGCTTTAGCGCGGTGGTCCCACCTGACCCCATGCCGAACTCAGAAGTGAAACGCCGTAGCGCCGATGGTAGTGTGGGGCCTCCCCATGCGAGAGTAGGGAACTGCCAGGCATCAATTAAACAAACAAGCCTCATGCGAAAGCATGGGGCTTTTTTGTATATGTTGCATTCAGAATGGCGAATTAATCGTCAGGAAGACAGACGCGTAACCGATGCCCGTCAGGATCCAGTGCGACAAAAGTGCGACCAAATATGGCTGTAACGGGCCGCTGCTCAATTTCTACCCCCAGCTGCTGCCAGTTCTGATAGAGTTCCTCAACCTGCTTTTCGCTCTCAACTAAAAAACAGAGTTCGGTACGATGTCCGCTACCACCCGAAGTAAAGTCCTGCGCGTGGGTTGACCATAACCCCAGATTTAGCCCATTTTCGAAGGAGAAAGCCGAATAAGTTGGAAAGATGGCATCGGGTTCAATGCCAAACAGAGACTGATAAAACGCGCAGCTACGCAGCGGATCGGTGACATAAAGGATGATAAGGTTAGGTTGCATATTTGGTTATCCTGAGGGAAGTGGATAGCCAGCTTAATCGACCCTGGTGTCAAAAAGTGACAGCAGGGTGAGATGATATGCAAATACCCTTTAGAGCCGGACTGTTAGTGGATAACCTGCGACAGAAATGCGCGAGTACGTTCTGATTGCGGACGGGAAAAAAACTGCTGCGGAGGTGCTTCCTCGACTATCTCGCCACGATCCATAAAGATCACCCGGTCGGCAACGGTACGCGCAAAGCCCATCTCGTGGGTAACACACAGCATTGTCATGCCGTCTTCTGCCAGGCCAATCATCGTATCCAGCACTTCCTTCACCATTTCGGGATCGAGCGCCGAGGTGGGTTCATCAAACAGCATAATCTTAGGCTTCATGCACAGTGAACGGGCAATCGCCACACGTTGTTGCTGGCCACCTGAAAGCTGTCCGGGAAACTTGTGTGCATGCTCGGCAATGCGTACGCGTTGCAGATAGTGCATAGCCTGATCTTCCGCTTCCTTCTTCGGTGTTTTGCGCACCCAAATCGGTGCCAGCGTACAGTTTTGTAATACGGTGAGATGCGGGAACAGATTAAAATGCTGGAATACCATGCCCACCTCGGTACGCACACGCTCAATATTACGCAGATCATCATTCAGCACCGTCCCATCGACGACGATGCGCCCCTGCTGGTGCTCTTCCAGATGGTTAATACAACGAATCGTGGTGGATTTCCCTGAGCCGGAAGGGCCGCACAGCACGATACGCTCGCGCGGTTTGACCTTCAGGTTGATGTCTTTCAGTACATGAAACTGCCCGTACCACTTATTAACATTTTCGAGAGTAATCATCATCGCGTTGTCAGAATTCGTCATCGTCATTTTAAACCTCAGTGCGGTGTACGCCCGGTGTGAAAGCGCTTCTCCAGATGTTGGCTGTAGCGCGACATGCTGAAACAGAAAATCCAGTAAACCAGTGCAGCGAAAACATAGCCTTCAGTCGACATACCGAGCCAGGTCGGATCGACGGTTGCCTGTTGCACGCTACTGAAAAGGTCAAACAGACCAATAATGATCACCAGACTGGTATCTTTAAACAGTGCAATAATGGTATTCACCAGCCCCGGAATAACCATCTTCAACGCCTGTGGCAGGATCACCAGGCCCTGCGTTCTCCAGTAACCCAGCGCCAGTGATTCAGCCGCTTCGTACTGGCCTTTTGGCAGCGCCTGTAAGCCACCACGCACCACTTCAGCCACATAAGCTGACTGGAACAAAATTACCCCGACCAGTGCGCGCACCAGTTTGTCGATACTGGTACCTTCCGCCATAAACAACGGCAGCATGACCGAGGACATAAACAGCACGGTAATCAACGGTACACCGCGCCAGAACTCGATAAAGATTATCGATAGCGTGCGAACCACTGGCATACGCGAGCGACGGCCTAACGCCAGCAGAATTCCCAGCGGTAGCGCGCCGGCGATACCAATTGAAGCGATGATCAGCGTCAGGGTTAAGCCGCCCCACTGGCGGGTTTCGACACGCTCCAGACCAAACCAGCCACCGTACATCAGCAACCAGACAATGACTGGATAAGTCAGCGCCCAGACGGTGATATACCGGCCACGACGCGGTATGCTGCTGATAAACATCGGCACAATCGACAGCAAGCCAATCACCAGCGCCAGATTAATGCGCCAGCGCAACTCGTGCGGGTAGAGCCCATACATAAACTGGCCAAAGCGCGCGTGGATAAACACCCAGCACGCCCCCTCTTTGCTACAGTCGGCACGGGTAGTGCCGATCCAGTTTGCCTGAAAGATTAACCAGTTAAGCGCCGGGGGAAGTACGCTCCAGATCACCCACAGACAGAACAGCGTCAGCAGGGAGTTGGACCAGCTGGAGAACAGATTCTTTCTTGCCCAGCTCACCGCGCGCGAAAACGCATTGGTTGGTACGGGCGGTATTTCATGAGTGGTTACAGTCATAATGGCACCGTTTTCTTAACGCTCAACCAGGGCGATTTTGCGGTTATAGATATTCATCAATAGCGAAATAGACAAGCTGATGATCAGGTAGACCGCCATGGTGATGGCGATGGTTTCTATCGCCTGCCCGGTCTGGTTCAATACTGTTCCGGCAAACAACGACACCATATCCGGATAACCAATCGCTGCCGCCAGCGATGAGTTCTTGACGACATTAAGATACTGGCTGGTAAGCGGAGGAATAATCACCCGCATCGCCTGCGGAATGATCACCTGCCGCAGGGTGACCGGATTCGGTAGCCCCAGCGAACGTGCTGCTTCGTTCTGACCGTGTGGTACCGACTGAATGCCGGAGCGAATCACCTCAGCGATAAACGAAGAGGTATAAATCGACAGGGCGAGGGTTAACGCGGCCAGCTCTGGTATCAGTGCAAAACCACCGCGGAAGTTAAAGCCACGCAGTTCTGGCACATTCCAGTGTACCGCCGCGCCGAAAGCCAGATGAGCGCCCAACGGTAACAGAATCAGCATCGCCAGCGCAGCAGGCCAGCTACGACGCAACTGACCGGTTTTTAGCTGATGCTTACGGTTCAAAAGGAATAAACCGATGCTGCCGACAATGGCAATCAACAATGCGACCAGAAAAGGCTGGCTACCCGGCGCATATTCAGGCCAGGGCAGATAAAGACCGCGATTACTGACAAAGGCGAGATCGAAAGCGCTTAACGCCTGGCGCGGACCCGGTAAATTGCGCAGCACCGCAAAGTACCAGAAGAAGATCTGTAACAACGGTGGGATATTACGGAACGTTTCGATATAGATATTGGCGATTTTCCGTAACAGCCAGTTGTCAGACAAACGGGCTAAGCCGATAAAAAAACCAAGGAATGAAGCAAAGACAATACACAGCGCAGAGACCAGGAGCGTGTTGGTCAGGCCGACCAGAAACACCCGTGCGTAGGTGTCGCCATCTGAATAATCAATCAGATGTTGCACAATACCGAAACCAGCACTGCGTTCGAGGAAGCCAAAACCGGAGGTAATGCCGCGGTTGGACAGGTTAATCACGGTGTTGTGAATTAAATACCCCACAACCACCAGGACCGCGACAATCGCGATAATCTGATAGAGCCATGCGCGCACCGCAGGATTGCTGAATGAAAAATCCCTTTTGACGGTTGGGCGTTGAGACATGATGAACCTCAGCTACAAGAACTCTGGCCTGAGCACCGCGGGTGCGGTGCCCGGTAGACAGTGGGGATTAACGAACCGGTGGGGCGTACTGGATGCCGCCATCTTTCCAGAGAGCATTTTGACCGCGAGCAATTTTCAGCGCGCTGTCTTTCCCGACGTTACGATCAAAGCTTTCCTGATAATTGCCTACCTGTTTAATAATATTAAACGCCCACTTGTTATCGAGTTTCAAATCCTTACCGAAGTCACCCTCAGTACCTAACAGATGAGCCATATCTGGTGTGGTCGGTTTGGCTGCCATCTGATCAACGTTTTTCGATGAGACACCCATTTCTTCCGCATTCAACATGGCATTAAACGACCATTTAACGATGGTGAACCAGTCATCATCACCACGGCGTACTACCGGGCCAAGAGGCTCTTTCGAAATCACTTCCGGTAATACGATAAATTCGTCAGGTTTGCCCAGTTTGATACGCAGTGCATACAGTTGTGACTGGTCAGACGCCAGGGTATCGCAACGGCCGGTATCCAGTGCTTTAGCTGATTCATCAGAACGGTCGAAAGTGACCGGCAGATACTTCATTTTGTTGGCTTTAAAGTAGTCGGCCACATTCAGCTCGGTATCGGTGCCCGCCTGAATGCAAACGGTTGCGCCATCAAGCTCTTTAGCACTTTTTAGTCCGGCCTTGTTATGCGTCAGAAAGCCGATACCGTCGTAATAGTTGACGCCGGCAAACATAAAGCCCATGCCGCCATCGCGTGCTGAGGTCCAGGTGGTATTACGTGAAAGGATATCAACTTCGCCCGATTGCAAAGCGGTAAAGCGCTCTTTGGCGGTCAGCGGAGTGTATTTGACTTTACTGGCATCACCAAAGATTGCCGCAGCGGTAGCCCGGCAGATATCCACATCCAGACCAGTAAAATTGCCGCTGGCGTCAGCGTAAGAGAAGCCAGGCAAACCGTCACTGATACCGCACTGTACAAAACCTTTTTTCTTAATCGCATCCAGTGTGGCGCCAGCGTAAGCCTGACTGGTCGCTGCAAGCAGCGTGGCAGCGGCAACCAGAGTAGAAAGCATCATCTTATTCATAAAGCATCCTGTGTGATGTAGTGTTTTTTATGTGTTTAGTACATTTATAGGTCGTGCACTTTTCTTGTCTGCGGCGGTTAGCCATCCACCACTCTGCAAACGCAATGCCAAAGTTGCGGAATGCGGTATTTGCCAGAAAGAGATATTAATAACCTTGGGCAACTAGAAAGTTTGTCTAATATCCCGCACCAAAGAGAGGCAAAGCCAGACGGGGCGATCACAATTAGTGCAAAAATTTTCGCCAGATATCTGCATTGTGACCGGTAGCGCACTTACGCATGTCGGTTGCAGAATTGGCGTAAAAAAAAAGCCCGTCTGTTAAAACAAACGGGCTTTTCTTGGCGTGAGGGGATTATTAATAGAGCGAGGAGGCACCCGCTGGTCGGGTTTTAAAACGGCGGTGCAGCCACATATACTGGCTTGGCGCGCGCATAATTTCACGCTCAATCACTTTATTCATATAGGCGGCGGCGTGATGTTCATCTTCCAGCGGATAATCGCGTAGCTCAGGCTGAATCACCAGCTCATAACCGGTACCATTCTCTTTACGAATCAGTACCACGGTGACCATCGCAGGCTTGGCCATGCGGGCCAGCATATAAGTCCCGCTGGTGGTGGCCGCTTGTGGCACAGCAAACAGTGGGGCAAACACGCTGCCTTTCGGGCCGTAATCCTGATCTGGGGCAAACCACACAGCTTCGCCTTGCTTCAGGGCGCTGACCATACCGCGCAAATCGCGGCGGTTAATCATTGCTTTATTCGAGCGCATGCGACCTTTGGTCTGCACCCACTCCATCATTTTATTATTGTGCGGGCGATACATCGCCATCATTGGCTGGCAGATGCCCATGGCTCGGCCACCCAGCTCGAGAGACATGAAGTGCACACCGATAATCAGTGCGCCACGTTTGTTTTCTTGCGCCTTCTGCAGATTATGCAGGCCATTAACGGTAAACCAGCGTTTCACACGGGCATCTGGCCAGAACCAGGCCATACCGGTTTCCAGCAGACCCATGCCCAGCGATTCAAAATTGCTGACGATGCGCTGCTCAAGAATTTCCGGTTGCAGATCCGGGAAACAGAGTTCGAGGTTACGGCGGGTAATGCGCACGCGGCGCTTCAGGAAGCGCATTGAAGTGCGTCCCATCCAGGTACCGAGCTTTTCCAGTAACGGGAAAGGAAGCTGAACCAGCAGGAAAAGCAGACCCAGGCCTGCCCATGTCGACCAGTAACGCGGATGAAGCAGATCGCGAGAGAAGGCCGGTGGCGCTTTTGGTGCTTTCATTATTTTCTCTTTAGGCGTAAGTGGATGGTGTAACGCATAAAGAAATTAATCTATCGCGGTACATTGCATCAGACATCATTAATGACCAGAAGTTGGGGGCTTTGCTGAAACTTTACAATAAGTCAGAGAAGTCCGACTGCAGGCGGGTAGTACACCGTGCTCACTTTGACAGCGGCATCTTCATCCCAATGAACTGAAACTTAGTTAGTGTAACCTTATCAAAAACTTAGTTTAAAACCATCGGTGAGGATTATTATTGTACGCCTAAATTATTGTCTTTGATAGTAAAATTGCGAGATTGCAAGATGGTGATTACTGGTTTAAAACAGTGTTGCAATCGGGTTATCAAATGGAATTGTTATGTACAAGGAGAGTCGTTATGGCGTGGATTTATCAGCCTGCTGGCACGGCAGGTTTTCACATTTAGGGCGACAGGCTAAGGAGTGCTGGAGGTGATTTGGTGAGAAAATTCATATTGCTAACATGCCTGATTGTGTCTTTTTCGGTCAGCGCAAAGCAAGCAGATTGCCACTCCTGGCCAATGAATATAGCTGAGGGATGGTTAAAGAATGAGAATATTGTCGATATCACTCAGCTGGACAGGTCAAAAACTGAGATGAAACTGCTGGCGGCGCAAAAGAAAGCGGGCGGGATAACCACTGATATCTGGCACTTTATTTTCCATGACAAAAGCGGCAAAGCTTACGAAGTGATCACGCAAAGCGATGCAAATCTGGAGGAGTGTTCAGCCAGTGAAGTTAACATATTTCTGGTTGCCAGAAGCACGATAAACCACTGAGTCGCGGCCCATCTTTCAGCAAAAGAAAAAGGCGCTCCATCCTGAGATAAAAGCGCCTTTATTCAGACATTTAGCTGACTAAATCAGTTCATGCCGTATTTTTTCAGTTTCTTACGCAGCGTACCGCGGTTGATGCCCATCATCAGGGCTGCACGGGTCTGGTTGCCACGGGTATATTGCATCACCATGTCCAACAAAGGCTGCTCTACTTCAGCCAGTACCAGCTCATACAGATCATTCACATCTTGACCATTCAATTGAGCAAAATAGTTCTTCAGTGCCTGTTTGACCGAGTCACGCAGAGGTTTTTGGGTAACCTGATCCTGTGAGTTAACGGTAGAAACGGTCAGTACGTCAGAATTTACGCGTTGTTCGAACATAGTTCTGTCAGCTCTTTATTTCTGTTTACGCAAGTTTTTCGAAGTATGCCTCCAACGCCTCCAGCTGTTCGCTGGCATCCTCAATGGCGTTGAATGTGCGCCGAAACTGGTCGTTCGGGGCGTGCTCCTGGAGATACCAGGAGACGTGCTTCCGGGCAATACGGTATCCCTTGCGCTGACCGTAAAAGTCGTGCAGTTCCCGTAAGTGCCCGATGAGCAAGCGCTTAACTTCTGCCAGCGGCATCGGTGCCAGCAGCTCCCCAGTGTCCAGATAGTGCTGGATTTCCCGGAAGATCCACGGTCTTCCCTGAGCAGCACGGCCTATCATCAGGGCATCAGCCCCCGTATAGTCGAGTACTGCTCTGGCTTTGTGCGGGTCAGTAATGTCCCCATTCGCGATAACCGGAATGGAAACGTTCTGCTTAACTGTCCGAATGCTGTCATATTCAGCGTCACCGTTGAACAAACAGGCGCGTGTGCGTCCATGTATTGTCAGGGCCTGAATACCACAGCGTTCAGCCAATTGGGCAATCTCTACGCAGTTGCGATTGTCTGTATCCCAGCCGGTGCGAATCTTTAAGGTCACCGGTACGTCAACTGCATTGACCACCGCAGAGAGGATAGACTTCACCAGCTCCGGGTGTTGCAGCAGTGCCGAACCTGCCATCTTGCGATTCACTTTTTTGGCCGGGCAGCCCATATTGATATCGATGATCTGCGCGCCAGATACAGCATTAAAACGCGCAGCTTGTGCCATCTCATCAGGGTCACATCCGGCAATTTGCACGGTGCGAATTCCGGGCTCGTCACTGTGTACCATACGCAAACGGGATTTATCGCTCGCCCAAACTTCCGGGTTAGACGATAACATCTCCGATACGGTCATTCCGGCCCCCATGTCATGACAGAGCGTCCTGAACGGCCTGTCAGTAATACCGGCCATCGGGGCTGCTATCAAACGATTACGAAGCTGGTGTTGTCCTATGCGCATGAAAAGAAGTGACCATATATGTTCGCAAGGCGGCGTATATTACGCATTTTTTAACGAAGATGAAAGGCCAAACTTTGAACAATCAGCTGTATTAGATCAGGTAAAACAGCATCAGAGGTTAGCAACCTAATATTTTACCTTTCTATACAAAGAGTTAAAAAATAACGCCGAAATTGTGTACAAAGATTTTTCTTTTTTTGTGAGCCAGTTAGCAATATAAATCACGTCATAAATGGCGGTTTACGTGATAACTGACGTGCGAAACGCGCCGCTACAGAGTTTCACCGATGTGAAAAGCGCAGCGGCGCAGAGGAGCCCGTTATCAGCGGCGGACGCCAGTAATCCGGCACCATTCCTCTTTTTCCGCGACCGGATCGAGGACAAACTTATCAGCATAGGCTTCACAGACGCTTTCAGCCTGGCTGGCCAGGACGCCGGAAAGACCAAGGTGTCCGCCATTTTTTGGCAGCACGCTAATCAACGGTGACAGCTCGCGTAACGGGCCGGCGAGGATATTGGCGACCACCACATCGGCAGACAGGTTTTCCGGCTGCTGATGCGGCAGGTAAAGCGACAGGCGTTCCGACACCCCGTTGCGTTCAGCGTTATCGCGGCTGGCCTGAATCGCCTGAGGATCGATATCGATGCCAATTGCCTGTGCCGCGCCCAGCTTCAGTGCTGCAATCGCCAGAATGCCGGAGCCACAGCCGAAGTCGATCACGGTTTTACCCTGCAAATCGAGGCCATCGAGCCACGCCAGGCACAGTGCAGTAGTCGGATGTGTGCCGGTACCAAACGCCAGGCCAGGATCGAGCATGACATTCACTGCGGACGGATCGGGCACATCGCGCCAGCTTGGACAGATCCACAGACGCTGGCCGAAACGCATGGGATGGAAATTATCCATCCACTCGCGTTCCCAGTCTTTGTCTTCGATCTGTTCGATCTTATGGTGAAAGTCTTCGCCCAGCAGCGGATGGAATTGCAGACCGGCAACCACCTCATTCATTTCGGTTTCAGCATCAAACAGGCCGATGACATCGGTGTCGCCCCACAGACGCGTTTCGCCCGGCAGCGGTTCAAACACCGGGTTGTCATGCGTATCCTGAAAGGTGACGGATACCGCGCCATGTTCAATCAGCGCATCGCCCAGCTCTTCGGCATGAGCACCAGTGGTGTTGATCTTAATTTGTATCCAGGGCATAGCGATTCTCTTACTCAAATAGGGTTGATGCGTCATCAGGCTGTGGTGCCGGACGACCAAACAGATTGCCGATCAAAAAGGCGATCAGGCTAAGCAGCAGGGCAGGAACAATCGGATGAAAGCCCAGCAGCTGAATATCAAAACTGGCTAACAGCGTATAGATGGCGGCACCGACCATCATCCCGCTCAGCGCGCCTGCGGCATTGGCTTTCTCCCAGTACAGCCCCAGCACCAGTGGCCAGAGGAATACCGCTTCCAGTCCACCAAAGGCCAGCAGATTAAGCCAGATAATCATATCGGGCGGATTCCACGCTGCCAGCAGTAATAATAACCCAAGCACCAGCGTTATCATGCCGGACATGCGCTTCAACAGCGCTTCATTCTTGATCTGATGCGGACGCAGACGCAGATAGAGATCTTTAACGATCGTTGCAGACGATTGTAGCAGCTGGGCATTGATCGTTGACATGATCGCCGCCATCGGCGCAGCAAGAAAGATCCCGGCGGCGAACGGCGGCAGCACGGTGATCATCAGCGTTGGGATCACCTGATCGGGTATTTTCAGATCCGGCAATACCGCGCGGCCAAGCACTCCTGCCAGATGCATACCCGCCATCAGAATCATCACCACAATGGTGCCGATAATAATGCCACGATGCACCGCCTTGCTGTCTTTATACGAGATACAGCGTACCGCAGTATGTGGCAGGCCAATCACGCCAAAGCACACCAGAATTGAGAATGAGGCAAGGAAGGTTGGGCTGATAATCTGATCGACCCCCTGAGGTGACAGCAGCTGAGGATCGATCTGCTGCAACTTATCAACCGCCGCATGCATGCCACCGGCAGCGTGAATCACCGCAAACAGCAACAGGAAAGTGCCTGCCAGCATCACCAGTCCCTGCATCGCATCATTCAGCACGCTGGCGCGGAAGCCGCCAAACGCGGTATACAGCGCGATAGTCAGGCCGAAGATCAGCAAACCGGTATCGTAGGGAATGCCCGCAGCGGTTTCCAGCAGGCGCGCGCCGCCGATAAACTGCACCGTCATCGCACCGATAAATGCCACTAACAGACTGAGACTGGCGAACCATACCAGTAACGAGCTGCCGTAGCGGGCGTACAGCATGTCATTCAGCGTCACCGCATTGTAGCGGCGCGCCAGAATAGCGAACTTTTTGCCCAGCACGCCGAGCGACAGCCACACTGCCGGTACCTGCACCATCGCCAGCAGCACCCATCCCAGTCCATATTTATAGGCTGCACCGGGGCCGCCAATAAACGAGCTGGCGCTGATATAGGTGGTGGTGAGCGTCATAGCTAATACAAAGCCGCCCATCGAGCGACTGCCAAGAAAGTATTCGTTCAGGAAGTTGCCTTCAGAGCGTTTGCGCACGGCATAAACCGATAAACCGGCAACCAGCAACAAATAGCCCAGCAGGGGCAGAAGTACTTCAATTTCCACGATGATCCTCCAGCGAAATATCGCGGAAAACGACGCGAACCATTAACCAGCAGAGAAAAATAAACAGTAACGGCACAAACAGGCAGGAGAGTTCAAACCAGCGTGGCAGACCGGTAAAACCGATCTCATTGCCAGCCAACCAGGCGCTTAATGCCCATGCGGCAAGATAGGCGACTGCCAGAGCAACTGACCAGCGTGCTTCTTTATGTGCCTGCACAAAACGTGCATCCATAAGTCTACCTCAACGGATAAACCAGCAAAAATTCTGCAAGAAAAAGGCCGGTTAAACCGGCCTTTACGACAAAACTGGTGACGACAGAACGGTTAGTCCTGCAGGCCTAGTTTTTTCTCCAGATAGTGGATATTGGTTCCACCTTGCTGGAAGTTCTCGTCGGACATGATTTTCATCTGCAGTTCGACGTTAGTTTTAATGCCGTCGATAATCAGCTCAGCCAGCGCATTCTTCATACGCGCAATCGCCACATCACGGTTTTCACCGTAAGTGATCAGCTTACCAATCATTGAGTCATAATACGGCGGTACAGTATAACCGGCGTAAATATGTGATTCCCAGCGCACACCAAAACCGCCTGGTGCGTGGAAACGGGTAATTTTACCCGGACTCGGCAGGAAGGAGTTTGGATCTTCGGCGTTGATTCGGCATTCCACCGCATGACCGCGAATAACCACTTCTTCTTGCTTGATGGACAGCGGCTGGCCAGCAGCAATACGCAGCTGCTCTTTGATCAGGTCGACGCCGGTAATCATTTCGGTAACCGGATGTTCAACCTGAATACGGGTGTTCATTTCGATGAAATAGAACTCGCCGTTTTCATACAGGAACTCGAAAGTCCCCGCGCCGCGATAGCCGATTTCGATACAGGCTTTGGCACAACGATCGCCGATAAAACGACGCATTTCGCTGGTGATACCTGGTGCTGGTGCTTCTTCAACCACTTTCTGGTGACGGCGCTGCATTGAACAGTCACGCTCACCCAGATAGATCGCATTGCCCTGGCCGTCGGCCAGCACCTGGATCTCAATGTGGCGAGGATTCTCCAGATACTTCTCCATATAGACCATATCGTTGTTGAAAGCGGCTTTCGCTTCCGCACGGGTCATATTGATGGATTGTTCCAGATCTTTTTCCTGACGCACCACGCGCATACCACGACCACCGCCGCCGCCAGAGGCTTTGATGATTACCGGGTAACCGATACGCTTACCGAAGGCACGGTTTTTGTCCATGTCGTCACCCAGCGGGCCGTCAGACCCCGGTACGCACGGTACACCGGCTTTCTTCATCGCATTGATCGCTGAAACTTTATCGCCCATCAGACGGATAGTTTCAGCTTTCGGGCCGATAAAGATAAAGCCAGAACGTTCGACCTGCTCAGCAAAGTCAGCATTCTCGGACAGGAAGCCGTAACCCGGGTGAATCGCTACCGCGCCAGTAATTTCAGCGGCAGAGATCAGCGCAGGGATGTTCAGATAGCTTTTGACCGACTGGGCCGGACCGATACACACGGTTTCGTCGGCCAGCAGGACGTGTTTCAGATCGCGATCCGCGCTGGAGTGCACCGCCACAGTCTTGATGCCCAGTTCTTTACAGGCACGCAGAATGCGCAGCGCGATCTCACCACGGTTTGCAATTACAATTTTATCCAGCATGGTTGGCCTCGTTATTCGATGACTACCAGCGGCTCGTCAAACTCAACTGGCTGACCGCTTTCGACCAGAATCGCTTTCACAACGCCGGATTTATCGGCTTCGATCTGGTTCATCATTTTCATTGCTTCAACGATGCACAGGGTGTCGCCTGCATTCACTTTCTGGCCCACTTCCACAAACGCTTTCGCATCCGGGCTTGGGGTACGGTAGAAAGTACCGACCATTGGGGAACGTACGATATGGCCACTGATCTCAGCGCTTGCCGGTGCTTCCATTGCCGGAGTGGTCGCTGGTGCTACCGCGTTAGCCAGAGCGGGCTGCTGTTGCTGCATAGCCGGTACTGCGTAAGCCTGCTGCATCATTGGGTAGCCCATGTTTGCAGGGGAACGGCTGATACGAACTGACTCTTCACCTTCAGAGATTTCCAGTTCAGCGATGCCTGATTCTTCAACCAGTTCGATCAGTTTTTTAATCTTACGAATATCCATGAGTGTGGTTCCGTACTCTGTTTAATTAGAATGTGACAGGCGTTTTACTGCCGTTTGTAAAGCCCAGGAATAACCGTCGACGCCAAGTCCACAGATCACGCCCGCAGAAATATCAGAGAGATATGAATGGTGGCGAAAAGGCTCACGGGCATGCACATTGGAGAGATGCACTTCGATAAACGGAATGCTCACTGCCAGTAACGCGTCGCGAATCGCCACGCTGGTATGAGTGAATGCCGCCGGGTTAATGACGATATAATCGACATCGCCTTTTGCCTGATGAATGCGATCAATTAACGCATGTTCAGCATTGGACTGGAGATGGCTGAGTTTAACCTTCAGCGCGTCAGCTTGTGAGGTCAGATCACTGACAATCTCGGCTAATGTGGTCTTACCGTACTTCTCAGGCTCACGTGTGCCCAGCAAATTGAGGTTGGGACCGTTCAAAAGCAGAATATGAAAGTTGACTGCCATCTTGCTGCTATCTCCTGCAATAATTGAGGCAACGCGTAAAATACCTTGTGAAAATCCATTTGTCACCCTTCAGGGTGAAAATTGGCATCACATTGCCTGCAAAGGCGGGCATTATATCGATTTCGTTGCAATTAGCAGCTAAATACTGGTCTTATCAGCGAAGATTATCAACCGCGAGCCGGTAATGGCAGGCGGTTGTCTACAGGATATGCGGGCTGGAACACACTCTGAAGGACTATTTGGGCAGCCACTTAGCAAACTTTTTGTATCGCCATGCCAGCAAGATCACCGCAATCATGGCGTAAATTACCGGTTGTGGCGACAAAATCTTCACCGACCAAAGATAGTGAATCGGCGCGAGGATCGCCACCAGATAGACGAAATTATGCAATGTTTGCCAGTGACGGCCCAGCGCACGTTGGGCTTTCTGCAATGAGGTCAGCGTCAGTGCCAGCAGTAGCAACCAGCTAATCATCCCCAGCCACAGGTAAGGGCGGGTCACCAGCTCCTGGCCCAGAAGACGCAGATTACTGATCCCCAACTCCAGTAGCGAATAACTGATTAAATGTAATGTGGCCCAGGCAAAACACCATAAACCGAGCAGTCGGCGGGTGCGAATTAGCAGCGGTTGTTTGGCGTAACGCGCCAGTGGCGTGACCACCAGCGTCGCCAGCAGCAGTTTCAGCGCCATGCGGCCGGTAAAATGCTGGATATCTTTCGCCGGATCAGCGCTGAACCACCCCTGATCAACCGAAAGTATCAGCCACAGCAGCGGCAGAAAAGCCGCCAGGTGCAGCACGACCTTTAGCGCGGTAATCTGTTTTAACGTCAGGCGCACTCAGTAGTTCTCCCGCAAATCCAGCCCGCGATAGAGCGAGGCCACCTGCTCAGCATAGCCGTTAAACAGCAGTGTCGGCTGACGTTTAACATCCAGAATGCCGCCAGAACCGATAAAGCGTTCGGTGGCCTGCGACCAGCGCGGATGGTCAACATGAGGGTTCACATTGGCATAAAAGCCGTACTCATCCGGGCCTGCCTGGTTCCAGGTGGTCGGCGGGCGATCGCGGGTTAAACTGATATGCACAATCGACTTGATACCTTTAAAACCATACTTCCACGGCACCGTCAGGCGAATGGGCGCACCATTCTGCGGCGGCAACGCTTTACCGTACACCCCGGTGGTCAGCAGGGTAAGCGGGTTCATCGCTTCATCCAGCCGTAACCCTTCGACATAAGGATATTTCAGGCCGCCACCAATAAAGCGGTCTTGCTGGCCGGGCATCTGATCCGGGGCATAAACCGTTTCAAATGCGACAAAGCGCGCATTGCTGGTGGGTTCGGCGGCTTTCAGCAACTTGCCCAGCTCAAAACCCACCCACGGTACCACCATCGACCAGGCTTCCACGCAGCGCATACGGTAAATTCGCTGCTCAAGCGGAAAGCGCTTAAAGATATCATCCATATCCAGCGTCATCGGCTTGCCGACTTCGCCGTCGATACGGATTTTCCAGTCGCGGGTGTTCAGCGTACCGGCATTCGCCGCCGGATCGGCCTTATCGAGACCAAATTCGTAATAGTTGTTATAGCCGGTGACTTTATCTTCCGGCGTTAAGGTCAAATCGGCCTGCCAGGCTGCCGGCTTGCTGAAATCAAGTGGTTTACCGGAAGGCGCGGCGGGGCGATCGTTACCTTTAAACCACGACAGCAGGTCGGCGCGCGCCGTGCCCGGCAGCGTCAGGGCGGCGGCGCTCAGACCGAGTGTTTTAATAATATCGCGACGTCGCTGGTTAAAAACGCTTTCCGGCGTGACGTCGGCTTCAGTCAGTTTGTGTACAGGCTTCATCAGAATGCCCTCGTGGCAAGAGAAGAGACTGCAATCAGCATGGTGCAAGCGGGCTTAACTGGCGAGTTTTCACCGGAAAATGTGAAATTTCCTGGACGCGTTCCTTCGCGTCCAGTACCAGCTAACCTATTTTAACCAGCGTTCGACCGGTAACACGATTATCTAACAGACGCGCCGCCGCGTCGGCCGCGTCGGCCAGCGGTACTTCGCGGGTGGCCTGCTGATAAAAAGAGGCGGGCAGGATCTTCACCAGGCGTTTCCAGGCCTCGCTGCGGCGTGCGGCTGGCGTCATCACCGAATCCACTCCTTGCAGGCGCACATTACGCAGAATAAAAGGCATGACGGTGGTCGGCAGAGCAAAACCGCCTGCCAGGCCGCAGGCGGCGACCGTGCTGTTGTAGTTCATCTGCGCCAGCACGCTGGCCAGCACGCGATCGCCTGCGGTATCCACTGCGCCTGCCCAGCGCTGTTTTTCCAGCGGGCGGGTATCGTCGCTGAAGGCGCTACGCGGCAGAATCTCGCTGGCACCCAACTGACGCAGGTAATCATGGGTACTGTCGCGACCACTGACTGCCACCACGCGATAGCCCAGCGCACTGAGCAGCGCTATCGCGGTACTGCCGACGCCGCCGCTGGCGCCGGTCACCAGCACTTCTCCGCTTTCCGGGGTGACGCCGCCTTCTTCCAGCGCCATAACACACAGCATGGCGGTGAAACCGGCGGTGCCGATAATCATCGCTTTACGCGCGTCCATGCCTTCCGGCATCGCCACCAGCCAGTCGCCGTTTACCCGCGCCTGTTCTGCCAGCCCGCCCCAGTGATGCTCACCCACGCCCCAGCCGGTCAACAGTACCGCCTGACCAGTATGAAAACGTGGGTCTTCGCTGTGATGAACCGTACCGGCGAAATCAATGCCCGGCACCATCGGGAACTGGCGAATGATCTTTCCTTTACCGGTAATCGCCAGCGCATCTTTATAATTAATGCCGGACCAGCTGATATCCACCGTGACATTGCCCGCCGGCAATAAATCACTGGCGATGTTTTTTATTGCGGCGAGGGTTTTTCCCTCGGATTGTTCTAATAGCAATGCTTGCATAAGAATCTCCTGAAATAACGCGTCAACCTACTGAAATGTAGCTGGTGTCACTATACTCCCCTAAAAAGCGTGTTAACTGCTGCGGCGCAAACAAAAGCGCATTCGGTTATGTTATTTTCTATCGCTAAGCTGATTCTGATGATTCAGCGCTGCTCTTTAATCACTGTTATTAACCTTCTGATTGCCTGTTGCTTGGTTAATGGCGTTGTTTGTCACCGCAGTTAAAAGGCACAGGGATGCGATTAACGACCAAACTATCTGCGTTTATCACTTTGCTAAGTGTATTGGCGATGTTGCTGATGTTAGTGGGCTGCGCGTTCAGTTTCTTTTATCTCAGCTACCAGAAAGTCGGGCAGCGGGTGCAGACTATCGCCACCGAAATTGATCAGTCACTGCTGCACAGCAGTGCGGCGGAGCTGGAGCCATGGCTTCGTAAAATGATGCCGCCGCTGAATATCGAACGTATTGAGATTCACGACAACCTCAGCACTCTGCTGTCACTCAGCCGCCATCAACATCCCTTAATAGAAGATGAACCCAACCGCTTTCGTCAGTCGGACATCACGCTGATTAAACATCCGGAGCTAAAGGTGCGTGTCGTCTGGCTCGACCCTGCCAATACCTGGTTCCGCTCCTTTATTGGTACCTCAACGGTGATCGCGGTGGTCAGCGTGGCGATGATTATGATGATAATCCTGCTGCTCTCTCACCGCTGGCTCTATCGTCAGTTGAAAGGGATGGAGAGCCTCGAGTCCCGGGCGCAAAGAGTCATTCTTGGCGAGCGTGCCAGCATTGAGCGGGGTTCCGTACACGAATGGCCGCCCAAAGCCAGCAGCGCCATCGATCTGTTATTAAACGATCTACAGGAAGCCGGTGAACAGCGCATCCGCGTCGATACCCTGATCCGCGCCTTTGCCGCCCAGGATGCCAAAACCGGACTGCACAATCGGCTGTTCTTTGATAATCAGCTCGCCACGCTGCTGGAAGATGCCGAAGATGTTGGCGCGCACGGGGTGGTGATGATGATTCGCCTGCCCGATTTCGACACGCTGCGTGAAAGCAGTGCGCAGAATAGCCGCCAGGATTACCTGTTCGATCTGGTCAATATGCTGTCGACCTTTGTGATGCGCTATCCGGGCGCACTGCTGGCGCGCTATTTTCGCAGTGACTTTGCGGTGCTGTTGCCGCACCGCACCTTAAAAGATGCCGACAGCATCGCCAGCCAGCTGATCAATGCGGTGGATTCGCTGCCGCCGATGCGCATGCTGGATCGGGACGATATGATCCATATCGGTATCAGCGCCTGGCGCAGCGGCCAGACCACTCAGCAGGTGATGGAGAATGTGGAGCTGGCAACGCGTCACGCCACTCTGTTAGGGGGGAATAACTGGTCGGTGAGTGAAGGTAATATCAGTGAGGTGGGGCGCGGCAGTGTGAAATGGCGCACCCTGCTGGAACATACGCTGACCCTCGGCGGCCCCCGGCTGTATCAGAAACCGGCGGTGACCCGCGAAGGCAATGTTCATCACCGGGAAATGCTGACGCGCATTTTTGATGGTGAGAAAGAGTTACTGGCGGCTGAGTTTATGCCGCTGGTTCAGCAGATGGGGCTGGCAGAGAGCTACGACCGGTTGCTGGTGACGCGGATTATCACCTTACTCAGTGTCTGGCCGGAAGAAACGCTGGCGATACCGGTGACCGTCGACGCGTTATTGCAGCGTACTTTCCAGCGCTGGTTGCGCGATACCCTGTTGCAATGTACTAAATTACAAAGAAAACGTATTTTATTTGAACTTGCAGAAGCAGATGTGTGTCAACACATCAATCGACTGCAGCCAGTTTTCCATTTGCTACAAGGTTTTGGCTGTCGGATTGCCGTCAATCAGGCGGGATTAACGATGGTGAGTACCGCGTATCTTAAACAGTTTAAGGTGGAAATTATCAAGCTTCACCCTGGGCTGGTACGCGATATCGAACGTCGTACTGAGAATCAGCTTTTTGTACAAAGTTTGATCGAGGTATGCAAGGTGACACCCACGCGTGTTTTTGCCGCAGGTGTCAGGACGCGAGCCGAGTGGCAGACGTTGTCGGAACTGGGTGTGGCAGGTGGTCAGGGTGACTTTTTTGCTACCTCTCAACCGGTTAACAGCAACGTAAAAAAATATTCGCAAAGATATCGAGTTTAGTCTGCCGTTAACCTCGATTTCACGTAGAATAGCCGCGCGGTTGTGGTTCGAGGCGGCTTCGTCGGTGAACCGATGAAACCTAAAAATGTTAAATTTTATGTATGTTATGTCCGCTTGCCAGCCATAATTTTGAAAGCACAGTGCCTGATTTCAGGGCTACGGTTGTAATGTCGCTATTGCGGTTATGTCATGAGCAAGAAATTGCCTGACTTTTCACCGAACCAGAACGTTTTAGCGCCTTGTGGCTGCTTCGTGTGGTTGGTAAAGTAAGCGGATTTTATTTTCCGCCCCCAGCTTGCAGGATTATCCTTTAGTATGTTTAAAAAATTTCGTGGCATGTTTTCCAACGACTTGTCCATCGACCTGGGTACCGCCAATACCCTTATTTATGTGAAAGGACAGGGCATCGTTCTGAATGAGCCTTCTGTCGTTGCTATTCGTCAGGATCGCGCTGGCTCCCCAAAGAGCGTAGCGGCTGTCGGTCATGACGCAAAACAGATGCTGGGTCGTACGCCGGGTAACATCGCCGCAATTCGCCCAATGAAAGACGGCGTTATCGCTGACTTCTTCGTGACCGAAAAAATGCTGCAGCATTTTATCAAGCAGGTTCACAGCAACAGTTTTATGCGCCCCAGCCCACGTGTGCTGGTGTGTGTGCCGGTCGGCGCAACTCAGGTTGAACGCCGTGCCATCCGCGAATCTGCTCAGGGAGCAGGTGCACGCGAAGTTTTCCTGATTGAAGAGCCGATGGCTGCGGCAATCGGTGCCGGTCTGCCGGTTTCTGAAGCGACCGGTTCAATGGTCGTGGATATTGGTGGTGGTACCACCGAAGTGGCAGTGATCTCGTTGAATGGCGTGGTTTACTCCTCTTCTGTCCGTATCGGCGGTGACCGTTTCGACGAAGCCATCATTAATTATGTGCGTCGTAACTACGGTTCACTGATTGGTGAAGCGACGGCTGAACGTATCAAACACGGCATTGGCTCGGCTTATCCGGGTGACGAAGTGATTGAGATTGAAGTCCGTGGACGTAACCTGGCTGAGGGTGTGCCGCGTGGCTTTACACTCAACTCCAACGAAATTCTTGAAGCGCTGCAGGAGCCGTTAACCGGCATCGTCAGTGCGGTAATGGTTGCACTGGAACAGTGCCCGCCGGAGCTCGCTTCCGACATTTCCGAGCGCGGTATGGTGCTCACCGGAGGGGGCGCACTGCTGCGCAACCTCGATCGTCTGCTGATGGAAGAGACCGGTATTCCGGTCGTGGTCGCAGAAGATCCGCTGACCTGCGTCGCGCGCGGCGGGGGTAAAGCGCTGGAAATGATCGACATGCACGGCGGCGATTTGTTCAGCGAAGAATAATCTGCCAGGGGAGTGGTGGTCAGGCCATCACTCCCTTTTCTTGATGTCGAGGAATACGCTGCGTTTATGAAGCCGATTTTCAGCAGGGGCCCATCCCTGCAGCTGCGCCTTTTTTTGGCGGTTATCGTGGCAATTGGGGTTATCATTGCCGACAGTCGAGTGGGGTCGTTTACCCAGATTCGTACCTATATGGACACTGCTGTCAGTCCATTCTATTTCCTGGCCAACGGGCCACGTCAAATTCTGGACAACGTTTCTGAAACGTTGGCCTCCCGCCAGCAATTAGAGCTGGAAAATAAAGCACTGCATCGCGAACTCTTCCTGAAAAACAGTGAGCTGTTGATGCTTGGCCAGTTTAAGCAGGAGAACGCGCGTCTGCGTGAGCTGCTGGGCTCGCCACTGCGTCAGGATGAACATAAGATGGTCACTCAGGTGATCTCTACCGGTACCGATCCTTACACCGATCAGATGGTGATCGACAAAGGCAGCGTTAACGGGGTTTATGAAGGCCAGCCGGTTATCAGTGATAAAGGTGTTGTGGGTCAGGTGATTGCGGTGGGTAAAGTCACCAGTCGGGTGCTGCTGATTTGTGATGCCTCGCATGCGCTGCCGATTCAGGTACTGCGTAATGATATTCGCGTCATTGCCGCCGGTAATGGTTGTACCGAAGACTTGCAGCTGGAACATCTGCCCGGTAATACTGATATCCGCGTAGGCGATGTGCTGGTGACGTCCGGCCTGGGCGGCCGCTTCCCGGAAGGTTATCCGGTTGGCGTGGTGTCATCGGTCAAAGTGGATACCCAGCGCGCTTACACCGTAATTCAGGCGCGTCCGACTGCCGGGCTACAACGTCTGCGCTATCTGCTGTTGCTGTGGGGCGCGGATTCGCGTGGCGAAATGCCGATGGCACCGGATGAAGTGCACCGCGTTGCCAACGAGCGTCTGATGCAGATGATGCCGCAGGTGTTGCCGCCAGCCAGCGAGATGGGGCCACCGGCACCTGCCGCGCTCACTGCGCCGCCAGCCGCTGCGGGTACCGCCACTGCGCCCGCGACCAACAGTCAGCCTGTCGTGAGCGGCAGCGGACGCAACCCACCAGCAAGCCGGGGAGGCCAGCCTTGAGTAGCTATCGCAGCCATGGTCGTTGGGTTATCTGGCTCTCCTTTCTGGTGGCGCTGATACTGCAAATCATGCCCTGGCCGGATCAGTTCTATATGTTCCGGCCATCATGGCTGCTGCTGATTCTGATTTACTGGGTGCTGGCATTGCCGCATCGGGTTAATGTCGGGAGCGGGTTTTTGATGGGCGGCATTATGGATCTTATCTCCGGCTCCACGCTGGGCGTGCGTGCGCTGGCGCTGAGTATCATCGCCTACCTGGTTGCTTTTAAATTCCAGCTTTTCCGCAACCTGGCATTGTGGCAGCAAGCGTTAATGGTTATGGTTTTGTCACTGGCAATGGATGTCATTGTTTTCTGGGCTGAATTCTTAGTGATCAATGTCTCATTCCGACCAGAAATTTTCTGGAGCAGTGTCGTCGACGGTATTCTCTGGCCCTGGCTATTCTTATTGATGAGAAAGATTCGCCGTCAATTCGCTGTTCAATAAGGACAACTATGCTATCCCTGTATCTTGCTTCCGGTTCACCGCGCCGACGTGAACTGTTGACGCAGCTTGGCCTGCGTTTTGAACGGCTGTCGACTGAAGTTGAAGAGCGGCGGCGCGACGGTGAGGCTGCCGGACACTATGTGCAGCGTCTGGCGCGAGATAAAGCGCTGGCGGGTGTGGCGGTTGCCGAGCAGGATTTGCCGGTGCTCGGGGCCGATACTATTGTGGTGCTGAACGGCGAAGTGCTGGAAAAGCCTCAGGATCAACAGCATGCCCGCGAAATGCTGGCGAAGCTTTCGGGTGCCACCCATCAGGTGATGACCGCTGTAGCGCTGGCCGACCGCCAGCAGGTGATCGATTGTCTGGTCACCACTGACGTGACTTTCCGCATATTATCTGCGGAGGATATTGCCAGTTATGTCGCCAGCGGTGAACCGATGGATAAAGCTGGTGCCTATGGGATTCAGGGATTTGGCGGCAACTTTGTCAGAAAAATTAATGGCAGTTATCACGCAGTTGTTGGGCTACCTCTGGTTGAGACAGCAGAGCTGTTCAGCCACTTCCAGTCCCTGCGTGAACTGAGAGGACAACATGACGGCTGAATTGCTGGTTAACGTTACACCATCGGAAACGCGGGTTGCGTATATCGATGGTGGGATTCTGCAAGAGATTCATATCGAGCGCGAAGCGCGTCGCGGGATTGTCGGAAATATCTACAAGGGTCGCGTTAGCCGGGTATTACCGGGCATGCAGGCGGCTTTTGTCGATATTGGACTGGATAAAGCCGCATTTTTGCACGCTTCTGACATTATGCCGCATACCGAATGCGTTGCCGGTGAAGAGCAGAAAAATTTCAGCGTGCGCGATATCTCCGAGCTGGTGCGTCAGGGCCAGGATTTGATGGTGCAGGTGGTGAAAGATCCGCTGGGTACCAAAGGTGCGCGCCTGACTACCGATATTACCCTGCCGTCGCGCTACCTGGTGTTTATGCCTGGCGCTTCGCATGTTGGCGTTTCACAGCGCATTGAAAGTGAAACTGAGCGCGACCGCCTGAAAGCGGTGGTCTCGGCCTACTGCGACGAGCTGGGTGGCTATATTATCCGCACTGCGGCTGAAGGCGTCGGCGAAGATGAGCTGGCATCGGATGCGGCTTTCCTTAAGCGCTTATGGACAAAGGTCATCGAGCGGAAGAAGCGCAATCAGACGCGCTGCCGCCTGTATGGTGAAGTGGCCTTATCGCAACGCGTATTGCGCGACTTTGCCGGTGCGGCGCTTGATCGGGTGCGCATTGATTCACGTCTGACCTTCGAACATCTGGTGGAGTTCACCAGCGAATATATTCCGGAGATGACCGATAAGCTTGAGCTGTATACCGGCAAGCAACCGATCTTCGATCTGTATGATGTTGAAAACGAAATTCAGCGTTCGCTGGATCGCAAAGTGGAACTGAAATCGGGTGGCTACCTGATTATCGATCAGACCGAAGCGATGACCACCGTTGATATCAATACCGGCGCGTTTGTCGGCCATCGCAATCTTGATGAAACCATCTTCAATACCAATATCGAAGCGACGCAGGCGATAGCCCGCCAGCTGCGCTTACGTAATCTGGGCGGCATTATTATTATCGACTTTATCGATATGAATAATGAGGATCATCGTCGCCGCGTACTGCACTCGCTGGAAACCGCGATGAGCAAGGATCGGGTGAAAACCGGCATTAACGGCTTCTCTCAGCTTGGGCTGGTGGAGATGACGCGTAAGCGTACCCGTGAAAGTATCGAGCATGTGCTCTGTCGCGACTGCCCGGTGTGTAAAGGGCGCGGCACGTTAAAAACGGTCGAAACCGTCTGTTACGAGATCATGCGCGAGATCGTTCGCGTACATCACGCTTACGACTCCGATCGCTTCCTGGTGTATGTCTCGCCGGCAGTGGGGGAAGCGCTGAAGAGTGAAGAGTCTCACGCGCTGGCGGAAGTGGAAATTTTCGTCGGCAAACAGGTCAAAGTCCAGGTCGAACCGCTCTATACTCAGGAGCAGTTTGATGTGGTGATGATGTAAATGCTTATCCCTTGTAGAAGCGGCGTTATCGCCGCCCGTTGCATCAAGCCGTACCGCAGTTTACACAGATTTAAAACAAGGAGAGGTGAGTGAGGCAGTGGCCGAGGATCCTGTTATTAACAGGCGCAACATTGATCGTATTGGTTGCGCTGCTGGTCAGTGGCTTGCGATTAGTGATGCCGCATATGGACACCTATCGCGCCTCGATCCTCAACACCCTCTCATCTGCCAGCGGTTTACCGATTGACGCCAGTGCCTTGCACGGCAGCTGGCAAACCTTCGGCCCCACCCTGGATGTCAGAGACGTCAGTGTCAGCCTGAAAGATGGCGGGCAACTGAACATTGATCGGGTCACCCTGGCGCTGGACGTCTGGCAGTCGCTGCTGCACGCCCGCTGGCAGTTCCGCGATCTGACCTTCTGGCAGATGCACCTCACCACTAATACACCGCTGGTGTCCGGCGACAGTAACAGCAACAGCTTTAAAAGCGATAAGATCAGCGATCTGTTTTTACGCCAGTTCGACCACTTTGATCTGCGTGACAGCAGCATCAGTTTTCTGACGCCTTCCGGCCAGCGCGCTGAACTGGCTATCCCGAAACTCACCTGGCTTAACGAAAAAGCGCGCCATCGTGCCGAGGGCGAAGTGAGCCTCTCCAGTCTGACAGGCCAGCACGGTGTGGTGCAGGTGCGACTCGATCTTAATGATAATAATGGGTTACTTAACAACGGCCGCATCTGGATGCAGGCCGATGATGTTGATGTTAAACCCTGGCTCGGTCAGTGGATGCGCGATAACACCAGTCTGGATAGCGCCCGCTTTAGTCTGGCGGCCTGGGTTAGCCTGAAAGAGGGCAACGTGTATGACGGTGATATCTGGCTGAAACAGGGCGGCGCAACCTGGCAGGGCGACCAACGTGGGCATCGTCTGGATGTTGATAATGTCACCGCACACGTCACGCGGGTGAACAGCGGCTGGGCGATTAGGGTGCCGGAAACCAATCTGCAAACTGACGGCGGAGCCTGGCCGAAAGGGCAGTTCTCGCTGCTCTGGCAGCCGGAAAGCGGTTTGCTGCCGGGGCCGGATCACAGTGAAGAGCTGCGGGTGCGGGCAACCCAGTTAGATATTAAATACCTCGAACCACTGATACCGCTGTTCGCCAGGTTATCCCCCCAACTGCTGGAAAACTGGCGCACCATTCATCCGCGTGGGCAGATTGATGCGCTGGCGGTGGATGTGCCGCTCAAACAGCCGGAACGGACGCGTTTTCAGGCCCACTGGCAAAACCTGAGCTGGCAGCAGTGGCAGTTGTTGCCTGCCATGGAGCATTTTAACGGTTCTCTCTCCGGCGGTGTGGCGCATGGCAGGCTGCAACTGGATGTCGCCGATGCCCGGTTACCCTACGGTGATATGTTCCGCGCGCCGCTGGAGATTCAGCAGGCCACCGGTGCCATCGACTGGCACTACAGCGATCAGGGGCTGAGCTTAAGCGGCAAAGATCTGGACGTGAAAGCGCGTTCCCTGTGGGCGAAAGGCGATTTTAACTACAGTCAGCCGAAGGATCAGCCACCGCGCCTCGATATCCTTGCCGGGATTAATGTGACGGATGCCGGTGATGCCTGGCGCTATTTCCCGGAACCCTTGATGGGCAAGTCGCTGACCGACTATCTGAGCGGGGCGATTAAAGGCGGTCAGGTACAGAATGCGTCGCTGATTTTTGCCGGTAACCCGCAGAAGTTCCCATTTAAGCACAGTGACGGCATGTTCGAAGTGTGGGTACCGCTGCGCAATGCCCATTATGAGTTTGAACCCGGCTGGCCGACGCTGAATAACCTCGCTATCGACCTCGATTTCGTGAATGACGGACTGTGGATGAACGCGCCACAGGCGATGCTGGGTAAAGTGCAGGGCAAAAATGTTACCGCAGTGATCCCGGACTATCTGAAAGAGAAACTGATTATCGATGGTGATATTCGCGGTGCCGGACCTGACGTTCGCGACTATTTTAATCAGTCACCGTTGAAGTCGACGCTTGGCGCGGCGCTTGATGAGCTGCAGATTGGCGGCGATGTAAGTGGTCGCTTACATCTCGATATCCCGCTGGACGGTGAGCAGGTGCGTGCCAGCGGAGAAGTGGCGCTGAACAACAATACACTGCTGATTAAGCCACTGGAAAGCACGCTTAGCCAGCTTACCGGACGGTTCCGCTATGACAACGGCAATCTACAAAGCGATGAGATGAGCGCCAGCTGGTTTGGTCAGCCTGTTGGCGTCAATTTTAATACCGTTGAAGGTGATAAAGACTACCGGATTGGCGTTAACCTGAAAGGCAACTGGCAGCCGGCGAAAATCGATATATTGCCGGAGCCCATTGCTGACCAATTACAGGGCAGCGCGGCGTGGAATGGCAAAGTAGCGATTGTCCTGCCGCACGCTGGTGGCGCGAACTACGATATTAATATCGATGGCGACCTGAAAAATGTCAGTAGTCACTTACCCTCTCCACTGGATAAACGCTCGGGCAGCGCGTTGCCGCTTAACGTAACAGCTAAAGGGAATCTGAAAAGTTTCGATCTCAGTGGTGTTGTGGGTGAAAGCCATCGTTTTAACAGTCGCTGGTTACTGGGTAAGCAATTACGGGTTGATCGCGGCATCCTCGTCAACGACAGCAAAACCACGCCAGCCTTACCGGATACTTCCGGCATGGTATTAAATCTGCCGCCGCTGGATGGTGAAGCCTGGCTTGGATTGATGGCGGGCGGCGCTAAGGGACAGTCGGGCAGCGGCTATCTGCCGGGCAATATTATTTTGCGCACTCCGGCGTTGAATCTGGTGGGTCAGCAATGGCGTGACCTGGATGTCAGCATCAACCAGACGGTTTCCGGTGACACGCAAGTGAAGGCAACCGGGCACGAAATCCGTGGTTCGCTGGATATTGCACGTAACGCACCGTGGCGCGCGCATCTCAACTACCTTTATTACAATCCGCAGTTTGCCAGCAGCGAAAATGGCAGTGCGTCGCCGCTGCCCGCTGACAGTAGCGCGATCGATTTCAGCCGCTGGCCCGCGCTGGACGCGGTTTGTGACGAGTGCTGGATTCGCGGGCAGAAGTTTGGTCGTGTGCAGGCGATGCTGACGCCGAAAAACGATACCCTGACGTTGACCAACGGTTTGATCGACAGTGGCAGTGCGCGACTGACGGTTAACGGCGCATGGGTTAATCGGCCGGGCGAACAGCGTACTTCATTAAAAGGCCAGCTGAGCGGGCAGAAAATTAACGATGCCTCCAACTGGTTTGGCGTGAGTACGCCGCTGCGCGATGCGCCGTTTAATATCGACTATGACTTACACTGGCGTGCTGCGCCGTGGCAGCCAGCGCCTGAGAGTCTGAGCGGCGTGTTGAAAAGTCATTTTGGCAAAGGTGAAATTGCTGACGTGAGCACCGGTCGCGCCGGACAGCTGCTGCGACTGGTCAGTTTTGACGCCCTGCTGCGCAAACTGCGCCTCGATTTTAGTGACACCTTTAGTCAGGGATTCTGGTTTGACTCGATTAACGGCACCGCATGGATTGAAAATGGCGTAATGCGCACCGACAACCTGCTGGTGGATGGTCTTGAAGCGGATATTGCCATGCAGGGCAAGCTGGATTTGGTTAAACGCCAGATTGATATGCAAGCGGTGGTGGCACCGGAAATTTCCGCCACCGTCGGCGTGGCTGCCGCATTTGTGGTCAATCCGGTGGTGGGTGCGGCAGTATTTGCCGCCAGCAAGGTGCTCGGACCGCTGTGGAATAAGATTTCTGTCCTGCGTTATCACATCAGCGGGCCTATCGATAAGCCCGTAATCAACGAAGTGTTACGCAAGCCGCGTGAAAACAGCGCAAAGTGAATTTGACGGCGCTGGTGAATTACCGCAGGCTATAACTATATTGTCACACAACGAGTGAGAAACGATGAGTCTGAATCTGGTAAGTGAGCAGTTACTAACTGCTAACAACATTAATCATCAGGATCTATTTACCCTTTTAGGGCAGCTTTCAGAACGTCGACTGGATTACGCCGATCTCTATTTCCAATCCAGCTACCATGAATCCTGGGTGCTGGAAGACCGCATCATCAAAGATGGCTCGTATAACATTGACCAGGGTGTCGGCGTTCGGGCGATCAGCGGAGAGAAAACCGGCTTTGCTTACGCTGACCAGATCACCCTGAATGCGCTGACGCAAAGCGCCAATGCCGCGCGCAGCATCGTGCGTGAACAGGGCGACGGCAGAACCAAAACCCTCGGTGCGGTAGCGCATCGTCCGCTCTACCCGGCGCTTGATCCGTTACAGAGTCTGTCACGGGAAGAGAAAATCGCCCTGCTGCACCGCGTCGACAGCGCAGCGCGTGCTGCTGATAAGCGAGTGCAGGAAGTGACCGCCAGCCTGAGCGGCGTCTATGAACTGGTACTGGTGGCGGCTACTGATGGTACGCTGGCCACCGATGTTCGCCCACTGGTGCGCCTGTCTGTCAGTGTGCAGGTCGAAGATGACGGTAAGCGCGAGCGCGGTTCCGCTGGCGGCGGCGGTCGTAGCGGCTATGAATTCTTCCTCGCCGATGAAAATGGTGAAGTGCGTGCCGAAGCCTGGGCGCGTGAAGCGGTGCGCATGGCGCTGGTCAATCTCTCTGCTATCGCCGCGCCAGCCGGAACCATTCCGGTGGTGCTGGGTGCTGGCTGGCCTGGTGTGTTGCTGCATGAAGCGGTCGGTCACGGTCTGGAAGGTGATTTCAATCGTCGTGGCACGTCGGTGTTCAGCGGCCAGATGGGGCAGCTGGTGGCTTCAGAGCTGTGTACCGTGGTGGATGATGGCACCATTGATGGCCTGCGCGGTTCATTGGCTATTGATGATGAAGGCGTACCGGGCCAGTACAACGTGCTGATTGAAAACGGTATTCTCAAAGGCTATATGCAGGATAAGCTCAACGCGCGGCTGATGGGGGTTAATCCGACCGGTAATGGCCGTCGCGAATCTTATGCTCATTTGCCGATGCCGCGTATGACCAACACCTATATGCTGGCGGGTCAGTCGACGCCGCAGGATATTATCGAAAGCGTTGAGTATGGCCTGTATGCGCCGAACTTTGGCGGCGGCCAGGTGGATATCACTTCTGGCAAGTTTGTCTTCTCAACCTCTGAAGCTTATCTGATTGAGAATGGCAAAGTGACGAAGCCGGTGAAAGGCGCCACGCTGATCGGTTCCGGTATTGAAGCGATGCAGCAAATCTCGATGGTGGGTAATGACCTGGCGCTGGATAAAGGCGTGGGCGTTTGCGGTAAAGAAGGACAAAGCCTGCCGGTGGGAGTCGGCCAGCCAACGCTGAAACTGGATAAGCTGACGGTGGGCGGAACCGCCTGATATTGCAAACAGATACAACCCGTAGGGGAGGCGTTCTCGCCGCCCGTGCCGAGGTTTTTGCACGCTGCATACCTTTATGACGGGAGCCGAAAACGGCTCCCCTACAACAGATACAACCCGTAGGGGCGGCGTTCTCGCCGCCCGTGTCGAGGGTTTGCACCCGACATGCCATCAGGACGGGAGCTGAAAACGGCTCTCTTACAGCTTACGGTGCTCCTGATAAAGCGTTCCTACCTGTTCAAAATACTCCGTCAGATAATTAATACACACCTGAACCTTCAGCGGTAACTTATCTTTCTGGGTATACACCGCGTAAACCGGTCGCGGATCAGATTGATACTGGCTAAACAGTATTTCAACGTCTCCGGCATTAATCTCATCAATCACCCACATTAGTGGCACATAGGCGATTCCGGTGCCGGATTTCAGCCAGCGCGTCAGGGTTTGCGAATCATTAGTGACAAAGCGACCCTGCGGTGAAACACGGATAGCGGTGCCTTCCGGCGCGATTAGCTCAAAATCGTTATCCGGGCGAACGCTGTACTCCAGCCAGGAGAAGTTGCCGATATCCCCCGGCTTTTCCGGCGCGCCGTGCTGTGCGAGAAAGCTTTTCGCCGCGCACACCACCATCGGCATGGAACCGAGACGCTTTGAGAACAGGCTGGAATCCTGCAAGGCACCGACGCGGATCACCAGGTCAAGGCCATCGGCAATCAGATCCGGCGCCGGAATGCCGGTCACCAGATTAACCGTCAGACCGGGATATTCACGCAGCATTTCGGCGGTCATGGTCGCGAGGACGTTCTGCGCCATCGTCGATGAACTGCCAATTCTCAGTGTACCAATCGGCGTATTGTTAAAGGCATACAGCTGTTCATGCACCTCCTGCGCCTCAAACAACATGCGACGGCAGCCCTGAAAATAAATTTTCCCGGCTTCAGTCAGGCCGATGCTACGAGTACTGCGATTCAGCAGCTTAACCTGCAACTCATCTTCCAGTTTTGCCACGATCTGGCTGATTGAGGAGACACTCATTTGCAACTGACGCGCAGCGGCAGTAAATGAACCCAATTCAACCACTTTAGCGAAAACCGACATGCCTTTTAGTCTTTCCATTATTCACTCTGGCTTAAAAGTGATTTAGATCACAATATGTAGAAAACTTATAGTCATGCGCGTTACTATATAGCTGCCGGGTCACCGTCTGGTTACTCACCCCTTGCCAATAATGCTTAATGTTAATCTATCATTAAGTCACGGTTCTGATTTTCGTCTGACAGTTTACCTGTCGCCCGACCATCATCAACCTGTAACGTGTAGACACCTGAAATATCGGCGGCGCATTTTTTTGGCAAAACGGACCCACCCGGCACTGTATGCAAAAGGATAAGAGATGAGTGTGCTTCCGGTTATTGTCGTATTCGGGCTTTCGTTTCCGCCCATATTCTTTGAGATTATCGTCGCGCTGATGCTGTTCTGGCTGGTGCGTCGCGTGCTGATGCCCACAGGAATCTATGATTTAGTCTGGCATCCGGCACTGTTTAACACAGCGCTGTTTTGCTGCCTGTTTTATCTGGTATCCCGTCTGTTCGTCTGAGGTCATAGTGAAAGCTCTAATAAGAAAAATCGCCCGTTATGCGATCACCATACTGCTGGTTATCATCGCTGTGTTTGTTATCTTCCGCGCCTGGGTGTTCTACACCGAATCGCCGTGGACGCGTGATGCTAAATTTACCGCTGATGTGGTGGCGATTGCGCCTGACGTCACCGGGCTGATCACCGATGTGCGCGTGCATGACAACCAGCTGGTGAAGCAGGGTGATGTGCTGTTCACCATTGATATGCCGCGTTTCCAGAAAGCACTGGATGAGGCAGAAGCGGATGTCGCCTACTATCAGGCGCTGGTCAGTGAAAAACGCCGTGAAGCCGGACGCCGCAATCAGCTGGGCGTGTCGGCCATGTCGCGTGAAGCGATTGAACAGTCCAATAGCGATCTGCAAACCAGCGAGCATCAGCTGGCTAAAGCGCAGGCCACGCGCGATCTGGCACGACTCGATCTGGATCGTACCGTGATCCGTGCGCCATCCAATGGCTGGGTCACCAACCTTAACGTGTATAACGGTGAATTTATCACCCGTGGTTCAACCGCGGTGGCGCTGGTGAAACAGGATAGCTTCTATATTCTTGCCTATATGGAAGAGACCAAGCTGGAAGGGGTGCGTCCGGGCTACCGTGTAGAAATCACCCCGCTGGGCAGCAGCAAAGTGCTGCGCGGCACCGTCGACAGCGTCGCTGCGGGTGTTACCAACAGCAGCAGCACCGTTGACAGTAAAGGAATGGCGACCATCGACTCTAACCTTGAGTGGGTGCGTCTGGCACAGCGTGTGCCGGTGAAAATCCATCTGGATCAGCAGCCTGGCAATCTTTACCCTTCAGGCACCACCGCAACCGTGGTGGTGACCGGTGCAACAGATCGGAAAAACGAGCAACTACCGCCGCTGGCCAGGTTCTTGCAACGCTTGCGTGAGTTCGGCTAAGCGGAGGCAATATGGACGGTTTTACCTTAGAGCGGATGCGCTTTCCGCTCAAACTGACCTTCGCGGTAGTGATGGCGCTGTTTATCGGCTTTCACTTTAACCTCGAAACGCCACGCTGGGCGGTGATGACCGCCGGTATCGTCGCCGGTGGCACCGCCTTTGCCGCCGGAGGTGATCCGTTCTCCGGCGCGTTACGTCACCGTGGCTTACTGCGTATCATCGGCACCTTTATCGGCTGCATCGCGGCGCTGGTGATTATGATCAGCACCATCCGGGCGCCGGCATTAATGCTGATGCTGTGCTGCTTATGGGCGGGAGTCTGCGTCTGGCTGTCATCGCTGATTAAAGTTGAAAACTCCTATGCACTTGGCCTTGCCGGTTACACCGCGCTGATTATCATCGTCAGTGTGGATGCCCAGCCCAATGGCTCGGTGCTGCTGGCGCCGCAGTTCGCCATTGAGCGCTGCAGTGAGATTGTGATCGGCATTGTCTGTGCGATCGTCGCCGATCTGCTGTTTTCGCCACGATCGATCAAAAATAATATCGATCGCGAAATTGATTCGCTGCTGGTCGATCACTATAAGCTGCTGCAACTCTGTATCGCCCATGCGGATAAAGAGGATGTGGATAAGTCCTGGGCAGATCTGGTGCGTCGTACCAATGCCCTGAACGGGATGCGCAACCTGCTGATGATGGAATCGGCGCGCTGGAAGAATGTTAACCGGCGGCTGGTGGCGCTCCATACTTTATCGCTGAAGCTGATTACCCAGGCGGCGGAGACGTTTCTTATCCAGAACAGCCGACCGGAATACCTGCCGCCGCAGTATAAAGTGCTGTTTGAAAAACCGGTTAACAGCGTCAGCGATGTGCATAAGCGGATGAAGCTGATGCGCCGGGTGATCACCGCCAGCAGCAGTAAGCAGACGCCCATCACCGTCGCCAGCTGGGTGGGTAACGCCACGCGCTATCTACTGTTGCTGAAAGGTATTCACAGCAATAGCCGGATTAGCGGTACTGAGGAGGCGATCCTTGACGGTGAAGTGGTGATTAAAGCGAAATCCGCTGAAAGCCGTCATGCGATCATTAACGGTATCCGTACTTTTGTGGCGACGGCAGCAGGCTCGCTGTTCTGGCTGTATACCGGCTGGACATCGGGCAGCGGCTGTATGGTGATGCTGGCGGTGATTACCGCGCTGGCAATGCGCATGCCGAATCCGTTGATGATGGCGAAGGATTTCCTCTATGGTATGGCGGTGGCGATCCCATTGGGCGGTATCTACTTTATGTTTATCCTGCCCGCCACGCAGCAAAGTCTGTTGTTACTGTTGATCGCAATTGGCGCGCTGGCCTTTGTTGCCGGGATATTTATTCAGCGGCGACAGCTGGGTACGCTCGGTGCCTTTATCGGTACCCTGAATATTCTGGTGCTGGATAATCCGATGACCTTTCAGATTCACACCTTTATCGATGGCGCGTTGGGCCAGTGCATTGGGGCTTTTGTCGCGACAATGGTGATTCTGTTGATTCGTGATACCTCAAAGGCACGCATCGCCCGCACGCTGCTGAACCGCTTTATGTATGCGGCGGTGTCGGCGATGACCACCAACCAGGCGCGGCGCAATGAAAACCATCTGCCGGCACTGTATCAGCAGCTGTTTATGCTGCTGAATATGTTCCCCGGTGATATCGATAAGTATCGCCTGGCGCTGACGCTGATTATCGGTCACCAGCGCTTACGCAATGCGGATATCCCGATTAACGCCGAACTCTCGGCGTTCCATAAGCAGCTGCGCTATACCGCTGACCGGGTGATTGCCGCACACAGTGATGACAAGCGGCGTTACTACTTCCAGCGCCTGCTGCGTGAGTTTGATGAGTATCAGGAAAAGCTGGTGGCATATGATGCACCGACCACCGTCACCGAGCCGGTCAAACGTCTGGCCGATATGTTGAACAAATATCAGAACACACTGATTTCCGTGTAAATCTATGTCGGTGCCTGCGGGCACCGCTTATCCCCGCTTACATTTCTTCTGCCTGCCCGCGCCTGTTCAACAAAAACCCCGGAGTTTTGCCAACTATACTCTGTTAAACAGGATGGCAAATCTAACAGGAGAAACCCATGTCTTACTCATTCCTTAAAGATAACGACCTTTTTCAGACCGGCTACCTCGCTGATGGCCAGTGGCACGCGTTGAGCGAAAACTTTGATGTGCTAAACCCGGCGACCGGGGAAACTATTGCCAGCGTGGCAAAGGCCGGTAAGCGCGAAACCGAACAGGCGATTGCCGCCGCAGAGCAGGCATTTCCAGCCTGGCGGGCGAAAACGGCCAAAGAGCGCGCTGAAATCCTTTATCGCTGGTATCAGCTGATGATTGAGAATAAAAGCTGGCTGGGCAAACTGATGACGGCGGAGCAGGGTAAGCCACTTAAAGAAGCCGAAGGGGAAGTGGAGTATGCCGCCAGCTTTATTCAATGGTTTGCCGAGCAGGCGAAGCGCGTTAATGGTGAAATCATTCCTCCCGCCAAACCCGGCTCGCGGATTTATGCCACCCGCGAACCGATTGGTGTCGTCGCGGCGATTACCCCCTGGAACTTCCCGATGGCGATGCTGACGCGCAAGCTCGGCCCGGCACTGGCCGCAGGTTGTACCGGCATCATCAAACCGGCCAATAACACGCCGCTATCCGCTTTTGCGCTGCTGGCGCTGGCAAAAAAAGCCGGCGTGCCGGACGGGGTGCTGAACGCGGTCGCCGGTGATACTCAGGCGATTAGCGATGCGATTATGGCCAGCAAAGCGGTGCGGAAAATCTCGTTCACCGGTTCGACACAGGTCGGTAAGCTGCTGATGCGCAATGCCGCAGACACCATGAAAAAAGTGTCGATGGAGCTGGGCGGTAACGCGCCGTATATCGTGTTTGACGATGCTGATATTGATGCCGCAGTGAAGGGGGCAATAGCCAATAAATTCCGTAACGCCGGGCAGGTATGCGTCAGCGTCAACCGCTTCTATGTCCACAGCTCTGTCTACGACCGCTTTGTTAATCAGCTGGCAGACGAAGTGAAGCAGCTTAAAGTGGGTAATGGTGTGGATGATGGAGTAATCGTCGGGCCGTTAATTGAGAAGTCGGCGTTGGAGAAAGTGGAAGAGCACGTCAAAGACGCGGTGGCTCAGGGAGGACGTATCGTCGCCGGTGGCGCGCGTCATCAGCTGGGCGGCAACTTCTGGCAACCGACGGTGATTGCTGATGCGCATGAAGGAATGAAGCTGGCCAAAGAGGAGACTTTTGGCCCGGTAGCGGCCTGCTTCCGCTTTGATGACGAAGAGGATGTGATTCGTCGCGCCAACGACACTGAATTTGGCCTTGCGGCTTACTTCTATACCCAAAACCTGCAACGCGTATTCCGCGTATCGGCGGCGCTGGAAAGCGGTATGGTTGGGGTGAATGAGTGCGCGGTTTCCACCGAGCTGGCACCGTTCGGCGGCGTGAAAGAGTCAGGTCTTGGCCGTGAAGGGTCGGTGCTGGGCCTGGAGGAGTTCCTTGAAGTGAAGGCCCTGCATCTCGGTGGGCTGTGATCGTCCGGGCGGCTGATGCCGCCCGGTGTGGATTTACGGAGCGGCCAGCATGAAGAAAGAGAGCTTTGATTTTAATGAGATCGTCGATCAGGCCCATTTTTATCGGCAGTTCAGCGAGCGCTTTGGGATCGCCGATCGGCTAATCATCGATCTGGATAGTCTCTGGGATGCGGTGACTGCTTCGCTGCTGCCGTTACCGCTGGAGATAGAGTTTGTGCATCTCGGGGCCGGGCAGAAACGGCGCTATGGTGCGCTGATATTACTGTTTGATGAGGCTGAAGAAGAGCTTGAGGGTAAGCTCCGCTTCAATGTTCGGTAGGTATCGGATGGGAAGAACAGTGCAGTAGCAAAAAGGGCCCCGGCGTGCGGGGCCAAAGGGTTCGTCAGGTCGACGAGGAATTACTGGTAACACTTAGCAGTGACATGCCCGTTAACATCATCGCGTACTTCAGTCTCGCGTCAGACACTCTCACCTTATTCATTCCAGCAACCTGCGGATTTCAGGTCGTCAGTACGACGGCCGGGCGCATTTACTCAGCGCCCGTGCGAGCAATTTATTTATAGATTTCAGCGGTCGCGTGGTAGTTGCCGTTGTTATAAGCCTCAATCACACGGTACGAGCTGGCACCCTGTTGGTTGGCTTTTTCGGACAGTGCGTCACGAATGGTCATCGGTGAGCTGTCCAGACCGCTGACGGAAATGGTGCCCATTGATTGCAGGTTCTGGCTGGCAGCTTGTTGCTCAGTCACCAGGTCAGCAGCGCTGGCAGAAAAAGAGAGAACGGAAGCCAGACCTAATGCAGCAATAGCGATAGTGGTTTTCATGATACTTACTCCAGAAATAGGTTGTTTCGAGCAACCGAAAGGGGTGTACAGCCGTTTTTATTCTTGGGGTTGCCGTCGTTATTTAATGTCGTACTGCGAATGTGCTTATTTATACAGCTCAGCGGTCGCGTGGTAGTTGCCGTTGTTATAAGCCTCAATGACGCGATAAGCGCTGGCACCTTGCTTATCCGCTTTCTCTACCAGAGCCTGATGAATATCCATTGGTGAGCCGGCGATGCCGCTTACGCTGATGGTGCCAACAGACTGCAGATTTTGTGCCTGTTCTGCGGTAACGGATTCAGCTGCAAAAGCGCCGAATGACAGAGCAGAAAGTATGCCTAAGGTAGCGATAGTAGTTTTAACGTTCATGTTCATTTCCTCGTCGTCTATTTTTATCTTTTTGTTTAGTGTGATTGTCATCACGAAAATAATTATAGATCTAATCACGTAGGAAATTAATACCTTGCTAATAATGTTTTGTTGGGATTCTTTGCACGGGAATGACTTTTTAATAACCGATGGTTATAAAAAATGCTTATAATTTATACATGTCATGTTAATGTCATGTAAAAACAATAACCTACGTTACTTTAGCTATTTGTGCGTAAATTTGCAGTGGATCACGCTGGTTGTGGGGAAGATCGAGGAGAAAAGAGTGAGATTGATGTCTCTTTCTGGTGTTTTATCCCATATAAGCCGGGCGTAAAGCAACAAAAAAAAAGAGCCGATGGGAAATCGGCTCTAAGTAAATGTGATGATAACGCGCGTTAAGCGGCAGGTGATGCCGCATTTTCGTCGCTGCGCTTCAAAGTTCTTGTTCGAATAACATCAGGATCGCGTCATACAGTTGCTTGACGGTAAACGTGCGCGCCGGGGTAATAAAGATGGTGTCGTCACCGGCGATGGTGCCCAGAATACCCTCGGCTTTACCCAGTGAATCCAGCAGGCGGGCAATCAGCTGAGCCGCGCCAGGGCTGGTATGAATCACCACCAGCGCATCGTTATAATCGATATCCAGCACCAGGTTTTTCAATGGGCTGGTGGTAGTCGGCACACCCAGCTCGGCTGGCAGGCAGTAAACCATCTCCATTTTGGCATTGCGCGTGCGCACGGCGCCAAATTTGGTCAGCATGCGCGACACTTTGGACTGGTTGATATTGTCAAAACCCTCATCCTGCAGCGCCAGCACAATCTCGCCTTGAGAGCTAAACTTCTCTTCTTTTAATAAGGCTTTGAATGCCTTAATCAAATCTTCTTGTTTTGATGGGTTACGCATAGGCTACCGATATAGAAGAAAGTAAAACGGGATACCCGATGCCGGGCGATAAATTATTATGCATTTAAATGAATTATTATGCAAACCGCCTTGAGGCGTAAGTTGCGGAATTTTCAATGCGGGCGCGCATTCTACCAAATTTTCTTCGCGATGAAAAATCGTGTGGTAGCGCATAGCTATGAGATTGCAAGTGAACAGATTGTTATAAAATTGATGTTGTTCTGATAACCGCTAAAGGTGTAATGTAACCGCCGAATAATGTGTCTGCATGTTGTTACGATTGGCGTTAAACCTGTACGTAATACGGTCAGTCCCAGCGATTTGTGTTCGATTCAGTGCGACAGCACGCAAAACGATGACAACACCCTCGTCATTACCTCACAGGTTGGTTATGGTCGTAACCGGATGGATTTCCGGCACTTTTCTGCTCACAATAATAAGGAGTTTAGGATGAAAGTTGCAGTTCTCGGTGCAGCTGGCGGTATTGGCCAGGCTCTCGCACTTCTGCTTAAAACCCAGCTTCCGGCAGGTTCAGAACTCTCCCTGTACGACATCGCTCCGGTAACCCCAGGCGTTGCAGTCGATTTAAGCCACATCCCTACGGCAGTAAAAATCAAAGGTTTCAGCGGTGAAGATGCTACCCCGGCGCTGCAAGGTGCGGACGTGGTACTGATTTCCGCAGGCGTGGCGCGTAAGCCAGGTATGGATCGCTCCGACCTGTTTAACGTCAACGCCGGTATCGTGCGTAACCTGATTGAGCAAGTGGCGACTACTTGCCCGAAAGCACTGATCGGGATTATCACTAACCCGGTGAACACCACGGTGGCAATTGCGGCTGAAGTGCTGAAAAAAGCCGGTGTGTACGACAAGAACAAACTGTTTGGCGTGACCACGCTGGATATCATCCGCTCCAACACCTTTGTTGCTGAGCTGAAAGGCAAACAGCCTGAAGAGCTGAATGTGCCGGTTGTGGGTGGTCACTCTGGTGTGACTATCCTGCCACTGTTGTCACAGATCCCGGGCGTCAGCTTCAGCGAGCAGGAAGTGGCCGACCTGACGAAACGTATCCAGAATGCGGGTACTGAAGTGGTTGAAGCCAAAGCCGGTGGCGGATCGGCAACACTGTCGATGGGTCAGGCAGCGGCACGCTTCGGCCTGTCTCTGGTGCGTGCACTGAAAGGCGAAAGCAATGTGGTTGAGTGTGCTTATGTTGAAGGTGACGGCGAGCATGCGCGTTTCTTCTCTCAGCCACTGCTACTGGGCAAAAACGGCATTGAAGAGCGTAAGCCTGTCGGTACGCTGAGCGCGTTCGAGAAGCAGGCGCTGGAAGGCATGCTGGATACGCTGAAGAAAGATATTCAGCTGGGCGAAGAGTTCGTTAAATAAGTTTTCCGGAACTTATTTTGTAGGGGCGGCGGCTTTCGCCGCCCGTGCCGAGGGTTTGCACTCTGCATACCATCAGGGCGGGAGCCGATAACGGCTCCCCTACAGGCTCCAGAATTAATTTTCCTGCGGATATTCGAGAATGGTCACGGGCAGCGTCAGTTTCTGATCGTTGCGATTAACCTGTACTTCAATCACCGAACCAGGGCGAATTTCTGCCACCTGATCCATCGTCTCCTGCGCAGACACGGCAGCTTTACCGTTAACGCTGGTGATCACATCATTAGCCTGAATGCCGGCTTTCGCCGCCGGGCCACCTGGCGCGACTTCACTGACCACAATCCCCTGAATCCGATCAATACCGGCACCCTGACCATGTAACGGTGGCACTTCGCGCCCGGTGATGCCGATAAAGCCACGGATCACCCGTCCGTCACGAATCAGCTTATCCATAATTTTGGTCGCTAATGCGGTAGGAATCGCAAAGCCAATCCCTTCCGGCGTTTCACCATCGTTACTCTTATCGAACGAAAGCGTGTTAATGCCCATCAGCTCGCCGAGCGAGTTAATCAGCGCACCGCCGGAGTTACCGTGGTTAATTGAGGCGTCGGTTTGCAGGAAGTTCTGGCGGCCGGAAGGGCTAAGACCCACGCGTCCGGTGGCACTGATAATGCCCTGGGTGACGGTTTGTCCGAGGTTGTAAGGATTACCGATCGCCATCACGATATCACCGACGTGTGCCACACGTTTCGGGTTGATAGTAATGACCGGCAGGCTGGATGCGGTAATTTTTAATACCGCCAGGTCGGTCAGGCTGTCGGAGCCGACCAGCATTGCTTCAAAGAAACGCCCATCCTGCAAAGCGACGATAATTTGATCGGCATCGTTAATCACATGCCGGTTAGTCAGGATGTAACCTTTTTCGTTCATAATCACGCCAGAACCCAGCGTGGTGACGCCGTGATTTTGCGTGCCATTTGTCGCGCCGCGGTTATAGACGTTAACGACAGCGGGCACGGCGCGTCGCACGCCGGGATTGTAGCTTACCGGCGTCTGGTCGGCGCTGTTATCCGGCGCCGACATAAGATTACTGCCAATCCTCAGCGCTGGCATCGCTGCTAATAAAATACCTGCGACGATCAGGCCTAGAATTACCGAACGCAAAAGTTTAGGAAACATGGTGTTAAGTTGAGCCAGAATTAGACGAAAGGCAGAATAACATGAGTTACGCGGACACAACATGGTGTTGTGTCCGCGTCGTGATGTTAACGCAGCAGCAGGTAAATACTTTCCCCGCCGCGTACCACATTCAGTGCCACCAGCGGTGGTTTGGCTTCCAGAATCTTACGCAGTTCTGCCAGGTTGTGAACCGGCGCGCGGTTGACGCCGATAATCACATCATCTTTATGCAGACCAACCTGTTCCGCCGGGGTCGACTTGGCGACGTCATCAACTTTCACCCCTTTGGTGCCATCTTTCAGCTGACTGTCGCTCAGGGTTGCGCCCTGCAACGCCGGTGACAGCTGGGCGGCGCTGGCGCTACTCTGGGTACCACTTTCCAGCTTAACGGTCAGCGTCAACGGCTTGCCTTCGCGCAGCAGACCGATCTTCACCTCTTTACCTGGCGCGGTAGTACCAATTTTCACGCGCAGTTCGGCAAAACTGGTGATCGGTTTACCGTCAACGGCAGTAATGATATCGCCGGATTTAATGCCGGCAGTGGCGGCGGCGGATTTAGGCAGCACCTCGCTGACGAAGGCACCGCGCTGGGCATCAACCTTAAACGCTTTAGCCATATCCGCAGTCATTTCGGTTCCTTTGATTCCCAGCTGGCCGCGCTTCACTTCGCCAAACTCAATCAGCTGCTGCGCCAGGTTCATCGCCATATTGCCCGGAATAGCAAAGCCGATGCCGATATTGCCGCCGCTGGAGGCCAGAATCGCGGTATTGATGCCGATCAGTTCGCCATTCAGATTCACCAGCGCACCGCCAGAGTTACCGCGGTTAATCGCGGCATCGGTCTGAATAAAGTTTTCCAGCCCTTCAAGATTCAGCCCGCTGCGGCCCAGAGCGGAAATAATCCCCGAAGTGGCGGTTTGTCCGAGGCCAAACGGGTTGCCGATAGCCACGGCAAAATCACCCACTTTCAGCTGATCGGAGTCCGCGACTTTCACCTGCGTCAGGTTTTTTGCGCCGTTAATCTGAATCAGGGCAATATCGGTTTGCTCATCATGACCAATCAGTTTGGCGTCATATTCGTTGCCATCACTGAGCTGGACGTTAATTTTATCAGCACCATTAACCACATGATTATTTGTCAGCACATAGCCTTTTTCGGCGTTGATAATCACGCCGGATCCCAGCCCTTCAAATGGCTGCGGTTGTCCTTCGCGGGCGCCTCCCTGGCCGAAAAAGCGCTTCAGCGGCTCGGGAATGTCCTGTGACTGTGTCTGAGTTCCCTCAACATGCACGCTGACCACTGCCGGCAGTACTTTTTCCAGCATCGGTGCCAGGCTTGGCAGCGGTTGACCCTGAATCTGAGCAGGAAGTGCCGCCAGCGCCTGTGGAGCGAGGGTTAAGTTCATGCCAATACTTAATGCTAATGCGCTAAACAGGAATGATTTTTTTTTCATCGCTACGACGCTCTCGCTGCTAAAAAATTGAGGGGGAAATAGTTGTGGAGACTGAAAACTGTGACAGATAATTCGGAAAAGGGTTCGACGCTTTTTAGGTAATTAGGGGCGCCATTGCGCCCCTGAGAGTAAATTAATCGCGTTTGGCGGGTCCGCCACGCAGCAGGCCGGATGCGCCTTCAGAGTAGTCGCGCGGCATCTGCACCGGTGCCTGATCGTTATCCGCTTCTGCTTCAGTTAACTGATAAGCAAATGGGTTTTTCTCACCCGGCAGATTCGGCAGCAGGTCGTTCGAACCTTTCGCCATATGCTGATACAGCTGGCGATAATCACGCGCCATATTGTCCAGCAGCTCTGCACTCTGGGCAAAGTGACTGGTCAGTTCTTCACGATAATCCGACAGCTCGGCTTTGGTTTTTTCCAGCTCGTACTGCATGCTGCGTTGCTCACGCAATTTTCTGTTACCAAAACGCATGACAACTGCGCCGATAATAATTCCAACCACCAAACCAATAAGCGCGTATTCCCAGGTCATAATGACTCCCATGTTGTCTTCGTTGTTCCGTAGGGCCTATCAACTTAATAATAGCCACTATACCCGCTTATCGAATCGAAGTGGAATCCCGCGGCAGCTTCGCTTAGTGTAGAACGGCCTTTTTTTCGTCAACCGGCTGCGTGACAGACCACTTTTAGGGAATGTGATTTAACAATGCAAACGACTTCTCCTCTGGCGCTTTATCAGCAGGCGCTGAATAACGGCGACTATCAACCCGACGATGTTCAGCGTGAAGCGATAACCCGTTTAGACGCTATCCAGCAGGCATTGATCGCCACACCTGCGGCGGCGGCTGCACCGTCCAGAGGTCTGCTTGGCAAGCTAAACCGGCTGATGGGCAAGGAGAAAATGGTGCCGCAGCAGCCGGTTCGCGGGCTGTATATGTGGGGCGGTGTGGGGCGCGGCAAAACCTGGTTAATGGATATGTTTTTTCGGGCTATTCCTGGCGACCGTAAGCTGCGTCTGCACTTTCATCGCTTTATGCTGCGGGTGCATCAGCAGCTGACCGAACTTCAGGGGCAGCCCGATCCGCTGGAAATTATCGCCGATCGCTTTAAGGCGCAGACCGATATTCTCTGCTTTGATGAGTTTTTCGTTTCCGATATCACCGATGCGATGTTGCTGGGAACCTTGATGGAAGCGCTGTTTGCTCGTGGTATCGCGCTGGTGGCGACCTCGAATATTCCGCCGGACGATCTTTATCGTAATGGCCTGCAACGCGCGCGTTTCCTGCCAGCGATTGAGCTGATTAAACGTCACTGCAATATTATGAACGTCGATGCCGGGATCGATTACCGTCTGCGCACCCTGACGTCGGCCCATTTGTGGATGCAGCCGCTGAATGACGAAACCACGCGCGAGATGGAGAGAATGTTTGTCGCGCTGGCCGGCGTGGCACGCGATGACGAGAAGCCGGTGCTGGAAATTAATCACCGGCCATTGCCGACGCTGGGAATGGCGGAAGGGGTGGTGGCGATGGATTTCCACACGCTGTGCGGTGAAGCGCGCAGTCAGCACGATTACATTGAATTATCGCGCCGTTTTCATAGCGTGCTGCTGTATAACGTGCCGGTGATGGTCAATCGCACTGAAGATCAGGCGCGCCGTTTTCTGGCGCTGGTGGATGAGTTTTACGAGCGTCACGTTAAGCTGGTGGTCGCTGCAGAAGCCTCACTGTTTGAAATTTATCAGGGCGAGCGGCTGAAATTTGAGTACCAGCGCTGTTTATCGCGTTTGCAGGAGATGCAGAGTGAAGAATATCTGCGTCTCGATCATTTGCCGTAACCGCTAAAAAACCCTGGGCGGAAGTGGATTTAATCGTAAAAAGGGGTCGCGCTTTGTGTGCGACTTCTCTATAATCTTGCGACCCCACGTTACGGCATTGGTTTTTTTTCCCAAAAACTTTTGCGTTCCAGTAACTCTATCCGAAGGGGTGGGCTTGCTGGTCAAGATGGTCGTGTGAGCCTCAACCGTTTATTCAAGCGTTTGGGATTTCACCAACGTGTAACTTAATTTGGGTAAGCTTTTAATGAAAACTTTTACAGCTAAACCAGAAACCGTAAAACGTGACTGGTACGTTGTTGACGCAACGGGCAAAACTTTAGGTCGCCTGGCGACTGAACTGGCTCTGCGCCTGCGCGGTAAGCACAAAGCGGAATACACTCCGCACGTTGATACTGGTGATTACATCATCGTTCTGAACGCTGAGAAAGTTGCTGTAACCGGCAACAAGCGTAGCGATAAGATTTATTACCATCACACCGGCCACATCGGTGGTATCAAGCAAGCGACCTTCGAAGAGATGATTGCTCGCCGTCCTGAGCGTGTGATTGAAATCGCGGTTAAAGGCATGCTGCCAAAGGGCCCGCTGGGTCGTGCTATGTACCGTAAACTGAAAGTTTACGCGGGCAACGAGCACAACCATGCGGCACAGCAACCGCAAGTTCTGGACATTTAATCGGGATTATAGGCAATGGCTGAGAATCAAAACTACGGCACTGGTCGCCGCAAAAGCTCTACCGCTCGCGTCTTTATCAAGCCGGGCAGTGGTAACATCGTTATCAACCAGCGTTCACTGGAACAGTACTTCGGTCGCGAAACTGCCCGCATGGTAGTTCGTCAGCCGCTGGAACTGATGGATGTGGTTGGTAAATTTGATCTGTACATCACCGTTAAAGGTGGTGGTATCTCTGGTCAGGCTGGTGCGATCCGTCACGGTATCACACGCGCTCTGATGGAGTACGACGAGTCCATGCGTGGCGAACTGCGTAAAGCAGGCTTCGTTACTCGTGATGCGCGTCAGGTTGAACGTAAGAAAGTCGGTCTGCGTAAAGCACGTCGTCGTCCACAGTTCTCCAAGCGTTAATTCGCCCTGTTTACAGAGCAAATTATCGAAAAACCCGGTGCTTGCGCCGGGTTTTTTATTGCCTGTAGCAAGTGTAATCTGTCGTTTTACCCTGCTGACTAGCATTTTCCCGCCAAATCTTCAACACTGCCCCCACAAGTCGCTTAAAATCTGGTAAACTGTCTGTCACTTTGCGCCCGTATGCCGGGTAGTTACGCATGATTATCCTGTCTGGATGCTGGATCTGCGCAACTTTTGGCTGCGAGGGGTTATATCAAGCAGGTTAGTCGCCGCGTGGTTGGCTATTCGCAGTAATTTTCTCGATAAACTTGGAGGTTTTCATGGCTGTCGCTGCCAACAAACGTTCGGTAATGACGCTGTTTTCTGGTCCGACTGACATTTTTAGCCATCAGGTACGTATCGTGCTGGCTGAGAAAGGTGTCAGTGTAGAGATCGAGCAGGTTGAAACGGATAATCTGCCGCAGGATCTGATTGACCTCAACCCGTATCGCACCGTGCCAACGCTGGTGGATCGCGAGCTGACGCTGTATGAATCCCGCATCATCATGGAATACCTTGATGAGCGTTTCCCGCATCCGCCATTAATGCCTGTGTACCCGGTTGCACGCGGTGAGAGCCGTCTGATGATGCACCGCGTCGAGCAGGACTGGTACAGCCTGATGCGTAAAGTTGAAAACGGCAACGCGCAGGAAGCTGACGCGGCACGTAAACAACTGCGTGAAGAGCTGCTGGCGATTGCACCGCTGTTCTCCCGTACGCCATTCTTTATGAGCGAAGAATTTAGCCTGGTTGACTGCTATCTGGCACCGCTGCTGTGGCGTTTACCGCAGATGGGTATCGAACTGATCGGCAGTGGCTCGAAAGAGCTGAAAGGCTATATGACGCGTGTGTTCGAGCGTGATTCCTTCCTGGCTTCCCTGACGGAAGCGGAACGCGAAATGCGCCTGCAAACGCGGGGCTAATCGGATGGAAATGTCTCAACTAACCGCACGTCGCCCTTATCTGCTGCGAGCGTTTTACGAGTGGCTGCTGGATAACCAGCTGACGCCGCATTTAGTCGTAGACATCAATCTGCCTGGCGTTATGGTGCCGCTGGAGTATGCCCGTGATGGACAGATCGTTCTGAACATTGCGCCGCGTGCCGTCGGTAACCTTGAGTTAGGCAATGATGACGTCCGCTTCAACGCCCGCTTTGGTGGCGTTCCTCGTCAGGTTACCGTACCGCTTAATGCGGTACTGGCAATCTACGCCCGTGAGAACGGTGCAGGCACTATGTTTGAGCCTGAGCCGGCCTATGAAGAGGGTGGCGAGCATAATTTCATGGCTGAGCAGAATGAATCAGAAACCGTGATGTCGGTCATTGATGGCGATCGTCCTGATAACAGTAGCGATGATGATGATAACCCTGATGACACGCCGCCACGCGGTGGTCGTCCGGCGCTTCGCGTCGTCAAATAAAAAACGGGCCTGATGGCCCGTTTTTTTATGCCCGCAGCGGCGTCACACACCCACCAGATACAGCGGCTGTTGTGAGTTATCGTCATTCTGGTTTTCAAATGTATGCAGAAAAAGGAACCAGGCCTTCGAAAGATCCTCTGTTGCGCGATCGGGATGCTTTTCCGCAAAATGTTCGCACATCAGGCCAAACAGCATTTCCGCATCGGTCATGATCAGGCGGCTGACCAGAAGATTACTGTTGAAAATCGGGATGAAAAGATTCGCATAGCGGTGGTTATCAACCGATTGAGGCTGATTTTCCTGTAGAAATTCTGTGGTAGCTGGAGAGGAGTAAAAGTCACGTTCTTCCTGGCTCCAGTCACCCTGCTCCTGTGCCATCACGAGATGAATGCGGCTTTGCAAACGCAGTAAAAAGGCCGGGCCGGAAAAGGTTTCCAGCGCCCAGGGAGTAGAGAGCCGGAGTTTACTCCAGGCGGCAAACTCCTGCGCGTTACGCGGATCGGCATTAATTCCCGCCAGGCGGATATCTGCATTGTCATCCTTCTCCGGCGCTGGCTGGGTCAGGAGCAAATCTTCATTTTGCTCGATGCTGAGCCGCAACGGCGGCGCGACGTTCCCGGTTTGATTGGTGGTAGGATCGCCGGTGCCAGCAGCAAGGATCAGGCGAATCGGCCAGTGTTGCCGGTGTGAGATAAAGCCCAGATCCTGAGACGAGGCTTTGGGTCGCAGCAGAACAATCTGTTCTGCACGCCGTGGTGTTTGCCAGTAGCGAAATGCCTGCTGACAGGTCTGTAGCCACAGGCCCGCACGCTGCTGCATCTTCTCTGCACGCCACAACAGGTCGGGCAATGTCAGCAACCGGTCTAAGAGCCGGGTTTCTTGCGGTATTTCTGTTGCCAGCGTGTGCAGTTGATCGAGCGCCCGTTGCCAGTCGTAGCTTGTCTGCACTAATCCGCTATCATCGCGGATGCATTGCCACGGCTGTTGAAAGAGATCAGCGGTGACATGCAGCTGTTGCTGGTAATAACTGAAAAAATAATTCTGTGCAAAGTGCTGTAATTGCAAGGGTAATAGCGCGCTGGCAGACAGGGTTCCTGAGTAAGGCTGTGTCTGAATAAATTTAACCACCGTGATGGCTTGTGTTATCAGGCTGCGGCTCTGATTAATCCACTCTTTAAGGCTATCGGAGCTATAACGCAGCTCATGCACCAGCTCAACCTGGTTCAGTAAGGCATGCAGCAGTCTCTTTTTATGCTCCAGTCTTAACAATGAGTTATCGCATTCTGACTGAGTAAAGAGAGGGTAATCACGCCACTCGAAGGGGCTCCACATCAGTTCACCGAGGGTAATGGGGGTGTCATGCAGACGCGCAAGTTTTTTTATAACCTGATATAAAATTTGACCACGCGAGCGGAAAATCAGCATGGCATCTTCCAGTTCGCTTAATGCCTGTTCGTGATCGCTAAAAGTGTTGGCAGCGCGATAAGGGACCACATTGAGTACGTTGTAAACCGTCGCGATCGCGGCCTGTCGGCTCCGCTGGTTAGCGGATAATACGGATGCAAGGCGTTGTTGTTCATCCGGCGCCAGCAAGGCCCGGTAATCCGATGTGTTCTGCTGCGCAACGATACTGACAATCGCGGCATCAAGCTGCTGCGGATCAGCCTGTGGCCACTGTTTTGGCAGTACCGGTGAGGGATGAAGTTGGCCATCGTCACCCAGTATTCGGTAACTCATTCGCTGGTTTTTTTCGTTAAAGATAAACACCATCCTGCCATCGCTGCGTTGCAATATGCGCGATGTTGGCACCATGGTGGTGGTATAGAGATCACCACTCTCCCAGTGCAGATAGCGGTTGGGAGCAAACACTCGCTTTTCAATCATTTTATCAGCATCTTGCGCTGATAATAGCTGCCAGCCTGGATGTTCAGTCAGTATCCATTGACCCTGGCGGGCGCTATCCAGCTGACTGGTTTCCAGCGAGAAATAGTTATCCTGTAGGGCTTCACTGTTATGCGGTGAAAAATGTAGCCGGTAGCCACCCCCGGCAAGTTCAGTTACCGTCACTGGTGTCGCCAGCTCCGCCCCGGCAGGGTAAAAATAGTCTTTCTGCTGACCGCCCTGACCATGGGTAAACACCTCCGAGAGTCCGCGATAGCGTAAAATTGATCCGGTGGGCGGTGTGATACCTTTTGTCATGGCACACTGTAGTCGCCATGCCAGCGGGATTGAATCATCGAAGAACTTGCTTGCGGAAATAGCCGCGCGGCGTAGCGCCTGCACATCCTCTCTCAGCCAGTCAAAAAAGGCTAAATCTGGCCAGATGCTGGCACTGGCCGCGTCATCCGGCAGTGGATACAATCTGTCCCGATTTTCTGCGGTGCTGGCATAAAGTTCGCGCTTGTTTCCGGTCTGCCAGCCGAGATAACAGAAGTGACTCACCGGATCCCACCAGAAGCCGGCGAAGCCGTTTTCGGGGAGGCTGGTGAAGCCGACAGTGCCACCTTCTGACCCTAATCTGGTTTCTCTTAAGGCGCGGGTTAGTGTTTGCCACTCGGTACTGGCCCCCATCAGTGTGGTAATAGCCTGACTGAAGTGGCTGACAGGATTCATCTTAGTGGACCCGTTATTAATGTGCTGTTGCCAGGTTTCGCTATCTGCATGGGCGGCAACGGTAGTGATATGTTCGGACTGTTCCCTGATGTAACTGTAATCATTGCTGCCGCTGCGGTCATAGAAAAACAGATGCTGACTAAGCCAGTCGGCCAGCGCATTTTTTGCCAGTGCAAACTCCTCTTCGTCGCGGGCCGCTATCAGCATGGCTAATTGTCTCTCTGTCTGCGACTGCATCCATTCAAATAATACTATCGCCGGATTCGTCACCGGCAGACCGCGTGACTGAGCGCTAACGCTCAAAGGCAGTCGGGTGGATTCAGTGAAATTATGTGAAGAATCAGAAAAGCCAAAACAGAGACGGGTCAGTTCTTGCTGTTCGGGTTGTGAAGACAACTGACGAAACAGCATTGGGACATACTGAGGATCGCTCAGCGGCAGCAATATGCCGGGCTGGCCAGGGCAGTGAAACGCCAGCCCGGCGACCTGAATATCACTGCTTTTGTCATTGCTGCGCAGATACCAACTGACCAGCAGATTGCCGTTAAATACGGCCTGGGTCAGACGTAAATTATTATTATCAGAGAGTTGATACAGGGCGTTAAGCAATAATTGTCGCTGTTTCTGCAAAGCGGTTGTCAGCAAGACCTGAAGCAGAGCCGCGTCAGCCAGACGGGCGGAGAAAGTGGCATGATTGATAAACCCTGCCAACCGCTGGCTACCTTCCAGGCAAGCAAGGATGTGTTGTTGCATCACCGCCGCTTCTTTTAGATTTGCGCCGATTGCCTGAAGTGCATCCGTGGCCTCGCTGCGATTTTCGCTATCGGGTCGACGGCCACTAAGCAAAGCGGTCTGCTGGATGGCGGTCTCATGCATAGAAAGCAGGCCAGCGTCATGCTGAGCAGCGAATGCCAGCATCAGTAAATTATCGACAGAAACGGTTTCTGGCTGTAGCTGGTGGGAAATAATCGCACCCAGACAAAGCCACTGGCAAGAAAGGCTGTGAAAAGCGGAGGTGGCCAGCAGCGGTTCAAGATTCTGCAAATATTTTGCGAAAGAGAGCAGATTGTTCAGCGTGGCGGAGAGGTATCGCTGAAGCGCCTGCTGCGTTTCTGCATCGCGGCGACTGAGCTTTGCTCCATATTTCTCGGTAATCTCAGTAATCTGCCCGGCAACGAAATTTTTTTGCGACAGACTCGCTAAGCTGAATGTTGGATCGGCGAAACTATTTTGTAAATGATGCAGGACAAACTGATAGAGTTTCGGCGCTTCCGGGGTGACGTGACAAAATATATCACTCAACAACTGCAGCAATACCGCATTATCCGTGCCGGTGAGTTGCGGTAAATAACGCTGTAATACACTGACCTGGTACTGGACGATATTGCCTTGCGCATCAATAACACTATTTATCAGCTTGATGGCATCACGCGGGACTGCACCCGACACCTGCGGATCGATATTCAGCAGATGGCTTTGCAGGCGTTGGTGAAAAGGGAGTGAGGCAAACCGCATAAAGCTGCTCAGCACCATATTGAGTTGTTGTTGATACAACATTTCATCATTGAAAATTACGCCGGATTTTAATACTGCCTGCATCTGTTTCGCCGGTAACGTTATACTCTCTTCCAGCAGCGGTATCTCCAGCGGAGCAACAGGCCAGTCGCGGTAAGTGCTGCGTGTCTCGCGCCGTTTGCGATTATGTGCCTCGGAGATAAACTCTTTATCCAGGAAGGTAAACCAGCTACCGCTATCCGTCTGATAGACATTGCAGAAATACAGTTTAGGGAAAAGAGAGCAACTGCTAATCAGCGATTTTTTGACATCATCGATAAATAATGGATTAACAACGTTATTACCGGTGAGCACCGCAATATTTCCTGCGGTCTTTTGTCGCTGTCGCCAGTAGTAGGCTAATTTCTCTGTCGCGAAGAGTAAAAAAGGAACAAGATTTTCATAGCGCATCTCCGGGAAAAGATAATCCTGTAGGGCCGCCAGCCATGCGGCCTGTGCCGGTTTATCAGACCACTGAGCTAAGGGGAAATTTGCCAGTGCTTTGGCACTGTATTCAACACGCGCAAATGAATGATAAATATCTGCAATATCCTGCGCTAAATGTAGCCAGTTGGCCGCGAAATCGGCGGGGGACGGGGGGGGAGCATCAGGATTTAGCTGGCGATATTCTTCATAGCGCAGAATAAATACTTCCATATTGGCACTGAACAGGATGGTATTTGCCAGATTCTTGTCGATAAGCTCTTTACAGTAATGGGCCAAATGATTGATAACAGCGAGATGGAATTTTTTTTGCATTGAAGAATAATTGTAACCAAACAGAGTGAATCTTTCCAGATTATAAGTTAAAGCCTGAAGTATCTGATCGGTATATTGTTGCTTCTCAGCAGGTTTTATCATCATTAGCTGCAGTTTCCCGATAATACTTTCATCCATGAGCAGATAATGAACCATAAATAGGTAGCTTAATTCTACACCCTGAATTTTACTGTTTAGTACCATCCTGATATTAATGATTGATTGATTAATTAAAATATTCTGTTCTGTATTAAGACCTTGAGGAGGAGAGGTGTAAGGCTTTTCCATGTAATCAGAATAATACTGATACAGCGTCTCTTCATTAATCGTGTTTTTATCATTATAATAATCTTGCTGAGCCATAAACATACTGGTGTAGCATCTTATCGGAATAGTTAACGAGATAAAGAAGAACATGGACATCTGGTTATAATCTTTCGGGATGCTTATCCCCTTTTTCTCAGCGCTGGCGATAATCGATTCCGGCATCGGATCAAGTAATGCGCTAAAGAACATCTGGTGAAAAAGTATCGGATTTGAATCGCACAGTTCAAAAATATTAAGAGCCAGACTGTCTTTTTGCATCAGGACTGAGAGGCAAGAGAAATTATACGGTTCGGGGAGTTGTGGGTCGTAATTATTCCGATCAACTAATTGAATAGCTTTGGGATTATTCCATGGCACTTGTAATCTGCTGTTTGTTTCACTGGTGTAACTTTTTTTGATCAGCATTTTTACCATATTCACACCCCATGGTTTATTCGCTGACAGAAGATTATCACCACCACGAAAGGAAAGGTAAGGGAAAGCGGCAAAAACCGGACTGGAGACGATGCCATTCATCGTTGTGTAAGCGTTACTGCGAATGACGGCGATTTCGTCGTCAAGCTTTTTCAGGTTGCTGATTTCCAGCTTTATTTCTGCGGCAAGCTGGTCGGCCTGCTTAACCGAGGAGGGCTGAGAACGTGCATAATCGATTTTTTTATTTAAGTTGGCAATTGCTGCTTCTTTTACCCAGCGTTTTGCATACATCTGTCTCAGTGAGTTTAGCAGTGAACTGATGGTTTTCTTTAAACCATAACTCATATAAAAATCTGCGGCACAGATTGCGAGCTGATAGAAAGGAACCAGTATTGAAGGCGGTGTGATATCTTCTCTGGAAATAATAATATCGCGAAAAAACGCATAGCAGTTATAAAAGGGTAACAACTCTACCAGCCGTTGCACATTTCCTTTAGCTGTTTCCTGTTCGGCAAGGGAGGGGTTATGTGCTTTTCCCTTGAGGTACACAAGAAATTTTCTTCGGTTCTCTGTTACCTCTTGTTTTAAAGCTTCTAAAGGGGAAATGTCTTTATCACCCAGGGGTCTTTCCTGATATGAAATACTCATATCGTCAGGGCTCGATAAGGTTTGGCAGAGTTTGGTTTTATAATAGTGGTAATGTTCGATGATAAAATTATCACCCTTATTCCAGTGACTCAGCGTGGTAGTGTTCGGCTCTTTAAGCTCATCGCAGACATTATTGAAAGGTTGATCATCCATAAAAATAAAGTTTTCATTCAGCGTGCTGTCGTCTAAATTATAAACTTGTTCTTTTTCAGTAATAGGTAATCTCCGCACCGGAAATTGTCTGGTATGTAACCGGCTGGATTCAATGTTGATAATGTAGTAACGTTTTTCTTTTTTTTCACTATTATAACCGACAAAAATCTTACCGGTTTCATGATGAGGGCGATGATTATAGGAAATACGTTTACTAAATTCAGGAAAAAAATGGAAAGCTCTCGGCTGGAAAAGATAGCGTAAAACTTTGAATCTTTTTACTTTGACATCAATTGCATAAATTTGCGTTTCAATATTATTAAGAAAAGAATAATCATCATCAGGTAATATTTTAAAAGCCTGATCGACAATTTTCCGGTAAAGGTCACAGTGATGAAAAATCATTTCCTCATAAGCCAGGCTGAAGTTACTATATAACTCAGAGTAGGTTGGGTGTTTTTTTAATGTGAACTGTTTTTTATTATTCCGATCGTAGATGCGTAGTGATTCGGGTATTTTGTCAGGAAGATAATGAAATAATTCATTAAATCCATCTTCCATATTGCGGATTATTTCTCCGTAGTTTTTACACTCGGTGATGGCACGCACCGCTTTCTCAATGCGTCCCTGGGTCTGTATTCTGAATTTAATCGTGTTGAAATCCTGTGGTGTGTGAAGGTCTACGCCAGGAAAGCTTATCTGCGCACTGTCATCAAATGAGACAATTGGGATGGCTTCAAGTATTATATCTTGCTTATGATAGAGATACATCTCCTTGTTAATCTCCTTGTATGCCTCTTCAAGATACTCTCTGTTGCTGGTCAGGTTATAACCAGGGTAGCTGAGTAAACGTGAGAGTACATACCCATCGATACTGCCTTCATGAATAGCAATCGAAAATTCATCATGCATAACATAGTGGTTTTCAGAAAATCGCTTACCAATATAATTCCAGATATAATAGTTGTTTTTGGAAATAAGAATTTCGTTATCTTTACCATTTTGCTCGAGGAATAATAAATCTGGCGCCACATATGAAATCAGGAAGTTAGAAATTTTACTCATGTCTGATGCAACATAGATCTCCAGAAAAGAATATTTTTTAGCACAGTGAGAACGGAGCTGTTGTAGTATCACCATTACTGTTTTTTCTTTGCGGTGTTTACTTTTTGAATGCCATAATTTATTTAATTTATTACCCAGTGTAAGGATAATATTACTGATATCTGGCGGCTGGCTACGGCCAGTTGGCGTTAGCAGTAATGATAATATATATAATATCTGGCCATTCATCTCATTACGGTCTCTGCTAGTGAATGTTGAGACACCCCATTTCATCAGTAATTTATCTGCAAATTTAAAATTAATATCGCCATGACTATCAAACAGTCGGTCAAATAACTCTACCGCCAGTGATACTCCTATTTTAGTTGAATTCATGAGTTGCTTGATATTACTCTTCGCTTCTGTGCAAATATTGATCTCTTTTGTCACGGCGTTACTGTCAGGTTTAGCGGATTTCTCCGATCGTCCTGCGCTTTGGCGAAAATATCCCACTCCCGCCAGCAGCGTCACACCGGTCGCCGCCAGCAGTAAATTTGTCCGGCTTTGCCACCAGAGATTCGGGGCAGCTGTGGTTGCCATCATCGCTGCGGGGATCAGCAGCGGAACTGAGACGCCTGCTGATGAGGATGTTGCCTGGCAGGAGGCAGAGGCTGGCATATCTGCGAGCATATTCGGCCCAATACTTCGGGTTCCGTCCGGGCATACTGATAACTGTGCGGATAAGATCTGCTGCTCGGTTTGCTGATAAGCGCGATGATAATTTTCTTCAAAAGCACGGTGTGCGGATGATGGGGCAGCATCGGTTATCAGCCGATCCTTTTGCAGCAGGATATCTCTGGGTATACAACGGATCACTGCCCGGTTTAATGCTTTAGCGGCTTTGCTCTCGTCCCATGGTTTGTGATGGGTTTCCTCATACCAGGCTTTAGTTTGCTGCCCGACACGCTGTTTTTCATAGTGTTGCTGGAAATCACTGCTGCGCGCCGATAACTGACTAATATCCTTGATAATTCTCAGGCCATCAGTGAGCATATTTGGCGATGGCAGTTTGCCCTTTAACCAGCCGCTGACAGACAGCACACTGTATAATCCGACGATCAGCGTAATGCCGGTCATCACCACTTCAGTGGCACCGCTCTCACGGCATAACTGCATCACCGGAAAAATAAGCTGCTGATGCAGTTCCACCATCCACCCGGGCTGGCCAATATTTTCTAATGCGCAGACTGTTGACCAGCTGGAGAGCAGCGTGAGAATACTTTGCAGCAGAGTGGCTGTCAGGGAAACGTGGTGGTGTTGCAGCCAGATCAATAACAGTCCCGGCAGGCTGGAAAGTATTGCCGCGCTGGTCGTTACGCCGGCGGCGAGATATATAAGCTGATTGATCAGTTGCAGTCCCGCCATTAAAGCCGCCTGGCAGACAATATCGGTTCCCCGGCCACTGCATATCAGCACGGCGGCCAGCAGTTTACTCAGATCGGGATGGATAACATTCAGCAAGGTGGTCGCCATGGCGGTCTGGCTGAGTATATGAAGCTGATGATGGATAGCGTCCTTTACCTGCGAGGCGAGGGCGCTGAGTCGTGGCCACTGTGGCGATGTCGGCGTGAGCCAGGGCTGGGTATCCAGCGCGTCGAAGAACAGTTCTTCTTCAGGAGCGGATATCGTGAGCGACACGTTACGGACGGCGGTAAAGGGAAGCGAGGACGGCGCAGCCAGCCCAGAGGCGGCTGCGTACGTTATCGGAGCGACCCGCCCGGCATCGTTGATATTATTAATCATATCAGTACTCATTCCTTGAGTAATATGCAGAAAAATTATTGTAGTGATGGTTTAGTTTTTTGCCAGTAAGAGCTGGCTGGAAGTTAAACACCAATTAAGTAAAGTACTTGCCTGTCGTCACCCTCTGCCTGCTGTGCAAAAGTTTGCTGAAACAGAAACCAGGCTGCGGCAATGGTTTCTGCTGCACGCTGCGGGTATTGTGCGGCAAAATTTTCGCACAGCAGGCCAAAGATCATCTCTTCATCGGTCATCACCAGACTGATAAACAGCGACTCAGTATGATACAGCTGACGGAAAAACGCGCCGTAGCGGCGCGTGTCCAGCTCTTCCGGCATTTCTTCCTGCAGAAAACGCAGGGTGTCCGCAGCGTGGCAAAAGTCATAGACCTCTTTGCTCAAGACCTGTTGTTCTGTATCGCTAACCTGGCGGATGCGGTTTTGCAGACGTAACCAGAAAGAAGGGCCGGAATAGGTCGCCAGCGCCCAAGGACTGGACAGGCGAAGTTTAATCCAGACGGCAAACTCGCCGATGGTTTGTGGCTGAGTGTTGATGCCCGCCATACGCGGCACCGGCTCTGAATGCGTTGTCGGCCCCACTGGCATGAGCAGCAGATCTTCCTGTTGCTCGCCGGTGATCCTGCGGGCAGGTGCGATACCGGTGGCCTGGTAGCTGTCAGGATCGCCTGTTCCGGCACCAAGGATGAGGCGCACCGGCCAGTGGTGCTGTGCCGGGATCAGCTCAGCTTTTCCTGCCGCCATTTGCGGGCGCAGCATCACCAACTCTTCGGCGCGGCGGCGGGTTTGCCAGTAGCGCAATGCACTGTCACAACGGCGGCGCCATAATGCGGCGGACTGCTGTATGGCGCTGGTTTGCCATTGTACCGCAGGCAGCGTCAGCAGCCTGTTGATGACCTTTTCATCCTGCGGCAGTGTTGTTGCCAGGCTATGAAGCTGTTCCAGCGCGGGCTGCCAGGCAAGGCGTGATGCGGTTGACCAGCTGTCATTGTGCAGGCAATGCCAGGGCTGCGCGAAAAGCTCACGGGTGACATGGAGTTGCTGCTGGTAGTGACTGAAGAAATTATTCTCTGCAAAATACTGCCGCTGCAGGCGAAATGCAGCATCGTCGTCAGCCGGCAGGTCGGGCTGCTGCTTGATAAATTCAATGGCGTTTTTGGCCTGCTTTTGTAGTTCGATGGCCTGGTTGATCTCGTTCTGTAGCACCTCTGACAGGCTGTCCAGTATCGGATCTTTTTTCAGCAGCGCCAGCGCTTTAAGTAGCATGGCGGTTCTCAGTGCGAATAATTTTTCCGCTGTCCGGCGTTCATCTTCCCGGTAAAGATCAAACTCGCGCCAGCTGAGTGGGTCCGATAGCAATGAGAGTAAGGTCACATCCGTATTCTGTAGCGATGTGCCCTGTTTCAGCTCGTGATCGAAATTTCTGTCCGATGAGCGAAAATAGAGGTAAACATCCATCAATTCTGACATTTCCAGCGGCTTACTGGCGGTGCGAAACGGGAATGAACCGATCGCTTTTGCTGCGGTGGTCAAAACTAGCCGCTGGTTTTGCTGCCTCGCGGCGATTTCGATTCTGAGACGCTGTCCTTCATCTGCTTGCAGCAACGGCCAGTAATCAGAATCCAGTTGTGAAACAAAGGTTTCCAGCTGCGCGTGAAATTGCTGCGCACTGGCTGCCGTACTGTGCTGTGGCCAGTTGGTCGGGATCTGCGGCGATTTGCACAACGTCCCGTGCGGATCAAGCACGCGGTAACTGATGCGGCGGTAATTATCTTCGCTAAAAATAAACACCATACTGCCGTCACTGCCCTGTAAAACAGGGGACGCGGGCGTCATGCTGGTGCAGTTATCTGTGCCATTACCCCATTGCAGATAGGCGGCGGGTGAAAAATTGCCGGCACGGATTAACCGGCTGGCGTTCATTGCGGGCTGCAACTGCCAGCGTGACGATGCGGTAAGTGACCACGTATATTGCCAGTCTGCGTCAAACGGCTGTGTTTCCAGGCTAAACCCCAGGTCGGGGGACGCCCGATCCGTGGACGGGGTGAAGGTAAGCCGCCAGCCGCCATGGGATATAACGGTTGCGGTGACGGGTAAAGCAGTGTTGCCGGCGGCGAGGGAAAAATAGTATTGCAGCGCTGAACCGCTGCCGGTGGTATACAGCCTGGCGACGCCGGAGAACAGGGTGGGGATAGCGTTGGCCGGCAGAGGCAGCGCATGACTGAGGGCGCTCTGTAACTGCCAGGCCAGCGGAACGGAGTCATCAAAAAATCTCTGTGGCGATATCTCGCCGTGGCGCAGCGCCTGCAGAGAGTAGCCCAGCAAATCTGATGGGTTTAATGCCGGCCAGATTGCAGCGTTGGCGTTATCATCCGGCAAGGGGTAGAGAGCATGGCGGTTTTGCGCAAGGCTGACATAGAGCTTGCGATCGACTCCTTGTTTCCAGCCCAGATAACAGACGCGGCTTACCGGATCCCACCAAAATCCGGCGAAGTCGTCGGTGGGTAGAGCAGATAATGGCGTGGGACTATAGCGTTGCCCGCGCTCTTTTAATGCTTTCGTCAGGAAAGGCCAGTGGGTATGGGCACCCATCACATCGGTGACCGCCTGATTAAATTCATCAACAGGGGATAAATCAGCCGCGTTGACATGATGGGGTTGCTGCCACGTTGCCATCGCCGCATGGTCGGCAATCGTCACCAACTGGTGGGTTTGTTCCTGAATAAAGCGGTAATCATCATTATCATCATGCCCATAGAAAAACAGATGCTGGCTTAGCCAGCGTTCCAGCTGTGTCTTGTGCTGGACGAAAGCAGATTCGCTCTCTGTCTGCGTTAGCGTGTAGCACAGCTCCCCTGTCTCTTGCTGCATCCATGCCAACAACGCCGTAGCCGGATTGGTGACGGACAGGTTGCCAGCCAGAGTGATCTGCACGGGATCCGTCATATTGTGCGGCGTCTTTGCATCGGTGAAACAGAGATGGATGAGTTCATTGTCGGTGGGGGAGCGTGAAAGCTGGCGAAATATTAACGGAATAGAGTGAGGAGCGCCCAGCGGCAGCACGATGCCTTGCTGCTGAGAACTGTGGAAGCCCAGTCCGGCCACCCTGGAGTGTTGCAGGCTATCGCGCCACTCTGCATACCAGCTAACCTGCAACTGCGCTTTGCGCAGAGCGTCAGCCAGCATTCTGCTGTCATCTGCGGGAAGTTGCAGCAGCGCCAACTGTAATAAATGATGCTGCTTTTCCAGGCTGGTTTTTATCATGGCGCTTAACTGTTGCTGCTGCGCAGTGGAAAAGTCGGAAAACGTCAACAGGCGCAAAAAACCAGCCAGCCATTGATTATTTTGCAGGCACACTTGCAGGCGTTGCTGCAACCATGCGGCGGTTTGCACACTGGTGGCGATCACCCGCAGGGCGTCGGTTGCCTGCTGCTGTTGGCCAGTAACGGGTTGCTGGCCGCTGATTAACGCCATTTGCTGGATGGCGGTTTCGCGTAGCGAAAGCAGGCCTGCGTCATGCAGAGCTTCCCAGGCCAGATGCAATAAGTCTGCTTCGCCAGGGGCGTTTAACCGCAGCTGGCGGGCAATGATGGCGCCGATGCACAGCAAGCGGGACGAAAAATGCTGTAAGGGAGCCGCTGCCAGCCGGGAGTCGACCGGAAGCAGCCCGCGGGCAAAGGCGGTCAGGTGTTGCACGGTGGCGGTGATGTACTGGCGTAGCGCCTGTTCGCTTTGCTTATCAATATCCTGTCGCTGAGCGGCAAACTGGCGATAAATCGCCTGACTCTCACGGGACACGAAATCCTGCGCCAGCAACAGCGATAAGCGGTTATTTCCCGCTGCAAGTTTGCGCTGTAATTGATGAAAGATAAATTGATATAACCCCGGCGCGTGTGGCGTGGTGAGCTGAAAAATATCACTCAGCAACTGCAACAGCGGATAATCATCCGCCACATTCAGTGCGGGAAAATAACACGACAATATCAATAACTGGTCATCACGCAGGTTTCCCTGTTCGTCAATCAGATGATTGATTAATGCCACTGCGTCACGCTGGGTGAGTGTCTCCACCGGTAACGCATCCTGCCGCCAGATATTTAAACGCAGATGGAAGGGTTGTGAGGAAAAATGCAGAAAGCTTTCCAGTGCCCATAGCTGAGGTTTTTTCAGTGGCAAAGCCACGCTTTCATTTAACGCCAGATGATCCTGCTGAGCAAGCGGATAAGAGGAATGCACACTGTCAGCCTGGCGTTTGCCGCGGATAGTATGGCGGTCGGGCATATATTCGTTGGTGAGAAAGGTAAACCAGCGTCCATTATCTGTCAGCCAGACCTGGCAAAAGTAGAGCCGTGGATAAAGGCGGCAACTGGCGGTCAGCGCGGTGCTAACATCGTCGATAAACAGTGGGTTAATTACGCCATCCTGCATAATTTCCAGCTTACTGCCGGCTGTTGTCTGTCGTTGCTGCCAGTATTGCGCCAGATTTTTCCCTGCATCAGCCAGCGCTGGCTGGAAATTTTCATATTGCATTTCCTCCAGCAGAAAGGGTTGCATGGCGTTCAACCAGGCACTTTGCGCCGTGGTTCCCTGCCACTGCTCGGGGGGATAATTCGCCAGCGCTTTTGCGCTATATTCAATGCGCGCGAAGGATTGATACAGCGTCGCCAGATCGCTGGCTATTTGCAGCCAGTTACGGGTGAAATCCTCGGGTGATGGCAGCGCGGCGTCACGATGGTCGAGTCGATATTTTTCCCGGCGTTCGAGAAAAGTCTCCATATTGTGGCTAAACAGGACGATCGCGGGCGGATGACTGTCAGTGGCTTGTTGGCAGTATTGGGCGAATTGGCCGACGGCGGCGGCATGAAATTTCATCTGTACTGAGGAATGACTGGTGCCGTAGAGGGTGAACCTTTCAAGGTTAAAGGTGAGTTCCCGTTGCCAGCGTGCCAGCGCCGCCTCTCTGGAGGCGGGCGGCGAGTTCATCGCCTGCGCCAGCGTGGCGACATCTTCCCGCATCAGGAAGAATTGCAGCATAAACAGATAATTCAGTTCGATAGCCTTGATCGTACTTTGCAGGGTATCGCTGATAATCGTGCTGGCTTGTTTAATTAACTGATGTTGTGCATCCTGCAGTTCAACGGAGAGTTTAATATAAGGTCTTTCCATGACATCATTATAATAATTCCACAGGGTATCTTCGGTGACTTTAACGTCATTTTTCCCTGTCTTATAATAATCCTCCATCGCTAGCACCATACTGGTGTAACTGCGTACCGGAATGGTCAGTGCGATAAAGCAAAACATGGACATCTGGTTATGATTTTCCGGGAAAACCCAGCCGTTTTCGCTGGCGGTAGTAATGACAGACTGCGGATCGGGACTACGGAATGCGCTGAACAGCAGCTGTTGATAAACCGGTTTATCGTTATTAAGCAGAGTAAAAATATTGAGCACCGTTTTGTCCGCTGATAATTTCCCCGGTGTACACGTCTGGTTAATCACTACCGGATCCGGCAGGCTGTAAAGTTCATGTTCAAGCAGCTTATCGCCCAATGGGTTTTGCCATGGGAAGCCGAATCGGGTCTTTTTTTTATGCGACAATATTTTTTTTGCCCCTATTTTTGTTGTGCTAATTCCCCAGGGAATGACGCTGGCCAGATAACCTTTTTTTCCCCCTACGGCAAGATAAGGAAAGGCAATTAATGCAGGAATGGCCGCCACTTCTTTAAGGTTTAAACTAATATCACTTCGTAATATCTTAATTTCGTTATCAATTTTTTTCACCTCATCTCTGATGGTGTTTATCTGCGCCCTGAGTTTTTCTGAATAACTGCTCTCTGCTGTTCTTGTTAACGCCCTGTCAATTTTTTTGAACAGATGATTTATCTGGTGTTCTTTAAATAGGCGTGATACATATTTTTTTCGGATTGTATTTAATAGTGTCTTAAATGTATTTGAAAATCCCCGCAGCCCATAAATATCGCCGAAGCAAATCAATGTTTGCAACGCGGGGATTAAAGTGGAAGGCGGTTCATTGTCTTCGCGAGAATATATGTAGTCCCGTGCCAGCTCATAACAGTTATAGAGTGGCAGCGATTTGATTAATTTTTTGAATGTCCCTTGTGCATTGTCCTTTTCAAACTCGGTATGGTTTTGTGCCGCTGACTTCATAAAAATCAGGAATTTTTTTCGGTTTTCGCTTATTTCTGTTTTTAACATATCCAGCGAAAATTCGTGTCTGTCCCCCAGCGGCCTTTCCTTGAAGTTGACGATGATTTTCCTCTCAGGTTTGAATGATACACAAAGTTTATTTTTATAATAATGGTAACGCTCAGTAAAAAACTCGCCTGTCCTGGATATATCACTATATAACGTAGTATTCGGTTCTCTGATTTCGTCGCAAGAATCAAAGAAAGACTGCTGATCGGTAAAAATATAGTTCTCATCTAAAAAGCTGTGTTTAAGGTTAAGAATGTCTTCGGTTTTGTTGATCGGTAAGCGCCATATTGGCAACTGGCGAAGATGAGACCGACTATATTCAATATGCAAAGCATAATAGCGTTTTTCTCGTGTTGTTGGGTTCCAGGCAATGAAAATTTTACCCAGTTCGTAGTGAGGACGAAGATTATAAAGTACCTGTTCTCTGACTGCCGGGTTCAGGCGAAAATGTTTTGGATAGAAAAAATAATGAAAATAACTCAATCTTTTCACTTCTACATCTATTGCGATGAAACAGGTGTCATCACGATGAATAAAGATAAAGTCATTGACGGGTAAGTTCAAAAATGCCTTATCGACAACTTCGTGGTATAATACATTGTGCTGCTCGCGCATATCTTGATAATGTTGTTCAAATTGCTGATATAATTCAGCTCGGGTAGGATGCTTTTTTAGCGAGAATGATTTTGGATTGTGCTTTATATTATATTCTCGCAAGCTATGGGGTGTTTTTTGCGGTAGATATTGGTGTAACAGGGTAAAACCATCGTCAAGGTTGCGGATAATATCGCGAAAACTTTTGCAGTCGAGCATTCTGCGGGTTTGATAGTCCATTCTCCCTTGGGTTTTAACCAATAGTGATAAAGTATTAAAATCCTGGGGGGCGTAGATATCAATGTCGGGATAGGTTTTCTCAATGATATCATCCATAGTGATTATCGGTAGCATTTCAAGTTGAATATCTTTTCTGTGATAGTCATTTGGATTCTTATTGATCGTGTCATATTCCTCTTTCAGGCCACCGACCAACTCAGCTTCTGAGGTATTAACATCGGCATAATTACGAAAACGGGAGAAAACGAATCCATCAATAAATCCTTCCCTGAGTGCAGTGTCGATGTTATCTCTACGGAAATCGCGGTTTGTTGATAATTTTTTGCCAATGTAGTTCCACAAGTAATAGCCATTTTTAGATATTAACGGCTCATGACCCCTGCCATTTTTTTCCATAAAAAGTAAATTTGGTACTATCTGGGATAAAATGAATTCGGTGACCTTGCTCATGCCAAATCGACTGTGAATTCCTCTGGATAAATATTCTTTGGCGCACTCCTTACGTAAGTCGTTAAGGATATTTTTTATTGCGTCATTCTTCTTCTCCACGACAAACTTATACCAGCTGGAAATATAACCGGCGTGCAGTTTGATAATAATGTTGTCAATCTCTTCTGGGGAGTTGTTATTTTCATCACTCAACAGGTAAGACAATATAATTATCAGCTGATTATTCATGTTATGATAATCAACGCTTCTGAAGGTCGTAATGTTTAAGCTATCCAGCAATCGGTCGCCACGAACGAGATCAAGATTGTTTTTCTCATCAAAGAGCCAGTTAAGCAATTCTGCCGCCAGGGTCGCTCCTGTATTATCTGAAGCGAGAAAACCTTTGATGGTGCCGATCATGTTGAAACAAATATTTCCCGCTTTATTTGCCCCATCCGCTTCCGGCGGTAGTTTTACTGCTGTCGGAGAGTGACGAAGATAGCGCACGCCCGCGACGGCTGCCAGCGTGACACCTGTTGCAGCGAGGGATAATGCCGTGCGTCCTTTCCACCATGCTGGAGATGCCGCAGCGCCAGCGATCGCGACGCCGGAAACCAGCAACGGCACGGATAGCGCAGCCGCTTCCGCCGCTGCGGGTATCATGGCGTTGTCTACCGTGTCCGCTGTGCGGTATGGGTGCGACAGTGGCCGGATATCTCTTCCGCCCAGTGGGCACACTGCCAGTTGCTGCTGTAAAATTTGCTGCTCTGTCTGCTGATAAGCCTGGTAAAAATGCGCGCTGTCATGATCTTTCTGTCGCAGAACCGCTTTCGGCAAACAGCGCAACACTGCGCGATTTAACGCCTTCTCCGCCAGATCCTGCCGATAAGCTTTGCCGTGAGTCTGCTGGTACCAGTTTTGTGTCTGCTGCTGATGGCGTCTGAGGTTATACCGCCGCTGATAATCCTCGCTTCTGGCGGAGAGTGCCCCCAGGCCCTGGATTATCTTCGCACCATGGGTGAGGACATTCCCCTGCGGAACCTTATCCGCTAACCCGCCGCTCAGGCGCAACATGGCATACAGGCCAACGATTAGCGTGATGCCGGTGGCAACCAGCGTCGCAAAGCCACTCTCTGCACAGAGCTGTGTCACTGGCGTGAGTACCTGCTCGTGCAGGCTTAATAGCCAGCTGGGTTGCGTGATATCTGCCGCTGCGCAAATCGCGAGCCCGGTGCTAAGCAGAATTAAACAGCTGTCAGTCAGGCTTGCGCTGAGAGAAATATGCTGTCGTTGCAGCCAGACCACCAGCAGTGCTGGCAGGCTGGAGAGAATCGCTGCCGTTGAGGTTGCGCCCGCCACGGTGTGGATCAGCTGGTTAAGCAGTTCCATACCGCCGAGATAGCCTGCCAGCGTGAGCAGTTCTTTGCCCGGCTGGCTGCAAATCAGCACGGCGGCCAGCAGTTTACTCAGATCGGGATGGATAACATTCAGCAAGGTGGTCGCCATGGCGGTCTGGCTAAGTAAATGAAGCTGATGATGGATAGCGTCCTTGACCTGCGAGGCGAGGGCGCTGAGTCGTGGCCACTGTGGCGATGTCGGCGTGAGCCAGGGCTGGGTATCCAGCGCGTCGAAGAACAGTTCTTCTTCAGCGCCGCCCTCGGTCGCCGTTAATAGCAGCGGAACATTGCAAATACTGGCGAGCGGCAGAGAGCATAGGTCGGCGCGAGTGACTTTGACCGGCTCAGGTGTGACAGGGCTACCTACGATAACAGGAAGGTGGTTTATCATAATAGTACTCATATCCGTGAGTAAAAAACATCCAATGGGATTATGAGTGTAGCGAGGTTATTGATTAGCGCCAGCCGATAACAGCAGGCAATAAAAAAGGCGGCATAAAGCCGCCTCTGGGAGGGATGTCAGATTAGTAGACGTCGCGCAGATAGCGCTTCTCTTTCTTCAGTTTGTCGACATACTCCGCAGCGCCCTCTTCTGACAGGCCACCAAAGCGGGTAATCACTTCATACAGCGCATGGTCGACGTCTTTAGCCATACGCGAAGCGTCGCCACAGACATAGAAGTAAGCCCCTTGCTCCAGCCAGGCAAACAGCTCAGCACCTTGCTCCAGCATGCGGTTTTGCACGTAAATTTTTTCTGACTGATCGCGGGAAAATGCCAGGTCCAGCCGTGTCAGCAGTCCGCTCTGATGCCATGCCACCAGTTCATCCTGATAGATGTAATCATGCTCCTGATGCTGATCGCCAAACAGCAGCCAGTTCTTACCTGACGCGCCGGTGGCCTGACGCTCCTGTAAGAAGGCGCGGAACGGGGCGATACCGGTGCCGGGACCGACCATGATCATAGGTGCATCATCTTTCGCCGGTACGCGGAAGGCTTTATTTTGTGAAATAAAGATCGCCGGCTTTTCACCGCGGCCAACACGTTCGGCGAGGTAAGTGGAGCAGACGCCATTACGTGCGCGTCCTGAACTGTGGTAGCGCACGGAAGCAATGGTCAGATGCACCTGATTAGGATGCGCTTTCTGGCTGGAGGAGATCGAATAAGCACGATGCTGCAACGGACGCAGCAATGCCACAAACTCCGGCACGCTCAGTGAACGGGTCAGCTCCAGTTGCAGCAGATCTAACGTGTCTTTGCCCCACAACCAGACGCCCATCGCATCTTTGTCGTCATGTTGCAGAACATGGCGCAGTTCCTGGTTGGTGGTGTTCTGGCCGACCCAGTCGATCAACTTACGTGAAGGTTCAGAAATCTCGAACTGGTAAGTCAGCAGGTCGCCTAAACTGCGGTCGAAGCCAGGAACCGGCATATCGTAGTCGGCTTTCAGCTGCGTCAGCAGTAACTTAACTAACACGGCGTCATTGACCGGGAACACGCCCAGCGCGTCACCGGCTTCGTATTTCAGTCCACTGTCGGTCAGATCAAATTCAAAGTGGCGGATATCTTTGCCGGAGTCCGCGCCAGAAAGGCGTTTATTGGTAATTAATGCCGCAGCATACGGATTCTGTTTATTGCTGCCCGGAATCACCGGTGCTTCCGGTAAGTTCTCCAGTGCGGTACCGCTGCTGCCAGCGCTGGCAGCAAACTGTGGCATCGCGCCGCCGATCCAGGCTTCCGAAGGTTCTTCATAATCCACGTCACAGTCAATACGATCGGTCACGCGTTTGGCACCCAGCTGCTCCAGGCGCATATCGAAGAACTTACCAGCCTGGCAGAAGCCATCGTAGCCGGTATCACCAATCGCCAGCACGGCAAAGTGCATCTGCTCAAGGCGCGGCGCGGTGCTGGCGGAAATCGCATCCCAGAATAACTGCGCGTTATCCGGCATTTCGCCTTCGCCGTAGGTAGAGGTGATGATCAGCACATGACGCATGGTCGCGAACACGTCAATATCAACTTCACCCAGCCCCTGCACCACAGGCACCAGCCCTTTGGCGCGTGCCGCTTTCGCTGCGCTTTGCGCCAGCGCTTCAGCATTGCCGGTCTGCGAACCAAACAGAATATGCAACTGAGTGGTCGCCGCAGCCGCCGCACCAGCGGTGGTCTGCTGCTTGTCTTCCAGTACCAGCAGGCGTGAATGTAAGCCAGCGAGGAAGCCCGCCAGCCAATATTTCTGCTCACCATTAAATGGCGCATCTTCAGGAATATAAGGAATCTTCATCGGTTTTCTGTACTCAATCCCGTTTTCAACATGTTCAGTCAATATTCACATTCAGTGTTGCTGGCAATCAGGACAATTTCCCGACCGCCGCAGCTAATTCCGGCAATGCTGCACGGGCAAACAGTTCTTCAAAGTCAGGCAGTCGTCCCAGAACTTCTCTGTTACGCGCATCCTGATAAATGATCCAGCCGTAAGTGGCCAGACTGTCCATTGAACGAATATTGCGTTGCGTCAGTGCCGCTTTGTAATCCGCCATACGCTTGGCGGCAATCAGGCACGAAAGTTCTTCATCACTGTAGTTTTCAATCGCCGAGCGGGCATGGCGTTGCAGCTTACTGATCAGGGCAAAATCTTCCGTCATCAGCAGGTTGCGCACCGCTTTCTCGACCGCCGGATCCTCAACAGAGGTGCCCTTCGGCAAGCGTGACAGGGCCAGCTGTTGCACGGTACTTAGTACGGTGTAGTTATTGAGCAACACAAACATTTCTGGCGTGTCGGTCGCACCGTAGCTCGGTACTGCGCCGTTGGCGATGGTAGTGCGGTTACGCCAGGCGTTCTTGAATTTGGTTACCTGATGGCTGGCCAGCGCGGTAGACAGCTCTTCCAGCAGATCCTTACGGGTTTTAGCCTTCAGAATTTCAACGCTGTCCTGATACAGCAGCAGGGAACGCGGCATCACGAAGACAAAGTGCTGACACTCGGTCTCCCAGTGTTCCAGTAACCACGCCGCACGCTCAGAGCCGGTGGCTTCCAGATGCCAGTTCAGCATTGTCAGCACCGCTTGTTTGTGCACTTTTGCCATTTCATCGTCATCAGCAATCGAGCCAAACAGCACCGAGTCGCCTGCGGCATGCGCAGCTAATGTGCCATACGGGTCGTACTGATATGCGAAACCGCCGCTCATACCGTTACCAAATCCTTTACCGAAAGTACCGAGGTTGAGGATGGCACCGTTGGTCATATATTCGCAGCAGAAATCACCGACGCCTTCGACCACTGCCGTCGCACCGGAGTTACGCACCGCAAAGCGGTCACCGGCCTGGCCCTGGACGAACAGGCGACCGCCGGTCGCACCAAACAGCGCAAAGTTACCAATCAGCACGTTGCCGTCAGTATCCTGCGAGCCGCCGCCTGGTGAACGCACAATTATTTCTCCGCCGCACTGGCCTTTACCGACGCCATCGTTACAGGTGCCGCTATGGGTCAGCTGCATGCCGTCATTACAGAACACGCCATACGACTGACCCGCAGAGCCGGAAGTGGAGATAGTGACGGTAGCCGGAGCCAGATAACGGCGTCCGCGATCGTCAGACAGTGCCGCTGGCATGGTCTGCAACTGCGCGTCATCCAGCTGATGATTAAGCATGCGCTCGATATCAATCGCCAGCTGCCCGCCCACGCTCTTGTGGCGGTTATTCAGCGTAATGCCATCACCCAACTGGATGTGGGCTGCGCCCTGCGCCACCAGTGAGCCATTTAGCCGCGCTAACCAGCCTTCATCCAGCGCGAAATCTTTCTCCAGATAGACCGGATGCGCAATTTTCTGCTCCGGCACCACGGTCAGCATTGCACGCAGGTCGAGTTTGCCGACTTCACGCGGATGATCCATCAGATGCAGTAATTCGGAACGACCCCGCGCTTCACGCAGCGAGCGCAGACCCAGTCGCGCCAGCATTTCGCGTACTTCATGGGCGACGTTGATAAAGTACTGCGCCAGCTGACGCGGATCGCCATCAAAGGCTTCGGCATTGGTGGTCAGACCCGCCGGGCATTTGACGTTACAGTTCTTCGCCATCACACATTTCAGCATCATCAGCGCGGTAGTTCCGAACTCAAAGCTGTCGCCGCCGAGCAGGGCGGATTTCACTACGTCGCTACCGGTTTGTTGTGCGCCGGAGCAGCGTAGAATGACTTTCTCGCGCAGGCCGTTGGCACACAGCGCCTGATGAACTTCGGCGATGCCGATTTCTGCCACGCGTCCGGTGTATTTCAGACTGGTGACCGAAGCCGCGCCAGTTCCCCCGGTATTACCCGCGACGTTAATCACATCCGCGCCAGCTTTCGCCACGCCGACCGCGATGGTGCCGATCCCTTCTGAGGAAACCAGTTTGACAATCACGCGTACACGCGCAGCTTTACAGTCATGAATCAGCTGAGCCAAATCTTCAATTGAATAGGTATCGTGGTGCGGAGGGGGGGAAACCAGCTCCACGCCAGGTGTACCGCCACGCGCTGCCGCGATTTCTACCGTCACTTTTGCTGACGGTAACTGACCACCTTCGCCGGGTTTTGCGCCCTGGCCGATCTTAATCTCCAGCTCTTCCAGCATCGGGTCGGCCAGATAGGCAGCCCAGACACCGAAGCGGCCGGAAGCCAGCTGTTTGATGCGCGAGGCACGAATGGTGCCGTGACGCGAATAGTGCTCGCCGCCTTCACCACAGTTACTCATGCCGCCAACCATATTGGTGCCGTGCGCCACCGCTTCGTGTGCCGGAGCAACCAGCGCACCGTGGCTCATCGCGCCCGAGGCGAAGGTGCGGGTGATTTCGCTGGCAGGCTGCACTTCACTTAACGGCAGTGAAGGTGAAGTGGTGAAAATACGCGCCAGATAGTCGGCCGCTTTGCCGTGCGCACTGACTTGCAGGCCACCGGCAACCATTTCCGTATGCGCGATATCTGCGGCAAAACGGTTTTTCAGCGCGGTCGACAGCGCCGCCAGACGCTCAGCTTCTGGCTTCAGCCCTTCAATGGCGTCAGTCAGGCGCAGAGTGAACAGGCCTGCATTGTCCGCGTGGGTTTCGCAAACCAGTCCGCGAATGGCGAAACCATTGTTGATTAACGAGTAGCGACTCAGCTTGCGGGAGAATTCCGCCAGGCTATCGACATGGGTCAGATCGGCCGGGAAGGCGAGAATATCGCGCAGTGCGGCCGGGCGACGTTTACGTTCTTCATGCATCAGGCTGGAGAACTGACGATAATCCGGCGTGATGGTAAAGTTATCGATCACCTCGTCAGGAATACGCTCAAAGCTGCTGTCGGCAAAAGATTTGGCTTTGATATTGAAGGCGTTATCCAGCCTGGCCAGCGTCAGCAGGCGGATAAACTGATCGTCCTCGCGTGGCTTATCGGCGAAGCGGATCGGCTGCTCAGTCATATCAATAAAGGTTCGCACCGCAATGGTGCCGTAGGAGTGCCCGGCACCTTCTGCGCGCTCTTTAAACAGACCCAGCAATGGCACTTCAGACTCACCTTTGATCTTCAGCGCGCTCTGATGCCAGTCCACCGCCATCTGGGCGATAGTCGCAAAGCTGGCGCCGCCGACCGGCGTTTTAATATTCGGGAAGTATTTCTTCAGCACCGCATCGTCGGTATCGAGGAAGTTTGGCTCGAAGAACTCACCACAGCTATAGCTTTCCACGGTACACAGACCAACTTTACCCATGGTTTTCATCAGCGCTTTTTCCGCTGCTTTGGCATAGCGCTTAAATGCCTTATTGCCTTCTTCGCCTTCGCCGTATTTCTCTTCAGCGCGCATCTGAACGCCCAGCGGATAAATCGCTGATGCGCCAAAGCCAAGCGTCGCGGCAATATGGTGTGATGAAATGCTCTGGCCGCTTTCAACCACCAGCGAGACATCAAGACGCAGACCTTCCTGCACTAAGCGCTGGTTGATGGCGGAGACCACCAGCAGCATTGGCATCGCGGCGCGGGTAGAGGAGATATGACGGTCAGTAATCACCGCGATACCGCCCTGGGCACGCGCAAACTCGACCACTTGCTGCGCCAGATCGTCGATGGCGTTTTCCAGCGCGCGGGCATTGTCCTGACGGCTTTGCGCGTCAGTGCCGATGATTGGCTGGTACAACATTTCAAAACGCGCATAAGGCGCGACTTTCTGCTCGCGTAATTGCAGCATATCCAGATGGGTCAGGATCGGCGTCGGTACGATAATCTGCTGTCCCTTGCTGCGTCCCAGATGCGGCTTGGCACCCAGCGCCACGCGCAAGGTCATACCGTCAGCTTCACGGATGGAGTCCAGCGGTGGGTTGGTTACCTGGGCAAAGCGTTGGGAGAAGTAGTGCGCCATGCCGCCTTCATGATCGGATAACCCGTTGATCGCGTTGCCATAGCCCATAGCTGAAATCTTTTCAGCGCCGGTAGACAACATCGGGTCCATCATAAATTTGAAGCTTTCCTGGTTGTAGTAGTAAGCCACAAAACGTTGGTAAGCTTTCAGATCGCCGCTGTAGCGCAGTGGCGAGCCCTGTTGCTCGGCAGGTACTACGGGCAAATCGCCTAAGGTTACGCGCGCTTGCTCCAGCAGTGCCGGGTAATCTTTTTCCGCCGCCAGTTTTTCCAGTGCTTCCAGCGTGGTGTAGCTGCGTTTTTCACTGTGATCGTAATACAGCATGCCGCCAGCTTCGATACGACCACGGCGTAATACGCTCTCCGGCGGGAAGGCGATCTGACCTGCTTCGGACATCGCGCCGATATACTCAGCCGTTTCCACTGAGCGCAGCGGACGCAGACCGAGGCGGTCAAGACGTGCGCCGATGATGTCACCATTACCGAAAATCAGCGCCGCCGGGCCATCGTTTTTCTCTTCATATAAAGAGAAGTATTCCAGCATGGCGCGCACATTGTCAGACAGCGAGTCGTCGTTCTCCCACGCTGGTGGCATCATGGATACCACGGCATTGATCAGGTCGAGATTATCTTCCATCAGACGGCTGTGAATACTCTGATCGAGGCGCGAACTGTCAGACTGCCCCTTTGGACGGACGATTTTCTTACCACGCGCCAGTGCCAGTGCGGCTTCGGCAATACGGTTTTTACGGTCGGTATTCAGCTCACCGTTGTGCGCCATCAGACGGAACGGCTGCGCCATGGTGGTGTGCGGATCGGTGTTGGTCGAAAAACGCGTATGGAAGAACAGACCGCGCACCTGGTGATCGCTATCGGTCAGATCCTTAAAGTAAGGGATGACTTCATTAGAGTTCAGACGCGCTTTCAGAACCTGCGTGCGCGAAGAGAGCGACAGCGGATACAGACCGCCAAATTCGCTTTCGGTAAAGGCGCGCGACTCGATATCCAGCAGTGCGCGGTAGATGCGCTGTTCGAAACCATTCTGATCATCGACATCCTGCGGGGCAGCAAACACCCACTGAACGATCGGTAACTGAAACTGGATTGCAGCAGGACGCAGCACGCTGGCATCCAGTGGCAGATCACGTTTGACGATTATCGGGAAGCCATACACGGCGAAGGTTTCTTCCACCAGGCGCTCGGCATTGGCACGTAACGCCGGATCTTTCGGCACAAAGAAGTTACCCACGCCGAAACGGCCGAACTCCAGCGGCTGGCCGGTAATTTTTCTAAAAAAGTGCAACGAGATATCGACGTTAACACCTGCGCCGTCACCTACGCCTTCAGCAGACATGCCGCCGCGGTGAGGTACGGTGCAAAGCGCACTGTGCGCCATTTGCAGTATCTCATGGGTTTGCTCGCCGTCCTTACGTGTAATAAAACCCACGCCACAGCTATCACTTTCTTTTGATGGATCATACAAGCCATAGGGATACGGGGTTTGATTGGACATCGAGGGCCTCCTTAAATTACTGCTTTGACATTACTTTTATTGTTTCAAACACAGAGCGCCATCGCGTCAGCCTGAGCGGATTCTGTATCATTTTTTTGAGCGCTAACACGCGGGCGCCGTCACTCCGAACATTTCACTTAGCGAAAGTCTAAAACGTCCATGAGTGGGGGCTTGCTCTCTACTTTCCGGGTCTCTTAGATGGAGATAACTTGCATCATGAGGGAGTCTTCTTGCTGCATAGATATGCCGAGACACTGGCCCGTCAGAAATGCATCCAGCGGATTTCCAACTTATCGGGAAAGCGTACAGAGGTCAAATAGCGTTCTTACTTATGCCTTTTTAAGTCTTTATGTGTTTATGTTGTTGAAATTTATGAATTTAATGCTTATTTTTATCGGTATCGGGTAAGCTAAATTGACCTGAGAAGTGTGAGCTGACTCACTATAGTGCAGACAGCAAATACCTGCACCATGCTGGTGCTGACGGTAATTACAGCACGATCTGCTGATAAAATCCCCTTTGCCGCAGGATGAAACTGTTTTTGCCTGGTGTGCATATTTGAAGTAAATAGCGACCCATCATTAGTAAAATTAATCACGCCAGAACTGATTAAAATTTCGCTAAAGATGAATGATTATTCGTTTTGATATGGGGAGGCCGGACGACAGAGCAAGGTCATCGTAATAAGAAGCAAAAATTGCGCAGAAAAGCCCATTTACACAGGCGGCTCATCAGATTAGGCGCTTGCAAAAATTAGTCAATAGCTTTCCTGGGGTAATTGCATAAAGCCCGCGCCAGGCGTGGCCTTTGCACCAATTTGGCGCGAACAATGCACCAGCCCGGTGCGAAAATAGCGTCTGCGCCGCCGATCCGGCAGCGCCACGCGATTACTGAAAGTAAGATATGATTGTGCCTGTTGACCAGGAAGGAAGCTGTTATGAAGCAAATTCGTTTATTGGCGCAGTACTATGTTGATTTGATGGTGAAACTGGGTCTGGTGCGCTTTTCGCTGTTACTGGCCTCGGCGCTGGTGGTACTGGCGATGGTGGTGCAGATGGCGGTGACCATGCTGCTGCGCGGCCATGTTGAAAGTATTGATGTGGTGCGATCGGTGTTCTTCGGTCTGTTGATCACTCCGTGGGCGGTCTATTTCCTTTCGGTGGTGGTTGAACAGCTTGAGGAGTCACGCCAGCGCCTGGCGCGTCTGGTGGATAAACTGGAGGAAATGCGTCATCGCGATCTTCAGCTTAATCAGCAGATGAAAGAGAACATCAGTCAGCTGAATCAGGAAATTGCCGACCGTATTAAAGCGGAAGAAGCGCGTCTGCAAGTGATGGTTAAGCTGAAAGAGGAGATGGCGCGGCGCGAACAGGCGCAAATCGAGCTGGAGCAGCAATCCTCTTTTCTGCGCTCGTTTCTTGATGCCTCTCCTGACCTGGTGTTCTACCGCAATATCGATCAGCAATTCTCCGGCTGTAACCGTGCGATGGAGCTGCTTACCGGTAAAAGCGAGAAGCAGCTGATTGGCCTGACGCCAAAAGATGTGTATGACGACGAAGCTTCCACGAAAGTGCTGGAAACTGATGAGAAAGTCTTCCGTCATAACGTCTCGCTGACCTACGAACAGTGGCTGCAATATCCTGATGGGCGTAAAGCCTGTTTTGAAATTCGTAAAGTGCCGTATTACGACCGGGTCGGTAAACGCAGCGGGCTGATGGGCTTTGGACGCGATATAACCGAACGGAAGCGCTATCAGGACGCGTTAGAGAATGCCAGCCGGGAGAAGACCACTTTTATCTCGACCATCAGCCACGAGCTGCGTACGCCGCTTAATGGCATCGTCGGTCTGAGCCGTATCCTGCTGGATACCGATCTGAATCAGGAGCAGCTGAAATACCTGAAAACCATCCATGTTTCCGCTATCACCCTCGGCAATATTTTTAACGATGTGATTGAGATGGACAAAATCGAGCGACGCAAAGTACAGCTGGATAATCAACCGCTTGATTTCACGGGTTTCCTTGCCGACCTGGAAAATTTGTCCGGGTTGTTAGCGCAGCCAAAAGGGCTGAAGTTTGTTATGGCTCCGCAACTGCCGCTGCCGCATAAAATTATTGCCGACGGTACACGTTTGCGGCAGATCCTGTGGAATCTGATTGGCAACGCGGTGAAGTTTACCCAACAGGGCGAGATTGTGGTGCGGGTGCAGTATCACGACGATGAGCGCCTGCGTTTTGAGGTGCAGGATTCCGGGATGGGCATCCCGCAGGACGAGCAGGATAAAATTTTTGCCATGTATTATCAGGTGAAGGATCAGCACGGCGGCAAGCCTGCGACCGGCACCGGTATCGGGCTGGCGGTATCGCGTCGGCTGGCGCAGAGCATGGGCGGCGATATTACGGTGCACAGTGCGCCGGGGCAGGGTTCCTGTTTCAGTATGGAGATTAATGCGCCGCGGGTCGCCGAAGAGGTCGAAGACGAGCAGCCTGAAGATGAAATGCCGCTGCCGGCGCTGCATGTGCTGCTGGTTGAGGATATTGAGCTGAATGTGGTGGTGGCGCGTTCCGTGCTGGAGAAACTGGGTAACAGCGTCGAAGTGGCGATGACCGGCAGCGAAGCACTGGAGATGTTCCAGCCGGAAGAGTTTGATCTGGTGCTGTTGGATATTCAGCTGCCTGATATGACCGGTCTGGACGTGGCGCGTAAAATTCATCAGCGTTTTGCCGGCCAACATCTGCCGCCGCTGGTGGCGCTGACTGCCAACGTACTGAAAGACAAGCGCGAATACCTTGATGCCGGCATGGACGAGGTGCTGAGTAAGCCATTAGCGGTACCGGCACTGACCGCAATGATCAAGAAATTCTGGGATTGTCAGCAAGCAGACGAGGTAGTGGAAAGCATCATCGTCGATGATGAGAAACTGGCATTACTGGATGTACCGATGCTGGAGCAGTATATCGAGCTGGTGGGGCCATCACTGATTCATCAAAGCCTGGCGATGTTTGAACAGATGATGCCGGGTTATCTGGCAGTGCTTGACTCCAATATGATGGCGCGTGACCAGAAGGGCATCGCCGAAGAGGGGCACAAAATCAAAGGTGCTGCCGGTTCGGTAGGTTTACAGCATTTGCAGCAGGTGGCGAAACAGATTCAAAGCCCGGAGTTGCCCGCCTGGTGGGATAACGTGCAGGAATGGATTGATGAGCTGAAACAGGAGTGGCAGCACGACGTCAATGTGTTGCGCGAATGGGTTCAGAACGCTGAAAAAAAATGACCCCGACCGAGGCCGGGGTGCGCGAATACTGCGCCAACACCAGGGAAACTCTCGCCTCGGCTATTCTGATAGGAATAATTTCATGCCCAGGCGCGGTATTGGATAAAACGCTCAAGTCACCTTAGCAAATCTCACAAGACTTGTAGGAAGATTCATTAAGATGTGTGATATGGAACAGCGTTTCCACACAGAAAACATTAATTTGCTGACACAGTCAAGTAAGGAATTAATTTATGAAGTGTATTGGCGTAATTTTAAGCGGTTGTGGTGTTTTTGATGGCAGTGAGATTTACGAAACCGTTTTAACCTTACTGGCCATTGAGCGGGCGGGAGCGAAGGCGATTTGCTTTGCGCCGGATAAACCGCAACTTCATGTTATTAATCACATTACTGGCGAAGAAATGCCGGAGTCACGTAACGTGTTAGTGGAATCTGCCCGAATTGTCAGAGGTAAAGTTTTACCTATTAATCAGGCTGATTCCGTTCAGCTTGATGCACTGATCTTACCAGGTGGTTTTGGTGTGGCAAAAAACTTGAGTCGCTTCGCTGACGCCGGTGCGGACTGTGTCATTGATACAGATCTGCAAAAGCTTACCCAGGAAATTTATAAGCAAAGCAAACCAATTGGTTTCATCTGTATTGCACCGGCTATCCTGCCTTTACTGATCGATGCACCGATACGCATCACCATTGGAACCGATTCCATGTACGCGGAAGTGATTGAAGCAATGGGAGGAATTCACGTCCCTTGTCCGGTGGATGACATTGTTGTCGACGAAGAACATAAAATTGTCACCACTCCGGCAACCATGCTGGCCGGCTCAATTGATGACGCTGCCAGCGGAATCGATAAGCTGGTCAAACGCGTGGTGGAAATGATTGCATGAAAAAGCGTCGGGGAAGCTGGTTACAACGACTGAAAAGTTGGCTGTTACGCGCGGTGCTGGCAGTGGCCGCAATATGGATTGCGGGCATCCTGCTGTTTGCTTTTCTGCCGGTGCCTTTTTCGGCGGTAATGGTGGAACGGCAGCTCGGTGCCTGGCTACAGGGCGATTTTGCTTATGTTGCGCACGCCGACTGGGTGGGCATGGATGAGATCTCGCCGTGGATGCCGCTGGCGGTGATGGCTGCTGAGGATCAAAAATTTCCGACCCACTGGGGATTTGATATGAACGCGATTGCCTCGGCGCTCGATCATAATGAGCGCTCGACCCGCATCCGTGGTGCTTCAACCCTGAGTCAGCAAACTGCCAAGAATATGTTTCTCTGGGACGGGCGCAGCTGGCTGCGTAAAGGGCTTGAGGCCGGGCTGACGCTGGGAATTGAGGTGGTCTGGACCAAGCGCCGCATTTTGACGGTCTATCTTAACGTGGCGGAGTTTGGCGAGGGTATTTTTGGCGTGGAAGCTGCTTCACAGCGCTACTTCCATAAACCGGCCAGTCGCCTGACGCAATCCGAGGCAGCGCTGTTGGCGGCGGTACTGCCCAGCCCGCGGCGTTATAAGGCGGATGCACCCTCTGGCTACGTGCAGCAGCGGCAGCAGTGGATTTTGCGCCAGATGCGACAGCTGGGCGGGGAAGGGTTCCTGCAAGAGCATAACCTGAATTAAGGATGCGAGTAGGGGAAGCCTTTATGATGGTGCTAACCCCCGTAGGGGCGGCGAGAACGCCGCCCCTACGGGTTTCGAAGGTTAATCTTCGTCGAAACCGGCGTTAAACAGATCGATTACCGCTGATAACGCTTGTTCTTCCTCGGGGCCGCTGGCTTCAATTTCGATATGACCGCCTTTAGCCGAATCGAGCATCAGCAGCGCAATCACGCTGCTGGCCTCGGCTTCGGTTCCGGCTTCATTACGCAGCAGTACTTCTGCATCAAAACTCTGTACCAGCTCAAACAGCTTCATCGCCGGTCGTGCATGCATGCCCAGTTTGTTCTGAATTTCCACGGTTTGCTTTACGGTCATGATTTACGTTTTTCCAGCGTACGATGGCGGGACTGCACGTTTTTACCGCGTGAGCGGAAGTAATCTGCCAGCTGCTCAGCAATATACACCGAGCGATGTTTACCCCCGGTACAGCCAATCGCCACCGTCAGATAGCTGCGGTTATTGGTTTCCAGCATTGGCAACCATAACTCAAGGTAGCTACGGGTCTGATAGATAAAGTTATGCACTTCAGTATGACGATCGAGGAACGCCGCAACCGGGCGATCCAGACCGGTCATCGGACGCAGTTTCGGATCCCAGTGCGGGTTCGGCAGAAAACGGACGTCAAACACATAATCGGCATCGATCGGAATACCGTGTTTGAAGCCAAAAGATTCAAACACCATGGTCAGCTCACGCTCGCGTTTGCCCAGCAGACGGGTACGCAGCATTTCCGCCAGCTCGTGCACTGACATTTCCGAGGTGTCGATAATCAGATCGGCACGGGAGCGCAACGGCTCCAGCAGGTCACTCTCTTCATCAATGGCACTCTCCAGCGACAGATTCTTGCTGGAAAGCGGATGAAGGCGTCGCGTGTCGCTGTAGCGCCGGATCAGCGTATTCCGATCGGCGTCAAGAAACAGCAGCTGCGGCGAGAAGCTTTCCGGCAGGCTGGTCAGCGCCTTCTCAAAGATCTCAGGCGACTCTGGCATGTTGCGCACGTCAATGCTGACCGCCGCAGACATGTTGCGATCGGCCAGTGAGTTCGCTAATTCAGGCAATAACACTACTGGTAGGTTATCGACACAGTAAAAACCCATGTCCTCCAGCGCGCGTAGTGCAACAGATTTCCCTGAACCAGAACGACCGCTGACGATCATCAGCACCATTAAATATTCTCCCGATTAATACGACCGAACAGCCGTGCCAAAGTCTGGTGGTTTTATTCCTGACTCTCAATAATGATCTCGTACAGCTCTTCGTCACTCTGCGCTGAACGTAAACGGCGACAGACGGTTTTATCCGCCAGTCGTTTCGCCACCAGAGAGAGCGTGTGTAAATGTGTTTTACACTGATCGGCCGGAACAAGCAGGGCGAACAGCAGATCCACTGGCTGATTATCAATGGCATCAAAAGCGATTGGCTGATCAAGACGGATAAACACGCCAACGGCGCGCAGCGTATCCTCTTCCAGCTTACCGTGTGGGATGGCGATACCGTTACCGATACCCGTACTGCCCATACGCTCACGGGTCAGAATCGCTTCGAAGATAGTCTGGTGCGGAAGATTAAGCTGCTTCGCTGCCAATTCGCTGATAATTTCCAGCGCCCGCTTTTTGCTCTGGCAGTGTACGCCGCTGCGGGTACAGTCAACGCTAAGGACAGAGCTTAATTCCAGTGTTAGATCATTGTTCATCATAGTTTCACTTACGTGTTCACTTATGCTGGCTCATCGGTTTACTTTACTCGCCATTCGGTGAGAAAAGCAGCTAATTATTGACAGCAATCTGCGTCATCGGCTGCGAATCGCTGGCACAAAACGTTTGCTGTGCCATATCAAACGGGGCGAATAAATTCGCCCCGGCCTGATCCCGCTGCCGATGATACAGGGTGAATTTAGTGTTGTTTTAACTTGTCTTTATGTTTAGTTAACTGGCGCGCGAGTTTATCAATTAACCCGTCAATCGCCGCGTACATATCCACCGCTTCCGAGGTTGCGTGCAACTCGCCTCCATTCACATGCAGCGTTGCGTCGGCCACCTGAGTGACCTTCTCCACTTTCAGAACAATATAAACCTGATTTATCTGGCTAAAATACTGTTCCAGTTTGGCAAATTTGCTATTAACGAAATCACGTAATGGTTCAGTGATCTCAACATGTTGCCCTGTGATATTTAGCTGCATAGTGTCTTCCTTCTCAGTTCAGATCAAACCAATTGCTTGCGCTGGTTCGATGGCGGGATGGATAAAGACTCTCGGTACTTTGCCACAGTTCGACGCGCTACCATGATGCCTTGATCTGATAGCATAGTCGTTAACTTACTGTCGCTCAGCGGTTTGGCGGGATTTTCCGCCGAGATAAGTTTCTTCACCAGCGCGCGAATAGCGGTAGAGGAGGCTTCGCCGCCACCTTCGGTATTGACGTGGCTGGAAAAGAAATACTTAAGCTCAAAAATTCCACGTGGACTGTGCAGATACTTTTGCGTGGTCACACGCGAAATGGTTGATTCGTGCATGTCGACGGCAGAGGCGATATCTGCCAGCACCATCGGTCGCATAAATTCTTCGCCCTGCTCGAAAAAAGCCTGCTGCTGTTCCACGATACAGCGTGACACCTTCAGCAGCGTGTCATTGCGACTTTCCAGGCTTTTAATCAGCCACTTCGCTTCCTGCAGATTACTGCGAATAAACTGGCTGTCGCTGTCGTTACGGCTGCTGCCGCCCAGTGAGGCGTAGTGCTGATTGATTTTAAGTCGCGGTACGCTGTCTGCATTCAGCTCGACTGCCCAACGGCCGCCAATTTTGCGCACCAGCACGTCGGGGATCACATACTCAGGTTCACTGGTATTGATCGACTGACCAGGGCGAGGATCAAGCGACTGGATCAGTAACATCGCGCCCTTTAGCACATCTTCCTTCAGGCGGGTAACGCGCATCAGGCTGCGAAAATCATGGTTGGCCAGCAGATCAAGATGCTCACTGACGATCAACCTGGCCTCTTTCAGCCACAGGGTTTCCGTCGGATACTGCGACAGCTGTACCAGTAAGCAATCCCGCAGGTCGCGTGCGCCGACGCCGATCGGATCAAAGCGCTGAATACGTTTCAGCACCGCTTCCACTTCGTCCATCGCCAGATCCTCGTTACCCATGCTGTCATGGATCTCTTCGAGGGTGACGGTCAGATAGCCCATATCGTCGATCGCATCAACGATCGAGGTGGCAATGGCGCGGTCGGTATCGGTGAAGGGGGTCAGCTCGACTTGCCACATCAGGTAGTCTTGCAGTGACTGGGTGGTTTCGCCCTGATAAACCGGCAGTTCATCATCATGATAATCAGTACCGGTCCCGGAAGGGGTACCGGCAGTGTAAATTTCATCCCAGGTTGCATCCAGCGGCAGCTCTTCCGGCATATCCTTCTGTTCAAGCGCCTCACGGGTATCAAGAGCTTCGTTCTCATTCTCCTGATATTCGCGGGCGTCGATCTCTTCATGGATATCGGTTTGCTCAAGCAGTGGGTTGCTTTCCAGCGCCAGCTGTATTTCCTGCTGCAGTTCAAGCGTGGAAAGTTGCAGCAAACGAATGGCCTGCTGCAATTGCGGCGTCATCGCGAGCTGTTGGCTAAGCCTGAGTTGCAAACCTTGCTTCATATTCAGGATACAAATTCCTAAGAAATCATGCGTGAAACAAACACCATATCAGAGTCTGAACTCTTCACCCAAATAGACGCGCTTAACTTGTTCATCGGCCAGCACTTCTTCCGGCGTACCGTGAGCGATCAGGTGACCCTGGCTGACGATATATGCCCGCTCACAAACCGCGAGAGTCTCGCGCACGTTGTGGTCGGTAATCAGCACGCCAAGGCCGCTGTCACGCAGATGTTCAATGATTTTCTTGATATCAATCACTGAGATCGGATCAACACCGGCGAAGGGTTCATCCAGCAGGATAAATTTCGGATTGGCGGCCAGCGCACGTGCGATCTCGACGCGACGGCGTTCACCGCCGGAAAGAGACTGACCAAGGTTGTCACGCAGGTGCTCGATATGAAACTCTTCCATCAGCTCTTTGGCGCGATCCTCACGCTGCTCGGAAGTCAGATCGTCACGGATCTGCAACACCGCCATCAGGTTGTCATAAACGCTAAGACGGCGGAAGATCGAGGCTTCCTGCGGCAGATAACCGATACCGCGACGCGCACGCGCGTGCAACGGCAGGATACTGATATCTTCTTCGTCAATCACAATGCGACCGGCATCACGCGGTACAATGCCGACCACCATGTAGAAGGTGGTGGTCTTACCGGCACCGTTTGGCCCCAGCAGACCAACGATCTCGCCAGATTTCACTTCCAGACTGACATCTTCCACCACACGACGGCCTTTGTAAGCCTTCGCCAGGTTTTCAGCGATTAAGGTTGCCATAGCGAATTAGTTACTCTTTTTCTGATTGTTGGACGGTGTGCCTTTGTCCTGCAACTGCGAAGGTACCAGCACAGTGGTCACGCGTTTGCCGCTGTTGCCAAAGGCCTGCATCTTCTGTTCTTTTACCAGATAAGTAATGCGATCGCCTTTCACGTTGCTGTCGAGCTGCTCAAGATAAGCGTTACCAGTCAACTCAATGAAATCTTTCGCCAGTTCATAATGCATTTTTTGCGCATGGCCTCTGACCGGCTTGCCATTATCCTGCATCTGGTAGAAGGTCGCCGGGTTGCCCCAGGCGTCAACCACCGTTTTACTGCTGTCGCCGCCTGGCCGGGTAACCACCACCTTATCAGCGGTAATTTTGATCGAGCCTTGAGTCACGATGACATTCCCGGTAAAGGTCGCCACGTTGCCCTGCATATCCAGCGACTGGTTTTCCGAGTCGATATTGACCGGCTTTTCCGAGTCACCGGTCAGCGCGAAAGCCGGCAGGCTGGTGGCGAACAGTGCGCCGATCAGCAGGAGTTTAAGGCTGTGGTTGTTGTGCATTTTGAATTTCATAAGAGGTTTTGACCTTTTCAAGCAACTCGGCAGTTTTCGTCCGTAAATTTCCACGCATCTTCATACCGGTAGAGTTAAAGCTGCGGCCATAAATCGTGACCTGATCGTCGGACGTCACGTCCTGCGTGACCAGGTTAACCTGAGCATTATCGGTTTTGATACGCTCCAGTTGAGAATCCTGTGTAAGGCTATTAACTTCGACATGACCATACAGAAAGAGTTTACGGTCTTTTGTTAGTTTGGCCTTATCCGAGCGTACTGACCAGGTGGGGACTTTGTTTTCGTCATAGGTGGTCATGATCGGATTATCAAACCAGCTCACCTCTTGCTCCTGGAAGTAAGTCACTTTGTCGGAGACCAGTTTATAGCTCAGTGCGCCCAATGGGTTATAAACCACGGTGCTGGAGTTGGCACTGGTATAGGTCGGTTGCTGATTATTAGTGGCGACCGGCTCCTGGCCATCATCATTGGTCAGGCTCCAGCCCACCAGGATAATGGCAATCAGTGCCAGCAGTAGCGTAATCCAACGCCTGGTTTTACTCATACAGATTGCCCTTTGGCATCATCAAACTTATCCTGCGCGATCAGTATCAGATCGCAGATTTCGCGAACGGCGCCGCGCCCCCCTGCAATACGGGTGACATAATTCGCCCGCGGCAGCAGTACCGGATGCGCGTCAGCGACGGCGACGCTTAATCCCACTTTCGCCATCACTGGCCAGTCAATTAAATCATCACCGATATAGGCGACCTGCTCCGGGCTGAGTGACAGTTTATCCAGAAGTTCGCCGAAGGCCAAAAGCTTATCCGACTGTCCCTGATAAAGATGTTGAATTCCCAGCGTCTTGCAGCGATCTTCCAACAGTCTGGCGTTGCGGCCGGTTATAATAGCCACTTCCACCGATGAGGTCAGCAGACAGCGAATCCCATAGCCATCGCGTACGTTAAACGCTTTCAGCTCTTCGCCGGAATTGCCCATATAAATCACGCCGTCGGACATGACGCCGTCAACATCGCAAATTAGCAGGCGGATCTGTTTGGCTCGTGCCATGACTTCCTGGCTGACGGCACCGTAGCAGGTGTCGACCACTGCCTCTGTCTGACTCATTATTACTGGTTTCCTTTTCAGACTACGCCCGCGCGCAGCATGTCATGCATATGTACCACACCCAGCAACTGGTCGCCATCGGCAACCATCACGGCGGTAATATGTTTGGTTTGCATCAGGTTCAGTGCATCAACCGCCAGCATGGCAGGACGCACGCGAATGCCGCCCGGCGTCATCACGCTGGCGATTGAGGCGTTCTGGAAGTCGATCCCCATATCAAACACCCGGCGCAGGTCACCGTCGGTGAATACCCCTTCAATCTTCATTAAGTCATTGACGATCACTGTCATACCCAGATTTTTACGGGTGATCTCCAGCAGTGCATCGCGCAGTGAGGCATCTTTGCTGACATGAGGTATTTCATCGCCGCTGTGCATGATATCACTGACGCGCAGCAATAATTTGCGCCCCAACGCGCCACCCGGATGAGAAAGGGCAAAATCTTCTGCGGTGAAGCCACGCGCTTTCAGCAGTGCCACCGCCAGCGCGTCGCCCATCACCAGCGCCGCCGTGGTGCTGGACGTCGGTGCCAGACCGAGCGGGCACGCCTCTTGTGGCACTTTGACGCACAGATGAATATCGGCGGCACGCCCCATGGTGCTGTCCGGACGGCTGGTCAGGCAAATCAGTGAAACCTGCAACCGCTTTAGTACCGGGATCAACGCCAGAATTTCACCCGATTCGCCGGAATTGGAAACCGCAATCACGATATCACTGGCGGTGACCATACCAAGATCGCCATGGCTGGCTTCGCCCGGATGGACAAAAAACGCCGGTGTACCGGTGCTGGCAAAGGTGGCGGCCATTTTTTTGCCGATATGGCCGGACTTGCCCATCCCCATCACAATCACTTTGCCCTGGCAATAAAACATCTTTTCACAGGCGCGGCTAAAGTCGTCGTTAATATACTGATCGAGCTCTTCGAGCCCCAGACGTTCGATGCGTAATACATCTTTTCCCGCCTGCTGAAAATCGAAACCGGGTTCAAGGTTGATATGAGACATGGTTTTTCAGTCCTTTCAATCAGATTGAGCTGTTCGGAAGCAGATAAAGCGTGGCGACCCAGCCAATAAAACCGCACAGTAACAGCGTACCGGCCACACGCCCGATACGCCGACTGCGCTGCAGGCAGATCAAGGTAAACAGGGCGCTGACGCCCAGCATCACCCAGTAGTCGCGGGCAAATGCACTGACATCAATGGTGCCGGGATAAATTATCGCCGGAATACCGAGCACAATGGCAATATTATAAATGTTGGAGCCAATCAGGTTACCGATGGCGATATCATCTTCACCTTTCAGCGCCCCGGCGATCACCGTGGCCAGCTCGGGTAAGCTGGTGCCGACCGAAATAATCGTCAGGCCAATCACCAGTTCGCTGACGCCAAAGTAGTCGGCAATCACCGTCGCATTGTCAATCACCATACGGGTCGACATCGGCAGCATAATCAATGCCACCGCCAGCCAGAGAAATGCCACGGTGTTACCTGCGTCATCGCGCGGCAGTTCCGCCAGCTGCTCGCGGGTCAGCGTGTCGTTATTGTCGCGTTCTGCACGGCGGGCAATCTTAATAATAAATGCCAGATAAATGGCGGCGATGGCGATCAGTCCGACGCCGTCCAGCCGACTCAGCTGGTTATCAAATAACATAAAACCACACAGCAGCGTGACCAGTAGCATCAGCGGCAGTTCGCGCCGTACCAGATTAGAGTGTACCGTTAAGGGATGTAGTAATGCCGCGCCGCCTAAGATCAGCAAAATATTGGTAATATTAGAACCCATCGCGGTGCCGACGGCGATATCCATCTGGCCATGGGTTGCGGCAGAGAAAGAGACAATCAGCTCGGGCAGGGAGGTGCCGATACCTACCACCGTCATGCCGATGATTAACGGCGGAATCCCTAACGAACGGCATAATATTGCAGCACTAAAAACCAGACGATCTGCACCATAGACCAGTAAAATTAAACCGATAACTAAGAGTGCTGTAGCTAAAAGCATGAAAAGTCCTTTGATCGGATATAATCGTCGGTTTGCCTGATTCGACGTTAAGGCGGTAAAAACGGAGAATGGCAGTGATTTTGACGGGGTGTGAGGCAAAAGTAAAACTAAGGCTGCCCTGTAGAGTGATGTGGCGAAAGATAATTTAGGGCAACCAATGCCAGTTATTGCCACAACTTCGCAGTAAGTTTCTGTAAAAGTGTCCGCTGTCGCCTGCACCAGGCTACCATAGGCGGTAAATTATATGCCTGAAAATTTGGGAAGGGTTAACGATGAGCCAGACGGCAACGAATCTGGTCGATGTGCGTGGAGTCAGTTTTGCCCGCGGCAATCGGCCTATTTTCGACAACATCTCGCTGACGGTGCCAAAAGGGAAAGTGACCGCGATTATGGGTCCTTCAGGCATTGGTAAGACCACACTGCTGCGGTTAATTGGCGGGCAGCTGCAACCTGATGCCGGTGAAATCTGGTTTAATGGCGAGAATATTCCGGCACTCTCACGCTCGGGCCTTTATGAAGCGCGTAAAAAGATGAGCATGCTGTTTCAGTCCGGGGCGCTGTTTACTGACCTGACGGTCTATGAAAATGTCGCCTGGCCGCTGCGTGAGCATACCCGCTTGCCGAAGCCGCTGCTGCACAGCACGGTAATGATGAAACTGGAAGCGGTCGGACTGCGCGGCGCGGCTTATCTGAAGCCCTCGGAGCTTTCCGGCGGCATGGCGCGACGTGCTGCGCTGGCGCGTGCCATTGCGCTCGAACCTGAGCTGATTATGTTTGACGAGCCGTTTGTCGGCCAGGACCCGATTACCATGGGGGTGCTGGTAAAACTGATCGATGAACTTAACCATTCGCTGGGCGTAACCTGCATTGTGGTTTCACATGATGTGCCAGAGGTATTGAGCATTGCCGACTACGCCTATATTGTTGCGGGGCAAAAAATTATTGCTCAGGGCACCACCCACCAACTGAATGAAAATAAAGATGCGCGGGTGCGCCAGTTTATCGATGGCATTGCTGACGGACCGGTGCCATTCCGTTTTCCCGCAGGGGATTACCTTACCGATTTAACCGGTTCAGGGAGCTAATCAACCGATGCTAATACGTGCGCTGGCATCTCTCGGGCGACAGGGAATTAACACATTCGCTTCCTTTGGTCGTGCCGGGCTGATGTTGTTCCATGCCCTTGCGGGTAAACCTGAATTTCGCAAACATGCGCCGCTACTGATCAAACAGTTGTACAGCGTGGGTGTGTTGTCGCTATTAATTATTGTGGTTTCTGGCCTGTTTATCGGCATGGTATTGGGTTTGCAGGGTTACCTGGTGCTCACTACCTACAGTGCTGAGAGCAGTCTTGGCATGCTGGTGGCGCTGTCATTGCTGCGCGAACTGGGGCCGGTGGTGACCGCGCTGTTGTTTGCCGGGCGGGCCGGTTCCGCACTGACCGCTGAAATTGGCCTGATGAAAGCGACAGAGCAGCTCTCCAGTATGGAGATGATGGCGGTCGATCCGTTACGCCGGGTAATCTCTCCACGCTTCTGGGCGGGTTTTATCAGTATGCCCCTGCTGGCGCTGATTTTTACCGCCGTTGGCATCTGGGGCGGATCACTGGTCGGCGTCAACTGGAAAGGTATCGATAGCGGTTTCTTCTGGTCTGCGATGCAGAGCGCAGTCGATTTCCGCATGGATATCATCAACTGTGTTATTAAGAGCGCGGTATTTGCCATTACGGTGATGTGGATCGCGCTGTTTAACGGTTACGACGCTATTCCGACTTCGGAAGGTATCAGTCGGGCGACGACGCGCACTGTGGTGCATTCATCACTGGCGGTGCTCGGTTTAGATTTTGTGCTCACGGCACTGATGTTTGGGAACTGATTCAATGCAAACCAAGAAAAGTGAAATTTGGGTAGGCGTGTTTATGTTACTGGCGTTGGGCGCGATAGTGTTTCTGTGCCTGCGTGTGGCGGATGTTCAGTCGCTCGGCACTCAGCCGACCTGGAAGCTCTATGCTACCTTTGACAATATTGGCGGCCTGAAAAACAGCTCACCGGTAAAAATTGGCGGTGTGGTCATCGGGCGTGTCACCGATATCTCGCTCGACCCGAAAAACTATTCGCCGCGCGTGACAATGGCTATCGAAGATCAATACAAAGACATTCCTGATACCAGTTCGCTGGCGATTCGTACCTCGGGCCTGTTGGGTGAGCAATATTTGGCGCTCAATGTCGGCTTTGACGACCCGGAAATGGGTACTGCAATGCTGAAAGATGGCGATACTTTACAGGATACCAAATCCGCGATGGTGCTTGAGGATCTGATTGGTCAGTTCCTGTATAAGAGCGGCGACAGTGGCGATAAAAAACAGCAAGAGCAGGATGCCCCGGCAACGGGTGCGGCACCGGCTTCTGCTGCACCTGAACAACCATAAGAGGTAATTACGCATGTTTAAACGTTTACTGATGGTCGCGATGCTGGCGATTGTGCCACTGGCGGCAAGTGCAGCCGATCAAAGCGATCCTTACAAATTAATGAACGAAGCGGCGGGTAAAACCTTTACTCGTCTGAAAAATGAGCAGCCTAAAATTAAGCAGAACCCTGACTATCTGCGCCAGGTGGTTCGTGAAGAGTTGCTGCCGTATGTGCAGATCAAATACGCCGGCGCGTTGGTACTGGGTCGCTATTACAAAGACGCCACTCCAGCCCAGCGTGATGCCTACTTCAAAGCCTTTGGTGCTTATCTTGAGCAGGCTTACGGTCAGGCACTGGCGTTATACAACGGTCAGACCTACCAGATTGCCCCTGCGCAGCCGCTGGGTGATGCAAATATCATCGCGATCCGTGTGACGATTATTGATCCTAACGGCCGTCCACCGGTACGCCTCGATTTCCAGTGGCGTAAGAACAGCCGCACTGGCGACTGGCAGGCGTATGATATGATCGCCGAAGGCATCAGCATGATCACCACCAAGCAGAATGAGTGGAGTGATACTCTGCGCCAGAAAGGCGTTGATGGCCTGACTGAGCAGCTGAAATCCTATGCTGCGCAGCCAATCAAACTGGATCAGCAAAAGTAATGACAGAACAACTCAGTTGGCAGGTTGAAGCGTCAACGCTACGTCTGCAGGGTGAACTCGATCGTGAAACGTTGCTGTCACTCTGGGAGCAGCGTGAAACCGTGATGAAACAGATCGATACAATCGATGTCTCGGCGCTGGACAGAGTGGACTCAGCTGGCCTCGCGCTACTGGTTCATCTGCGCCAGATTTTGCAACAGCAGGGTAAGAGTCCGCTTTTTACCGGCGTTACCGATAAATTAAGCTCGCTAATTACCCTGTATAATTTGCAGCAAATCATTGTTTCCACGACTGAGTCTTAACGCTCAGCCGGCCAGCACGCAAAGCCCCTGACTATTCAGGGGCTTTTTGCTTGTTTAAGATAAATTCCGTTTCCACTACTATGTCACCCTGTTTATCATCAAATTAGTTAGAGCATCATGGAAAATAGTGAAATTCAGTCCGTGCTGATGAGCGCGTTATCGTTAGAAGAAGTTCATGTCACGGGTGATGGCAGCCATTTTCAGGTGGTTGCTGTTGGTGAGATGTTTGCTGAACTGAGCCGTGTAAAAAAGCAGCAGGCGGTTTATGCTCCGCTGATGGAATACATCGCGGATAATCGCATTCACGCGGTTTCAATCAAGACCTATACGCCCGCAGAGTGGGCGCGCGACCGTAAGCTAAACGGTTTTTAAGCTGATTCAGCGTAGCTTCGTGGTGAAGCTGGCGGACAGCCTGTTTAAGTTTCTGACAACAGAGAGCAGTTGCAATGGATAAATTTCGTGTACAGGGTCCGACCCGGCTAAGTGGTGAAGTATCTATTTCCGGAGCCAAAAATGCCGCGCTGCCGATCCTGTTCGCCGCTCTGCTGGCGGAAGAGCCGGTAGAGATTCAGAATGTCCCGAAACTCAAGGACATCGATACCACCATGAAGCTGCTCAGTCAGCTTGGCGTAAAAGCAGAACGTAACGGCTCGGTACACCTCGATGCCAGCGACGTCAATATTTACTGCGCACCTTACGACCTGGTGAAAACCATGCGCGCATCCATCTGGGCGTTAGGCCCGCTGGTGGCGCGTTTCGGTCAGGGTCAGGTATCGTTGCCGGGTGGTTGCGCCATCGGTGCGCGTCCGGTTGACCTGCATATCTCTGGTCTGGAGCAGCTGGGTGCCGAAATCAAACTGGAAGAGGGCTACGTTAAGGCTTCCGTTGATGGCCGCCTGAAGGGGGCGAATATTGTAATGGATAAGGTCAGCGTTGGCGCGACCGTCACCATTATGAGCGCCGCCACGCTGGCGACCGGCACCACGGTGATTGAAAACGCCGCGCGCGAGCCAGAAATTGTCGATACCGCCAATTTCCTCAATACGCTGGGAGCGAAAATCACCGGCGCAGGCAGCGATCGCATTACCATTGAAGGCGTTGAGCGTTTGGGCGGCGGTGTCTACCGTGTGCTGCCGGATCGCATCGAAACCGGCACCTTCCTGATCGCTGCGGCGATTTCACGCGGCAAAGTGATTTGCCACAATGCGCAGCCTGATACGCTGGATGCGGTGTTGGCAAAACTGCGGGAAGCCGGTGCTGAGATTGAAACGGGTGCCGACTGGATTAGCCTGGATATGCACGGTAAACGTCCGAAGGCGGTGAACTTCCGTACCGCGCCGCATCCGGGGTTTCCGACCGATATGCAGGCCCAGTTTACCTTGCTGAACCTGGTGGCTGAAGGTACCGGTGTGATTACCGAAACTATCTTTGAAAACCGCTTTATGCACGTGCCTGAGCTGATTCGCATGGGCGCACATGCAGAAATCGAGAGTAATACGGTGATTTGCCATGGCACTGAGACGCTGTCCGGTGCTCAGGTGATGGCGACCGATCTACGTGCGTCTGCCAGCCTGGTTCTGGCGGGCTGTATTGCTGAAGGTACCACCATTGTTGATCGTATTTACCATATTGATCGTGGCTACGAGCATATCGAAGATAAGCTGATAGCGATGGGTGCGAATATTCAACGCGTCAGCGGTGAATAATTCCACTGCCAGCCGTATGGTATAAACATCTGGGCCGACATAATGTCGGCCCATTTTTTTATGTGCGCATCAGCTTTTTGCGGTCGATAAGCTGTTGCGTGACTTTATCATAATAGCGACTGGGCCAAATCACTGCCGGATGAATGGCAATCGCCTCGGCAATTAACCATTCGCCTTTTGGCCATGGGCGCGTGAGCGCATTGGCTAACGTTGACGAACTCAGCCCTGCCTCACGGGAAACCGCCGCCAGCGATGTTCCACGCTTGCGTAATGCGGCAATAATATCTGCGGGATGCCAGTCCTTGTTCCTTGCATGCATAACCTTTCCTCCTTGAGAAAACCTTCCGTTAAAATCAGGTGATTGCCTGATGGCTATTACTGGATAATTTATAGCAATCATTTTCCATAAAGCTCCAGTAATTTTTCGTAAAGGGGCAGGTTTTGTGTAGGGACGCGCAGAAGGAATGCAACAGGTTGCAACAAAGTAACCGCGGGATAAGGGGATAATCAGAAGGGAAGGGGAACGCGAAGACGTTCCCCTGAAGCATCAGAATTCGCGCTGTACCGACATATGAGCCAGTGCTTCCAGCGCGCTGCGCCACGGTGATTCTGGCAGTGCCTGCAACGCGGAAATGGCTTTATCCGCTTCCTGTTCGGCGCGGGCGCGTGTCCATTCCAGTGAACCGTACTGGCGCATGGTTTCCAGAACGGGCTCCAGTAAATGACGGCCATTGCCCTCTTCGATGGCTTTACGGATCATCGCGGCTTGTTCAGCATTGCCGTGTTGCATGGCGTGCAGCAGCGGTAGCGTGGGTTTACCTTCGCTCAGATCGTCACCGACATTTTTTCCGAGGGTTTGACCATCAGCGCTGTAATCCAGCAGATCATCAATCAGCTGAAACGCCGTGCCGATGTAGCGACCATAGTCCTGCAACGCTTTTTCCTGCGCCTCGGTCGCATCGGCGAGGATCGCCGACGATTGCGCCGCCGCTTCGAATAATCGCGCCGTCTTACTGTAGATCACCCGCATATAACTCTCTTCAGTAATATCGGGATCGTTACAGTTCATCAGTTGAAGGACTTCGCCTTCAGCAATCACGTTCACCGCTTCTGACATCAGCGCCAGCACCCGCAGTGAGCCGAGGCTGGTCATCATCTGGAAGGCGCGGGTATAAATAAAATCACCGACCAGCACGCTGGCTGCATTGCCGAACGCGGCATTGGCGGTGGCTTTACCCCGGCGCATATCCGACTCGTCTACCACATCATCATGCAGCAGCGTGGCGGTATGGATAAATTCGATTAGCGCTGCCACGGTGACGTGCTGCTTGCCAGTGTAGTTGACAGCACGTGCAGCGAGCACCGCAATCATCGGACGAATTCGTTTGCCCCCTCCGCTGATAATGTAATATCCCAACTGATTGATGAGAGAAACATCTGAATTCAGTTGCTCGAGGATTGTCTCGTTGACGGCCGCCATATCCTGCGCGGTTAATTCATTTATCTGTTCTAAGTTCATCAGTCTGTTCAGCTATCGCTCTGTTCACTGCTATCCCCATCCTGCTTTAAGTTGCCTCAGGGCTGGCTACACCCGCTGACCCGGATCGCAAAGTTATCTCTGTTCACAGGGGCTGCGGCACGGTCATCTTCCTGCAACTCAAATCATTTTGGGTTATGATAAGCGCCTTATTCGTGCTCGCGGCAAGTAATGTATTACAGATTGTACTTGAAAAACGAGGCGGATGAACGCCAACAATCACGCTGCGTTTTTTTTCTGCAATCCTTTGCATTGGACTCTTGTCAACGCGAGGGAATTTGCGTAGAATTCGCGCCCTATTGTGAATATTTATAGCGCCGCCTGAAAATTAAAAGAAGGCATGCGCGGAAAGCGGAGTTTTATATGTACGCGGTTTTCCAAAGTGGTGGTAAACAACACCGAGTTAGCGAAGGTCAGACCGTTCGCCTGGAAAAGCTGGACATCGCAACCGGCGAAACCATCGAGTTCGATCAGGTTCTGATGATTGCAAACGGCGAAGATGTTCAGATCGGCGCACCATTAGTTTCTGGCGGCCTGATTAAAGCAGAAATCGTTGCTCACGGTCGTGGCGAGAAAATTAAGATTGTTAAGTTTCGTCGTCGTAAACACCACCGTAAGCAGCAAGGCCACCGTCAGTGGTTCACTGATGTGAAAATCACTGGCATCAGCGCCTAAGAGGAGATCTGACAAATGGCACACAAAAAGGCTGGCGGCTCTACTCGTAACGGTCGCGATTCCAATGCAAAACGCCTGGGCGTTAAGCGTTTCGGCGGTGAATCAGTTCTGGCTGGCAGCATCATCGTTCGTCAGCGTGGCACCAAATTCCACGCCGGCAGCAACGTAGGTTGCGGTCGTGACCACACCCTGTTTGCAACTGCAGACGGCAAGGTCAAATTCGAAGTTAAAGGCCCGAACAACCGTAAATACATCAGCATTGTTGCTGAGTAAGGTTTTCGAGTCTCAGGGCTGCCTGAAAAGGCCGACCTGAACTGACGAAGATAAGCCCCGCAAATGTTGCGGGGCTTTTTACATTCTGGTCTTCTCTGACCGCAGGATGCTAAAAAATGCAACAGCAGGCAGGGGTGGGTATGGCACTGGCGCTGGTCACAGCGATGTGCTGGGGCTCACTGCCTATTGTGATGAAACAACTACTGGTGGTGATGGATCCGTTCACCATTGTGTTTTATCGGTTTTTACTGGCCGGACTGGGGCTGGGCATGATTCTGGCGCTAAGACGTCAGCTGCCGCCATTACGCATCTGTCGTCGTCCACGCTGGCTGCTGATGCTGTTAATTGCCACCTGTGGTCTGCTCGGTAACTTTGTACTGTTCAGCTCGTCGTTGCAGTATCTCAGCCCTACGGCTTCGCAAGTGATTGCGCAACTGGCACCACCTGGCATGATGATCGCCAGCGTCTTTATCCTGAAAGAAAAGATGCGCGTGACCCAGATTATCGGTGCGGTATCACTGCTCTGTGGACTGGTGATGTTTTTCAATACCAGCCTGATCGAGATTTTTACCCGCCTGTCAGATTATACGCTGGGCGTGATACTGGGCGTCAGTGCCGCAGTGGTTTGGGTCACCTATGGTGTGACACAAAAAATTTTGCTGCGGCGTCTCGCCTCACAGCAAATTCTGTTTTTGCTGTATGTTTTATGTACAATAGCATTGTTGCCATTGGCACAGCCTGCTAAATTGCTGCAGCTCGACGGCTGGCAGCTGCTTTGCTTGTTGTATTGCGGCCTGAATACCCTGGTCGGCTATGGCGCGTTAGCAGAAGCTTATGCGCGCTGGCAGGCAGCGCAGGTCAGCGCCTTAGTCACGCTGACACCACTGTTTACGCTGCTGTTTTCTGAATTATTATCGCTGGCCTGGCCCGATTTTTTCGCGGCACCGATACTGAACCTGTTGGCTTATATTGGCGCGATGGTCGTGGTGGCTGGCGCCATGTTTTCCGCAATTGGTCATCGCTTGTGGCCTCGGCGGAACAAACCCGTCCCGGTGCCTTCGCTCCGGTCAACGGGCGAATGATTTACGGAGAAGTAAAATGAAGTTTGTAGATGAAGCGACGATTCTGGCGGTCGCAGGCGATGGCGGTAATGGCTGCGTAAGCTTCCGTCGTGAAAAATATATCCCGAGAGGCGGTCCCGATGGTGGTGACGGCGGGGATGGCGGCGATGTTTATATGATCGCTGACGAAAACCTGAACACGCTGATCGATTACCGTTTTGAAAAATCTTTCCGCGCTGAACGTGGCCAGAACGGCCAGAGCCGTGACTGTACCGGTAAACGTGGTAAAGACATCATCATCAAGGTGCCGGTAGGTACCCGTGTGATCGATCAGGGCACCGGCGAAACCATCGGTGATATGACGCGCCATGAGCAGAAACTGATGGTGGCGAAGGGCGGCTGGCATGGCCTGGGTAATACCCGCTTTAAGTCATCCGTTAACCGTACGCCGCGTCAGAAAACCATGGGTACGCCAGGTGAGAAGCGCGATTTGCAGTTAGAACTGATGCTGCTGGCAGACGTCGGTATGCTGGGGCTGCCTAATGCCGGTAAATCGACCTTTATCCGTTCTGTCTCTGCTGCCAAACCAAAAGTGGCGGACTATCCGTTTACCACTCTGGTGCCAAGCCTCGGCGTGGTGCGTATGGACAGCGAGCAGAGCTTTGTGGTCGCCGATATTCCGGGCCTGATTGAAGGTGCGGCTGATGGTGCCGGTCTGGGGATTCGCTTCCTGAAGCACCTTGAGCGCTGTCGCGTATTGTTACATCTTATCGACCTCGCGCCGATTGATGAAACCGATCCGGTTGATAATGCCCGCATCATTCTGGGTGAGCTGGAAAAATACAGCGAGAAGCTGTTCCAGAAACCTCGCTGGCTGGTATTCAACAAAGTTGACCTGCTGGACGACGAAGAAGCGGAAGCGCGTGCCAAAGCGATTGCTGAAGCGCTGGGCTGGACGGATAAATACTATCTGATCTCTGCGGCGAATCGCGTCGGTGTGAATGCACTGTGCTGGGACGTGATGTCCTTTATCAATGCCAATCCGAAAGAAGTGGCAGAAGAAGATAAGAAGCCCGAGAAAGTCGAGTTTATGTGGGATGATTATCATCGTGAGCAGCTGGCTGAAGCACAGGCCGAAGCGGAAGAAGACGATGACTGGGATGACGACTGGGATGAAGAAGACGACGAAGGCGTCGAAATCATTTATCAGCGTTAAACCTCACGGGGCACATTTATGTGCCCCGTTTTATTTGCGGTTAGCGTAAAAACTGCGGCGCAGACCACAACTGCTGCAAGCCATCGGTCAGCCCACTGCGCCACCACAGCGCATCATGGCCGCCATCAATCTGATGATATTCGACATCATGACCTGCCGCATCAAGCTGCTGTGACAGGCGGTCGTTGACCGTGATAATCAGCGGCTCACGTTTCCCGGCTTCAAGCAAAAACCGCATGCTGCTACCGCTTCCTGACGCCTGCGCAATCTGTTCTGACAACCAACCCGACTTTTCCGCCAGATCACGCTGTGGCCACCAGAAAGAGCCGGACAGACTCAGCGCGCAACCAAAGCGTCGTGGCCAGTTGAGCACGGCGTATACCGCTGACAATCCACCAAAGCTTTGCCCGGCCACGACTGTGCGTGTCGGATCGCTATCATGCGCTGCCCAGCCTGCGAGCTGCGGTAAAAGCTCTTCCTGTACCGCCAGCCAAAAATCAGCATGACAGGGCAGCTCCACACTACGCTGCTGCGGGTTGATGCTGTCGATTAACAGATAAACCGCTTCCGGCAGTTCACCGGCATCAGTCATTGCCTGCAACGGGCCGCCAACCGGCATGGTCTGCGCCCAGAACTGGCCGTCGAGTAAGATCGCCAGCGGTCGGCTGGCAGGCGCACGGCTACCGGTGGTGATCAGCCATACCGAACGGCTATTACCGAGACGCGAGCTGCTCCACTGATAACGCTGGCACTGGTGCGGTGGTTGCTGTGCGGCTGCCTGCCAGTAAGTTTGCGGCGGAGCCAGTGGCATATGCAGCGGTGACGTGGGGTGTCCGCGTCCGCTTTTCCAGCTGCCATGATGATTGAGCGGGTCACCGATGGCATCAGCAAACAGGCTGCGCCAACTGTTGCGCTGCATTGTGACATCACTGGTCTGCGCCTGCAGGAACGGATCCTCGGCGCTATGTGGGATCAGGCTGTAACTGCCGCGCCAGCTGGCATCCAGCTGCGTTTGCCATTGCCAGACATCAGTACCGGCGATCCGTTGTAAGGATTGCGGCAATCCTTGCTGATGATGATCGGTTATACCAGTAATATTGATCCATACGCGGCGAGTGGCCGAGCGGGATTCATCTCCCTGCGGATCGCGCCAGAGAAAAGTCACCGTATGGCGTTTATTCACCGCCGGTTCGATAATCGGTGTGCCGAGCTGCACCACCTCCTGCCACCAGGTCTCGCTACCAATATCGTTTCTTAACAGCATCATAAGTTATCGCCAGGCTCAGTTTACCGTAAATGGATGATTCAATTACGCAATTAATAATGCTATTGATAATTATTTGTATTTGCAATAGGGTGTTTCCGCTCGCACCAGCAGCAGTTGGCTCCTTAAGATTAACGACATTCCAGCATAATTGGTGAGACCCATCGTCATCACTTCGGTGCCGGCGGACGATGCGGATTTTCCAGGATAAAAAATAATGAACAAGCTTTCACGTTTATCGTTAGCAATTTTGATCGAACTTGGCATGGTGACCACCGCCTTTGCCGCAGGGACAACGGATAGTGTTGATGCTGATGACGGTACTCTGGTCGTGACGGCTGCCGAGCAGACATTACAGGCTCCCGGGGTTTCCACCATCACCGCAGATGAAATCAAAAAAAGACCCCCTTCACGCGACGTTTCAGAAATTATCCGCACCATGCCGGGCGTTAACCTGACCGGTAACTCCACCAGTGGCCAGCGCGGTAACAATCGACAAATCGATATTCGTGGCATGGGGCCGGAAAATACCCTGATCCTGATTGATGGCAGACCGGTTTCCAGCCGCAACTCGGTGCGTCTTGGCTGGCGTGGAGAGCGTGATACCCGTGGCGACACCAACTGGGTGCCACCTGAAATGATTGACCATATTGAAGTCATTCGTGGTCCGGCGGCGGCACGTTACGGAAACGGTGCCGCCGGTGGCGTGGTGAATATCATTACCAAAAAGGACACCGGCGAGTGGCATGGTTCCTGGGATAGCTACTTTAATGTGCCGGAGCATAAAGAAGAGGGGGCGACCAAACGCACCAATTTCAGTCTGACCGGGCCGCTGGGGGATGACGTCAGCTTCCGCCTGTACGGTGGGTTAAGCAAAACTCAGGCTGATGCCCAGTTTATCAACGAAGGCCATCAGTCACTGCGCACTGGCACCTACGCCGACACAGTACCGGCAGGTCGTGAAGGTTCAATCAATAAAGATATTAATGGTTTACTGAGCTGGGCCTTTGCGCCAATGCAGGCGCTTGAGTTCGAAGCGGGTTACAGCCGCCAGGGTAATCTGTATGCCGGCGACACGCAAAATACCAATACCAGTGCGCTGGTACAGGATCACTACGGTGACGAAACTAACCGTATGTATCGAAAGAATTTTGCCGTCACCTGGACCGGTGCCTGGGATAATGGCGTCAGTACTAAAAACTTCGCCCAGTATGAAAATACCCGCAATTCACGCATGAATGAAGGTCTGGCTGGCGGTACCGAAGGGATCTTCGCGAACGATAACTTCTCAGATATTCAGCTTGATGATGTGCTACTGCACAGTGAAGTGAGTATTCCGTTTAATCTGCTGGTGAACCAGACCGCGACCATCGGTACCGAATGGAATCAGCAGCGAATGAAGGATAGTTCGTCGAATACCCAGGCGTTGTCCAGTGGCGATATTGCCGGTATCAGCAGCACTAACCGCAGCCCTTACTCGTCAGCCGAGATTTTCTCGCTGTTTGCTGAAGACAATATGGAGCTGACTGACAGTACCATGTTGGTGCCAGGTCTGCGTTTTGATCATCACACCATTGTTGGCAATAACTGGAGTCCGTCGCTGAACCTGACGCAAGGCCTGGCGGATGACTTCACGCTGAAGATGGGAATTGCGCGCGCCTATAAAGCACCAAGCCTGTATCAGACCAACCCAAACTATGTGCTTTACAGCCGTGGTCAGGGTTGTGCAAATAGCGCCGGTGCCTGTTATCTGGTGGGCAATGAAGACCTGAAAGCGGAAACCAGTATCAATAAAGAGATAGGTATTGAGTATAAACACGAGGGTTATCAGGCCGGCGTCACCTGGTTCCGTAACGATTACCGCAATAAAATCGACGCGGGCTACCTGCCGACCGGGACTTCCCTGAGCGGGGCAGCAGATGTCTACAAGTGGCAAAACGTACCTAAAGCGGTGGTTGAGGGGCTGGAAGGGACAGTGAATATTCCGCTGAGCGATAGCATCGGCTGGAATAACAACATTACTTATATGTTGCAGAGCAAAAACAAGGAAACCGGCGATCGCCTGTCGATTATCCCGCAGTATACCCTGAACTCGACGCTCTCCTGGCAGGCGATGCAGGATCTGTCGCTGCAAACTACCCTGACCTGGTATGGCCGTCAGACGCCGAAGAAGTACAACTACAAGGGAGAAGCGGTAACGGGTAGCGAGCGGGATGAAGTCAGCCCGTATTCCGTGTTGGGTCTGAGCGGAACGTATGACGTTACTAAGTACGCCAGCGTTACGTTGGGTATCGATAACCTGTTTGATAAGCGCCATTTCCGTCAGGGCAATGCGCAAACTACCGGTAACGCCAATACCAATTCGTATATGTATGGCGCAGGTGCCAATACTTATAATGAATCAGGCCGCACTTTCTATATGAGTCTGAACACGCAGTTCTGATAATAAACGGGGAAAGCCGCGGCTTTCCCCGTTAGTGAGTACTCAGTTATTCTGATAAATATCTTTGTACAGACGGCTTTCAAAACGCACCAGTGGAATACGGCGCTGACGCTGATCCTGCGGCGGTACGGCATAACCCGACAGGAACTGCACAAATGCCACGCGCTGACCGCTGGCAGTGGTCAGGAAGCCTGCAAGGTTATAAACCCCTTGCAGTGAACCGGTTTTCGCCGACAGCTTGCCATCCACTCCCGCCTCATGCAGACCACCACGATAACGCAGCGTGCCATCGTAACCCGACAGCGGCAGCATCGAGATAAAGTTCAGCTGCTGATCATTCTGGGCAATATATTGCAGCACCTGCATCATGGTCGCGGGTGAGATCAGGTCATGACGTGACAGACCAGAGCCATCCACCTGAATGCTGTTGCCCATATCGATGTTGGCTTTCTGACGCAGGATCTGACGCACTGCATCCTGCCCGGCACGCCAGGTTCCCGGCACATTAAAGCGCTCGCGACCAATGGTGCGGAAAACCGTATCGGCAATCATATTGTCGGACTTTTTCAGCATAATCTTCAGCAGATCGTGCAGCGGTGCGGATTGGGTCTGCGCCAGCACGGTTCCGGCAGCATTCTGGCGCTTTTCGCGCACCAGATGGCCGGTGTAATCAATACCAGCATCCAGCAATTCACTTTTCAGAATCGCGCCGGCATAACTGGCACCATCCTGCACCGCAAAGGCCAGCGGCAACGGTTCAGCACGCTGGGTCAGGCAGCCGGTCAGCGTGAAACGGTTTAACTCACCGGGCACCACATCCAGTTCACAGTACTGAGCATCAGAAGAGCCTTTTGCCAGCGTGCGCACTTCACTGAACATATTGACCGGGTAGTAAGATGCCACGCGAATAAACGCGTTATCACCCGGGTTTGGTGCGCTGTACAGCGATACCGAGAAGCAGTTACGGTCAACAATCGCCGCACCGGGTGGAGCACTGAAGCATTGGGTCATATCATTCCACGGCCAGCCTGGCGCTTTGTCATGGCTGGAAAACACCGAGGTATCAATCACCAGGTTGCCTTCAATATGCTGTACGCCCTGTTTTTTCAACACGGCGACCATATTGCGCAAATGCTGGCGTGTCAGCGTGGGATCGCCGCCAAAGCGGGCAATTAAATCGCCACGCAGGGTGCCACCTGAGAGAGCGCCTTTACTCTCCAGCGTGGTCTGGAAACGGTAGTCAGGGCCAAGCTGCAATAACGCTGCCAGCGCAGTAATCACCTTCATGGTACTGGCGGGTAGCGCCATCTGCTGGCTGTGATAATCGATTATCGGCGTAGTAGCGCCGATTTTCTGCACCATCAGCGCCAGGTTTGCACCATCTGGCAAATATTGCGCGTACTCTTCTACGGGCGCAGCGTTTGCTTGCAGCATAAACGCGAAGGTTAATCCGGTAACAAGTCGTGAAAATCGCATAATCTCGCGGTAACTGACAGTAAACGAGCTGTCATACTACGGTGCATTGAGGTGCAAAGTAAACGATGACCCATAGGGAACTCTGGGTTAAAATACGTATCAAAATGCAAAACCGATCCTGACCCTGGGGGAATCTCCGGGTCAGGTTTCTTTTGTTTGCAATTCGGCAGTAAGCGCGGCAGAACGCAGTTTCTGCAGTCACCCTGTCAGGATGACGACACTTTGAACAGGATAGATTACGAGGTATTGAGATGAACCAGATTCCGATGACGTTAAGGGGCGCCGAGAGGTTGCGCGAAGAGCTCGAAGAGCTGAAAACCGTTAAACGCCCCAGAATTATTGCCTCAATTGCTGAAGCACGTGAGCATGGTGATTTGAAAGAAAATGCCGAATATCATGCTGCGCGTGAAGAGCAGGGTTTCTGTGAAGGCCGTATTCAGGAGATTGAAGCTAAACTCTCCAATGCTCAGGTGATCGATGTCACCAAAATGAATGCTAATGGTCGCGTTATTTTTGGTGCGACAGTCAGCATTCTGAATGTGGACAGCGAAGAAGAGTTTACTTACCGCATTGTTGGCGACGATGAAGCGGACTTTAAACACAATCTGATTTCAGTGAATTCACCGATGGCGCGTGGCCTGATCGGTAAAGAAGTGGATGATGTGGTTGTGATTAAAACGCCCGGCGGCGATGTTGACTACGAAATTCTGAAGATCGAATACATCTGAGTTCGCTCAGAAAAAATCTTACCGCTGGCTGAGCTGACGGCAATTTTAATCAGCAGGTGTGACGCTGCACAAAATTTCCGCATATTCGCGTCGGTGGGTCAGATTTTAAAAGGTCGATTGTAAAGAAAGGAAAAAGGCCGCATTGCGGCCTTTTATCTGATGCAGGAGCATGGCACTTTTGCCATCAATGAGCCTTGAGCACCGGGGAAATTACCCTTAAAGTGCATCATTCAGGCAGGCCATTAACGCGGTATTGAAATCTTGCGTTCCTTTGATGGGCGATACAGCACCAGCGTTTTGCCGATTACCTGCACGTTACTTGCACCCGTCTCGCGTACGATCGCTTCGACTACCAGCGTTTTGGTTTCACGGTCTTCCGTCGCGATTTTCACCTTGATTAATTCATGGTGTTCAAGTGCTTGTTCGATCTCGGCCAGCACACCTTCGGTCAGGCCATTGTTGCCCAGCATCACAACAGGCTTCAGTGGATGGGCCAGACCTTTCAGGTGCTGTTTTTGTTTGGGACTCAGATTCATCGTATTTTTTACTTACATTGGGATTGAAAACGGTACATTCTACCGCCATCTCGAGTGTATCACCAAACGGCAGAACCGTTTTGGGCGGTTTATTTATCGCTTATGATGAAGAATAGTTGGAAATTGTATGACAGGTAAAAAGCGTTCGGCCAGTTCCAGCCGCTGGCTGCAGGAACACTTTAGCGATAAATATGTGCTTCAGGCACAGAAAAAAGGGTTGCGCTCGCGCGCCTGGTTTAAACTTGATGAAATACAGCAGGGTGACAAGCTGTTTAAGCCGGGAATGACTGTGGTCGATCTTGGCGCGGCTCCGGGCGGCTGGTCGCAATATGTGGTAACACAGATTGGCAACAAAGGCCGTATCATCGCCTGTGACATTTTACCGATGGATCCTATCGTCGGCGTCGATTTCCTTCAGGGCGATTTTCGTGAAGAATTAGTGCTTAAAGCGCTGCTGGAGCGCGTTGGCGAGCAAAAAGTTCAGGTTGTGATGTCGGATATGGCACCCAACATGAGCGGTACACCTGCCGTTGATATTCCCCGGTCGATGTATTTAGTTGAACTGGCGCTGGAGATGTGTCGTGATGTTCTGGCACCTGGCGGCAGTTTTTTAGTGAAAGTGTTTCAGGGAGATGGCTTTGATGAATACCTCCGGGAAATTCGCTCCCTGTTTACGAAGGTAAAAATTCGTAAGCCGGACGCTTCGCGCTCACGTTCGCGCGAAGTGTACATTGTAGCGACAGGGCGAAAACTATAACCAAAATAATTGGAATCGTACTCACAACGGCGATTCCAGGTTTGAAGGATATATAGTACCCTACGCTGTCTGTTAACACAGTTGTAATATGAGGTTAATCCCTTGAGTGACATGGCGAAAAACCTGATTCTCTGGTTAGTCATCGCAGTTGTGCTGATGTCTGTATTCCAGAGCTTTGGGCCCAGCGAGTCGAATGGCCGTAGGGTTGATTACTCAACCTTCCTGTCGGAAGTGAACCAGGATCAGGTCCGCGAGGCACGTATTAACGGGCGTGAAATCAACGTAACTAAAAAAGACAGTAATCGATACACGACCTACATCCCTGTCAACGATCCCAAGTTACTCGATAACCTGTTGACCAAAAATGTAAAAGTTGTCGGTGAACCACCAGAAGAACCAAGCCTGCTGGCTTCAATCTTCATCTCCTGGTTCCCGATGCTGTTGTTGATCGGTGTCTGGATCTTCTTTATGCGTCAGATGCAAGGCGGTGGCGGTAAGGGCGCGATGTCCTTCGGCAAGAGTAAAGCCCGCATGCTGACTGAAGATCAGATCAAAACCACCTTTGCTGATGTTGCAGGTTGTGACGAAGCAAAAGAGGAAGTGGGCGAGCTGGTTGAATACCTGCGCGAGCCGAGCCGCTTCCAGAAACTGGGTGGTAAAATTCCGAAAGGCGTACTGATGGTGGGGCCACCGGGTACCGGTAAGACCCTGCTGGCAAAAGCGATTGCCGGTGAAGCTAAGGTGCCTTTCTTTACCATTTCCGGTTCTGACTTTGTCGAAATGTTTGTTGGTGTGGGTGCATCACGTGTTCGTGACATGTTTGAGCAGGCGAAAAAAGCCGCACCTTGCATCATCTTTATCGATGAGATCGATGCCGTTGGTCGTCAGCGTGGCGCCGGTTTAGGCGGTGGTCATGACGAGCGTGAGCAGACCCTGAACCAGATGCTGGTTGAGATGGATGGTTTTGAAGGCAACGAAGGTATCATCGTAATTGCCGCGACCAACCGTCCAGACGTACTGGACCCTGCATTGCTGCGTCCGGGCCGTTTCGACCGTCAGGTTGTGGTCGGTCTGCCGGATGTTCGTGGTCGTGAGCAGATTCTGAAAGTGCATATGCGTCGTGTGCCACTGGCAACCGATATTGATGCATCAGTGATTGCACGTGGTACGCCGGGCTTCTCCGGTGCGGATCTGGCAAACCTGGTCAACGAAGCTGCCCTGTTTGCTGCGCGCGGTAATCGCCGTGTGGTGTCGATGGTTGAGTTTGAAAAAGCCAAAGACAAAATCATGATGGGCGCAGAACGTCGCTCCATGGTGATGACCGAATCGCAGAAAGAGTCGACCGCTTATCACGAAGCTGGCCACGCGATTATTGGACGCCTGGTTCCGGAACACGATCCGGTGCACAAAGTGACCATTATTCCGCGCGGACGTGCGCTGGGTGTAACTTTCTTCCTGCCTGAAGGCGACGCGATCAGCGCCAGCCGTCAGAAACTGGAGAGTCAGCTCTCTACGCTGTACGGTGGCCGTCTGGCTGAAGAGATTATCTACGGTGTGGAGCATGTTTCTACCGGTGCATCGAACGACATTAAAGTCGCAACGAACATCGCACGTAACATGGTCACGCAGTGGGGCTTCTCTGAGAAATTAGGTCCGTTGCTGTATGCCGAAGAAGACGGTGAGGTATTCCTCGGTCGCTCGGTGGCAAAAGCCAAGCATATGTCCGATGAGACCGCGCGTATTATCGATCAGGAAGTAAAATCTCTGGTTGAGCAGAACTACCAGCGCGCCCGTCGCCTTCTGAATGAAAACATGGACATCCTTCACGCGATGAAAGACGCGCTGATGAAGTATGAAACCATTGATGCGCCGCAGATCGACGATTTGATGGCACGCCGCGAAGTGCGTCCGCCAGCAGGTTGGGAAGAAGCAAGCAGCAGCAATAATTCAGATAACAACGGCACGCCAAAAGCACCGCGTCCGGTCGATGAACCCCGTACGCCAAACCCAGGCAATACCATGTCTGAGCAGTTAGGCGACAAATAATTCGGTTTCAACGAATCGACTGACACCTCTAAAACCCCGGCTCTGACCGGGGTTTTTTATTGCTGAACCTTTTTAACGTAAAATGCAGGCCCTCATTGCTTAAGGAAAAATCAAAATGAAGTTACACGCCAGAAACTCGGTTTTGGATCTCGCATATCCCCAGGTCATGGGCATTTTGAACGTCACGCCAGACTCCTTTTCCGATGGCGGTAAGCATAATTCGCTGATTCACGCGCTGACCCACGCCAACGATATGATCAATGCCGGGGCCACGATTATTGATGTCGGCGGCGAATCGACCCGTCCCGGTGCCGCAGAAGTCAGCGTTGAAGAAGAGCTGGAACGCGTGATTCCAGTGGTTGAGGCGCTGGCGCAGCGTTTTGAAGTATGGATCTCGGTTGATACCTCGAAGCCTGAAGTGATCCGTGAGTCGGCGCGAGTGGGTGCTCACATTATTAACGATATTCGATCCTTGCAGGAACCGGGCGCGCTGGAAGCCGCAGCGGAAACCGGATTACCGGTCTGCCTGATGCATATGCAAGGTGACCCGCAGTCGATGCAGCAATCGCCGCACTATCAGAATGTGCTGGCAGATGTTGATGCCTTTTTTGTGCAGCATATCGCGCGCTGCGAAGCGGCTGGCATCAAAAAAGAGCAATTGATTCTCGACCCAGGCTTTGGTTTCGGTAAGAATCTCTCTCACAATTATCAACTGCTGGCGCATCTGGCCGATCTGCACCATTTTGGTTTGCCACTATTAGTCGGCATGTCCCGTAAATCGATGATAGGACAGCTGCTTAATGTCGGACCAACGCAACGGTTGACCGGCAGTATTGCCTGCGCGGTGATTGCCGCCATGCAGGGCGCACATATTGTGCGAGTACATGACGTTAAAGAAACCGTCGAGGCGATGCGAGTCGTCGAAGCGACACGATCAGCGAAGGAATAGTAACGCTATGAGTAATCGTAAGTATTTTGGTACCGATGGCATCCGCGGCAAAGTGGGTGAGACTCCAATTACCCCTGATTTCGTGCTGAAACTGGGCTGGGCGGCTGGCAAGGTGCTGGCAAGCCATGGCTCTAAAAAAATCATCATCGGTAAAGATACTCGTATCTCTGGTTATATGCTGGAGTCGGCGCTGGAAGCCGGACTGGCGGCAGCGGGGCTGTCAGCAGCCTTTACCGGGCCGATGCCAACCCCGGCAGTGGCTTATCTGACGCGTACCTTCCGCGCAGAAGCTGGCATTGTGATCTCTGCTTCACACAATCCCTTCGACGATAACGGCATTAAATTCTTCTCGATTGATGGCACCAAGCTGCCCGATGAAGTGGAAGAGGCGATTGAAGCCGAGATGGAAAAGCCAATCACCTGCGTCGATTCAGCCGAACTTGGCCGTGCCAGCCGCATCGTTGATGCTGCCGGTCGCTATATCGAATTCTGCAAAGGCACTTTCCCGAGCGAGCTGAGCCTGAGCGGACTGAAAATTGTGGTGGACTGTGCTAATGGTGCGACCTACCACATTGCGCCGAACGTACTGCGTGAGCTGGGCGCAACGGTGATTGCCATCGGCTGTCAGCCGGACGGTATGAATATCAACAAAGAGTGCGGTGCGACGGATTTGCGCATGTTGCAGGAACGCGTACTGGCAGAGAAGGCGGATATCGGCCTGGCGTACGATGGCGACGGCGACCGTATCATGATGGTTGACCATCTTGGTGCCAAAGTTGATGGCGACCAGATTCTGTATATTATTGCGCGCGAAGGTCTGCGTCAGGGGCAGCTGAAGGGCGGCGTAGTCGGTACGCTGATGAGCAATATGGGTCTGGAGCTGGCGCTGAAGCAGCTCGGTATTCCGTTTGTCCGGGCGAAAGTGGGTGACCGCTATGTGCTGGAGAAATTGCAGGAGAAAGGCTGGCGTATTGGTGCTGAAAACTCTGGCCACGTGATCCTGCTGGATAAAACCACCACTGGTGACGGCATTGTGGCAGGTTTGCAAGTACTTACCGCCATGGTGCGCAACCATATGACATTGCACGACCTGTGCAGCGGCATGAAGTTACTGCCGCAGATCCTGGTGAATGTGCGCTTTAGCGGCGCGACCGATCCGCTGGAAGATGCGACGGTAAAAGCGGTGACGGCGGAAGTCGAGAAAGAGTTGCAGGGTCGTGGACGTGTGCTGCTGCGTAAATCCGGTACTGAGCCATTGATTCGCGTCATGGTCGAAGGCGAAGATGAAACCCAGGTCACCACGCTGGCACATCGTATTGCCGATGCAGTGAAAGCGGTCTGATCCTGTAGGGGGCGGGGTTCTCGCCGCCTGTGCCGAGGATTTGCACTCAGCCCGCCATCAGGACGGGAGCCGAAAACGGCTCCCCTATAAGTTCCTGGATTGCATGAGCCGAAAACGTGTTCGACTCGCCGGATAACTGCGCGTTTTTTCTGCTGAAATTGTAAATCTGGCGTTTTTTTCCGCAATCAGCTGACGGCAATGAAATTGCACTTGCGCGGACAGGGACCTTTGGTTAGTATTCACACCCGCTTCTGGTGGGTGTGACGACAACATCCATTTGACTGGTTTGAAGCTATTTATGTGCGGTTACCGCGCAAGGAACAGGTTGATTATGTACGAAGCTCTTCTGGTAATTTTCCTTATTGTGGCACTGGGCCTGGTGGGTCTGATCATGCTGCAACAAGGTAAAGGCGCTGATATGGGAGCCTCCTTCGGTGCAGGCGCTTCCGGTACTCTGTTTGGTTCAAGCGGTTCAGGTAATTTCATGACCCGTATGACCGCAGTGCTGGCGACCCTGTTCTTCATTATCAGCCTGGTTCTGGGTAACCTGAACAGCAATAAAACCACGAAAGGTAGCGAGTGGGATAATCTCACGCAGCCAGCACAGTCTGAACAGACTGCGCCAGCGAAACTGGCAACGCCGAGCAGCGATATCCCGCAGTAAGCAGTAAAAAGTTACAATTTCGATGCGACAGAAATAAAAAAGTCGCCGTCTTAGAGTGCCGAGGTGGTGGAATTGGTAGACACGCTACCTTGAGGTGGTAGTGCCCGATTGGGCTTACGGGTTCAAGTCCCGTCCTCGGTACCAAATCTCAGAATTGCTTGCATTTAGTGCAAGATCGGCGTAATATTCGCCACGTTTTCGGACGCGGGGTGGAGCAGCCTGGTAGCTCGTCGGGCTCATAACCCGAAGGTCGTCGGTTCAAATCCGGCCCCCGCAACCACTTTCCCTTAGAGTTCTTTTTCAAATATACTGTATGCATCTTACGGCGCATTTTCAGCGAATTTTGAAAAAAATTCTTTTGGCTTGTGGGCCGAGCCGCAATCATTGCGGCATACAGGGTCCAGTCGCATTAAGCCCCGAATTTTCGGGGTTTTTTGTTATCAGGCTATCAAAACACTGGGCTATTAAGCCCTTTTTTTATGTCTTGGGGGTGGCTTTGTCCACATTAGAGCAAAAATTAACAGAGCTGATTTCGGCACCAGTAGAAGCGCTTGGCTACGAACTGGTCGGTATTGAGTTCGTTCGTGGTCGCACATCCACGCTGCGCATCTATATTGATAGCGAAGACGGTATCAACGTTGACGATTGTGCTGATGTCAGCCATCAGGTGAGTGCGGTAATGGATGTTGAAGATCCCATCACTGTCGCCTACAACCTTGAAGTCTCGTCACCGGGCCTTGAGCGCCCCCTGTTTACTGCAGCACACTACACGCAATTCATTGGCGAACAAGTTAGCCTGGTTTTGCGTATGGCCGTACAAAACCGCCGCAAATGGCAGGGCATCATTAAATCTGTTGAAGGTGAAATGATCACTGTTACCGTTGAGGGTAGCGATGAAGTGTTCGCGCTGAGTAATATCCAGAAAGCGAACCTGGTCCCCCACTTTTAAACGTCCGGATTGAGGCTAACCAGGATGAACAAAGAAATCTTAGCTGTTGTAGAGGCCGTTTCTAACGAAAAAGCCCTCCCGCGTGAGAAAATTTTCGAAGCGCTGGAGAGCGCGCTGGCCACTGCAACCAAGAAAAAATACGAACAAGAGATCGATGTTCGCGTTAGCATCGATCGGAAAAGCGGCGATTTTGATACTTTCCGTCGCTGGGTGATTGTGGACGAAGTGACACAACCGACCCGTGAAATTACGCTGGAAGCCGCGCGCTACGAAGATGAAGCGTTTAATCTCGGCGAATTTGTTGAAGATCAGATTGAATCTGTCACCTTTGACCGCATTACTACTCAGACGGCGAAACAAGTTATCGTACAGAAAGTACGTGAAGCTGAGCGCGCGATGGTGGTGGATGCGTTCCGTCAGCACGAAGGTGAGATCATCACTGGTGTGGTGAAGAAAGTGAACCGCGACAACATTACCCTCGATCTGGGTAGCAATGCTGAAGCGGTCATTATCCGTGAAGATATGTTGCCACGTGAAAACTTCCGTCCGGGTGACCGCATTCGCGGCGTACTGTACGCTGTACGTCCGGAAGCTCGCGGTGCTCAGCTGTTTGTCAGCCGCTCTAAACCAGAGATGCTGATTGAGCTGTTCCGCATTGAAGTGCCGGAAATCGGTGAAGAAGTTATTGAAATCAAAGCGGCCGCCCGCGATCCAGGCTCTCGTGCCAAGATTGCAGTGAAGACCAACGACAAGCGTATCGACCCGGTTGGTGCTTGCGTCGGTATGCGCGGTGCGCGTGTTCAGGCGGTATCCAGCGAATTAGGCGGTGAACGTATTGATATCGTGCTGTGGGACGACAACCCGGCACAGTTTGTTATCAATGCTATGGCCCCTGCTGATGTCGCGTCTATCGTGGTGGATGAAGATAATCACACCATGGATATCGCTGTTGAAGCCGGAAATCTGGCTCAGGCGATCGGCCGTAACGGCCAAAACGTGCGTCTGGCTTCTCAGCTGAGTGGCTGGGAGCTGAACGTGATGACGGTCGACGACCTGCAAGCCAAGCACCAGGCTGAAGCACATGCAGCTATCGACGTCTTTACCAAATATCTCGACATCGACGAAGATTTCGCCACCGTTCTGGTTGAAGAAGGCTTCTCCTCTCTGGAAGAGCTGGCTTATGTACCAATCAATGAACTGCTGGAAATCGACGGCCTTGATGAAGATACGGTAGAAGCGCTGCGCGACCGTGCGAAAAATGCGTTGACCACCCTGGCACTGGCAAAAGAAGAGAGCCTTGGCGATAGCAAACCTGCAGATGACTTACTGAATCTGGAAGGTCTGGATCGTGCACTGGCGTTCAAACTGGCGGCGAAAGGTGTATGCACGCTGGAAGATCTTGCTGAGCAGGGTGTTGACGATCTGTCAGATATTGAAGGCCTCAGCGATGAGCGGGCCGGTGAGCTGATTATGGCTGCGCGCAATATCTGTTGGTTCGGTGACGACGCGTAATAACAGGAAGGAACAGCATGACAGATGTAACCGTAAAATCGCTGGCCGCAGAGATAGAGACCTCGGTAGAACGCCTGGTACAGCAATTTGCTGATGCAGGGATCCGTAAGTCTGAAACTGACTCTGTGACCCAGCAGGAAAAAGAAACCTTACTGACGCACCTGAATCGTGAGCACGGCAGCGTGTCAAGTAAGCTGACCTTGCAGCGCAAAACGCGCAGCACCCTGAATATTCCTGGCACCGGGGGTAAAAGTAAATCGGTGCAAATCGAAGTCCGCAAAAAGCGCACCTATGTGAAGGGCGAAACTGACGCTGAACAAGCGGAAGCAGAAGCGCAGGCACAGCGTGAAGCGGAAGAACAGGCTCGTGAGGCTGAAGAAAAAGCTAAACGTGAAGCAGCAGACAAAGCCAAACGTGAAGCCGAAGAGCAAGCCAAACGTGAAGCCGCCGACAAAGCAAGGCGCGAAGCAGCGGAAAAAGATAAAGTGAGCAATCAACCAACCGACGAAAAGACCCGGGCCAATCAATCAGATAAAGCCCGTCGCGAAGCCGAAGCCGCAGAGCTGAAGCGTAAAGCTGAAGAAGAAGCGCGCCGCAAGATTGAAGAAGACGCTAAGCGCGTAGCCGAAGAGGCCCGTAAAATGGCTGAAGAAAAAGGTGAAAGCTGGACCGTCGCGTCCGAAGAGCCGGAAGATACCTCGGACTACCACGTCACCACATCCACTCATGCCCGTCAGGCTGAAGATGAAAACGACCGTAAGGTTGAAGGTGAGCGTCGTAGCCGTCCGGTTAAAGCCGTGCGTCAGAAGAAAGGCAACAAGCATTCTGAATCAAAAGCCGACCGCGAAGAAGCGCGCGCTCAGGTTCGTGGTGGTAAAGGCAAACGTAAGCCTAGCTCACTGCAGCAGGGCTTTAACAAGCCTGCGCAGGCGGTAAACCGTGATGTGGTTATCGGCGAAACCGTGACCGTTGCCGAACTGGCCAATAAAATGGCAGTGAAAGGCTCCCTCGTCATCAAAGCGATGATGAAAATGGGCGCTATGGCGACTATCAACCAGGTTATCGACCAGGAAACCGCTCAGATGGTCGCGGAAGAGATGGGTCACAAAGTGACGCTGCGCCGCGAAAATGAGCTGGAAGAGGCGGTAATGGGTGACCGTGATACTGATGCTGCGCTGGAATCCCGCGCACCAGTGGTCACCATTATGGGGCACGTTGACCATGGTAAAACTTCCCTGCTGGACTATATCCGTTCCACCAAAATCGCCTCTGGCGAAGCGGGCGGCATTACTCAGCATATCGGTGCTTACCACGTTGAAACCGACAACGGTATGGTTACTTTCCTTGATACCCCAGGTCACGCCGCGTTTACCGCAATGCGTGCCCGTGGTGCTCAGGCAACGGATATCGTTATCCTGGTTGTCGCAGCGGATGACGGCGTGATGCCTCAGACCATCGAAGCTATTCAGCATGCGAAAGCAGCGAAAGTGCCGGTTGTGGTTGCGGTCAACAAAGTTGATAAGCCAGAATCCGATCCGGATCGTGTTAAAAACGAACTGACTCAATACGGTATCATTCCTGAAGAGTGGGGCGGCGAAAACATGTTTGTTAACGTCTCCGCTAAAGCCGGTACCGGTATTGATGACCTGCTGAACGCTATCCTGCTGCAAGCTGAAGTTCTTGAACTGAAAGCGGTGCGTCAGGGTATGGCAAGCGGTGTCGTAATCGAATCCTTCCTGGATAAAGGTCGTGGTCCGGTTGCAACCGTGCTGGTGCGTGAAGGTACCCTGAACAAAGGCGATATCGTACTGTGTGGCTTTGAATATGGCCGTGTCCGTGCGATGCGTGACGAGTTAGGTCGCGAAGTGACCGAAGCCGGCCCGTCAATTCCGGTTGAGATCCTGGGTCTGTCAGGTGTTCCGGCAGCAGGTGATGAAGCGACCGTAGTACGTGACGAGAAGAAAGCACGTGAAGTTGCGCTGTATCGTCAGGGCAAATTCCGCGAAGTGAAACTGGCTCGCCAGCAGAAATCTAAGCTGGAAAACATGTTTGCCAACATGACCGAAGGCGAAGTGTCCGAGCTGAACATCGTGCTGAAAGCCGACGTACAGGGTTCTGTCGAAGCGATTGCCGATTCACTGCTGAAACTCTCCACCGACGAAGTGAAGGTGAAGATTGTTGGCTCCGGCGTAGGTGGTATCACCGAAACCGACGCGACCCTGGCAGCAGCGTCCAACGCGATTCTGGTTGGCTTCAACGTCCGTGCTGATGCCTCTGCGCGCCGCGTGATTGATTCTGAAAGTCTGGATCTGCGTTACTACTCCGTGATCTATAATCTGATCGACGAAGTGAAACAGGCGATGAGCGGTATGCTGGCGCCTGAGTACAAACAGCAGATCATCGGTCTGGCTGAAGTACGTGACGTATTCAAATCACCGAAATTTGGTGCTATCGCCGGTTGTATGGTCACCGAAGGTAACATCAAGCGTCACAACCCGATCCGTGTTCTGCGTGACAACGTGGTTATCTACGAAGGCGAGCTGGAATCTCTGCGCCGCTTCAAAGATGACGTTAACGAAGTTCGTAACGGCATGGAATGTGGTATCGGCGTGAAGAACTACAACGATGTGCGCACTGGCGATATGATCGAAGTCTTCGAAATTATCGAGATTAAACGCACCATCGATTAATGGTCACGCACGACGAGACTATTTTTTGGGAGGCCGCGTGCCTCCCTTATTATTTGGATTATTTGGAGTATTGATTATGCCAAAAGAATTCGGTCGTCCTCAGCGTGTCTCCCAGGAGCTGCAAAAAGAGATCGCGATGATTTTACAGCGTGAGATCAAAGATCCGCGTCTGGGCATGATGGTTACCGTGTCGGGCGTCGAGCTTTCTCGCGACCTGGCCTATGCCAAAGTGTTTGTCACCTTCCTGAATGACAAAGATGAAGAGGCGATTAAAGGCGGCCTGCGTGCGCTGGGTGATGCCGCTGGCTACATCCGTACCCTGCTGGGCAAAGCGATGCGTCTGCGTATCGTGCCTGAGCTAACCTTCTTCTACGATAACTCGCTGGTAGAAGGGATGCGCATGTCTAACCTTGTCACTAACGTAGTGAAAAACGACGAACAGCGTCGTTCTTCTGCGGAAGAAGACAAGGAGGATTAATGAGCCGTCCTCGTCGTCGCGGCCGTGACATTCACGGCGTGCTGCTGCTGGATAAGCCACAGGGTTTGTCATCGAATGATGTGCTGCAGAAAGTAAAGCGTATCTTTAATGCTAACCGTGCCGGGCACACTGGTGCGCTGGATCCACTGGCAACCGGTATGTTGCCGATCTGCCTTGGCGAAGCCACCAAGTTTTCCCAGTATTTGCTGGATTCAGACAAGCGTTACCGGGTGATCGCTCGCCTTGGGCAGCGTACTGATACTTCCGACGCCGATGGCACGGTAATCAGTGAGCGTCCGCTAAACTTTAGCCAGCAACAGCTGGATGAAGCGCTCGACAGCTTCCGTGGCGAAACCCAGCAAGTGCCGTCGATGTATTCGGCGCTGAAATATCAGGGACGCAAGCTGTACGAGTATGCCCGCGAGGGTATTGAAGTCCCGCGCGAAGCACGCAGCATTGTGGTTTACGAACTGCAGTTTATTCGCTGGGAAGGCGACGAGCTTGAGCTGGAAATCCACTGCTCGAAAGGCACGTATATTCGTACCATTATTGATGATTTGGGTGAAAAGCTTGGCTGTGGCGCGCATGTGATTATGCTGCGTCGTCTGCAGGTGGCCACTTACCCGATCGGCAATATGGTGACGCTGGAGCAATTGAAAGATTTGCTCGAGCAGGCGAATGCGGAAGGTATCGCGCCGGGTGAAAAACTTGATCCGTTACTGATGCCAATGGACAGCCCGGCATCCGCATTTCCTGAAGTGAACCTGTTAACCCTTGTTGCCGCTTACTTTAAACAAGGGCAGCCGGTGCAGGCTTCAGGCGTACCGAGCTCTGGTTTAGTGCGCGTGACCGAAGGTGACGAGCGTAAGTTTATCGGTATGGCAGAAATTGATGACGATGGCCGCGTCGCGCCACGTCGTCTGGTCGTTGAATATTCTGAGTGAGTCATTTGCCATCGCATCTGGCTCAGAGTAGAATGGCGCGGCTTTATACGCTGCATTTCTGATGCAGGTATAATCCTGGGTAGCTGAATTAGAGATCGGCGCCTGTACATTTATCTTATAATTTGGAGTTGTATTATGTCTCTAAGTGTTGAAACTAAAGCACAAATCGTTGCTGATTTCGGTCGTGGCGCAAACGACAGTGGTTCGACTGAAGTTCAGGTTGCTCTGCTGACTGCACAGATTAACCATCTGCAGGGTCACTTCTCTGAGCACAAAAAAGACCACCACAGCCGTCGCGGTCTGCTGCGTATGGTTTCCCAGCGTCGTAAGCTGCTGGATTACCTGAAGCGTAAAGATGTTGCGCGTTACACCAGCCTGATCGAGCGTCTGGGTCTGCGTCGCTAACTCTTAGAATCTGTTCAGAGACGGTCATCAGCGTTAAACTGATGAAAGCACGGCTTAATGAACAGATTCGTGCGAGTTTCGCTAAAAGGGGGCCTTTACGGCCCCTTTTTTCGAGCAATCGGCAGCAATATTGCTCAAACTAATGTATTGTTGCTGAGTGTGATCTTCAGTTGCAGAGGTTCGCGCGGCTAATGAGAGGCTTTATCCAACGAGGCGTGGATTAAAGGTTGTCATTAGTCGCGAGGATGCAGATGAGGATTAAAAATCCACGGCAGAGCACGATGAAAGTGCCTGCTTTGCGTAAAGGATATTATTTTGCTGAACCCGATCGTACGTAAATTCCAATATGGTCAGCATACCGTTACCCTTGAAACCGGTATGATGGCGCGCCAGGCAACGGCTGCCGTAATGGTAAGCATGGACGACACTGCAGTGTTCGTTACTGTTGTTGGCCGTAAACAAGCTAAACCAGGTCAGGACTTCTTCCCGCTGACGGTTAACTATCAGGAGCGTACTTACGCTGCTGGTCGTATCCCGGGTAGCTTCTTCCGTCGTGAAGGCCGTCCAAGCGAAGGCGAAACCCTGATCTCTCGTCTGATTGACCGTCCGGTTCGTCCGCTGTTCCCGGAAGGTTTCGTTAATGAAGTTCAGGTTATTGCCACCGTTGTTTCCGTTAACCCACAGGTTAACCCGGATATCGTGGCAATGATTGGTGCCTCTGCGGCACTGAGCCTGTCTGGCCTGCCGTTCAATGGCCCAATCGGTGCGGCACGCGTCGGTTACATCAATGATCAGTACGTTCTGAACCCAACCAGCGACGAAGTCAAAGAAAGCAAACTGGATCTGGTTGTTGCCGGTACTCAGGGCGCAGTACTGATGGTTGAGTCTGAAGCTGATGTACTGAGCGAAGAGCAGATGCTGGGCGCAGTGGTGTTCGGCCACGAGCAGCAGCAGATTGTGATCGACAACATCAATTCACTGGTTGCTGAAGCGGGCAAACCACGTTGGGACTGGCAGCCAGAAGCAGTTAACGAAGCGCTGACCTCGCGCATCGCTGCACTGTCTGAATCCCGTCTGAGCGATGCTTACCGCATCACTGAGAAACAAGAACGCTACGAAAAAGTTGGCGTGATCAAGTCTGAAACCACCGCAGCACTGCTGGCGGAAGACGAGACGCTGGACGAAGGCGAAATCAGCGACATCCTGCACGCTATCGAGAAAAACGTTGTGCGTAGCCGCGTTCTGAACGGTGAGCCGCGTATCGATGGTCGTGAGAAAGACATGATCCGTGGTCTGGATGTGCGTACTGGCGTGCTGCCACGTACTCACGGTTCCGCACTGTTCACCCGTGGTGAAACTCAGGCACTGGTTACCGCGACTCTGGGTACTGCCCGTGATGCGCAGAACCTGGATGAGCTGATGGGCGAGCGTACTGACAGCTTCCTGTTCCACTACAACTTCCCTCCGTACTCGGTGGGTGAGACCGGAATGGTCGGTTCTCCTAAGCGTCGTGAAATTGGTCACGGTCGCCTGGCGAAACGCGGCGTGCTGGCGATGATGCCTAAACCAGAAGACTTCCCGTACACCGTACGTGTGGTTTCTGAAATCACCGAATCTAACGGTTCTTCATCGATGGCTTCCGTTTGTGGTGCTTCACTGGCACTGATGGACGCAGGCGTACCGATCAAAGCCGCTGTTGCGGGTATCGCAATGGGTCTGGTGAAAGAAGGCGAGAAGTTTGTCGTTCTGTCTGACATCCTGGGTGACGAAGATCACCTCGGCGACATGGACTTCAAAGTAGCCGGTAGCCGTGAAGGTATCACTGCGCTGCAGATGGATATCAAAATTGAAGGCATCACCCGCGAAATCATGCAGGAAGCGCTGAATCAGGCCAAAGGTGCACGTCTGCACATTCTGGGTGTGATGGAGCAGGCTATCAGCACGCCGCGTGGCGATATCTCTCAGTTTGCACCACGTATCCATACCATCAAGATCAGCCCGGACAAGATCAAAGATGTTATCGGTAAAGGCGGCTCGGTTATCCGTGCGCTGACCGAAGAAACCGGCACCACCATCGAAATCGAAGATGATGGCACCGTGAAGATCGCAGCAACCGACGGCGAAAAAGCGAAATATGCTATCCGTCGTATTGAAGAGATCACTGCTGAGATCGAAGTTGGCCGTATCTATAACGGTAAAGTGACCCGTATTGTCGACTTCGGTGCCTTCGTGGCCATCGGTGGCGGTAAAGAAGGTCTGGTGCACATTTCTCAGATCGCTGATAAGCGTGTTGAGAAAGTGACCGACTACCTGCAGATGGGTCAGGAAGTGCCGGTTAAAGTACTGGAAGTTGATCGTCAGGGCCGTGTGCGCCTGAGCATCAAAGAAGCGACAGAACAGCAGCCTGAAGCGGCTGCGGCGCCTGAAGCTGAATAACGATCGACCACTGAGCTCTCCATGTGCGCATGGAGAGCTGTTTCATCGCGAGGGCGGGAAACCTCGTGCACGGCAGGCGGATGGCAGGATGTACATCCCAGTGTTTGTTTTCGGGAGTGGGAAATGAAGCCTTTTTTACGCTGGTGTTTGGTTGCGACAGCTATATCGCTGGCAGGATGCAGCAACTCTGATTGGCGTAAGAACACGGTTCTGGCGGTTCCGCTGCAGCCCACACTGCAACAGGAAGTCATCCTGGCGCGCATGGAACAAATACTTGCCAGTCGGGCATTAACAGATGATGAACGCGCACAGCTGTTATATGAGCGCGGAGTGTTGTATGATAGTTTAGGTTTGAGAGCATTAGCGCGGAATGATTTTTCACAAGCGTTAGCAATCAGACCGGATATGCCGGAAGTATTCAATTACTTAGGCATATATTTAACGCAGGCGGGCAACTTTGATGCCGCCTATGAAGCGTTTGATTCTGTACTTGAGCTTGATCCAACTTACAACTATGCGCATTTAAATCGTGGCATCGCCCTGTATTACGGTGGTCGATTCCCGCTAGCGCAAGATGATCTGCTGGCGTTTTATCAAGACGATCCTAACGATCCTTTCCGTAGCTTGTGGCTCTTTCTCGCAGAACGTGAGATGGATGCAGAGAAAGCGAAAGTAACGCTACAACAGCGTTACGACAAATCGGACAAGGAGCAATGGGGATGGAATATTGTCGAGTTCTACCTTGGCGACATCAGTGAAAAAACGCTGATGGAACGTCTCAAGGCGGACGCAACGGATAACACCTCGCTCGCTGAACATCTCAGTGAAACCAACTTCTATTTAGGTAAGTACTACCTAAGTCTGGGGGAGAAGGACAACGCAGAAGCGTTGTTCAAACTGGCGGTCGCTAACAACGTTAATAACTTCGTTGAGCACCGATACGCATTGTTGGAGCTGGCGCTACTCGGCCAGACACAAGACGATTTATCAGAATCTGACCAGCAATAGCTGACGAACTTTCTTTGCCTGAATTTCTGAAATGTCATCATCTTCGCGGATGAGGGCTTTTTTGTTCGTCGAAACCACTAATTTGAGCCGGTTCACACTTTTTGATGAAAATGATTGAAAATTTTCACGACGAGTTATGTAGACTGGCCGCCGCAATATAAGAGGCTTGTGTACTACATGACTACGATCGAAACCACGACTGAAATCGAAACCACTTTTGCTGATTTGGGCCTGAATGCTGCCCTTCTCGAATCCCTGAACGGTATGGGCTACGTAAAACCATCACCTATCCAGTTAGAGTGTATCCCACACCTGCTGGCTGGCCGTGACGTGCTGGGTATGGCCCAGACTGGTAGTGGCAAAACAGCTGCATTCTCTCTGCCCCTGCTGAACAATGTTGATAGTAACCTGAAAGCACCACAGATTCTGGTGCTGGCACCAACTCGCGAGTTGGCGGTTCAGGTTGCTGAAGCTATGACTGAATTCTCTAAGAAAATGAACGGCGTAAACGTTGTTGCCCTGTACGGTGGCCAGCGTTATGACGTTCAGCTGCGTGCTCTGCGTGCGGGTCCACAGATCGTTGTGGGTACTCCGGGTCGTCTGCTTGACCACCTGAAGCGCGGTACGCTGAACCTGTCCAGCCTGCGTGGCCTGGTACTGGACGAAGCAGATGAAATGCTGCGTATGGGCTTCATCGAAGACGTTGAAACCATCATGGCGCAGATCCCGGACGGTCATCAGACCGCGCTGTTCTCTGCAACTATGCCAGAAGCGATTCGTCGCATTACCCGTCGCTTTATGAAAGATCCGCAGGAAGTGCGCATCCAGTCCAGCGTCACGACTCGCCCGGACATCAGCCAGAGCTACTGGACTGCTTTCGGTCGTAAGACTGATGCACTGGTTCGCTTCCTGGAAGCGGAAGATTTTGATGCGGCGATTATCTTCGTGCGTACCAAAAACGCGACGCTGGAAGTGGCTGAAGCGCTGGAGCGTAGCGGTTACAACAGCGCTGCACTGAACGGTGATATGAACCAGGCACTGCGTGAGCAGACGCTGGAGCGCCTGAAAGATGGTCGTCTGGACATCCTGATTGCGACCGACGTTGCGGCACGTGGTCTGGACGTTGAGCGTATCAGCCTGGTTGTTAACTACGACATTCCAATGGATGCTGAGTCTTACGTTCACCGTATTGGTCGTACCGGTCGTGCGGGTCGTGCTGGCCGTGCGCTGCTGTTCGTTGAGAACCGCGAGCGTCGTCTGCTGCGCAACATCGAACGCACCATGAAGCTGACCATTCCAGAAGTGGATCTGCCAAATGCAGAACTGCTGAGCGAGCGTCGTCTGGCTAAGTTTGCGGCTAAAGTTCAGCTGCAGCTGGAAAGCAGCGATCTGGATCAGTACCGTGCGCTGCTGGCTAAAATGCAGCCAGAAGAAGAACTGGATATGGAAACTCTGGCCGCAGCTCTGCTGAAAATGGCTCAGGGCGAACGTCCACTGATTCTGCCACCTGATGCGCCACAGCGTCCACGTCGTGAATTCCGTGAGCGTGACGATCGTCGTGATGACCGTCGTGGCGAGCGCGGTGACCGTGCTCCACGTGAAGCGCGTGATGGTGACCGTCCACGTCGTGAACGTCGTGAAGTTGGCGATATGGAACTGTACCGCATTGAAGTTGGCCGTGATGATGGTGTTGAAGTTCGTCATATCGTTGGCGCAATTGCTAACGAAGGCGATATCAGCAGCCGTTACATTGGTAACATCAAGCTGTTCGGCACCCACTCAACCATCGAGCTGCCGAAAGGCATGCCAGGCGATGTGCTGTCGCATTTCACCCGCACGCGTATTCTGAACAAACCTATGAATATGCAGCTGCTGGGCGATGCGCAACCGCGCAGCAACGACCGTGGCGATCGTGGTGACCGTGGCGGCGAACGTCGTCCGGGCGGCCGTGGTGGTTTCGGTGGCGGTGCAGGCCGTGAAGGCGGTCGTGATGGTGGCGCTCCACGTCGTTTCAGCGATCGTCGTGAAGGTGGCAATGCCGGTAATGGCGGTCGTGGCGGCTACAGCCGTGACGGCGGCAACCGTGGTCCACGTCAGGACGGCGGTAGCGCACCAACTCGTCGTCGTGATGCATAATCACTGACGCCAATAAAAAAACCAGCCTTCGGGCTGGTTTTTTTTTGCCTGCACGGCGACGAAAATACCGTTCCTAGAGCGTTTGCGCTGCCTGCATCGCCAGTTCAAACGAACGCAGTCTCGCCTGAGTATCAAAGATCTGGCCGTTAACCATAATCTCATCCGCTTCGGTTTCCCGCATCAGTGAAGCCAGACCCGCACGCACTTTATCGCTATCACCGACAATCGACATGCTCAGTGCCTGCTGTACGCCATATTGCTCCGACGGCGACCAGAGGTTATCCATATTGTCCACCGGCGCAGGAAGCGGGCCAGGCTGACCACGACGCAGGTTGATAAACTGCTGCTGCATGGACGTAAACAGAAAACGGGCATCGCGGTCGCTTTCGGCGGCGACGACGTTAACGCACACCATCGCGTAAGGCTTGTCGAGACGCGCAGAGGGTTTAAAGTTCTGGCGATAGATTTGCAGCGCCTGGAACAGTAAATCAGGGGCAAAGTGTGACGCAAAAGCAAATGGCAGCCCCATTTTTGCCGCCAGCTGAGCGCTGTACAGGCTGGAACCCAGCAGCCATATCGGGATTTTCAGGCCAAGGCCAGGAACCGGCTGCACCGGCGGCTGTTCATCGCCAGCTGCATCGAACCAGCTTACCAGTTCGGCCACATCTGACGGAAAACTGTCGGCTTGTGCGCCGGAGAGGTGGCGGCGCAGTGCCATCATGGTGCGCTGGTCAGAGCCCGGCGCACGTCCCAGCCCCAGATCGATACGTCCCGGATAGAGCGATTCAAGGGTGCCAAACTGTTCCGCAATCATCAGCGGCGCATGATTAGGTAACATCACGCCACCGGAACCCAGCCGCAGGGTGGTGGTGCCCGCCGCCAGATAACCAATTAACACCGAGGTGGCGGCACTGGCGATACCGGTCATATTGTGATGTTCAGCCAGCCAGTAGCGATGAAAACCCAGCTTTTCCGCCTGCTGAGCCAGCGCCAGCGAAGTATGGAAAGCATCCCGCGCCGTGGAGCCTTGCGGGATCGGGGCTAAATCGAGAACCGACAGAGGGACTGTTTTTTTATCAGACATAGGAACTCACTTGTTTATGCACGGCGAACAACTTCGCCTGCTATCAATAAGTATCAGTGTTAGCTGACAGTACCCCTATTAAAACTGCATTTATCGCCAGCGGTTTCACACCCTGTGCCGTGTTAGTTTTCCAGTACCAGCCCGGCCAGATTGCGCCAGTAGCCATTACAGTCATTACGCTGCGCGACCATCAGCGGTGAGCCACCGTTTTCATTGGCCCGGAAGCGATCGATCACGGTCAGCGTCTGCTGATCCTCAGGCGATACACGCACAATATCCACCAGCCCGGACATCGACGCCAGATCGTTACCGAGGTTATAGCAGTAGCCACTCATGGTCTGAATACCATTCAGCACAAACACTTGCTGATTTTCCTGCGACAACACGCGACGGCCTTGTGGATAGTGAAGACAGCAGGTTTCACACTCATCTTTGGCGCGATTTTCGGAGCGGGCGGTAAAGCAGCGCGCCGACAGCGCCAGCGGCAGATGACCGTAACCCATCACCTCCACTTCAAATTGCTGACGAATTCCCAGCGCTTCACACTGGCGCAAGACATTGGTCAGCCAGTCGCGTGACAGTTCGACCGGCATACACCAGCGCGTCATGCCTTGCTTCAGCAGCAGATTCAGGGTAACGGCGTTATAACAGTTTAGTGCGTGACCGGCGACAAACGGCAATTTCTGCTCTGCAGCGAGATTAATCGTGCCTAAATCATTGGCTTCAATCAGAAACTCACCGTTATCGACATAACGCTTGATTTCACTCAGTTCGGAAGGCGACTGCACCAGTGCCAGCGTACTGAGTACCACCTGTTTACCGCTCTGATTAAGCTGTCTGGCGATATCCAGCCAGGCGCTGAATTTGGTGGCGCGGCGCTTACTGCACACGCTCTCGCCGAGATAAATAATCTCAGCGCTGCTGGCGGCAGCGGCCTGATAAAAGTGTTCCAGTTTTTCAGTTGGCCAGTACCACAGTACCGGCCCGAGGGCATATTTCATTGTGCTTCCTACTGCCATTTACGGTGATATGCGCCGAGCGTGGTTTGCGTACCTTCAGACAACGCGCCTAAGGCACTCATCCAGCGTTGCTCAACCTTAAACTCATCAGGCGCTGCCTTGCAGCGATCGATTGCCTGACGCCAGATACGCGCCACTTCAGCAACATACGCCGGGCTACGCTGACGCCCCTCAATCTTCACCGAAGCGATATTGGCCTGTAGCAGTTCCGGTAGCAGCGCCAGCGTGTTCAGGCTGGTGGGCTCTTCCAGCGGGTGATAGCGCATCTCATCGACCTTGTAGCGCCCTTTGCACAGCGTGGGATAACCGGCGTGTTCACCGTCGGCGTAGCGGTCAATCAGCACCTCATTCAGACGTGCTTCCAGACCGGAAGCTGTCTGCTGCCAGCGCACAAAGCGTGCCGGGGAACAGGCACCAACGGTATTGGGGGATTCTCCGGTCAGCCAGGACGAAAGATAGCAGCGGCCTTCGGCCATAATACACAGACTGCCAAAGGCGAATACCTCCAGCGGAACCGGCGTCACACGCGCCAGCTGGCGCACCTGATGCATCGACAGCACGCGCGGCAATACCACCCGGGAAACGGCAAAATTACGCTGATAGAATTTCACTGCTTCGAGATTAGTGGCTGATGCCTGTACCGAAACATGGCGCTCAATATGTGGATAGCGCTCAGCGGCGTATTCCAGTATGGCCAGATCGGCAAGGATCAGCGCATCGGCACCGAGATCCGCCGCCATATCTACCGCCCGCTGCCAGCGCTGATAATTGTCAGGATGGGCGAAAGTATTAATGGCGACATGCAGCTTGCGTCGCCGCTGATGCACAAAGCGCGACGCTTCATGTAAGCGCTTTTCGGTGAAATTCAGCCCGGCGAAGTGACGGGCGTTAGTCTGATCTTTCAGCCCGATATATACCGCATCGGCACCATTTTCGATGGCGGCTTTCAGGGCCGGAAGGTTCCCGGCCGGACAAAGAAGTTCCATGATTATTCTCTGTAATGAGCGATAACAGCCGACGAGTGTAGATCTGCTGCCGGTGACAAATTTTGATTTAAGGCAGCGAATGGCGTATTGAATGTGCATTGGTAGTTTAAAAAGATTAAAGTTCGTTCACTTTGTTGATCCCGCTACCTGATGAATTTTGCCGATATGGCAAAATGGCCGAAATTTTTTTCGTAAGGAGTGACAACTGGTGTTGAATCAGCTTCGCGTGCAGTGCGTAGAAAATGGCCCAAAACTTCTGCGTTTTCCGCTACAATTTGCCCCCTTCGCAGTCAAAAAACGGCTGTTGCAACAACTGCTAAACTGGCAGTTTGCCCATGCTCTGGCCGAAGGTGAGTTAGACTTTCTGCAAGGGCGCTGGTTAGGCATCGAGATCCGCGACCTTGATCTGCGTTGGGCGACCAGCGTGGTGGACGGCCAGCTTCAGGTTAGCGATGTTCAGCAGATCGATGTATGGTTCCGTGGTGACGCTAATGATTTACTATTGGTAGCGGCGCGTAAACGCGATCCGGACACGCTGTTTTTCCAGCGCCGGCTGGTAATAGAAGGTGATACCGAGCTTGGACTTGAGGTGAAGAATTTAATGGATGCTATTGAGCTGGAAATGATGCCGACACCGCTGCGTATCGGGCTAATGCAACTGGCTCAGTTTATTGAGGCTGGACTGACTAAGGACGCGAATTCCCCGGAGAATCGCGCAGGTGCACCATGTTAATTCGGACAGAAATCGGCGTTGATGCCGCAGGTATCGACAGCCTGCTGCGCCGCTGCTTCCCGACGCAAGCGGAAGCGGAGCTGGTACAGCAGCTCCGTGAAGACGGCCTGCTGACGCTGGGGGTTGTCGCCACGGATGATGAAGGTCAGGTACTGGGCTATGCGGCCTTCAGCCCGGTTTCATTGCAGGGCGAAGACCGGCAGTGGGTCGGACTGGCACCGCTGGCGGTGGATGAGAGTGTGCGCCAGCAGGGTATCGGCAAACAGCTGGTCTATGAAGGGCTGGATACCTTAAACGAATTCAGTTATGCCGCCGTAGTGGTATTAGGCGATCCGGCGTTTTATGGCCGTTTCGGCTTTGAACCCGCCGCGCGCCATCAGTTACAGTGTAAATGGCTGGGGTCCGAAGCGGCATTCCAGGTGTACAAACTGGCAGATGACGCGTTTGTCGGCGCGCAAGGGCAGATTGAGTTTGCCGAGCCGTTTAATCGTTTCGACTAGCCAGCCACTGCGGCAGTGATACAGGCTGGCTTTCCACCAGCCTGATTTTGTCCTGCCTTTTCAACTGCTTCACCTGATACTCCAGCTTTGACGCGCTGGAGCGATCCCCGGCCTCGCAGTGAAATATCAGCGCCAGCGGGCCTTTACCGCGCAGGGCTTTTGCTCCCTTGCCTTGCTGATGCTGCAGCAGGCGACGCGCCACATCGTTGGTAATGCCGGTATACAGCATGCCGCTGGCGGTGCGCAGAATATAGAGTTGCCAGACTGGCGTACCAGGGTTATCCATAATGACTCTCAGTTAGCGAAGATCTGTCAGCATTCTAAAGTTATTCAAATCTGGCCGCTATCGCCACTTTCCCTGAAATTACGGAGTGATTTTGTCCGAATCTGAAACCCTTGCCGCGATTGGCCGTTATCTGAAAAAACAGCATGTGTTGTCACTGTGCTGCGGCACGGCGGAGAATCTATGGTGCGCCAACTGCTTTTACGTGTTTGATGCCACTCAGGCGGTGTTCTGGCTGATGACCGAACCGGATACCCGCCATGGCGAACTGATGCAGCAGCAGTCAGTGGTTGCCGGAACCATTAACGGTCAGCCAAAAAGCGTCTTGCTGATTAAAGGCGTGCAGTATCGCGGGCAGATTAGCCAGCTAACCGGCGAACGTGAAGCGCTGGCCCGTGCCGCTTACTGTAAGCGTTTTCCGGTGGCAAAAAAGGTTTCCGCGCCGCTGTGGGAGATCCGGCTGGATGAGCTGAAAATGACGGACAATGCGCTGGGCTTTGGCAAGAAACTGCGCTGGCAGCGCGGATAATAAAATGCAGGGGAGCCGTTTTCGGCTCCCGTCCTGATGGCACGGGCGATAAGAACGACGCCCCTACCATTTACTGGCGTCAGAGCGACAGAATACGTAGCGATTCACGATTAAACGCCGGTAAATCATCCGGCGTACGGCTGGTGACCAGCTTGTCGTCGTCGACCACCACCTCTTTATCGTAGAAATCCGCGCCGGCATTTTTCAGATCGATAGCGATGGCTTTCACCGAGGTCATCTTGCGGCCCCGCACGCCATTAGCGCTAATCAGCAGCTGTGGGCCGTGACAGATGGCAAACACCGGTTTGCCGCTGGCGACAAAGGCTTTGGTAAACGCGACAAAGCGGTCATCTCCGCGCAGGCTGTCCGGCGAATGTCCGCCTGGCAACAGCAGTGCATCAAATTCGGCGGCATCAACCTGATCGATACCTTTATCGATCTTAACCTTTGCCTTGCCCTGTTTGCCGGTTACCGTTTTACCTGCTTCCGTATCGATAGTGACAATCTCATGGCCAGCTTTGGCATAAGCCTCAGCAGGAGAGGTAAATTCTGAGTCTTCAAATTCATCGGTAATCAGCACCGCAATCTTCTTGCTCATCTTTTCCTCCGTTTATATTAATTACATGATTAAGTCTGGACGACTATGCTGAGTTAGCAACGTTAAATAAAGGGTTAAACTATAAAATTAATGATTTACAGTGAGTTAGCTTAAAGCAGCGCCAGTAACAAATCGTTTCTGGCAGCCACTATACTGAGAGTAAAGGGAGAACATCATGAGCCGAGTGCTGTTAACCGGAGCCACGGGATTAGTGGGTGGTTATCTGTTGGATTTACTGATTGCCGACCCGCGCATCAGCGAGATTATTGTGCCGACGCGTCGGCCGTTGCCAGCGCGGGATAAAGTTTTCAATCTGGTGGCAGAGGATTTAACTGACGTGCTGCGCCCGCTGGAAACACCGGTGGATATTGTGTTTTGTTGCCTTGGCACCACGCGTAAACAGGCTGGCAGCAAACCGGCGTTTATTCATGTCGATTACACGCTGGTGGTGGACAGTGCGCTGACCGGGCAGCGGCTGGGTGCGAAACATCTGCTGGTGGTCAGTGCGCACGGTGCCAATGCGCGTTCGCCATTTTTCTATAATCGGGTGAAAGGCGAGATGGAAAATGCCCTCAGGCATCAGGGCTGGCCACGACTGACGCTGGTCCGGCCCTCACTGTTGCTGGGCGAGCGTCATCAACGGCGCGGCGGGGAATCGCTGTTTGCGCCACTGTTTAAAATCCTGCCGGGTAACTGGCGGGCGGTAGAGGCGCGCGATGTGGCCGAAGCGATGTCGCAGCAGGCGTTTACGACTACGGATGCTGAGATCACCATTATCGAGTCAGCCGATTTGCAGCTCAGTCAGCGCAAATAGTGGATCACCTGATTACTGCTGCCGCGCCACGGCAGCATCGGATCGCGGAGCGCTGCAACAAATTTACCGTCGATCAGCACGTCGATCTCCGCCACTACCTGCTGCTGCTGCGCTGTCAGTTGCGCCAGGGTGTAACCGGTCCATAGCCAGATATCCTTGCCGTGACACTGGCGGCGCACCCGTTTAACCAGCCGCAGCACATCGGCGACATTGGCCGGGTGCAGCGGATCACCGCCGGACAATGACAAGCCCTGACGCGGAATACGGCAATCGTTCAGATCGTGAATCAGCCTCTCTTCCATCTCGAGGGTCATCGGCACCCCGGAATTCAGCCGCCAGGTACTTTTGTTATAACAGCCCGGACACTGATGTTCGCAGCCGGCGACAAACAGCGTGCAGCGCGTGCCGGGGCCATTAACGATATCGACCGGATAATACTGATGAATATTCATTCCGGCTGTCCGCTGGCCAGATGTTTGACGCGTCTTTTCACCTCTTCCTGCTTGCCGGCATTAAATGGACGTGCATCGGGACTGCCAAGATAGCCGCATACCCGACGGGTGACGGAAACCCGGCTGGCATCATGATTACCGCATTTCGGGCAGGTGAAACCTTTACTGGTGCAGTCGAATTCCCCGTGAAAGCCGCAGTCATAGCACTCATCAATCGGTGTATTGGTGCCGTAATAGGGGATGCGCTGGTAGCTGTAATCCCAGACATCTTCCAGCGCTTTCAGGTTGTGTTGAATATTGGGATATTCGCCGTAACAGATAAAGCCGCCGTTAGCTAACGCCGGATAGCCCGCTTCAAAGTCGATTTTGTCGTAAGGATTGACCTTCTTCTCAACGTCGAGGTGGAAACTGTTGGTGTAATAGCCTTTATCGGTGACGCCGCTGATAACGCCAAACTGCGCTGCGTCGAGACGGCAGAAACGGTCGCACAGGTTCTCGCTTGGCGTGCTATACAGGCTGAAACCATAACCGGTTTCCTCTTTCCATTGTTCTGTTGCCTCACGCATCCGCGCAACGATGGCCAGCGCTTTCTCCTGCAATGCGACATCATCATAAAGGTGCGTTATTCCGCCGCTGAGGGCATTAATGGTTTCATGAATGCCGATATAGCCCAGTGAAATCGAGGCGCGGCCATTTTTAAAAATCGGCGCGATATCATCGTCGGGTCGCAAGCGCACGCCGCATGCGCCTTCCATATACAGAATCGGCGCAACCCGCGCTTTTACACCTTCCAGCCGGGCAATTCGTGTCATCAAGGCACGTTTCGCCAGCAGCAAACGCTGATCGAGTAGCGTCCAGAAGCGTGCTTCATCGCCCGTGGCTTCCAGCGCAATGCGCGGCAGATTCAGGCTGATCACGCCGATATTATTGCGTCCTTCATGTAACAGCTCGCCATCCTGCTGATAGACGCCCAAAAAGCTGCGGCAGCCCATCGGCGTTTTAAACGAGCCGGTAACTTTAACCACTTGATCATAATTAAGAATATCGGGATACATGCGCTTGCTGGCGCACTCCAGCGCCAGCTGTTTGATATCGTAATTCACATCGCCCGGCTGGTGATTAATGCCGGAACGGATGGCAAACACCAGTTTGGGGAAGACCGCAGTTTTATGATTTTTCCCCAGCCCGGCAAGGCGATTGCGCAGAATGGATTGCTGGATCAGACGTGCCGCCCAGCAAGTGCCGAGGCCAAATCCAAAGGTGACAAACGGCGTCTGTCCATTGGCGGTGTGCAGGGTATTCACTTCATATTCCAGCGACTGAAAGGCGTCGTGGCACTCTTTCTCGGTGCGGGCGTGGGCATAGCCTGCGCTGTCCGGGATATGCCACTGTTCAGCCACCGCCTGATGTCTGGCATAGCTGGCCTCTACAAACGGTGCCAGCACTTCATCAATGCGGTTAATGGTGGTGCCGCCGTAAATATGGCTGGCGACCTGAGCGATAATCTGTGCAGTCACCGCGGTGGCGGTCGAGATCGATTTTGGCGGTTCAATTTCCGCATTGCCCATCTTAAAGCCGTTGTTCAGCATCCCTTTTAAATCAATTAGCATGCAGTTAAACATCGGAAAAAAGGGAGAGTAATCGAGATCGTGATAGTGGATCTCGCCGCGCTCATGAGCCGTGACCACATCAGGCGGTAACATAGTTTGTTGTGCGTAGTGTTTTGCCATAATACCTGCCAGCAAATCGCGCTGGGTCGGGATCACTTTGCTGTCTTTGTTGGCGTTTTCATTCAGCAGCGCCGGGTCACTCTGCTCGATCAGGCCGCGAATTGCCTGATTCAGTTTATCGCGCTGTTTATCGAAGGCCTGCTGGCAGCCATCTGATTTGATCACAACTGTTGCCACCGCCGCTCTCCTGCTGATGAGATATCTATATATTGGGTTTGATGCGTAGTGTAAGCGCTATATGTGGTGTTTTGATCGAAATTATCCGCACCTTTATTGATGCAACGCAAAGATTGATGATTACGGCAGAAAAGATCGGCAAAGCGATTTAACGCGCAAATTTTTCCAGCACAAAATCAACCCATACCCGAACGCGTGGCGGCAGATCGGCAGACAGATACCACATCCACATTGGCTGAGGCTCCGGCCAGAAAGGTTGCAGCAGCGGTATCAGTCGGCCCTCACGAATATGCGCTGCCAGATACCAGTCTGACAGACAGACAATCCCCATACCGGCCAGCGCTGCATCGAGCAGGGCATCGGGCAAAGTACTGATAAAGTGCGCCTGATTCTCTGTCAGCTCCAGGTGGTCGGGCAGCCAGTTCAGTAAGCGGCCATCTCCGGGGTTGCGGTGCAGCAGGCAATGATGTTGCAGCAGCTGTTGCGGATGTTGCGCAATGCCGTGTTGTGCCAGATAGGCGGGTGAGGCGGCAATCATATGCTGTACCGGTCGAAGCGGACGGGCAATCAGCCGGCTGTCGTCATTGGTACGCTGACCAATCGCCACATCATAGCGTTCACCAATCAGATTAACTTTGCGCGCATCCAGCGCCAGATCGAGGCGAACCTGTGGATATCGTTGCTGGAATGCCGGTAATAGCGGCAGCAAATGATAGCGGGCAAAACCAGGAATAACGCTGGTGCGCACCCAGCCGCTCGGCATGGCATCCGGCGACTCCAGAGCCTGATTAAGCGCCTGCCATAGCGAGCCGATGCGCTGACGTAACGCCGCACCTTCCCCGGTCAGCTCCACAAAATGGGTATTGCGCTGAAACAGTGTCATGCCCAGTCGTTGCTCAAGGGTTCGGACATTTTTACTCACCGCCGCGGGCGTCAGTCCCAGTTGGCGGGCTGCGGCAGAAAAGCTGCGGCAATCTGCCGCGGCGAGGAAGCACGGCAACAGACGATGAACATCGGGCGGTAACGACATGGTTTAAACCTTTGGTTGAAACAGATAGCGCAATTAACAGACTACAACGCGATGTGAGCAAATGAAATCATGACTCCACAGTCTGCTTAAGGAGCTAATTATGCACAATGTACTGATTGTCGCCGCGCATCGTACCCCGGACGCATCACGGATTAATCGCGCAGCAATTGATACGCTGACGGGAATGAAAAATATTACAGTTCATGAGCTTATGCGTGAATATCCCGATTTTAATATTGATGTCGCGCGGGAACATCAATTGCTGATGGCGCATGATGTCGTGGTACTGTTGTTTCCATTTTACTGGTACAGCACCCCGGCAATTCTCAAGGAGTGGCTGGATGTGGTGCTAACCCGTGGTTTCGCCTATGCCGGTGGCACGGCGTTGCAGGGTAAGACGTTGCTGGTGGCCACGTCCACCGGCGGGACGGCGGAAGCGTATACTGCCGGGGGCTATAACCAATACCCGGTTGAAGCGCTGTTACTGCCGCTGCGCAACACCGCTAACCGCACCGGAATGGTCTGGCAGACACCGCAGCTGATCCAGGGGGCGAATACCATCACCGATGAAGAAATCACGCTGGGCGTTGATCAGCTGGTTATGCGTATCAGCAAACTCCAGGGGCAGCATCCTCGCCGCCCGTATCACGATCAGCGCGCTTTCTGATACCACCACACCGCTTCATAGGGGCGTAACATCATCTCGCCCGGTACCGGGCGGGAATTGTCATAGTTGCTCATCAGCACCTGCCAGCGACCGGCAAATTCATCGGGATGCCATGATTGCGCTTCACGACTGAGGTTTGCCACTACTACCAGGGTTTCCCCCTGATATTGCCGACGATAGCACCATAAATACGGGTGATCCGCCAGCAGATCCTGGTAATCCCCCCAGGTGAGAATGGCATGGGTTTTACGCAGCTGAATCAGTTGTTTATAGGTGTAAAACACCGAGTTCTCATCGGCAATTGCCGCTTCGGCATTGATGGTATCATAGTTGTCGCTCATGCCGATCCACGGTGTGCCCTCGGTGAAACCGGCATGTTCACTGGCATCCCACTGCATTGGCGTCCGGCCGTTATCGCGCGACTTGCTGGCAAGAATCTCCAGCAGATTGTCGTTATCGCGACCCTGCGTGCGCAGCTCGGCGTACATATTGTGGCTTTCAATATCGCGATAATCGATGATGCGGGTAAAGTGGGGATTGGTCATCCCCAGCTCTTCCCCCTGAAAAATATAGGGCGTACCTTGCATGCCGTGCAGCGCCATCGCCAGCAGCTTGGCCGACTGCACGCGGTATTCTCCTTCGTCGCCCCAGCGCGACACCACTCGCGGCTGATCGTGGTTACACCAGAACAGCGCATTCCACGCCTGGTTATGCATCCCCTGCTGCCAGTGGGTAAAAATGTTTTTCAGCGCCACCAGGTCAAGCGGTGTCAGCGTCCATTTCTGACCCTGATAAAAGTCGACTTCGACATGGTCAAAGCTGAACACCATCGACAGCTCTTCGCCATCCAGTGAACCGTAGCGCTGGCAATGCTCCAGCGTGGCTGAGGACATTTCGCCCACCGTCATCAGCTCGCGTGGGCGAAACACATCGCGGCTCATCTCCTGCATATATTCATGGATGCGCGGCCCGTCAGTATACAGGCGCAGGCCGTCGCCGGCCGGATCGTCCGGGAAGTCCTGATGTTTGGAAACCAGATTCACCACATCGAGGCGCAGGCCGTCAATGCCGCGGTCGGCCCAGAAATTAACAATTTGCTTAAGTTCGGCACGCAGATTGTCGTTTTCCCAGTTAAGGTCGGCCTGCTCCGGCGCCCACAGGTGCATATAGTACTGGCCGCTTTCGGCATGCCAGCGCCAGGCATTGCCGCCGAACTTGGAACGCCAGTTATTGGGCGGCCCGCCGGCTTCGTTCTGATCGCGCCAGATGTAGTAAGAACGGTAGGGGCTTTCACGATCGAGCGCTTCGTGAAACCAGTGGTGCTGGGTCGATGAATGGTTAAATACCATATCAAGGATCACCCGCAGACCGCGCTTATGCGCCTGTTCAACCAGATTGTCGAAATCGGTCAGGGTGCCAAATGAGGGATCGATAGCGGTGTAGTTAGCCACGTCGTAGCCATTATCGACCTGAGGAGAGAGATAAAACGGCGTCAGCCAGAGGGCATCCACCCCGAGCAATTTCAGGTAGTCGAGTCGCTGAATCACACCCGCCAGATCGCCTGTTCCGCTACCGGTCGTATCCTGAAAGCTCTTGGGATAGATTTGATAGATGACGCCGTTCTGCCACCATGGTGGAATTTTATTCATTGCTCATTCCTGAATTTAAGGGGCGAAAAGTTCCACCCAATTAGCGGGTCAGTTTTTTCGGTCTTCTTTGCGTCCTTTAAGATTAGCCAGTTACTGGAGGTTCGATACCGGAACTGGCTAAGAATCAGTCTGAAATTAAGTCTGCCACGAAGATTGAGATAGCAGAATCAACCGCGACACAACGAGATAGCGCGGCTCAGGCACAGAAAAAAAGTTAGGTAAATCCGCTGATAAGGATGTTGCAAAAATTTACGAGCAGGCCAAAGTTTCGCCATTGCTAACTTGCTGTTAGTCGCGAATTATGTTTTATGGAGTTTTGTCTGTTTTTGGTCCGTCGTTTCAAAAAGGGAGTTGAAGATGCATTTTCGCCATACCTTGCTCGCTTCTTCGTTACTGTTTTCCTGCCATACTTTTGCCGCTCCGGCGGGCGATCTGCCGTTAATGCCATGGCCGCAGCAGGTTGAGCAACCCGCCCAGGGCGGCAAGCTGGTGCTGGATCGTCGGTTAACGCTACACATCAGCGGTGATTATCTCGCGGGTGCGGAACAGCGCTGGCGGCAGCGCATTGCACGACAAACCGGCTGGGAGCTGGAGCCGCAGCCAGAACAGCCCGCTAACCCCACCATCCGGGTGAACATTGAAAAAGTGGTCAATGCGCAACCGCTGCTGGACAGCGATGAAAGCTACCGGCTGGAAGTGACGGCTCAGGGGGTTATTCTTAATGCCCACAGCCGCTTCGGTGCCATGCGCGGTATGGAGACGTTATTACAGCTGATCCAGAATGACAGCCAGAACAGCTTTATTCCCTTCATTACCATTAGCGATCAACCGCGCTTTCCGTGGCGTGGCGTGCTGATCGACTCGGCGCGTCACTTTATGCCGCTAGAGACAATCAAGCGCCAGATTGACGGCATCGCCGCCGCGCGGATGAACGTGTTTCACTGGCATCTGACCGACGATCAGGGTTGGCGCTTTGCTTCAAATCACTATCCCCAGCTCCAGCAACACGCCAGCGATGGCCTGTTTTATACTCAGGAACAGATGAAGGCGGTGGTGCGTTACGCGGCCGATCGTGGTATTCGCGTGGTGCCGGAGCTGGATCTGCCGGGTCATGCCTCGGCGATAGCGGTGGCGATGCCGGAGTTGATCAGTGCGCCTGGCCCTTACAGCATGGAGCGTGGCTGGGGGGTGTTTAAGCCCCTGCTCGATCCCACCCGTGACGAGGTTTATCAATTTATTGATACGCTGGTGGGCGAGATGGCCGAGGTTTTCCCCGACCCGTATCTGCATATCGGCGGCGATGAGGTTGACGCCAGCCAGTGGAAAGCCTCGCCGCCCATTCAGCAGTTTATGCAGCAACACAATCTGCAAGATGAGCACGCGTTGCAGGCTTATTTCAATGCGCGGGTGGAGAAGATCCTCGAAAAACATCAGCGCCAGATGGTGGGCTGGGACGAAATCTATCATCCCGATTTGCCGCGCAGTATTCTGATCCAGTCGTGGCAGGGGCAGGATGCGCTGGGCAAGGTGGCGAAGGATAATTTCCGCGGTATTTTATCCACCGGTTTCTATCTTGATCAGCCGCAATCGACCGCTTATCACTATCGCAATGAAGTCGCTCCGCACGGGCTGGACGGTGCCGATCGGTTGCAAGCCAATGAACATGCGCAGAGCTGGCAGTTCAGCATGCCGCGGCTGAAGGGCAGTGCGGTTGAAGGCAGCTTTACCCTGATTGATGGTCATAACGGCTGGCGCGGTTTTATCGACTTTAACGGTAAGTCGCGGCGAATGGTGCGGGATATTCACTGGCTGTCGCCGCATCAGTTCAGCTTTAGCGTCGACAGCTGGATGGGCGAAGTGCAGCCGGTCGTCAGCATCAGTGGAGAGCAGCTAAGCGGCTATATGCGGGTGGGGAATGTGCGGTATCCGACCAGCGGCAGCAAACTGGCGCAGATACCGGCAGGGATTCAGCCGGTGGTGCCTGATGAGCAGCAACAGCAGGAAAACTTGCTGGGGGGTGAGGCGGCGTTGTGGGCGGAAAATATCAATGCCAGCCTGCTGGATAGTAAACTGTGGCCGCGTGCCTTTGCGGTGGCTGAACGGCTATGGTCGGCGAAAGACGTCACTGATGAAGCCAATATGTATCGACGGCTGGCGGCGGTCGATCGCTGGTCAGCGGTGTCTGTTGGTTTGCAGCAGCATGCCCAGACGCAAAGCCAGATGATGCGGCTGGCTAACAGTAGCGATATCGTGCCGCTACAGATTTTCAGTGAGGCACTGGAACCGGCACAGTATTACACCCGTCAGCACCTAAAGTTTCAGGCCGGTAACTATCATCAGTTTGAACCGCTTAATCGTCTGGCCGATGCATTGCCGGCGGAAAGTGAGAAGGTGCGGCTGTTGGATCAACAGGTCGACGCATTGATTGCCGATCGCGGTAACCGCCAGGCGGCGCAGGTAATCCGTCAGCAGCTGACGCGATGGCAGAGCAATATCCCGCAAGTGTTACCGCTGATCGAAAGTCACTATCAGTTGAAGGCGATGCAGCCGCTGGCCAGTCAGGTGGCGCAAATCAGTGAGATGGGGATTGCGCTGGTCAATGCGATTGAGAGCCACCGCGCATTTGGTGCTAATGAGGTGGCGCAGATGCAGGCGATTCTGGATCAGGCGGCGAAAACGCAGGACGAAGTGGTGATCGCGCTGGTCTATCCGGTAGAGAAGTTATTACGCGCTAATTAGCGTCAGGAGCGGCGAAAACGTCGCTCCTGCGGAACCACGCTCGATTAACGACGCGCGGCGATCGCTTCGATCTCAATCTTCACATCTTTTGGCAAGCGCGCCACTTCCACACAGGAGCGCGCCGGGAAGCTGGCATTATGCTCAGTGAAAAACGCTTCATAAGTGGCGTTTACGGTGGCGAAATCGTTGAGATCTTTCACAAACACCGTGGTTTTAACGATATCACCCACTTGCAGGCCGGCCGCTTCGACGATCGCCTGCACATTTTCCAGCGACTGACGCGCCTGCGCCGAAATATCATCCGCGACCGCGCCGGTTTTCGGATCGACTGGGATCTGGCCTGAGGTGATGATCATGCTGCCCAGATCCACGCCCTGCACATAAGGTCCAATTGCTGCGGGTGCGTTTTCGGTACTGATTTCGCGAGACATAGCTTCTCCTGTGATCTAATGATGATTGTTCGCCCATTATAGGCGGCAGAAAAGCGATTACCAGTTCGCCAGCACCACGTGATGGGCAAACTCTTTTTCGCAATATTTGCACTTCAGATGGACATCATCGTGACGCTTTTTAACTGCAAAGCTGGAAGTGACCGGCTCGCTGCGGCTGATACAGTTGCTGTTCGGGCAGGTCAGTACCCGCTCAATCCGGTCCGGCAACGTCGGCGCGATCTTACCGACCACTTCATACTCATCAATACGGTTCACCGTGGCATGCGGAGCATAAACCGCCAGCTGATTGATTTGATCGTCGGTCAGGAAGGTGTTTTCGATCTTAATCAAATCTTTGCGCCCCAGCTCGCCGGAAGGCAGGTTCAGACCGATGGTGATGCGTTGATCGGTTTCTGTCAGGCGGAACAGCGTCAATAATTTAAAACCAATCTGTGCCGGAATATGGTCGATTACCGTGCCGCGCTTAATTGCTTCAACCTGCAGTTTGTTATCCTGCGTCATCATTGTTTCCCCCTTACAGAGCCAGTTCGCGATTCAGTACCAGCGCCAGCAGCGCCTGACGTGCATAAATGCCGTTACCCGCCTGCTGGAAATACCAGGCGTGAGGCGTGGCGTCGACATCGGTGGTGATTTCATCAATGCGCGGCAGCGGATGCAGAACTTTCATATTGTCGCGCGCCCCGGCGAGATCGGCAGCGCGCAAAATAAATTGCGCCTTCACATTGGCGTATTCCGACGGATCAAGGCGCTCTTTCTGCACCCGGGTCATATACAGAATATCGACCTGCGGGATCACCTCTTCAATGGTGTCGTGGCGGCTCCAGGCAATGCCTTGCTCATCCAGCATATCGGTGATGTAAGCGGGCATCGCCAGCGCGTCCGGGGCGATAAAGAAGAAGCGGTTGCCGTCGAATTTCGCCAGTGCCTGCGCCAGCGAGTGCACGGTACGGCCATATTTCAGGTCGCCGACCATCGCCACATTCAGATTACTGAGGCGACTCTGGGTCTCCTGAATGGTAAACAGGTCGAGCAAGGTCTGGGTCGGATGCTGATTCGCGCCGTCACCGGCGTTCAGAATCGGCACGCCGCCAGAAAATTCGGTCGCCAGGCGCGCCGCGCCTTCCTGCGGATGGCGCATCACAATGGCATCAACATAGGTGCCAATCACCGAAATAGTGTCGGCGAGGGTTTCGCCTTTCTTGCCCAGCGAGGTGTTACCGCCGTCGGCAAAACCCACCACCGCTGCGCCTAAACGGTGCATCGCCGTTTCAAAGGAGAGACGCGTGCGGGTAGAGGCTTCAAAGAAGCAGCTGGCAATCACATTGTGCTTCAGCAGTTCCGGCTGTGGGTTAGCTTTCAGGCTGGCGGCAGTCTTCAGCACCAGCTCCAGCTCTGCACGATCCAGATCGTTAATCGAAATAATATGTTTGTGATATAGCGGATTGGCCATGTTTCACTCTCCTCTACGCGTGCCGAACGACGGACAAAAAAAAGCCCCTTCAATGAGGGGCTTTTTTAAGATCGGGTATGCAACGGAAGGAAAAAGGTGCACCGCCTGCAAGCAGACGTGGTTGAGCGATAATCTCAAAGGTGCTCAGATGCATACTTCCTCCCGGCAAAGTGTCGGGCATTATACTGAATCAAAATTTCGCATCAAGCGAAAATCGTTAGAGAAGTAACCGTTTGCTAAGCCGCTTTCACGGCAATTTTGCCAGCGTGGCGACCATCACCGCTTTGATCGTATGCAGACGGTTCTCAGCCTGATCGAACACAATACTGTGGGCAGATTCAAACACTTCGTCGGTCACTTCCATACCGCCTTGCAGGCCGTATTGCTCCGCCATTTGCTTGCCGAGCGCGGTCTGATCGTCATGAAAGGCCGGCAGACAGTGAAGGAATTTTACCTGCGGATTGCCGGTTTGTTGCAGCATCGCCATATTAACCTGATATTTACGCAGTAATGCGATACGCTCCTGCCACACCTCTTTTGGCTCGCCCATTGAGACCCAGACGTCGGTGTAGATAAAGTCGGCCCCGTTGACGCCTTCGGCAATATCTTCCGTCAGGGTAATTTTACCGCCGGTTTTCTCTGCCGCCTGGCGACACTCTGCTACCAGATCTTCCTCCGGCCAGCAGCCTTTCGGTGCCACCAGGCGCAGATCCAGCCCAACCAGCGCCGCGGCTTCCAGCATGGTATTACCCATATTATTGCGCGCGTCGCCGACATAGACGAAGGTCATCTCACGCAGTGATTTCTGCGGCAGATGTTCCTGCATGGTAAGCAGATCGGCCAACAGCTGGGTAGGATGGAACTCGTTGGTCAGGCCGTTCCAGACCGGCACCCCGGCGTATTCTGCCAGCGTTTGCACGATTTCCTGACCGTGACCGCGATACTGAATCCCGTGATACATGCGGCCCAGCACGCGGGCGGTATCTTTGATCGACTCTTTATGGCCAATCTGACTGCCGCTCGGGCCGAGATAAGTGACGTTAGCGCCCTGATCGAATGCGGCAACTTCGAAAGAGCATCGGGTACGGGTCGAGTCTTTTTCGAAGATGAGCGCAATATTCTTTCCTTTCAGGTGCTGAACTTCTTCACCGTTTTTTTTATCACTTTTTAACGCCGAGGCCAGCGCCAGCAGGGCGTTGATTTCCGCCGGGGTAAAATCGAGCAGCCTGAGGAAATGGCGTTGATATAACTGACTCATACAGCACTCCGTGTGTCGCTTTAAATGAATTTAAATTCAATTTAACCGGATGAATATGCATTTACAAGTCTGGCAAAAAGAAACTTTTCGTTTTGTGTAGTGGCGCGAACGGCGCTGTGGGAAAATAATCAAACTTACTGCCGAATATTTTGAGGAACAGGATCATGGCTTACGAAGAATTGCTGGAAGAGCAGCGCGAAGAAACGCGGCTGATTATCGAAGAACTGCTGGAAGATGGCAGCGATCCCGATGCGCTCTATGCCATTGAACATCATCTTTCCTGTAACAATTTCGACTCACTTGAAAAAGTGGCGGTGGATGCGTTTAAGCTCGGCTACGAGGTGAGCGAGCCGGAAGAGCTGGATCTGGAAGATGGCACCAAAGTGATGTGCTGCGACATTATCAGTGAAGGTGCGTTGAACGCGGAATTGATCGACGCACAGGTTGAGCAGCTGGTTATCCTGGCGGCAAAATACAACGTCGACTACGACGGTTGGGGCACCTACTTCGAAGATCCTGATGCCCAGGATGACGAAGGCGAAGAGGGTGACGAGGTCGACGAAGACGATACGGGCGTTCGCCATTAATCCCGGTGTAAACCTTTGACACGGGCGGCGAAAATGCCGCCCCTGAATATAATTTAGCGTAATGAACTATTCTGAACTGCTGGCTCCCATCCACCGCTTTTTACACTGCACCACGCCGCAAGCCTGGATTGATGAGGCGCGCAAAGCTGAAAATTTGCCCGTCCTGCTGACCGACCATCTGGTGTGTGAGCTGAAAGCAGCACAAACCGCCATCTGGCTGATTCGTAAGTATGTTGCCGATAAAGAGAGCGGTGATGCGCTGTTGGCGTGGCTCAAACCTTACGAAAACTTTGTCCATAGCGAAAATTACGACCTGCAATTTTTAGCGGCACATAAAAGCCTGTCAAAAAGCGTCATTACCCGCGGCGATCTGCCTTATGCCGATGAGCTGGTGGAAAAGATGGTGCTGCTGATTAAAGAAGAGCTGCACCATTTCTATCAGGTGCTGGAAATTATGCAGGCGCGCCATATTCCCTATATAAAAATCACCGCCAGCCGTTATGCCAAAGGGCTGTTGCGCGAAGTGACCACCCATGAGCCGAATACGCTGGTGGATAAACTGATCTGCGGGGCGTATATCGAAGCGCGCTCCTGCGAGCGTTTTGCCAGCCTGGCACCTTATCTGGATGAGGAGCTGGAGACGTTCTATCTGTCGCTGCTGCGTTCTGAAGCGCGCCATTATCAGGACTATCTGGCGCTGGCCGCACGGATTTCGCCAACAGATATTAGCCCGCGAGTGAGAAAGATTGGTGAGACCGAAGCGAAACTGATTCAGCAACCCGACAGCGAGCTGCGTTTTCACAGTGGCGTCCCACAGGTTACGCCACTGTAGGGGCGTCGTTCCCGACGCCCGTACCCATGCTGCGGGATTTATGCGTTATAAATCCCGTAGCATCGTCACTTCACAATCCACATGACCGGTGCAGCCCATCGGGCCGTCGATATGGCGAAAGCCCAGCTGTTCATACAGCTTAATCGCGCGCGTCAGTGAAGCGGTGGTTTCCAGATAACAGCGCTGAAAGCCGCGCTCACGGGCGAAATCCATCGCCTGTAGCGCCAGCGTGCGTGCCAGACCTAAACCGCGCACGCCAGGCAAAAAGTACATCTTCTGTAGCTCACAGATATCGGGTTCACTGCATAACAGGGGCGCGACACCGCCGCCGCCGACCACCTTGCCATCAAGCTCGACAATCCAGTATGCGCTGTTGGCTTCACTGTAGAGTTCAAATAAGCGATCCAGATTCGGATCAGATACCGTATAGCCTTTATCTGCCGTCAGGCCAAACTCGGCGGATACCTCGCGGATCACCTGAGCAATCAGCGGATTGTCTGTTGGCATGATGGGGCGCACCCGAACGTCAGCCTGAGTTGCGGTTATCATACTGCTCACTCGAAAAATAATTTTGCTAAAGAGGTCTGTTTTAATAACACCGCTGGCCGGTGGATGCAATGCTGTTGCGCTTAGCGGCAGGGCAGATTGTGGCAACCGGTGTGAAAGTCTAAATGAGAATGACTATTGTCGCCGATGACACTCCATGCTTAAATAACCGGGCAAATAATAATCGCGAACTCTCCATCCGGTCTGTTTATCGGATATTTTACTTTTTTCAGGAAGAAAAATTATGGCAACAACACCCTCTGTTCCGCAAAAACATGCGGTGCTTTTCCATGGTAAATCAGGTGAATATTTCTCTGTCTGGTTGGTCAATGTTATTTTGACTATCGTTACGTTGGGAATCTATTCCGCCTGGGCCACCGTCCGTCGTCGTCGTTATTTTTATGGTAATACCGAAATTGATGGCGATCGTTTTGATTACCATGCCCGACCGCTGGATATTCTGAAAGGCCGTATTATTGTTATTGTCGGTCTGATTGCCTTCTTTATTCTGTCAGCGGTTATGCCTGGTATTTCATTAGTCTTTGTACTGGCATTCCTTGCACTCATTCCATGGATTATTATTCGCAGCTGGCGTTATAACGCGTTGATGAGTAGCTATCGCGGTATACGCTTTAACTATCACTGTCGCATTGGTCGCGCTTACTGGACCATGTATCTCTGCCCGATTTTGTTGGTGGTCGCGCTGTATCTGGTGGTAACCATGGTCGGACTGATGGCTGCCAGTACTCAAAGCCTCGCCAGTTCGCTTCTGTTCGGCGGCGTCGCCTTTGTGATTTTTATGGGCGGTCTGGCGGTGGTGCAGGGTATTGTGGCCGCGCTGAACTACAGCCTGTATATCAATAATATGGCGTTCGGCGATCTGCCGTTTAAGGCAGAACTGAGTAAGCGGGCATTGGTTAAAATGGTACTGGTTAGCTTTTTAATTATCCTGCCATTTATTATTGTTGCCGGATTACTGATCGGCTCGCTGTTCTCATCGCTATTTTACGCCATCCTGTTTGCCGGTGATCCGCAGATGATCAATGCCCTGATCGTCGGGAATATTGCCAGTCTGATCTTTACCTTTATTGTGCTGCTGCTCGGCGGCCTGGTTTCCACTGCCTGGCTGTCAGTTGCACAACGCAATTATGTGTATGAGAAAACCCGACTTGGCCAGAATATTCAGCTGAAATCAAAGCTGCGCACCAGAACGTTTCTCAGTCTGATCCTGACCAATACGTTAATTGTTATTTTCACCCTGGGTCTCGGTGTACCGGTGGCTGAAATTCGCCTGGCACGTTATCTGGCGCAATCAACCGCGCTGGAAGGCGACCTGGCGCTGCTGAATGTTCATGCTCACCAGGATTCGGCGCGTACCGCAGTGGCGGAAGAAGTGGCTCAGGCCTTCGATCTTAACGTCGGAATCTAAGCGGTGCAGCTTAGCGGTTATTATCAGCACCCAGGACGGGCAGCTCGCGAGGCTGCCCGTCTCACATTGCACGCCCGGCACCTCAGCTTGCAGCTCGCTGATTCAGAATCACATTATCTGTTGAAACAGATCACGCTTTCGCCGGCGTTGGGCACGATTCCTCTGACCATCACCTTTGCCGACGGCGGGCGCTTTGTCGCTGATAACGATGTGGCGTTACGTCAGTGGGCGAGTCAGCATCGGCCTGGCGGCTGGGTTGACCGCCTTGAGCGGCACCGTCGCGGCGTGCTGGCGGCGCTGCTGGCCACGCTGACGCTGGCGGTTATCTATATCTGGGTATTGTTGCCGTGGGCCAGTCGCCACCTGGCACTGCATATGCCCGATTATGTTGAGCAACAGCTGGGGCAGCAGACTTTCCGGCTGTTACAGCAGGCCGGATTTGCTGACAGCCAGTTGCCGGCGGCGCAACAGCAGCGGGTGGCAAAACTGTTTACCGGAGTGATACCGAAGGAGTTGCAGGCTGACTCAACGCCGGTACATCTGCGACTGATGCAGTTTGCCGGTGGCCCCAATGCTTTTATGCTGGCGGACGGTACGCTGATTATCAATGATCAACTGGTCAGGCTGGCAGCCGACGATGACGGGCTGGCCGCAGTGATGCTGCATGAAATGGGGCATCACCGGTATCGTCATCCGATGCGGATGCTGGTGCGTTCTTCGTTAGTCACGCTGAGCTATATATGGATGACCGGCGATGTCAGCGGCATCGGCGATACGCTGTTACAGTCGGCGGCTTTTATTCATCAGATGCAGTTTTCGCGCGCGATGGAGCGTGAAGCAGATCAATGGGCAATCGGTCAGATGAAGGCGCAAGGACGTTCGCTGGAGGAGATGGTGAAAATCTATCGGTTAATTCAGCAACAAGGGGAGAAGCCGGGCAGCGGGTTGCAATTACCTGAATGGCTGAGTACCCATCCGGATATGCCGATGCGGCTGGAAGCGATTCAGGCGGCAGAAGGGCAGTAATCACATCGTGGCCAGGCGAGCCCGGCCACGATGCTTACAGATTACAGCGCGGCGATAACCGCCTGCTGTTCAATCAGTTTCACTTTAGCCTGTTCGCACTCTTCCATGCGCTCACGCTCTTTCGCGACTACCGCTTCCGGCGCACGCGACACGAAACCTTCATTAGAGAGTTTACCGGCGATACGGTCAATCTCCACTTCCAGTTTGGTCACTTCTTTCGCCAGACGATCCAGCTCGGCAGCTTTATCCACCAGGCCAGCCATTGGGATCAGCAGCTCAGCACCCTCAATCAGTTTGGTCACCGATACCGGGCCTTTGTCATCGGCAGGCAGCAGGGTGATGCTCTCCAGACGCGCCATTGATTGCAAGAAGCTGCGGTTGTCGGTAACGCGACGCTGGGCTTCAGCATTCGCGCCACGCAGCAGCACCGGTAATGGTTTGCCTGGCGCGATATTCATCTCAGCACGGATATTACGTACCGCGACAATCGCCAGCTTCAGCCACTCGGTATCCGCCAGTGCAGCGGAATCCACTTTCTCCGCGTCAAATGCCGGGAAAGGTTGCAGCATAATGGTGTCGTGACTGATATTTTTCAGCACTTTCACCCGCTGCCAGATGGTCTCGGTGATAAACGGAATAATCGGGTGCGCCAGACGCAGCAGCGACTCCAGCACTTCAATCAGCGTATGGCGCGTACCGCGCAGTTCCGCTTCAGAACCGCCATTCATCACTGGCTTGGTCAGCTCCAGATACCAGTCACAGAACTGGTTCCAGGTGAATTCGTACAGAATATTGGCAGCGATATCAAAGCGATAGTTATCCAGCGCTTCACGATACGCTTTCACCGTCTGGTTGAATTCTGCCAGAATCCAGCGATCGGCCAGTGACAGCACCATTTCGCCACCGTTCTGACCGCAATCCTGATCTTCGGTGTTCATCAGCACAAAGCGGCTGGCGTTCCACAGCTTGTTACAGAAGTTACGGTAACCTTCCAGGCGTTTCATATCCCAGTTGATATCGCGACCGGTCGAAGCGAGTGCCGCCAGCGTAAAGCGCAGGGCGTCGGTGCCGTGTGGCTCGATACCGTTCGGGAACTGCTTTTCAGTCCGCTTACGGATTTTCTCGGCCATCTGCGGCTGCATCATATTGCCGGTACGTTTCTCCAGCAGCGCTTCCAGCGAAATACCGTCAACCATATCCAGTGGATCGATCACGTTACCTTTCGACTTGGACATTTTCTGCCCTTCGTCGTCGCGGATCAGACCGGTCATATAGACGGTCTTAAACGGTACCTGCGGCTTGCCATTTTCATCTTTCATAAAGTGCATGGTCAGCATGATCATGCGGGCGATCCAGAAGAAGATGATATCGAAGCCACTGACCATCACGCTGGTCGGATGGAAAGTACGCAGCGCTTCGGTGTTTTCTGGCCAGCCGAGGGTTGAGAAGGTCCACAGGCCGGAAGAGAACCAGGTGTCCAGGACGTCTTCGTCCTGCTTCAGCGCAATCTCAGCACCGAGGTTGTTTTCCGCACGCACTTCTTCTTCGCTGCGACCGACATACACGTTACCGGCGTCGTCGTACCATGCCGGGATACGGTGTCCCCACCACAGCTGACGAGAGATACACCAGTCCTGGATATCACGCATCCACGAGAAGTACATGTTTTCGTACTGTTTTGGTACGAACTGGATATCACCTTGCTCCACCGCTTCGACCGCGACTTTCGCCAGCGGCGCAGTACGCACGTACCACTGATCGGTCAGCATCGGCTCAATCACCACGCCGCCACGGTCGCCGTAAGGCACCGTCAGATCGTGAGGTTTGATTTCATCCAGCAGGCCGAGTGCGTCAACTGCCGCAACAATCGCCTTACGCGCGGCAAAACGTTCCAGCTTCTGGAACTCCGCCGGGATCGCGCCATTATAGACGTCAGACTCTTCGCCGTTGGTATCGTAAACCTGAGCGCTTTCACGGATATCACCGTCAAAGGTCAGAATATTGATCATCGGCAGTTTGTGACGACGACCGACTTCATAGTCGTTGAAATCGTGCGCCGGGGTGATTTTCACGCAGCCGGTGCCTTTTTCCATATCGGCGTGTTCGTCACCGACTACCGGAATACGACGGTTAACCAGCGGCAGCACGACAAATTTGCCAATCAGATCTTTATAACGCGGATCTTCCGGGTTAACGGCCACGCCGGTATCACCCAGCACGGTTTCCGGACGGGTCGTCGCTACCACCAGGTAATCTTTGCCATCGGCGGTTTTCACGCCGTCAGCCAGCGGATAACGCACGTGCCACATGGAACCTTTCGACTCGCGGTTTTCCACTTCCAGATCGGAGATGGCGGTGCGCAGTTTCGGGTCCCAGTTTACCAGGCGTTTGCCGCGATAAATCAGGTTCTCTTTATGCAGGCGAACAAACACTTCTTTCACCGCATTGGACAGGCCTTCGTCCATGGTGAAGCGCTCGCGCTCCCAGTCCACGGAGTTACCCAGACGACGCATCTGACGGGTAATGGTGCCACCGGATTCGGCTTTCCACTGCCATATTTTATCGATAAACGCATCGCGACCGTAATCCTGACGCGTTTTGCCTTCTTCAGCGGCGATTTTGCGCTCAACGACCATCTGGGTTGCGATACCGGCGTGGTCGGTACCGGCCTGCCACAGGGTATTTTTGCCCTGCATGCGCTGGTAACGAATCATGGTATCCATGATGGTTTGCTGGAAAGCGTGACCCATATGCAAGCTACCGGTGACGTTCGGCGGCGGGATCATGATGCAGAAGCTTTCCTGGCTGGTATCGCCATTCGGTTTAAAGTAGCCCTGCTTTTCCCAGTGCTCGTAAAGCGGCTGTTCGATATCTTGCGGGTTATATGTCTTTTCCATTTCTGCTATGTCGTTCTGGGCAAAGGCGGCGTTGCCGTATTCAAGTGGAATCCGACGCTGCGATAAGCTTTATAGCGGTCGCGCGCCAGCTGTTTGAGAGATTCTTCGTAAGGTACGAAGTCTATCACTTCATGGAAAGCAGTGGCAAAGTCTGCAAACTGCGGCAGCAGGCTGATCAACAGATCGCGTGGCGAGTTGCCACGACGCTGTGGCCAGGCCAGCTCGACCGGTGCGCCATATTTCGGGCCTTCACCAGCCAGATTGTGCGGTACAAAGGCGCTGGCCGGACGCTGCCATAAGGCTTCATCCAGTTTAATCGCCTGCTGTTCAGATTCGCAGGCAATCAGCACACGCTTCCCCGCGCGCCAGCGCGCTTCCGCCAGTTCACACACCAGCGCTTCCAGAGCGCTGAGTCCGTCAACCGGGGTATCGGTTTCCAGCAGATAGAAGGTCGCGTTTTTCATTTGTGGTGCCTGTTATTGAAACGGGCGGCGATAACGCCGCCCATACGGGAGATGATACGCGATTAATCGTCGCCGTTTAAGCCTGCACGATTTAACAGGAACTGCGACAACAGCGCCACCGGACGACCGGTTGCCCCTTTAGCTTTACCTGAACGCCAGGCAGTGCCGGCGATATCAAGGTGCGCCCAGTTATACTTACGGGCATAGCGCGCAAGGAAGCTGGCTGCGGTAATCGCACCACCCGGACGGCCACCAATATTGGCCATATCGGCGAAGTTCGACTCCAGCTGATCCTGATACTCATCGGCCATTGGCAGACGCCACGCGCGGTCACCCGCCTGTTCCGATGCGCCGATTAACTCATGCGCCAGCGGGTTGTGGTTCGACATCAGACCGCTGATATGGTGACCCAGCGCAATCACGCAGGCACCGGTCAGGGTGGCGATATCAATGACCACATCCGGATCGAAACGCTCGACGTAGGTCAGCGTATCACAAAGCACCAGACGACCTTCGGCATCGGTGTTCAGCACTTCCACCGTCTGACCAGACATGGTGGTCAGCACATCGCCCGGACGGAAGGCGCGGCCACCTGGCATATTTTCACAACCGGCCAGCACGCCGACCACGTTCAGCGGCAGATTCAGTTCGGCCACCATGCGCATCACGCCATACACTGATGCCGCACCACACATGTCGTACTTCATCTCGTCCATGGAGTCAGCGGGTTTGATCGAGATACCGCCGGAGTCGAAGGTCAGGCCTTTACCGACCAGCACAATCGGTTTGCTGTCCGGGTCCGGATTTCCTTTGTACTCAATGACCGACATCAGCGACTCATTTTGTGAGCCCTGGCCGACCGCCAGATAGGCATTCATCCCCAGCTCTTTCATCTGCTGTTCGCCGATGACGCGAGTGGTAATATTTTTGCTGTAGTTGTCGGCTAACTGACGTGCCTGTGACGCCAGATACGCGGCGTTACAAATATTTGGCGGCATATTGCTGAGATCTTTTGCCGCTTTCACCCCGGCGGCAACCGCCAGACCATGCTGAATGGCGCGCTCACCGCTGGTCAGTTCACGGCGCGTTGGCACGTTGAACACCATTTTACGCAGCGGACGGCGCGGTTCGACTTTATTACTTTTCAGCTGATCGAAGCTGTACAGCGACTCTTTGGAAGTCTCCACCGCCTGGCGTACTTTCCAGTAGGTATTACGGCCTTTAACATGCAGCTCGGTGAGGAAACACACCGCTTCCATCGATCCGGTATCATTCAGGGTATTGATGGTTTTCTGGATCACCTGCTTGTACTGGCGCTCATCAAGTTCGCGCTCTTTACCGCAGCCAATCAACAAAATACGCTCAGACAGGATATTCGGCACATGGTGCAGAAGCAGAGTCTGGCCCACTTTTCCTTCCAGTTCGCCACGGCGCAGCAGGGCGCTGATGTAGCCATCACTGATTTTATCCAGCTGTTCAGCAATCGGTGACAGCCGACGCGGTTCAAAGACGCCAACGACAATACAGGCACTGCGCTGTTTTTCCGGGCTACCGCTTTTTACACTGAACTCCATGCACTCTCCTGAATCTTAAAGACAACGGCGTCTGCTACGGCTAGAATGTAGCGCTTTCGTAACGCATAAAACCGTTGCGTATCGACGTTTAGTAAACGGACGTCAGATTGAGTTTCGATGACAATCGTTGTTTTTTGTGTCATCTAAACGCTTGTGTCATACAATATTAGCTATGACGACTGCCATTGATGAGAAAAAATGGCGAACAAGCGTTGAAACTATCGATTTTCCTGCAAAAAGACAAGTTTTCACAGGCGTACTAAGCGTGATCATCATTAGATATCTGGTTCGGGAAACGCTCAAAAGCCAGCTGGCAATCCTCTTTATCCTGCTGTTGATCTTCTTTTGTCAGAAGTTAGTCAGGATCCTGGGGGCCGCGGTAGATGGCGAAATTCCGACAAATTTAGTTCTGACATTGTTAGGCCTCGGTGTGCCGGAAATGGCACAACTTATCCTGCCGTTGAGCCTGTTTCTTGCCATCTTAATGACGCTGGGCCGGTTATACACCGAAAGCGAAATTACGGTGATGCACGCCTGCGGCCTGAGTAAAGCCGTACTGGTCAAAGCCGCGATGATTTTGATGCTGTTTACCGCCGTGGTGGCAGCCGTCAACGTCGTCTGGCTCGGCCCCTGGTCGTCGCGTTATCAAAATGAAGTGACGCAAAACGCCAAAGCGAACCCTGGCGCAGCGGCACTGGCCGCCGGACAGTTCCAGCAGTCCAGCGACGGTAACTCGGTGCTGTTTATTGAGAACGTCAAAGGCAATACCTTTGGTCATGTGTTCCTCGCACAGCTGCGTCCAAGCGGTAACGCCCGGCCTTCAGTGGTGCTGGCGGACAGCGGCCATATGGAGCAGCACCGTGACGGTTCTCAGGTGGTGACGCTGGATAAAGGCACCCGCTTTGAAGGCACCGCGTTACTGCGTGATTTCCGCATTACCGATTTCGAGAACTATCAGGCGATAGTCGGTTATAAAGCGGCGGTCATTGACCCGAACGACTCCGCGCAGTCCAGCTTTGCCAACTTGCTGAAGTCGGATAATCAGGAGTTCCGCAGCGAGCTGCACTGGCGTCTGACGCTGGTATTTGCGGTGTTGGTGATGGCACTGATGGTGGTGCCGCTCAGCGTGGTGAATCCACGTCAGGGGCGGGTATTGTCGATGCTGCCAGCGATGCTGCTGTATCTGATTTTCTTCCTGCTGCAAAGCTCGCTCAGATCAAATGGCGCGAAAGGGCGTCTCGATCCGGCAATCTGGATGTGGGTAGTCAACCTGCTGTATCTGGCCTTAGCCATCGCACTTAACTTGTGGGACACGGTACCGATGCGTCGCTTCCGTGCACGCTTTAGCAAGGGAGGTAGCGTGTAATGTTTGGCGTACTCGACAGATATATCGGTAAAACTATCTTTAACACCATCATGATGACCCTGTTCATGCTGGTGTCGCTCTCCGGCATTATTAAGTTTGTCGATCAGCTGCGTAAGACCGGCCAGGGCGATTACACCGCGCTGGGTGCCGGTCTGTACACCATCCTCAGCGTGCCAAAAGATATCGAGATCTTCTTCCCGATGGCGGCACTGCTGGGCGCGCTGCTGGGCCTTGGCACGCTGGCGCAGCGCAGTGAGCTGGTGGTGATGCAGGCCTCCGGCTTTACCCGTTTGCAGATCGCGCTGTCGGTGATGAAAACCGCGATTCCGCTGGTGATTCTGACCATGGCGATTGGTGAATTTGTTGCGCCGAAAGGCGAGCAGATGGCGCGCAACTACCGCGCGCAGCAGCTGGTGGGCGGTTCACTGTTGTCGACGAAAAACGGTCTGTGGGCAAAAGATGGCGACAACTTTGTCTATATCGAACGCATCAAAGGCAATAACGATCTCGGTGGCGTCAGCATCTACAGCTTTAACGATCAGCGTCGCTTGCAGAGCGTGCGCTACGCCGCCTCAGCAACCTATGATCAGAACAATAAAGTGTGGAAGCTGTCGCAGGTGGATGAGTCGAACCTGACCGATCCAAAACAGGTAACCGGTAGCCAGACGGTCAGCGGCGAGTGGAGAACCAGTTTAACCCCGGATAAGCTGGGTGTGGTGGCGCTGGATCCTGATGCCTTGTCGATAACCGGCCTGTATGACTACGCGAAGTACCTTAAGCAGAGTGGTCAGGAGTCTGGCCGTTATCAGCTGAATATGTGGAGCAAAATCTTCCAGCCGTTGTCGGTCGCGGTAATGATGCTGATGGCACTGTCGTTTATTTTTGGCCCGCTGCGCAGCGTGTCGATGGGTGTGCGGGTAGTGACCGGTATCAGCTTTGGCTTCCTGTTCTATGTGCTGGACCAGATCTTCGGCCCGCTCAGTCTGGTGTACAACATACCGCCCTTCCTCGGTGCGGTATTGCCAAGTGCGGCATTCTTTGCGGTCAGCGTGTACATGTTGCTGAAACGCCGGTAATCGGCTTACGGGCGGCGTTCTCGCCGCCCGTGCCAAAAACCACTACCTTATCAACGGCAACACCGCCGGTATCTGCGACAGCAAATAGAGAATCAACCCAATCGTCCCACCCACCAGCGTGCCGTTAATCCGGATAAACTGCAGATCCTTGCCGATATTCACTTCAATCTGATGCGACATATCGCGCGCATCCCAGCTTTTCACCGTATCGCTGATATGGCGGGTAAGAAAAGCGGCGAAATCCGGTGCCACCGTGCTGGCCGCGTCCTCCATATGCTGATTCAGTGATGCGCGCAGACTGGCGTCATTCAGCAGCGTTTCGCTAAACCACAGCGCGGCAGCGGTAATCTTCGCCTGCACCGCTGAATTGTCACTGTTCAGATCCGCTTTCAGCCAGCCGCGTAAATCGCCCCACAGCTCGCCAATATAGTTATTCAGCGCTTCATCTTCTTTCAGATACGCCTTGATACTCTCGGCACGCTGCTTCATCTCCGGGTCATGTTTCAGCTTTTCAATCAGCCGCTCCACCGCGCGGTTAAAGCCCTGTCGCAGTTCGTGACCGCGATCCTGGCCGATATCATCAAGAATCGAATTTACCGCATTCGACACCAGTTCGGCGCTGTGCTCGCCCAGCCATTCGGTCGGCAGCATTTTGGCTTTAATCGGGTGCTCGCGCTTCAGCCAGCGCACCAGTTGCATGGCGATAAATTCACGGGTGCCGGGCTTATTAATCAGCTTTAACAGCTGTTCAATCGCGGCGTCGAGCAGCTCCTGATGGCGATTATTTTTGGTCAGGCTGTCCAGCAGCATGGCGCTGGACTGGGTAAGATCGACCTTATCGATAGCTTTATGCACCGCACGGCGTATAAAACGCTGAATACGCGCATCATCAGTCAGATCGAGAAAGCCGCGCATCACCTGCAACAGATGACGCCCCAGCCGTTCAGCATTTGACGGTGCGCTCAGCCAGCCAGCAATAATCTGCGCCGGATCGTGACGACGGATTAGCGCCAGCAGCGACTGGGTATCGAGAAATTTCTCCTGCACAAAGCGGCCAAGATTGTCGCCGATGCGATCTTTATTGCGCGGAATAATCGCCGTATGGCGCGAAATAAACGGCACCGGGACGCGGCGAAACAGCGCCACCACCGCAAACCAGTCGGCCAGCGCACCGACCATCGCCGCTTCGGCAATCGCTTTAATTCCGCTGACCCAGAATCCCGGCGGGAAGAACAGGGTGGCGACAAACACCCCTGCCGCGACACACAGCAGCAGCAGGGCGATGCGTTTAACTTTTTTTAGCTCAATTTCTTTATCCATAACCTTCGCTTAGCGCTTGCGGCCTCCCATAATGCTGCCGAGAACGCCACGAATAATCTGATGAGTAATCTGTCGGGTGGCGCTTTTTGCCATGGTCTGCACCACGCCATCACGCTTGCCACCACGCGGGCCGGTGCTGCCGAACAGAATATCTTTCAGGCCGCCGAGAATCCCGCCATCTATCCCGGCGGATTGCCCTTGTGCTGGCGGAGCCTGTTGCTGTTCGCTGGCCGCCTGCACACCTTTTTGCAGCATCTCATACGCCGATTCGCGATCGACCGCTTCATCATATTTGCCCGACAGCGGCGAGTGGTTAATCAGCCCGTTACGCTCATCGTCACTGACCGGCCCCATGCGTGAGTACGGCGCAATCACCATCGCGCGTTCCACCACTGAAGGGCTGCCTTTTTCATCAAGAAACGAGATCAACGCTTCACCGGTGCCCAGCTCCTGAATCGCTGCCACGGTATCAAAAGCTGGATTGGCGCGCATGGTCTGCGCGGCAGCTTTTACCGCTTTCTGATCGCGTGGCGTAAAGGCGCGCAGCGCATGCTGAATACGGTTACCCAACTGGCCGAGCACCGCATCCGGGATATCCGACGGGTTTTGCGAGACAAAATAAACGCCGACCGCTTTTGAGCGAATCAGGCGGATCACCTGTTCAATCTTATCCAGCAGCACCTGCGGCGCATCGTTAAACAGCAGATGCGCTTCATCAAAGAAAAACACCAGTTTCGGCTGATCGAGATCGCCCGCTTCCGGCAGCTGTTCATACAGTTCCGACAGCATCCACAGTAGGGTGGTGGCGTACAGTTTTGGCATCTGATACAGCTTTTCCGCCGACAGAATATTTATCACGCCTTTACCGTTGGCGTCGGTGCGCATCCAGTCTTTAATATCCAGCATCGGCTCGCCAAAAAAGTACTCAGCACCTTGCTGCTCCAGCGACAGCAGTCCGCGCTGAATGGCACCGACCGAGGCGCTATTAATATTGCCGTACTGCGTCTGGAAGGATTTGGCGTTATCGCCGATATACTGCGTCATGGCGCGCAGGTCTTTAAAATCCAGCAGCAGTAATCCCTGGTCGTCCGCGATGCGGAAAATTATCTGCAACACGCCCGACTGGATTTCATTCAGATTCAGCAAGCGCGCCAGCAGCAGCGGGCCCAGATCCGACACCGTCGCGCGCAGCGGATGACCTTTCTCACCGAAAATATCCCACAGCACCGCAGGATTCGCCTGCGGCTGCCAGTCGGTAACGCCGATATTGCCCAGCCGCGCCAGCAGTTTCTCAGACGCCACACCCTCGGCGGCGATACCGGTCAAATCACCTTTTACATCCGCCATAAATACCGGCACGCCGATGTCGGAAAACGACTCCGCCAGCTTCTGTAACGTCACGGTCTTACCGGTGCCGGTCGCGCCAGTAATCAGGCCGTGGCGGTTGGCCATATTCGACAGCAGATGCAGCTGAGTTTTTTGCGTGCGGGCAATTAACAGGGGTGTGCTCATGGTGGCTCCGTTAGCGGCGTCCGGCGTTACTGGACCAGGTTATTATTCAGTGAATATTTCACGATATCGGCATTGCTGGTGAAATTCATTCTTTTCATCATGCGCGATTTGTAGGTACTGACGGTTTTATTGCTAATGGAAAGCGTATCAGCAATTGCGTTTATTGTTTCGCCATGTGCCAGCATAATCATGATCTGGCGTTCACGCATTGTCAGACTTTCATGCGGAGCACGGTTGCCGCTGTGATATTCGGAAAAAACAATTTCCTGCGCCAGATCGTGATCGATGTAGCGTGAGCCACGCGCCACGGTGCGGATGGCGTTCAGCAACACTTCAGGCGATTTATCTTTGGTGATATAGCCCAGCGCGCCGCTGTTTAATATCCGGCGCGCAATTTGCGGCTCGTTGTACATACTCAGCACTAAAATACGCAGGGCAGGATATTGCGGAATAATTCGGTTAATCAGATCCTCGCCGCTGATGCCCGGCATGGAAATATCCAGCAGCAGCAGTGAGACATCGCAGTGGCGCAGACGCTCCAGTACCTGACTGCCATCCGGCGCTTCGCCGACCACCTCAATATTTTTATCCAGTGCAAAAATTTGCTTCAGTCCCTCACGCATAATGGCGTGATCGTCGGCTATCATCAGCCTGATATGTTGTTCCATCTGTTGATCACCGTTTTTCTGTCTGAGAGTTATGTGGTGCGGATAGCGGGAAAGTCAGCTTGATGCGGGTGCCTTTACCCGGCGCACTGGTGATGGTCGCGTCCCCATTCAGCATGCGTCCGCGTTCCTGAATACCCTGCAAGCCAAAGGCATTTTTCTGCACGCGATTCACCTGAAAGCCCTTGCCGTTATCCACCACTTCAATCACCAGCGCGTCGGGCTGCGGCTTAACAAAGATATAGATATTACTGGCGCTGGCGTGACGCGCCGCATTGGTCAGCGACTCCTGAACGACGCGAAATGCGGCGGTCAGTGAGGCTTCATCCAGCTGGACGGTATGTTCGTCTGGGGCGATCAAAATGCAGCGGCAGCCGCCGTTTTTCATAAACTGATCGCGCAGCCACTCCAGCGCCGGGATCAATCCGAGATTCAGCACATTAGGCCGTAAGCGGGTAGACACATCACGCACCACCTGAATGGTACTGTCCACCAGATTCATTAGTCCTTCCAGCTGAGTCTGCACCACCGTGCTGCCCTCATCGGCTCGCATTGAAAGCAGCGACAGACCGGTGCGCAACGAGGTCAGATGCTGACCGAGCTCATCATGGATATCGCGCGCCAGCTGCTTTCTTTCCACTTCACGCGCCATTTCCTGATTGCGTGTCAGTTCGCGCAACTGTTGATGGGCCGCGCGCAACTCATCTTCTGTCTGACGCACCCGGGTAATGTCGCGGCCCACGGCCAGCACGCTGACAATTTTGCCCTGTAAGTTATATTCCGGTACGCAACGCACATGCAGCACGCGCTTTTTTCCGTGGCGCTCCAGCGTCAGCTCGCTCTCAGCTCCTTGTTCATCGACCAGCGTTTTAGACATCAGCTTAAAAAAGTTCAGGCCGACATCGCCCAGCGGTACGCTTTCGGTCAGTTGCCACTGTTGTAATTCACGTTCGCTGCGGCCAAACCAGCTCTGCACCGCCGGGTTGGCATAGACGCAGCGCATATTCAGGTCGAAACGCGAGATTAAATCCGGCGAGTTCTCTACCACAGTATTCATCTGTTTTTCACGCAGGCGCTGCTGATGCTCCTTGCGCCGCAGTTCACGCACATCGTGTACCACACAGAGAATATGCGGCTCACCCTCCGTGATGTAGCTACTGGAACTGACTTCCACCGGAATTAGTTCGTCATCGCGACAGGTATGGTGAGAGGTAAAAGTGATGCCCTCCGGGCGCACGCTCAGTTTCCACCATAAGGCGACGACATCAATATCGCGCAATTCACGGTCAAGGGTCGAAAATTGCAGTTGGGAAAATTCCTTCCGGGAATATCCCATCAGCTGACAGGCTTTATCATTGACGTATTTAATCCGTAACTGGCTGTCGACCAGATAAATCGCATCGTGAATACGATTCAAGGCAATGTCAGATAAATTAGTTGAGTTTAAATCTGCGCGTTCTTGTCGGTTAGCAAAACCCTGCAGCAGCATAATTCCCTCTATTTAGTCTGCTTAATATAAGCATGATCATGTTAGCAGTTATACCGCGCTGGCCCGCCGCCGCACACCTTTTCAGGCATAAATACGCACCTTCAGCGCCTCTCGCGCGCGCGAAAGACGGGATCGCACGGTGCCAATCGGAATATTCAGACAGTGGGCGACATCCTGATAACTGCCTTCACCCTCGACCAGCATCGACAGCATGGTGCGGATATCAGCGGGCAGTTTTTCAATTGAGTCCAGTGTCGCGCCAAGCAGCTGTCGATGCTCAGTGATATCGCTGGGATCGTTGTCAAACAGCAGGTCAGCAGTGATGTCATCGTCAAGCTGATCCAGCAGATAGCGGCTTTGCTGACTTTTGTAGTAATTACGAATCAGATTAACAGCAATGCCAAACACCCAGGTCTCCGGGCGTGAAGCCCCGATAAATTTGTGCCGGTTACGCAGCACTTCCAGGCAGGTCATCTGTAAAATATCTTCACCATCTTCCTGGTTCGCGATGCGTTTACGAATGAAGTTTAGCAGTTTTTTATTGTGCGAAATAAACACCTCGTCCCAGTTAACATTCATCGAAAATTCAGTGGGATTACGCGATTCTGCCTGGGTGGTTGTGATTGTGCTCAGCATGATTCTCTCCGATTGATCAACAAATACGTTGTTTGTTCACATAGCAAGTGACATGCCATATCAATAAGTATTGCTAACGTATTGTTTTCATTTGCATCGTCGAAACAGCCAGGAGTTATCTGAGACGATTTTTGTCCGCCTTTACCGCCGGGTTATGCAACTAATTGCATTAGTCACCGGCAGTAATCATCGTGGTTTAGGGGGAATGATCTTTTTTCTACGCCAGCAGGGAACCGCAACCCGTCAGTCGACACAGAAAGGAGGTGATTAAAACTGAGGAACGCTGGCGATGATTAAAATGCAACCCGCTCTACCGGCGATGCAGCACACGTTGAAAGCGCTGATAAAAGCGGGAGAATCCGCCGCGACGAAAAATGCTGCCCGCGCGCCGGATAATGTCGCAACCCGCGCCGAGACGCTGAATGATTCGCTGGAAGAGATCGGCAGCATGTTCAGTGAAAAGATGGAGAGCAAAAACAAAGCGCTCAATCGCCGACAGATGCAGAGCAACCTGATGCGTAATAAACATCAGGTGACGAAAGTTGAACATCTTAATCAGCTGTTTCAGCTGATGGAGAGTAATGAAGAACAGGATCTGGATAAGTTGCTGGATCGGCTGCGCCAGGCGCTGGCTCGCACGCCAGCACCGGACAGCGAGGCGCTGCTGGAAGAGATGGGCGGCGACCCGGCGCGCTGCGACCTGCTTTTGCGCATGGTGCAGCAACACGCGACTGAGAAGGGAGAGATGGCGCTGGCTGATGCCGCCAGCCAACACCTCAACACACTGCAACAACAGCACGGCGATACCATTCGCGCTGGCAGCAATACCGCCTCGGCGATTGCGGAATTCACCAACGATCCGCAAGAAAAACAGTCACTGCGTAACCTCTATTACGACAGCATTGTGCACCATCAGTCGGCCATTGCCATGCTGGATATGTTGCTGGATCAAGTCAACGCTCAGCATTTCGTCCCGACGCTGCGAACGTTGCAGCGGGCGCTGGCTGATGATATTGCTGCGCTTGCGCCCTCGATTAGCGCCGGTGCCTTACGCCGGATCCAGCATGGTCTGCATGAAGCCGGGCAACTGAGCCACACGCTGGCGGCCAGCAGCACTTTGCTAAAGCGTATGCATAACAAGTTGCCAGAAGTGGCGCTTAGCGCCGTCGAGCTGACCCGCCGACTGCTGCAATTCAGCCATAACGGCGTGTACAACCGCGATTTCCAGCATCTGGGCGAAGAGGTGGTCGGTCAGCAGTCACAGCACCTGTCACTGTTTTTCAGTTGCCTGTTTCCGCTGGTACATCAGTTGCCGCATAGCTTATGGAAAGAGAGCGATAGCCGTAAAACCGCACTGGAATTGCTGCGCGGCATCATTACTGAACTGGCGAAGGCCGAACAGCAACAGCTGGCGCGCAGAAGCGCATGATGGCGATGCAGACTGACGTGAGAGGATGGCGATGAATGCCCTTTTTCTGATTCTGAACAAAATCGCCATCAGTGCGATGCAGCGCTCGGAAGTGGTCGGTGCCGCTTTTGCCATGGCGCTGGTGTTTATGCTGATTATTCCGTTGCCGCTGGGATTAATTGACACCCTGATCGCGCTGAATATCTGTCTCTCATGTTTGCTGGTGGTGTTGGCGATGTATCTGCCCAAACCGCTGGCGTTCTCAACATTTCCAGCCGTGCTGCTGCTGACCACCATGTTCCGGCTGGCGCTGTCGATCTCCACCACCCGGCAGATTTTAATCCAGCAGGATGCCGGACATGTGGTGGCGGCCTTCGGTAACTTTGTGGTGGGCGGCAATCTGGCCGTCGGGATGGTGATGTTCCTGATCCTGACGGTGGTGAATTTTTTGGTGATCACCAAAGGATCGGAACGTGTCGCTGAAGTCGCGGCGCGCTTTACGCTTGATGCGATGCCGGGCAAACAGATGTCGATCGACAGCGATCTGCGTGCGGGGATGATCGATGTCTGGCAGGCAAAAGCACGCCGTAGCGATCTGGCGAAAGAGAGCCAGCTGTTCGGTGCCATGGACGGGGCGATGAAGTTCGTCAAAGGCGATGCCATTGCCGGTCTGGTGATCCTGTTTATCAACCTGATCGGCGGCTTCAGTATTGGCGTGTTGCAGCTGGGAATGCCAGCCGGTGAGGCGATGCATATCTACTCGATCCTGACCATTGGTGATGGCCTGATCGCCCAGATCCCGGCGCTGCTGATCTCACTGACCGCTGGCATGATCATCACCCGCGTCTCCTCTGACAATGAAAAAACCCTTGATAACAATATTGGCCGTGAGATCGCCGAGCAGCTGACCAGCCAGCCAAAAGCATGGATTTTGTCCTCCATCGGCATGGTGGGTTTTGCCCTGCTGCCGGGCATGCCGACCGGCGTATTTCTCGTGCTGGCGGCGCTGACGATGATCAGTGGCGGATTTCAGTTATGGCGTGCACGCCATGAAGTGCGCCTTGCCCAGCCGCAAATGGAAAACGAAGTGATCCCGCCGGAACTGAATGGCAAAGAGGATTTGCGCCAGTTTAATCCGACGCGCCCTTATCTGATCACCTTTCCGGCGGCCAGCCGTGGTCAACCCGAAACGCTGGAGCTGGTGCAGGAGATTCGCCGCCTGCGTAACCGCATTGTTTATCACTTCGGCTTTACCTTACCGGCCTTCGATATCGAATTTGTCGACAATCAGGATGAGCACGAATTCCGCTTCTCGGTGTACGAGATCCCCAAAGTGATCGGCAGCTTTAATCTGCCGATGCTGGCGGTGAATAACCGCTGGCTGGAGCAGATTACCGAAGCCGATCGTGAAACGGTGATCGCCGGTGATGAGTTGCGCCGTGAAGGTGATCTGCTCTGGCTACCGGCGGATCATCCGCTGTTGCACGATCAGCAAGTGGAACGCTGGAGCGCACGCGAACTGCTGGTAAAACGCATGGAAAACGCCATTCATGCCAGCAGCCCGCACTTTATCGGCCTGCAAGAGACGCGCGCGCTGATGGGCTGGCTGGAGTCGGAACAGCCTGAATTGTCGCAGGAACTCCAGCGTGTGATGCCAATTGCCCGCTTCTCCAGCGTGTTGCAGAAACTGGTGGCCGAGCGCATTCCGCTGCGTTCAGTGCGGGCGATTGCTGAGGCGCTCATTGAACACGGCCAGCATGAACGCGACATCAATCTGCTGACCGATCAGGTGCGCATTACGCTGAAAAATCATCTCTGCTACCAGTATGCCCGGCCAGATGGCCTGCATGTCTGGCTGTTAACGCCGGAGCTGGAAGAGCAGCTGCGTGATGCGCTGCGCCAGACGCAAAACGAGATCTTCTTTGCGCTGATGCAGGAACAAATCGCGGCGATCCTCGACGAAGTCGGGCGGGCATTCAGCGCTGACAGCGATCAAAGTGCGGTACTGCTGGTGGCGCAGGATCTGCGCGGGCCGATGCGCACCTTGATCCACGAAGAGTTTCATCAGGTGCCGGTGCTGTCGTTTGCTGAGCTGCAACCTAATCTGGCGGTCAATGTGCTCGGGCGCATCGATCTTGATCCTGCCGTTTATTCACTTACCCGCTGGGAGAGTTAAATGATGTTCGAACTGCGTGTGCTGTCCGGCCTTCATTCAGGTGCGGCGTTGCCTCTCTCTGGCGACAGCTGGTTAATTGGACAGGCGGAAACCTCAGATTTATTGCTGACTGACCCGGGTATTGAGGCGCAACACGGCGTGCTGCACCGTGCAGACGACAGCTGGCAGTTACAGCAGCAAGAAACAGTTGAGCTGGTGGTCGGCGAGCCATTTGAGTTGGGCAGCGTCTGGCTGTGCGTGGCAGCGGCAGATATGCCGTGGAGCACGGTGACCCCGCCGCCGGTGGTTGCTGCGCCCGCTGCCGCGCCTGAAATTCCTGCCACTACAGTGGGTAAAAACGGTTTTCCGCGCTGGTTAACGGCGCTGATGTTCAGCCTGATGCTGCTGCTGACCTTCACTGTGGTCAGCTGGATTCTGCAACCGACGGTGGCACAAACTGAGGTCAGCCAGTCAATGCGCAAGCAACTGGACACGCCCAATGAAATCCGTGCGCCACTGCTGACCATGCTGCGCGAACGCGATCTGGCCGGAGCGGTCACGGTGGTCAACAGTAAAAAGTCGGTCACGCTAAAGGGCAAACTCAGTAAAGAGCAGATGCAGGTCTTTAACCGAATGCTTGGCCGCTTTAATGCCGAGTATATGACCGGCTTGCCACTGGATAACCAGGTGGTACCGCTGAAGATCGAGCTGCCGTTTCGTATTGTGCAGATTACCACCGGATCGCGCGCCAATATCGTGACCGATGATGGGCAGCGACTGTTTATTGGTGATGAGGTTGACGATCTGCGGCTGGTGTCGATCACCGACAATCGCATTGAATTCAATGGCCGCGACACCATCAGGGTGAGCTGGTAATGGCGCATTCACTGGATCACTGGTTCCGTCAGCAGCAGCAGCGACTGACCGCTTTCGCGCCGGTCAGCGCGTTTGGCCGCATCACCGGGATTAACGGCATTTTACTGGAGAGCAGCTTACCGCGTGCGCGTATTGGCGATCTCTGCCAGGTGGAGCGTAACGATAACAGCAGCGTGCTGGCGGAAGTGGTCGGATTTAACCCGCATCACACGCTGCTTTCCGCGCTGGGCCAGCTGGACGGTATCGCGCAGGGCGCACGCGTGACGCCGCTGTTTTTGCCGCACAGCATCAGCGTTTCCGAGCAGTTGCTGGGCAGTGTACTGGATGGTTTTGGCCGCCCGATTGCAGAAGGTGGTATCGGTGCTTTCGCCATGCCCGGTAGCGGAGAAGAGAGCTTCAGCGTGTCAGGCGACGCGCCGCCGCCGACTGAACGCCCGCGTATTGATACGCCATTACCGACCGGCATCCGCGCCATTGATGGTCTGTTAACCCTCGGCGTCGGCCAGCGCGTCGGGGTCTTTGCCGGCGCGGGTTGCGGCAAAACCACCTTACTGGCCGAGCTGGCGCGCAACACGCCCTGTGATGTGATCGTGTTTGGTCTGATCGGCGAACGTGGCCGCGAATTGCGTGAGTTTCTCGATCACGAACTGGATGAAGAGTTACGTAGCCGGACGGTGCTGATCTGCGCCACATCGGATCGCAGCAGCATGGAGCGCGCGCGCGCGGCATTTACCGCCACTGCCATTGCTGAGGCCTGGCGCGATCGGGGCAAAAGCGTGCTGTTGATCCTCGACTCCCTGACCCGTTTTGCCCGGGCGCAGCGTGAAATTGGCCTTGCTCTCGGCGAACCGCCAGGGCGCGGCGGGCTGCCACCGTCGGTCTATACCTTGCTGCCGACCTTGCTGGAGCGCGCCGGACAGACTAACACTGGCTCGATCACCGCGCTCTATTCAGTACTGATCGAGGCGGATTCGATGAACGATCCGGTGGCCGATGAAGTGCGCTCGTTGATCGACGGGCACATTGTGCTGACGCGTAAGCTGGCCGAGCGCGGACATTATCCGGCGATCGACGTGCTGGCCAGCCTTAGCCGCACCATGAGTAATGTCGTCGGGCGCGAACAAATCGGCGCAGCCACCGCCATGCGCCGCATGATGGCAGCCTGGCAACAGGTTGAGATGCTGATCCGTCTGGGGGAATACCAGCCGGGTCACGATGCGATGACCGATGCCGCCGTTGAGGCGCAGCAGGCGATTAATGGCTACCTGCGCCAGCAAATGCATGATCCTTCTCAGTTTGATCAGACGCTGATGCAGCTTTCGGAGGTCAGCCGTTATGCGCCGGCCGATTAACCCCGAAGCTGATCTGGCTGAAACGTCAGCAAATGCAGAGTTGCAGCAAACCTTTGCATTGTTGCTGCCCATCCGCCGTCAACGACTGAGCCGTAGCGAACGGGCGCAGCGTGAACAGGAGCGCGCACTGCGGGAAGCGAACAGCCAGCGCGAGGCGGCGGAAATGCAGCTGGAAGTCTGTCAGCAGCGTTATCACCAGCTGCGCGACAGCTTCGCGGCTGGTGTGCAACCGCAGCAACGTCTGATGCAGGGACTGAACAAAGAGCGTACGGCGAATGATGCGCGACAGGGCCAGCAGCGCCAGCTGGAGCAGTGTCAGCAGCGGCAAACTGAACAACAGCAACGGCTGGCGCAGGCTCAGCAGGAAACGCTGGCACGTCAGCGCGAACTGGAAAAGCTTGAGTATCTGATTGGTGAAAGCGAGGTACTGCAATGACGCCATTACAGCAGCAGGCGCAGCGGGCGGCGGAAAAAGTTCAGGCAAACCAACATCAGCACCGCCGCCAGGCCGAAGAACCCCGTCAGCAGCAGGCGACTCGCCGTCTGCCGTCCGCGGCCGGGCAGACTGAACATGCGGCGAAAGCGACAGACAGGCCTGGACGTCATCAGAGCGAATCTGGCGACAGAACCCGGCGCACGCCAGCGCGTGAACGCCATTCATCCGCTGGCGAGAGTCCTGCACTGAAGCGTAGGGTGCCAAACGAGCCTGCTCAACAGGAAGCCTCGCTGTTCAGCGAACTACTCGGCGGCCAGTCCGCCCCGACGCTGGCGATGGCGGGCGCGGGTTATGACGGCTCAACGGGTCTTTACTCGCCAACGGCCAGAGCCAGTGAAAGCCACGCACCGGCGATGGCCGTCTGGCATCAGCTGGAGCCGTCACTGAGCGCAGAGCTGGAGAAACAGCCGCCGGGGCCGGTATCAATGACGTTGCTGTTACCCAAACTTGGCGAGGTGGATGCGCGCCTGTCGAGCCTGCCGACCGGTGCGGGCTGGGATATCAGCCTGCGCTTTGCGCCGCAGGCACTGGCGATGATCGCGCCACATCACGAACGCTGCCGTGAATCGTTGCGTCGCCGTATGGCCTGCCGTATTCGCCTGCGTTTTGAACAACGTGGAGGATGCTGATGAAGCCCCTACAACTGCGTCAGCAAAGCCGGCTCGAAGCCCGGCTGCGGCAAAAAATCGGCAGCGGCTATCGTTTTCCTTACCGACTTAACGGTGAAGCGGGCTGGTTGCAACTCAGCCTGACTGCCAGCGACGCGCCGCGTCCGGCGACGCAGGCGGTGCAGTGTGATTCAGGTTTGCTGCACTTATCCGATGCGGAAGCGGTATGCAGTCTGATGTCCTGTTGCCCGCTGTTACTGGAGCCGGAAGCGGAAGAAGCCTGGTACTGGCCGCTGTTTAATCAGTCACTGAGCGACCCGCTTCGCTGCCTGTTCGGACAGTTAGCCAGCCAGTCGACTTGTCCGCCGCCAGCCGACGCATTGTGGCTGACCCTGAATGTGGTGCTGGGCGAGCTGCGCGGTTACAGCCAGCTTAGTGTTTCGCTGAATACCCTCGCATTACTGCTGAATAAAGCCGGCTGGCAGCCGGTTATCCCACCGTCAGCGGACAAGCTGGCGCTCAGGTTGCCGCTCACGCTGGGGGCGCTGTCATTCTCCCTTGAGCAGCTGCGTACCTTGCGGCGTAACGATGTGATTTTACCCACCACCCGCCATTTTTCTCCTGCCGGTAGCGGTGTGCTGCGTGTTGCACACCTCAGCTTACAGGGCGAATTAGTGAGTGAGCAGGGACGTTCCGCCCATTTTTATATTACCGATTTGGAGACAACTGACGTGAATTTGACCCCTGATGATTATGAGATGGATGGGATGCCACAGCCTGATGAGGAGTGGTCGTCTGAACCACACAGCGAGACGTCAGTGTTCGATCCGCTGCCGCTGGCGCTAACTTTGCGCTGCGGTCATCTGAAACTCACCCTCGGCGAACTCAACCGACTGAGCGCCGGATCCACCGTGCTGGTCGAGCACGTTCAGCCGGGTGAAGCGATCTTATGCCACGGCGATTATCCGCTGGCGAAGGGAGAGTTAGTGGATGTCGAGGGGCAGCTTGGGCTGCAAATTACCCATATGTTGCCGGGGGCGGGCAATCCGCTGGCAGAGGACAGGTAAACCGCGATGGAGATGGGACCGCTTAATCCAATGATGCTGGCACTGTTTCTCGGTGCCCTGTCGCTGTTACCGATGATGATGATTATCTGTACCAGCTTCCTGAAAATATCCATGGTGTTGCAGCTGACGCGCAACGCGATGGGCGTTCAGCAGGTACCGCCGACCATGGCGCTGAACGGTATTGCACTGGCGGCGACGCTGTTCATTATGGCGCCGGTCTTCAGTGAGATGACGCAGCGGGTCAAAGCGGTTCCTCTCGATCTCAGCTCAATGGATCGTCTTGAGTACACCATCGGTAACGGCATTGAGCCGCTGAAAAAATTTATGACTCACAATACCGATCCCGACATTTTGATCCACCTGCAAGAGAACAGCCAGCGCATGTGGCCTGAGGAGATGGCCAGCAACGTCAAGCCGGACAATATGTTGCTGGCGATCCCGGCGTTTGTGCTGTCTGAGCTGCAAAACGGTTTTAAGATCGGTTTCCTGATTTTCATCCCTTTTATTGTGGTCGATCTGATCGTTTCCAACGTGCTGCTGGCGTTGGGGATGCAGATGGTGTCGCCAATGACCATCTCACTGCCGCTGAAGATCCTGTTGTTCGTGTTGATCAGTGGCTGGACGCGCCTGCTCGACGGCCTGTTTTACAGCTATTTATGAGGACAACATGGATATTCTGACGCTTTTCCGCCAGGCGATGCTATTGGTGGTGCTGCTCTCCGCGCCGCCGCTGGTGGTGGCGGTGCTGGTAGGAGTGGTGGTTTCACTGATCCAGGCGGCGATGCAGTTGCAGGATCAAACCCTGCCGTTCAGCATCAAGTTAGTGGCCGTGGGGGTCACGCTGGCACTGACCGGACGCTGGGTCGGTGTTGAACTGATGCAACTGGCGCAAACCGCGTTTGCCATGATGTCGACGGTTGATGCCTGATGCTGACCGGTGCGCCGCTGACTGACACCTTTCACGCCATTCTGGCGCTGGCGCTGGCTATGGCGCGTATTTTCCCCTGCCTGTTGCTGACGCCGATCTTCTCCTTCAGCGTGGTGAAAGGCGTCACCCGCACCGCGATTGTGGTGGCGCTGTCGCTGTTTATCGCGCCGGTGATCAAGCCACAAATCGATCTGTTGCAGCCCGATATGCTGACGCTGGCCGGATTAATGCTGAAAGAGCTGGTGATTGGCATGCTGACTGGAGTGCTGATGGCGATGCCGTTCTGGATGTATGAATCCATCGGCGGGCTGTTCGATAACCAGCGAGGTGCGCTGATGGGCGGGCAGATCAACCCGCAGCTCGGGCCGGATGTGACGCCGCTCGGCAAACTGATGCAGCAGTCGATAATTTTGCTGCTGATTATTGGTCTCGGCTTATCCACCATTACCCAGATCATCTGGGACAGCTATCAACTGTGGTCGGCAACCGCATGGATGCCGTTCCCCAGCGAAGCCGGCTTCCAGGTTTATCTGACCCTGTTGAGCGAAACCTTTACCGATATGGTGCTGTACGCCGGGCCGCTGGTGGCGATCATGCTGATGATGGATTTCGCTATCGGCATCATGAGTATCTATAGCCCGCAGCTGCAAGCCACGGCGCTGGCGATACCGATCAAATGTCTGCTGGGAATGCTGTTTTTTGTGTTGTATCTGCCGCTGCTGGATCACCTGGCCGGAGAACGTCTCTACCATCTGCGCGATATTATTCATCTCCTGCCAACGCTGGTTGAGCCGAAAGGGAGCACGCCATGAGCGAAAAAACCGAAGACGCCACGCCGCAGAAATTGCAGGAGTCGCGTAAAAAAGGGCAGGTCAGTCAGAGCCAGGATATCCCGAAACTGCTGATCTGTATCGGCGTGCTGGAAGCGATTTTTGCGCTGGTGGACAGCGGGATGCAGCGGATGGAATCGATGATGCTGTTGCCGCTGGCGCGGCTGCGCGATCCGTTTGATCACGCGATGGAAGAGGTGCTGACCGATTCACTGACGGTGATGCTGGCTTTTGTTGGCGCGGTGTGTGGCATTGCGGTGTTGCTGCGGATTATTGGCGGCTGGGTGCAGTTTGGCCCGCTGTTCGCGGTGGAAGCACTGGCACCGAAATTTGAGTCGCTTAATCCGGTTAACCATTTCAAAAATATGTTTTCCGCCCGGCAGTTTACCCAACTGCTGACCAGCATCATTAAAGCGGTGATTATCGGTCTGATTGTCTGGCAGGCGATTGAGCCGGAAATTGGCGGGCTGGCACAGCTGGCACTCGGAAATCTCGATGGCTTCTGGCAGGGCGTGATGGCGCTGTTTGTTAAAGTGGCGCGACGGGTACTGATGGTAATGCTGGCGCTGAGCGTACTCGACTTTGGCATTCAGAAATATTTCTTCCTGAAGCAGCAGCGCATGAGTCACGACGATATTAAAAACGAGTACAAGCAGAGCGAAGGCGATCCGCATATGAAAGGGCATCGCCGCCAGGTCGCGCAAGAAATTCTGCATGAAGAGCCGAAAGCGCCGCGTCAGGTGGCGGTGGAAGAGGCAGATGTTCTGTTGGTTAACCCGACCCATTTCGCGGTCGGACTCTATTATCGTCCGGGAGAAACGCCGCTGCCGCGCCTGCTGTTTAAAGCCAGCGATGAAGAGGCACGACAGCTGATTGAGCAGGCTCAGCGCAAGAAAATGCCGGTTATTCGCTTTATCTGGCTGACGCGAACGCTGTACCGCACCACCGGCGAAGGGGCTTATATTCCGCGCGAAACCTTAACGGCGGTGGCGCAGGTCTATCGACTGCTACGTGAGCTGGAGGATCAGTATCTGGATGACGTGATTGAGATCAGGGATGACGCGGTATGAGGCCTTTGGCGGATATTCAGCTTCCCTCCCCGATAACAGCGGGAGGGAACAAACAAATCAAAACTCTGCAAACATCTCGCGCAGCAGTTCACGCGCCTCGCGTGCCTGCTGCATAAACGCCAACAGCAGCGGCGTAAAACGGGCGTTATCCAGCGCCACCAGCGGTTGCTGACTGCATAACCGAATCTGATCCTCATCATCCAGCGCCAGCCAGCAGCCGCGCATCGCATTCATCTCAAAATTCAGCGTCATCAGCAGTCGCCAGGCCGCCAGCTTCTCGCCATGTTGTTGCATGGCAAACAGCTGGCAGTGCAGCAACAGCGCATCACTGCCATCAGGTAGCTCCAGCACCACCGCTTCCTGACCACTGTCATCCTGTAACGCGCAGACACCGTTATCCAGTCTCAGGGTAATTCCCTGAGTGCTGGCAAACTCATCGAGCAAATTTTGTAACTGCTGTTGTGGCAACATGATTCTCTCTCCGGTTAAACAACACCACGTTTATCCTGAACTTCGGCATTGGTTAGTGCGCTGACCACATTTTCGCTGGCGTAGGCAATTTCGCCCTCCAGCGAAAAGGAGTGCGGCGTATCCTGATTTTCGCCGTAGCTGAAATTAATTTTGCCAAGGTTACGGCTCATCGACACACTGGCAGAGCTGGAGCCGCCGGTGACAAAAAACGGGATAGTAATCCCTTCCGGCTTGGTATTGGTTTCGGTAAACGTAATCGCTTTGATCCGCAGGTTATTGCGATCCTGTAGCAGCTTCTGAATATCTTCCGGCTGTGTCTGATGACTTAGCCACAGCTGCTGGGTGCGAAACTTCTCACTGTCTTTCATTTCCAGTGTCACCACCGCCTGAGTATCACTGTGCTTCTGCAACTCGCGGATCACCTCTTTCAGCATCGGCTTCTGTTCCATAAAACTGCTGATACGCTCGGCATTACTTGGCGGCAGTTCACTGGCAATCAGGTTGTGCAGCACATGCATCAGGTTATTGCTGTCAATTTTGTGCAGGTTGTTATACGTGGTCTGATACTCGGCGCTATTCAGCGCCTGACAATGCAGGTCGGCCGCCTGTTGCTGGAGCGTTAGCTGTTTTGCGCTGTTAAGCACGCCATACTGGCCGTTGTTGGCCGGGGTCATGCTGAGCAGATGGCGGGTGAGCTTATCCAGCTTCATCTTCACCGCCTCTTTGTCCTCTTTCATATAGGTTTTCAGCTTGTCACTGGCAGGCTGAGGAGCGGCGCGGTACTCGCCCGCAGCGGTGATCGCTTTCATGCCGGAACCGCTGCCGGGCTGCGGCAGCTTATCCAGCGCCGCGCGCTCGGTTTTGGACAGCGAGCGCATCGTGCCAGGATTGGCGGCGCGATCGCGCAGGCTCTGTTCTTTCAGCGCCTGAACCGCGGGCGGCAGCGACATGTCCGGTTTCTCCGGCATGTCGTCGGCATCTTTGATCTCCTGCACCAGCGCGTTAAGCGTGGCGTCATCGAAATTCTTGCCAATCTCTTCCATCAGTTTATCCAGCTGATGCTGCTCGACCGGCTCCGCCTTCGCCATATCCAGACTCATACTCTGTTTGGTACGGTTATCAATACTGACCTGAATATTGGTGCTGCTGACGCCAAACATCGGAATGCGCAGCTGGTCGGCGGCATTGGTGGTGATACCCATTCCGCCGGCAATACCCAGCGTGGCGCTGGCATTGTTCAGGAAACGCATCCGGTTATCGCTACGATCGTTAGTCTGGCCGGTGGCGGAACGGGTGACATTGCGGTCGCGCTGGGCAGACGCCAGGTTAGCGCCCGCCTGAGCGAGCACATTGGCGCGGATAGTTGCCGCATTTTTTTTGCTGTCTTCACTGTTTGTGGGAAGGCTGACGCCGCCACCGGCAGTGGCCATCAGCGCCGAATCGGCGTTAAAGGTCAGCGTGGTGCCATTTTTCATCCGGTGTCCGACGCCTTTATCCATTAACTCTTGTGGATCAAGCTGGCCGCTGGTCAGTTGCTGAATAAAGGATTCCAGATCCGCTTCACTGATGGTGAAACTGATGCTGTTTTGCATCTGGTATTGCAACGCCATGGATAACATCCCGCCAAGACGCGCCGATGGCGTCAGGGTGCGCTGCTCGCCAAGATCCACTTTGGCATTTTCATAGCCGTCCGCCATGGAAATCGGGTTCCAGCCCACCGCGCCAAACGCGGTGCCGGTTCCGCCGCCGTTACGGCTAAAAGACACGGTAATGCCGCTGTCACCGCGGGAAAAGCTGGCGTTATAGGCGCGATCGAGATTCCCGCGCAGACCAGGAATGCCAATCACCTCAGTGCCGGGGATCACCGAAAGCGTCAGCTGGCCGCCATAATTGCGGCCAAAGCCCATATTCTCGCCGGGCTCCAGCGAGGTAAGAGTCCGGTGCAAACGCTCACTCATCTGCTGTGGGTTACTGGCTTTCAGCACCGTGCGGGTGGTCATACTTACCCCATGATGCGGTTTGCTGAACGCTTTAGTCATCGATTTAATGGCGTCGTAACAGGCTTCCAGCTGTTTGTTGCTGACAAAGCCCTGACTGGTGGCCTTGCGGACCGGGTCCTCGCCGTAAGTGTCGTCGCGCAACAGGCGAAATCGCTGCTGTAGATCCGGTGAATGCGTCGCGACGGCGTGGGGATCGTCAGCCAGCCGCTCCATTTCATCCACCATGTCGTGCAGCTTGCTCATCGTCAGGCCATCAAGAATCAGCCGCGACTTAGACAGACTCATATCATCAAACGGATCGCGTTGACGATTCATCGGCGGTTGTGGTTTCTGATGCCGCACCACCACCCCTTGCTGCTGTAAGCTGTCCATCAGACTGTGACTGTCATTTTCGGCGCGCATCGGGTAGCGCTGATAGAGTGCAGAAAGATCGGCAACCAGATTGCGGTCATCACTGTTGATATTCATTGCCTGACTCAGGGCGGTGAAACGTGACGGTGAGAAATCTTCGGTAGCGGTGCGGTCAGCTTTCAGCGCGCCGCTGTGCTGACCAAGCAAACTGGCATGATGGCGTGCGCTGTCAGTGACGCCATCGCTGAACTGTTGCAGGTTGTCGATCAACGTTTGATCAAAATGCTTTTCTTTCAGTGCCTCAAGGCGATCCATCAGATTGCCGCGCGGTTGCGCGGGAGGGTGCTGCGCGATCAGCGTTTTCATTTGATGATGCAGGCTGGCCTGATGTTCATACAGCGGGCGCAGACCCTCGCGACCTTGCCAGCTGTGCTGCATCATATAGCCGGCGTTTTTAACCGGTCGCGGGGTGCTTAGCGTGGGATTAATGACGTGAGCGCGCAGTCGATCGCGCAGCCGGCTGTTAATATGGTTGCCATCGCGCCCGGTCATGCCGAGCAGATTGACCTCGCGTTTCATGGTCATGCCCATAACGCGGGTACTTTTGGTGGCGGTATCCAGCCGTTCCCAGGCTTTTTCTACCCGGCGGCGGTGTGATTTGGCTTCCAGCTTTTTCTCCGGATCATAATCCGGCTGCACCAGCCAGCGGTTGGTATCGGCAATCTGCTGCGCATTCTGATTATTCACGGCTGGGGCGGTGACGGGTTCGCCCGATGGGCGCGGCTCAGTATTACCCTGTTTAACATTGGCATTCAGGCGTGTGCCAGCCAGCTGCAAGATGGCGCTGCGCCCATCGCGGTCGGCGACCATCAGTGACCCATCCGACACATTATGCAGGCTGTCCAGCACCGTCAGCCCGTCAGGCAGCGCCACCGGTTGCCAGGCCGGGGTCGCACTTTCTGTCTGCCACTCTTCTTTCGGCAGGGTATACAGCTTGCCCTGTTTATCCAGCGCGTACAGCGACTGCTGTTGATCCATGGCGATATCGGTCAGGGTATTGCCATGACCGTTTGCCGGCAGGCTGAGGGCGGTGCCTGCCAGCGTGTCGGGCAGATAGTTTTCGATGCCGTCTTTGCTCAGCGTTTTTACTAATTTATCCGGCTGACGGCTGCCCGCCTGATTACGGTGAAATTGCAGCTCGCCTTTTTCCGTCAGGGCGACAAAACGTTCGGCATCCAGCGGCGCAATGGCGCTGGCTTTGTTGTGACTGTTGATGCCTGGCAGCGGCGGTTCCGTCGCAAGGTTATTCTTCATCTGGCGCATAATAAACGGATTGCTGACGCCACCGATGCTGTCACTTTTTATGCTGTTTTTGACGCGTGCCGGGATGCCGTCTTTCAGAATATACGCCTGACCATCCTGGCCGCGCTTAATGCTGTCGGCACTTTCTGAGCTGGCTTCCCAGCGCTGGGAGTTTTTATTAAAGGCATGTACTTTGCCATCGTGCAGCATCATCTGGCCGAGCCGTCCAAGATCGACGATATCCTGCGGCAGCGGGCGCGGCTGCAACAGACCTTCATGATGATCCATTACCAGGCTGGCGCTCAGGTTCCATTGTGGCAGGAAGACGCCATTAGCGTTCTGAGCGCAGGCATGTTTCTGATTATTTTCGTCTTTTACCAGCGCCAGCAGGCTGCCGTCATCATTATTAAGAAAACCTTCGAGGGTAAATTTCTCCCCGAAATGGCTGGCGAGCTGTGCGGTTATTTCGCTGTCTTCTTGCAGCAACGCCTCTGTGTCACCCGCCGCAGGTGCCGCGGCGCGGTATAGTTTTCCATTGCTGCCAATCGCCAGCAGCTGGTCATCGTGCATCGCGATGCCGGTGGCATGAAACGTTTCGCTGTTTTCTCCGGCAGGTGTTTTCAGCGTAATGCTTTGCTGCGCCTCTTTTTTGGCGCCCAGCTCAGTCAGAAATTTTACCGATTGTTGGGTGGTTTTCTCATCACTGAGCAGCAGCAGCGCTTCGCCGCGTGGGTTGGTGCAGTAACCGGTAATCTTCTCTTTAAACTTTTCCGACTTTTCGCCACTGGAAAGGTTGTGCAGCGTTTTTTTATCGTGCACCGCGAACATCATACCGCCAGGCTGTTTGGTCAGTTTGCTAAAGCTTTTCTCTTCATCTTTATCCACCTGATCCCAGTGCATTTTACTTTCATCAAGGCGATAGAGACGGCCACCATGCTCACGAATATGCTCTTCAGTCTGTGTGCTGCCCTGCTTACGCTGATGACTGAAAATGCCGGTCAGCTGCGCATGGATGGCATCACCTGGCATCGTCATATTGTGCTGAGCAGCAGTTTGGGGCTCGGTCAGCCGGGCAAGGGCGGATGCGCCATCCTGCTGCCCATCGGACAGCGGAACGCTTTGCGTCAGGCCGATAAAGGCGGTTTTTGACCCCTGCAAACTGAACACCCGGCCATTATGGTCCATCAGCAGATGCTGGCTGTTATCCGGGCTGGCGTGGTGCGCATGCCAGCGGTGACGTGGGCTGGCGACGGTTTCATTCAGGATATTACGCAGGTTATCAGAGACGGAATCGGTCACTGAGAGTTTGCCGCTGGCATCCAGCGCCATACTGGCGACCTGCGGGCGTAGCTGGTTTTTACGTTCGGCGCTGTCCTGCTCTGCGGCCTGTAACGCCAGTTGCTGCATCGGGTTCAGTTTACTCAGCTCCAGCTCAGCATATTTCTCTTCCGCGATGGTATTCATGCCCGGAGCAGGGTGAAAAGAGGCGGCACGCTGCGCAGTTCTGGCGGCATGTTCCGGCTGCTTGCCACGCGCTTTTTCGCTCATTGGCGGTTGCGGGCGTTCCGGTCGCTGACCCCGTGCCTGTTGAAGTATTTCACTGGCCGGCAACTGGGCAAGGGTTTCCAGCGCTGCGGTTGCCAGCTCTTGCCGCAGGCCTGACTGACGCAGCGGTGACTTCGGCGGAATCGGCGGTGGCGTCAGGGTGTGGCCAGGTGCGCGCGGGGGAATGGGAGGAGGCGTCAGCGTGTGCCCGGCAGCGCGTGGCGGGATCGGCGGCGCGCTGCTGCTGGCTGGGCGCGTCATCTCTGCCGGGGTTTTATCACGCGCAGCGGCACGGGTAAATTGCCCGCTATTCACCATTTCATCAGTCCGGGTCGGCAGTGAGGCATTGTCCTTACTGGCTGAAGCAGAGCCTTTTTGCAGCCGCTCACGCAGGCGCGCCAGGGTGCCGCCCGGGCCTGATTTTCCGCCCTGACGGGGTGCCACACTTTGCTGTCTTAGCGGTGGAGCAGGCTGACTGCTTAATCCCTCCTGATGCAGCGAACCTCCGGCATTCTGCCGGGAACGTGCAGACATCTGGCGCAACGGAATGGTGTTATTGCCAGCCGAATTTAGCGGCTGGGCGCTGCGTGCAATGCGACCGGTCAGCGCAAGCGGGATATGAAAAGCCATCAGTAATCCACCGCCACTTGAGTGAAGTCATAGGGACCGTTACGCAGCTCTGGCTGCCACCAGATGGTCAGCTTATGCAGATCGGACTGCGGACGACAGGAGACATCATTACACCCTGCCGGAGGCCTGGCACAGGCGCTCAGTAGTGCGGCCACCAGCGCCAGCATGATTAATTTAGGAAACATTTTCGCTCTCCTTAAGGTGTCAACATGCGGCGACCGTCGCTACTGCTGGCCGGTGTGCGAGCCACTGCCGGTGCGCCGCCAGCCGATGACAGCAGCGAAACGCGTGACGGGCGCACCGTGCCGTTCGGCTCAAAGGCAACATAGATTTCCGCGGAATCGCCGGGTTTTAATTCGGATCGCGGCCAGCTGGCGACCGCCAGCGTGCGATCGCTGCGGCAGGATGACTCGTCGAAACGCTGGGTTCGACCGCTGGTGTTGGTGATCACGCCAACGGTAATCTGCACGGATTTATTGCCGTACCACTGGTGGCGGGCGAAATCGCTGTGGAATGACGACGGGATATTACACAGTGAACTGAGCGTCTGGCCGCTGCCGCCGCTGGTCATGCCTGCCGGAATCCGGTTTTGTGCCAGGTCACGCAGCGCATCTTCCACCGTGCTTTTCATATCGGTAAATTTGTGGCGACGATTAACCTCATCCATTGCATCATTCAGCTGCTGGCGCGAGTCTTCGGCGATATAGCGCGAAGGATCAACCTGATCGCCAATCAGATGCGGCGTGATAATAAACAGACGTTCGCGCTGCGAAGATTCATGACGCGTCGAGGTGAATAACTTACCGATAATCGGGATGCTGCCGAGGATCGGAATACGTCGTTCACGATCGCCACTCTCTTTGGTGTGAAAACCGCCCATCACCAGCGATCGTCTGGCTTCAACCAGTGCCTGAGTGCTGATCACACCGTTGTTGGTGCCTTCGGCCTCACCATCATCATTTTTATTCAGCTTGCCATCTTCGACATCGACGATCAGTTGAATGGAGGATTTCTGGCTGGTGGAGATTGCGCGTGGCGTAACACGCAGGCTGGTACCGGCAGTGACCGCCTGAATATCGGCGACGCGTTCACCAATGGCGCGGATAAAGGCGGTATCGCTGAAATCGATTACCGCGGGCTGATTTTCCAGCGTCAGAATCGACGGGTTAGCAATAATCGACGCGGTGCCTTCGCCTTCCATCGCTTCGATATTGGCGAAGAAGCGCTGGAAATCAGTGACAAATAAGGTACTGGATCCGGCCAGCAGATTGGTTGCGCCGCTGACATTGCCAAACTGGCCGCCGAGACTACTGGAAATCCGTTGAAGTTCACTGCGGTCGACATCCACAATCACCGCATCAATCTCAATCAGCTTTTGCGGCACATCGATAATATTAATCAGCGCCTGATAGGCGGCGCGCGTTTTCGGATCGTCGCGCACCAACAGTGCGTTATTACGCACATCGGCAGAAACTTTGCCGTCCAGTTGGCTCAACGATTTAACCTTATCGCGCCCCAGCCGTGAGGTGCCACGGTTAATCAGCTGATTCATAATGCCCTGCGACTGCTGCTGCATCTGCGCCATACTGCCGTTGTCTGCCCCCTGACTGCTGGAGAGGCCGCTGGCGCTGGCACTGTTATTCTGCCCCAGCAATTCATTGAGCATGGTCGCAACGCCCGGCACCAGCAGCTGCTGGTCACGATATTTAATATTGCGGTCAGCGACCGAGGCGTACCTGAGCGGAAATGACATCATATCTTTGCTGCTGGTATCCGGTTTCTCTTCGGACTTACGGGCGAAATCGGCAATCAGCCGCACATACTCCGGCGGCCCGGTCACCAGCACCACGCCTTCGTCCGGCAGTTCACCCCAGCCAAAACGTGGCTCCAGCAGGCCAACGCCGCGCAGCGCTTCTTTGATATCCGGTGCGGCATCCGGTGATATTTCCAGACGTTGCGAGCTTTGTGCTGACTGCGGACTGACATACAGCGTGTTGTTATACACAAACCACTGGAAACGGTATTCGAGCGACAGGCGGTTAAGAAAGGCCTGTGGACTGTCGGCGCGAAGCTTGCCGGTAATATTGCTGTCGCCGAGGGTGCCGAGATTAATCTCCACGCCAAAGCTGTTGGCAAAATCTTCAAGAATAATACTGAGCGGGGTGTTATCGGCCGAATAGGCATAAGCACCGTTTTTCCACTCGTCCGGCGCTCTGGCGCTGGCTGAACTGATGCTGAGCGTCAGCAGCGTCAGGGCCGTCACCACGCGGCATACCACAGGAAGCCATTTAAACGTCAACACGCCTCACTCCTTGTCGATCGGTAACGGCAGCGTTTCGCTGCCGTGGATAAACCCGCTGGCCATCGCCTGCGGTAACTCAGTTAATTGCATCGATAATTGCCTTGCGGATACCGAATTTAAACTGGGTGTACTGCGAACTGGCCCAACCGGCGTTGGACATGTCCTGCAATTGGTTCTGGAATGCGTACATATCGGCAACGTTATACGGCTGGCCCGTCATCTCTTTGGCAAACTGATAAGCGTCGTTATGCGTACGGGAGTACTGCGTGGATAACTGACGTTGGAGCAGATCGTTTGAACTCATGGCAAAAACTCCTCACTTTAAGGTCCACGATTAAGTGGCACGCAAAGCCCGGCAGTTCCCGACTCACGAGATTTTTTTAGTTTTGCTCTGCGACAATGGGGGCGGGAGCCAGTTGCTGACAGAGTGACGACCAGCCGATATGCAGTTCGCCCTGTCCGGTAACCAGCCGTAGCTGGTCAGCGGTCAGTTGCTCATCGCTGCTGAGCTGCCAGCTTAACTGCGGCTGCTGTGCCAGCCATGTCTCGATCGCTTCCCGTTGCCGGCCGTTACAGTACAGCGTGGCTTGCTGCTGGCGCGGATGCTGACGTAACAGCTGCTGAAGCAGGGCGCGGAAACGCTGTTCCGGAGTAAAGTCATGCAGAAGTTGCCCCATCGCCTGATTCAGCAATTGCCCGGCCAGCGTCACCAGCTGCTGCTCATCCTGTTCGCGCTGCTGCTGCCAGTCGCTGAACACTATCTCCGCCTGTTGCCAGAACTGGTTTTCGCACTGCTCGCGCTGCTGCGCGATAGTCTGTTCAGCCTGCTGCTGCGCGTCCGCGAGAATCTGCTGCGCCTGTTGCTGCGCCGCTGCCAGAATCGCCTCAGCCTGCTGATGCCGGGCGATCTGCTCAGCGCGCAGCAGCAGAGCGGGTGGCTCATTGCCGTTCAGCAGAGTGATCTTTCTGAGTGTCCACATTATTTTCGCTCGACAGAGGATGAAGGTCCGAGTGCCGCTGGCTCTGCCAGAGTGCCGCTTCCCATAACGGACGCAGGCGGCTGGCAGGAAGCAGCAGCGGAGGATCACGGTATTGCACTACCATGGGTGGCGGAAACAGCAGTTCCAGACGCGGCCAGAGATCCGGCCACAGTGCCTGTAACAGCAGCAGGCTGTCGGCGGGCTGGCCGGTGGCATACAGCGGTGCGGGTAGCCAGCCAGCAGGGCGTAAACCTTTCGCCAGCCGCCGACACCAGATTTTCAACTGAGCATCGAGCGGGGTGGCGCAGCCACAGATCTCCGCCACCAGATCAAGCAGCAACTGGCGTGCGGTCAGTGACAGGTCGGCGATCGACAGAATCAACGGCTGTGGCTGGCCTGGCGACGCGGACGGGATGCCCAACGCGCGCTGCCATACCGCCGCATGCTGGCGCAGGAAAAGCTGCTGTTGTGCCAGCGGCAAGCTTGCCAGCCGCTGCTGATGCCAGCCTGGATCCGCCTGTAACCAGAAATCGCGGTGCCACCAGTTAAGCCACTTCAGGGTCAGCGCGTGATCGTGTTCCATGGTAATTATTTGCCTGGCTCAGTCGCCGGGCTGGCTTTATTCAGTGCCGGTTTCTTTAGCCGTTGCGTCGATCTCAGCGCCATTATCGCCACGCCCAGCAGCAGTAAAATACCGATGACCGTCGTGATGATTTTGATCAGTGAATACTGGCCCGGCGACAGCTGGAACGGCCCGAGATGCACCACCTCAACGCGATCCTGATAGCTTTTCGCCGGGACAAAGACAATCGCCAGATCGCGGTCATCACGCCCGACCAGGCCGGGAATACTGGTGGCGACCAGCCGACGGATGCGCGGTTCAATGCCGTCCGGGTCGAGGTTATCGTGGTACTTGATAAACACTGAGGCAGAGGCGGGTTGCACCGGCTCACCGGGCGCGATGCGTTCCGGCAGCACCACATGCACCCGTGCGACCACTACGCCATCGATTTGCGCCAGCGTCGACTCCACTTCCTGCGACAGCGCGTAGATATAGCGGGCACGCTCTTCCAGCGGACTGGAGATCACCCCGCTTTTCTGAAACACCTCGCCTAAATTGGTACGGGCTTTACGCGGTAAACCGGCGGCACTGAGGATATTGACCGAACGCTCAATATCCTGCTGGCTGACCAGCACGCTGACCCCCTCTTTTTCAGCCTGTTTTTGCGCTGCAATATGAAAGCGATTCAGTTCCGCGACAATATCGTTAGCATCATTTTCTGACAGGCCACTGTTCAGCAGTGTCTGATCGCCACAGCCGGACAGCAGCACCGCCAGTGTTACGGCAAACAACAGATTAAGCAGAGAAGCAGGCATGGCGGCTACTGGAGATTGCTGAGTTTATCGAGAGACTGAACGCCTTTAGAGATCACTTTGGCGTTCATCAGGCTTTCAATGTAGTAATTGGAAAGCTGGGCGTTGGCTTTAGAAAAGTCTTCCACACTGGAAGATCGTGATGCCACCGAAAGATCGCGGAAGGCATCTTTTTGCGCGCGCTGATTCGCGCTGATCGAATCAGTTATTCCGCTCAGCATACCAGCTGAAGCGGCGGCAACACTGTTATCCGGCGCTTCACCTTGCTGCATCTGGGCAGCAAACCAGTGAATATCATCCTGGCTGGTGCCGGAAGGTTCCGGATAGATCTCGACCGAAGTAACCGGCTCGGAAGTGAGGGCTGTTTTTGACTCAGTGACTTTCATCGGCATGGCTCCATGCAAAAGAAGGCGGGAGGAGCGGAGAGGTCTCCTCCCGGACCGCGACAATTAATACTGGATTTTGACCTGCGCAGCGGCGGAACCGGCCTGCGCGGCACTGTCGGCGATGCCGTTAATGCGCTGGTTTTCGGCATCCAGCGCCATTTTATCCAGCTGGTTTTTCTGCATATCGCCCTGAATTTTCTGAGCGCCGGCCATAAAACTGGCACCATCGGCAGCACCGGAGAGTTTGCTGCCTGCTGAACCTGCGTTAGTAATCAAACTCGATAACTGGCTAATTGCTGACATAAATCGTTCCTCATTAATAGAATCGGTTTTGATGATGGATGTTGCGTTTATTAAGTGGTGAGCGGCGGCAGGCAGTTCCGGCAACCGCAGATTATTTTTTTCGGGCGGGGAATAAAGGGAGCTTGCCCACCGTGAATAATCCGGTGGGCGCAGGATCATCAGGCATCGAGTTTAAGCAGTTTAATGCGGTGATACAGGGTACGGCGCGGGATGCCGAGTTCATGCACCACATCGTCAATACGGTTGTCGTGGCGACGCAGGCAGTCGTGGATCAGGCTGCGCTCGATGCGGCGCATACGGTCTTTCAGCAGCCAGCGACCCTCTTCTTTTTTCAGTTCGCTGCACAGCGGCGGCAGTCCCAGCACAAAACGCTCGGCGGCGGCTTTCATCTCACGGATATTTCCCGGCCAGCGATGCAGCAGCAGCGCTTCATCCAGCGATGACGAGCGGGCTGGCAGCGGTTGGTTCAGCCGCAGTGCGGCTTCTTTGGTAAAACGCCGGAACATTGGAATAATCAGCTCAGGGCGTGAGCGCACCGTCGGCGTATCAATTTTTATTGTGTCGAGCCGGAAGAACAGATCGCGGCGAAAACGCCCTTGCTCCACCAGTTGTTCCAGCGGCGTCTGCGAAGCGGCGACAATCCGCAAATCGAGACCGACGCTTTTAGTGCTACCCAGCCGTTCAATGGCGCGGGTTTCCAGCACGCGCAGCAATTTAGCCTGCACGGTGAGCGGCATGCTGTCGATCTCATCAAGAAACAATAAGCCCTTATTAGCCGTTTCGATATAACCCGCGCGTGAGGTATTAGCCCCGGTATAGGCCCCGGACATCACGCCAAACAGCTCGCTTTCGGCCAGCGTTTCCGGAATCGCCGCGCAGTTAACCGGAACCATCGGGCCACGACAGCCGGAAAGTTGGTAGATGCGCCGCGCCAGCGTGTCTTTGCCGGTGCCGGTTTCACCTTGCAGCAATACATCAATTTTTAGCGGTGCAATGGTTTGCACGATTTTATGCAGGTGGCTGTGAATATCAGCCACCTGCATCGTGGCGCTACCCGCGGCGGTCATGGCGGGCTCTGCCATGCCGTATTCGTTATCAATGTACTGCTCATTTGCAAGGCGATGGCCTGGCATTTGAGTCTTAGTAAGACCGACCATAAATTCTCCAGTGGCTCAACGTAAACGCTCGCGTTCAGGTAAATCCTGGTTGAAGCAATAGTGAAGCTACTCTGATATGACGATTGTCGTAAAAAATTACAAAACAAAAGTTAGCCTCACTCTCACCTATGGTGGCGGCATACGGCTATCAGTCGTGGATGATTGTTGTGTAAGGATAAACGGTGCTGCTGTAGGGATTTCCCTACAAAGAGAAATGTATTGCTATTTATTACAGGGAGTTAAATTGATACGGCGATGTTTTTCTTATCACTATGAAAAATTTATGACATGCAGCCGACTTCTCAATAAGCAGATAAAAATGGAACTGACGGGCAAGCTTATCCACTTACCCTGCGAGTCATAGCCTGAAAAACAGCCAGTAATGTCAGTTAAATGTAAGCAAACTGGCAGGCTGAAGCGTGCTGAGTGTAAAGGCCGCGCACGGACAATGCTCAAAAACATTCAAAACGGTTACGTTTACTCTGAGGAGCTATCCATGAAGATTCCTGGTTTAGGTGGCGGTGCATCCCACGCAGGTAAAGTTGATCTTCCTCCCGCCAACACGGCGGGCAAAGCGGGGGCTGCCCCTCCGACCACGACCACCAACGCGAAGGTCGATAACTCACCCGGTAACCCGAACGCCGGTAAAGCAGGTGGCAACCCGCTCTCTTATATTGGCAGCGGAATGAACCTTGTGGGCGGAGCCAGCTCACTGACCGGCTCAGGCGGCGGAGCGGGAAATAGCGCCGGAATCACCGGCGGCGCGGGGCAGCCAGCGTCGGCCAGCAGTGGCGGTACGCTGGCGTCAATGGCCTCGAAGCTGATGATGTTGTTAGGCCTGCAACAGTTGCTGAGCGGTGGCGCAACCTCACAGCAAAATCAGGTTCAGCAGCCGCCGCAACAGCAGGCTACCGCTGAATCGGGCAACGAGAGTGGCGGCGGCATCATCCAGCAAATGATGCAGAAAATCATGCAGATGTTGCAGCAGATGCTGGGAATCCAGCCGAAAACGGATAACACCGGCGCGGGCAGCAGCAATAATAGCGCGACGCCAACGGAAGGGGGCAATGGTTCACCGACGGAGGGCGCAGCAGCGGGCGGACTGTCGGGTATGTTGAAAAATGCGCTGATGATGATGGGGCTGAATGCGCTGATGCAAATGATCGGCGGCGCTAATCAGAACCAGACGCAGAGTAGTCAACAGCAAAGCTCATCTCAGAATCAGTCTCAGATCTGACCCGGGAGGTTTCGATGGCAATTAATCCAGGCATCGGGGGAGGATTCTCCTCCGGAAAGCTGGCTGAGCTGAAAATGCCGGTCGGGATGCCGCGGCCAGAAGCATTGACTGGCCAGACGGCGCAAAAGCGCGAGAGCGCCAGCAGCATCAACTATGGCGGCGGCAGCGGGCTGAACGCCGGCAGCCTGCTCAGCGAACCTCTGGCGGACGACAGCCCGTTGACCTCGCCAGGCGGTAGCGGGCTGTTACAGGGCATGTTGATGCTGCTGGGGATGCAGTCGCTATTGCAGTCGATGGCTGGCGATAATTCATCAGGCGAGCTGTTGGAGGCCACGGCGCAGCCGGAACAGTCAGCCTCTGGCGGATCGCCGCTGACTGCTGAATCCAGCGGCGATCCGATCCGATCCAGCGAAAGGGATCTCACGGTAAAACCGACGGAAGATAACCTGAAAGGGCGACCGGCCGGTGATAACCGCAGCGCGGATGAGATCATTGATGCTAACCCGGTGTTGAAAAACCTCGGCAATCAGAAAGATATCAAACGCGATCAGCTAAAAGAGCGTTTTGGTGACTGGACGGCGGACAACAAGGACCCGAAAAGCCGCGCCGATGCTGCTTACAATATGGCCTGCGTACTGAACAGTATCAAAGGCCTGAACGGCAGCGACGGCAGTGAGCGCACGGAAATTTCAGCCAATGACAAAATTGAAGGGATCACCAAAGACGGCGATGCACGTCACGGCACTGAAGCGGGCGTGTTAAAAGACATTGCCGAACAGGGGCTGAAAATGTTGCCGGACAATAAAAATTTGCCGGAAACCAATGACACTCACGTCAGAAAAGATGGCACTAATAAGGACAACTTCCAGTGGGGAATGGGAGAAATTGGCAAGGTATTATCCAATATCCCTGTGCTGAAATCGGTGCTGGCACCCACCTTTAACAACATTGGCGAGGCGCGAAATCTCGGTGAAGTCTTCACCGGTGGTCTGAAAGGACTGGGTGAAGGGGCGCTTAGCGCTGCGCGCGGCCCGGTCGGCTGGGGAATTACAGCGGCAACCGATACCATCCAGATTGCGGCTGAAAATGCGGGTAAGGACAAAAAAGATCCGAAACCGTTCTCCTGACTGGCATCGCCAGATATTAACTTTTCCTTGTCCCTGCCGATCGCGCAGGGACTTTTTTATCTTCCTGTTTAAGCAGGTAATGTTCCGTTGCCGGAGCCGATAATATTGGCAAAATCCATCACCTTACTGACGTAGGTGGCATCGCCGGTACCGGTCTTCGAAATATCACTCAGGTCGTTCACATTAACGTTATTCGGCCCTGAGTTATACGCCCGCAACGCCGCCCCGATATCACCGCCAAAGGCAGCACTCTGCTCTTTCATATACAGTGCGCCAGCCATAATATTATCGGCGGGATTATTGGCATTGGCATTCGCGCCAGGCAGCTCGGGATTCTTGCTCTGCAAATCGGCGAAGGTATTACTGTTCACCTGCATCAGCCCGGAATCCTGTAGGCCATTGCCGCCGTTCGTCGTGGTTGCGCCTAAATTACCGCGTGACTCCTGCCAGATCTGAGCCGCCAGTACCTGAGCTGGCACACCGGTTTTATCAGCGGCATTCTGGATATCGGCTTCATAAGGCTTCAGGGCTTCAGGCAGATGCAAACCTGAGGCACCGCTGGCGAGTTGCGGACTGGCAGAGGCTCCACCGGTTGCGGCATTGGCCTCTGGCTGGACCGTTGCCTGCATCTCTGGAGGAGTTTCGCCACTGCTGGCCGTTGGGTTGCCGCCACCGCTGCCGCCACTGACCGCGCCGTTATCGCCGCCTTGTGAGTTATTCATCATTTGCTGCAACATGGGCAGCAAACTTTGCATCAGTTGATTTATCAGTTCGGAAAGGGTTTGCGAGAGCATACTGCTGAGATTCTGCTGCATGCTGTCGAGATTGTTATTCATCAGACTGGAAAAATCGGTGCCGCTGGCACCGTTTTGCCCGAAGTTGATCGCCTGAGAAGAGACGTCAGCCGTCGGCTGAAATGCTGACTGACCGGCATCTTTACCGCTCAGATCGCCAATATCCGGTGGCGGTTGAGCAGGGCTAAAAACATGACCCGACGAAATAGTATTCATAGCTGGTTATCCTCTTGCGCTGTTAACACCAGGTAACACGAGACCCTTAAAAGAATTCAGGGTGAGTTAATTAGGTGGCTGGCGTGCGCGAGGAGTTCCATTGGCTGACAGGCAAGAAAAGGCGGGGTGTGGGCGGAATCGCTCCCGCCCAGCTATCGATTACGCGATAAAGTTTTTGCCCTGCTTCAGCACCACATCACAGGCTTTAGTTTTCACCTTTTTGCCCATCTCAGTATCGCCGAGGCTCTTCAGATTCAGCTGCTGGCCATTGCCGGTATTTAACAGACCGGCCAGACCCTGCTGATAATCAGTCTGCTGGGTTTTCTGCGTCTGAGAATTCAGGCCTAACTTATCCAGCACCTGATCTTTCACTGAGGAAACATTGTTATCCACCACGTTATTCTTTACGCAGTACTCGAGGATACCGGCGGCGTTGGTCATATTATTGGCGCTCACCGCTTTATCGCCGCCGTTCAACAGGCCAGCCAGTGAGGAAAGCGACAAACCACCCTGAGAAGCATTGCTGGTGGTATTACTGTTATTCTGCTGACCAAGCTGAGTTGCCGCGCTGTTCAGCTGATCCTGCCAGCTGGCCGCTGCGGCGCTACCGGCAACCAGCGCGGATGAGAGACTTGCCGCCAGCAACAATCGCTGAGAAAACTTGTTCATGGGAACTCCTGTTAATTAATGCGTAAAAACCCGTTTTACGCCTGACATCAGTCACTTTCGGACTTTGCCTGAGTAGAGAAGTTCCGGCGTGGGGGATTGCGTGGTGATAAAACCGGCTGAATAAGGATTTATCTGTATGCTGCACGGGCTATGCCGCTGGTTTTTTCAGCACTCAGATCGCAACCCTGAGGATTAAGGTTGCGCAGATCTGGGGTAACGGTATAATCCACAACGTTTTCCGCGTACCTCTTCGTGCCGAAGTGGCGAAATCGGTAGACGCAGTTGATTCAAAATCAACCGTAGAAATACGTGCCGGTTCGAGTCCGGCCTTCGGCACCATTCATTTTAATTTTTTATTAAACAGTGAGTTAGACGTAAAACTCTATCTCTTTTGCATTTAAGAAATGATTTTAAGTTTTACCAGAAATTGCCGCTGTAGTTAGTAGTGGCAGATCTTCGGGAATACTATCTCATAGCGGCGTGTCGTTCCAAGCTTCAAACACGTACAGTTTTCTTAACTTGAACAGCTATGACGTTGCCCATGTCTCTAAACCATCCCAAAACTTTCACTCGTTCCACACTTTTCGCGGTGTTCCGTAATGCCATGTCGTGAGACAGCACAGGGAATAAACAGGCGATAGATCGGAATTCTAACCAGATCGGGAAAGTATCTGGCTCTGCCACGGTTTAAGCCACCGGACTACAACGGCTACCTGATTAGAGAATGAGTGAAAGCAGAATACAGATGACGCCTACGGCGCTGATCGGTTAATACCCCATCACGGCGCTTTTGTCACTCCTATGTCCAGTAAAATTAACGAATTCATAATTTACTTTTCCTTACGGTTCGTAGATGATTTTCAATCGGAATAATCTCTTAATGCGAACAGGGTTCTGAATGAAGAGCGTCATAACTATCATTGTATTGTCATTTGCTTTAACTGCTTGTGCCAATCAAAAAGCTACGATTCCTTATGAAAATTATGGGAAAATAGCACTTCAAGAAGTTGGTGCTAACAAGTGTTTGTCTCAAGGATACATGGAGTTGCAAACAGCAGCCGCAGCAAAAAACTTTGCGGCAATTGATTTGAATAGTTGGACATACGATCCGGGTGTTTATCAGAGCGTGTATTCAGAAGTTGTTTCTAAAACTGCAAATGAGCAAGTTCCAAAAGAAGCTTGTGACAGTTTTGCTATTGCCACTGTACAGCGCCAGCAGCAGCAGCAGCAGGCATATCAACAACAACAAATTGCATTACAACAGCAACAAGCCTATAGCCAAACGATGCAAGCTATTCAAAGCGCAGCACCAAAGACTACCTATTGTAATAAGATCGGTTATCAAACGGTTTGCAACACCTACTAATTCTGGATAAGCCACGAAATGAAAAAAATTTTGGTAATAGCAACTTTTTTTGTTATGCCTCTGTTGGCTCATGCTGGCGGCGCTGGTTACGGAAATACCAAATGGGACATGAGACCGTCTGAAGTGGTCGCAGCTCAAGGAAATGGGGCACATTTGATTGCACCTGAAAAATACAAAGGCAGTGTTGGTAAGGCACGGATCGATAACGTAAGTATTGGCAGTGGTCTTTACACAGTTAACTTCCTTTTTGATGATTCAGATCGGTTAGTACAGACAAATGTGTCCAGTGTTGAACAGAAAAATGAAGGTATCATTGCCCATCAGTTTGATACTTTGAACCAATTGTTAACTCAGAAGTATGGCAAGCCTGAATTTGCTAATTCGGATAGCGTTACGTGGAAGCTTCCTTCCTCCACTGTTGAGTTAATCAAAATGGTTATTCCTGGAGTTATGGCACAAAATGTAATCCGCTACATTCCAACAAGTAGAGTTGCTAAAGATACGTCGAATCTTTAAGCCAAGTTAAAATCGTCTCTATCAGTCGTCCAAGCGTCTAAAAGTAAAGGATTTATCGTGGTAAGGTGTTGTGGTGTTCATTTCAGAAGGGTTTAAGCAACTATGACCACTACAAAACAGATCGTCATCAAATACAGCTTACATGGCGAAGAAAAGGTAGATGCATTCGATTCAGACGGTATGGACAAGATCAATGGAGTCTTAGAATACCTTGCTGATAAGTATGTATCAGCACAACTCATTGAGGCCCAAGCACGTGGGCGTGAAAGAAATCAGATCGGAAAAAGAAATCTGATTGAGCATGGCGTAAGTGATGTTTCTTATTTCGACGACGAAGACAGTGTTTGGGTAGACTTTCCAGATCTCAACTTAAGAAACGTTTAATCGTCAGTCTCAAATGACATAGCCGCCTTGCAGTTCTGGCTTGCTGAAACTTCAACAGTGCGGGTTACGTTATGCCCTGTGTAAATGCATAGGGCAGTTCTCCCATTCTCCACATCAGTCAGCGTTACCTGCAAGGCTGAAGCCTTCGCCGCTGCCAGGCACAGTAAAAATAGTGGCTATTGTTTTATTCATTTCAAATTTCCCCCCGCCGTGGGTGTAAGTACCCCGCATAATCGTGCCATTCACATTTAGAGATCATCCGGCATAATCAATCTGCCAACGAAGGAGATCGCTATGCGTAAAGCCCGTTTTACTGAGCATCAGATCATCGCTGTGATTAAGTCGGTTGAAGCCGGACGACCTGTGAAAGATGTCTGCCGCGAGGCCGGTATTTCTGAAGCCACCTACTACATCTATGGACTACCTCCGTTTTGCAAGTACAGAATCTGGTTTTGGGTTGTTGCTTACATCTCACCGGCATCAGGAAAACTAACCTGTGCCCAAATGGGTAATCCGCACACAATCGCCTCAACAACTGGACGGCCTCTGAGGCCAATATAATAGTCAGGTTCCGATTGTGCAGGTGCAACCTGTCACCATTTTTCAGTACACTGCAACTCGTCTGGCTGGGTGCTGACTTCCAACTGCCTGATACTCGGTATCGTTTCTCAGCATCGACCAGATTATTCTCGCGTTCTTGCTAGCGACCGCCACGGTCGTTTTATTAAACCCGCGCCGTTCCTTTAACTGGTTAACCCACTGATGCAGGCTGCCATCATTGTTATTCGTGGCAACTCTGACGACAGCGCGGGCACCATGAATAAAAAGTGTCCGCAAATGCTTGTCGCCTTTTTTCGTCATATTCATCAGTACCTGCTTGTCGCCACTCGAGTGCTGTCGTGGAACCAGACCAGGCCATGCGGCAAAGTGACGACCATTTTTAAATTCAGTTCCTTTGCCAATCGCGGCAACAACAGCCGTGGCTGTTTTAGGACCAATGCCTTTAACTTTGGCAATGCGCTGGCAGGCTTCTGATTGCCTGAACACAGCATCAATTTCTTTATCAAAAAAGTTTATACGACAACCCAGATCGTTAAAGAGATCATATAGTTCTGCAATCGTCCTGCGCATTCTGACGCTAAGACCATTTTCAGCATCTTCAAGGATAAGCGGAACGGCACGACGAACTCTTGAGACTGCCGCGCCGATTTTTATTCCCCGATCAAGCAGCAGCCCCCCGGATTTGACAGACTGTAGCAGTACGATGATTAACAATACGCTGTCTTGCACGGTGCAGAGCCTGAATATCCTGCTGTTCAGGGCTTTTCGTTGGAACAAACTGCATCGTAGGTTGCATCAGAGCCAAAGCTATCGCCTGCGCATCGTTACCGTCATTTTTTTGCCCACGGACAAAAGGTTTTACATATTGGGGGCTGATGACTTTTACGTTATGACCCAATTTCTCAAACTCACGCTGCCAGTAAAATGCGCCTGTGGATGCTTCTGTACCGATCAGACACGCCGGAATATTCGCCACCATCTGGAGTAATTCTTTTCGGCCGGTACGTTTTGAATAAACCGGCTTACCGGCCTGGTTTAACCCGTAGAGCTGAAAGACATTTTTAGCCAGATCAATACCCATAAATACGATATTCATGGTGATTCTCCTGCTGAACATATTTCGTACAGTTAACCGCAGAGGGAAGAGGTAGTCCATCCCATTAACCGGAAGTCCAGATACGGTGGCATGGAGGCTTCTGATATTAAAAAGATCAAGGATCTTGAGGACGAGAACCGACGTCTCAGACAGATGTTTGCCGACCTGAGCCTTGAGAACAGGGCGCTGAAAAATGTTATCGAAAAAAAGCTTTAAAAACAGCCTGTAAACGTGAGCTGGTCACTTATCTGATAACGACGTTCGGACTCAGTATCCGTCAGGCCTGCCGGAGTCTGAACCTGAGCAGAACGGTTTACTATTACCGCCCGGATACCACACGTGACGAACCCGTTATTGTCGCGTTGCAGGTAGT